>ENA-OXQH01000011-OXQH01000011.1-human-gut-metagenome-genome-assembly--contig:-NODE-11-length-103001-cov-224.575_pt1 | contig 103001 bp, 82 predicted proteins | sample MGYA00249578_ERZ652555 | MGnify/ENA primary metagenome ERZ652555 (study PRJEB26925, sample SAMN05826901) | human gut metagenome | biome: ENVO:2100002; feature: ENVO:00000062; material: ENVO:00002003... | reverse complement strand
CCGTCATCCACCATTATCACCGATCAGAAACCGGCATAACCATTATCAACGTCAAATGTGTTGGAGTGTTGGCTTTGCCCGAGGATTGAGTCCATCCACTCGATGATTTGTCGTTCGAGTTCGGGCAGATCCCGAACCCCACGTTCGATCTCGCTGACGCGGCTGGACGGCACGCCCAACGCGTCGCCGACCTGTTGCTGGGTTTTGCCGAGCGAGACGCGCACTTCCCTCAGCCTGGCCCCGCGTTCGACGGCGGGTTCGCGTCCGGCTTCGCCGTTGCGGATCGCGATGAGCGCCCGGTAGACCTCGCGGGCGATGTAGCGCTTGAGACACCGCATGATCTCGAGTTTGCCCTTTCCCTCCTTGGTTTTCCTTACCACGTAGTCCTTGGTGGGTTGGTGGTGGCCCATGCGCACCAGGGCGACGTTATACAGGGCCCGGTTGCCCTGACGGTTACCGGATCTGTTCAACCGGTGCCGGTTGGTCTTGCCGCTGGATGCAGGCAGCGGGCAGGCACCGCAGAGCTTGGCGAACGCCGCCTCGGAGCGGATTCGTTCCGGGTTGTCGCCGCCGATGACGGCCAGTTGGGCCGCCGACATGGTGCCCATGCAGTACACGTCGAGCAGGGGACGCGCGTTCTCTTCCGGAATCTGGCGCGTGCGGCACTCCAGCACATCGGCCCTGTCGTGCAGTTCGCGCCATGACGACGCCAGCGTCTTCAGCGATGAGAGCACGTTCCGCTCGACGATGCCACCGGAGGGACGGCAGGCCGCGAGCTTGCCGATCCGTCTCTTGGACGGCAGCGACCGGTTGGAGCACTTCGCCATCACCAGCGACGGGGAGAAAGTCGACAACCCGAGGTACCTGAAGCGCGCGCTCGACAAACTGGAGCGGGCGCAGCAAAACCTGTCCCGCAAAAAGAAGGGAAGCAACAACCACGAGAAGGCCCGTCTGAAGGTGGCCAGGGCATACGTCAAGGTGAGGGACTGACGTGACGACTTCCTGCACAAGCTCTCGACGAGGATCATCCGCGACAACCAAACGGTGGTCATCGAGGACCTGGCGGTGAAGGGCATGTCCCGCCGGTGCGCGGCCAAACCCGACCCTGACAATCCGGGCCGGTACCTTCCCAACGGGCAGGCCGCGAAAAGCGGCCTGAACCGGAGCATCATGGACGCCGGCTGGTGCCGCTTCCGCCTGATGCTGGAGTACAAGGCCGCCTGGTACGGACGCGAGCTGACGGTCATCGACCGTTGGTACCCGTCCGTACCAGGTCTGCCACGCGTGCGGAGCGAACATGGGCAGGAAGGGCCTGGATGTGCGTTCCTGGACCTGCCCGGCCTGTGGCATGGTCCATGACCGTGATGTCAACGCCGCGAAGAACATTCTATCCGCCGGGCTGGCGGTACGAGCCTGCGGGGACCCGCGCATCGCCGGAGCGACGCTCCGGTAGACGCGGACCCATGTCCCTTCAGGAAAGCCCCGCCGCGAGACGGGGAATCCCCCGGCTTCAACCGTGGGGAGAGGTCAAATTGATGACTAGAAGTTAGAACAGCGCTAACTATCAGCACTTGACGAGGCGGCATCATCGGCCTGCGCCTCACCTACCGTCACCGACACCGGAAGAGACCTCGTCGCTGACGTGGCCACGCGTCGTCATAGCGTCACAATCGTCTCCTCCTTCAAGCGGTCCCATGCCCGTGGATGCGGAGGTTCACAACAGTCCACACATGTATGCGGGGACACAGGTGATGGGACCGTCCTTGCGAAGGTCCTTGGTATAGATGAGATATTGTCTGCCGATTCTGGAATGGAACTTACCGGCGAACGCGTCCAGTGATGCGTGGGTTTTATATCCGGATGATTTGACTTCGATGGGACTGATTTTCTTGCCGTCCGGAATGATGAAGTCGATCTCGTAGTTACGGGTCGACCTCTCCTTCGGCCATGTGTGGTAGAAGAGATTTTTCCCGTGTGCCACGAGTTCCTGTGCGACGGCGTTCTCGTACAGCATGCCGAGGTTCGCAGGCAGTTTGTCGGACAGGAGTTTGTCATACACGATGTTGTCTGTGAATTCGGCGTCCTTGAACGCGAGCGTGACGAACAGGCCGGTGTCCGCCATGTACAGTTTAAATTTTTCCAGGTCCACGCTCGATGAAAGACCGACGTTCGGATCGTCCGCATGACGGGCCACGAGCACGGTCTTAGAATCGGCGAGTTCCGCGATTTCCTCAAGAATGTCCCTCGCCTGACGGCCGGCGAGCACGCTCGACACCTGGTATCGCGACGCTTTTTTCGCAAGCTGGGATGGTATGGCGTCGAACAGCATGGACAATGCGCCGGACGGGCTGATCTTGTGGAAGTCCTCCTCGTACAGGGAAATGATCGCGCGCTTCACTTTGTCCACCTCTTGCAGGTTGTTCGTGCGCAGAAGCGCATCGACGGCTTGAGGCATGCCACCCACGAGCATGTAGAGACGGAAGTCACGCATGAGTTTGCGGTTGGTTCCGTCACCCAGTGCCATGCCGGTTGCGAAAGCCTCGCGCAGCAAGGGAACTGTAGCCACATCGCCCTTCGCCCATAGGAACTCCTCGTAGTCCATCGGGTGCATCTGCACCCGTTCTTCCTCGCTGGGAATGAGTATGCCTCTGGTATTCTTGCGTATGGAAATGAGGGATCCTGTTTCCACATAGTCGTACCGGCCGTCAGCGACCAGGCTTTTGATGGCCTGCCGCGCCTTGGGGCATAATTGGACTTCATCGAACACAATCAGGGATTGTCTTTCGTGCAGTCTTGCGGAATATTGCAATTGGAGCCGTAGGAACAGGTAGTCAAGATCGGATACGTCGTCGAAGAGCCCGAATACCTCCGGAGGAGCTGTGGAGAAGTCGACGATGATGTGACTTTGGTACTCGTGTTCGGCGAACTCCTTGACGACGGTCGACTTGCCTACGCGCCGGGCTCCTTCCACCAACAGTGCGGTCCTGCCCTGCGACCGTCTCTTCCATTCTGACAGTGCTTCGTGTATCTTGCGTTTGAACATGCTTTCCAGTCTTTGACGGTTTATACGTTTTTCTAAATCATATTATACCTGATATCTGCACTTTTTATAATCATGGTTTTCCTGATTTCTGCACTTTTCTCAGAAACTAGGACAATGCGAACGCGCCGGACGGCAGCAGGGCACATCACGCACCATCACAGTCACCAACGACAAACCAACACTCACCATGCCAACGGACAAAACCATCTTCGTAGGCGACAAATTCAACCCAATGGACGGCTCCAAAGCCAATGACGACGAGGACAGCAGTCTTACCTCCAAAATCAAAGTCATCCCCGACAAGGTCGACACCAGCAAAACCGGCACCATCACACTCACCTATAGCATTACCGACTTCGGCGGTGTCACAACAACCGTGACACGGAGAATGACAGTGAAGGACAGCCGATAACAGCCATGCCACAAGCCGGTGAAACCACGCTGTCTCTCATCTTTCCTGCACTGCTCCTGACCGGCATGGCAGTCACAGCCAGAAAGAACACCACCTTGACCTGACAGAAACGTCCAACAACCACAACATAAGCAACGGGGTTCTTTGCGTCGGCATTTCTGGAATGTCGACGCAAAGAACCCCCGCTTGTTATCCGTGGACGAAGAGTCAGTGCTTCATCAGCAAGTCACCAGCGGCCTTGACCCTGATGCGACTCGTCTTGCCCGGATAATAAGCCAACGGCACATCCTCGGAGTCGATGATCTCCGCCGTGCTCTCATCCGCGCCCGCACGCACCGCGGCGGCAATGGCCTCCTGCCACGCGTGCTCCAACGCCTCCTCACGACTGGTCTCTTCATAGTCGACGAGCTTCTCGGACACGCCGGAAACCTTGGGAATCGCGGAACCAATGGCGTTCGCACAACCCGCGTATTCGGGACACTCAACCGTCTTGGTGCCAGCCAGATCATGCGGAAGGATGATCGAGCCACCACCGACCAGAATCGCATCGATGGATTCGCTGGAGATCTTCATCGAGTCAATGGCGTCCTCGACCATGGCACGCATGGCCTCGTACGCCTTGTTCGCGGTCTCCAACGGAATACGCTCCGTCAGCTTAGGGTCGCCCACGGAGGCGACGCCCAGACGGTCGGCTATATCGGTCGCGGTAATCACATCACCACCGAAGCACAACACGTGGTCGTACTTCCGACGGTTCGATCAATCAGCCAATCAAGCGTTTTTTGGAACGCGGGTGCTCCTACGCCGAACGTTTGGTTTGCGCCGTGTGATTGTATTTGTGGTCTGCGCGCTCGCCTTGACTTTTGATTTGGTCCCGATGTCTATTTAGAAGTGCAACACCCTTGTTGGTCCTGTAATTCTAACAGTTCGTCGGCGAACGCCTCGGCGGGCGTGCGGTAGCCGAGCACGCGCATGGGGCGGTTGTTGATCTCGTCGACGATCTCCCTGACCTCCTTTGCCATGTCCATCCGTATCTCGCAGCGTTTGGGCAGATACCGGCGGATCATGCCGTTGCGGTTCTCGTTGCTTCCCCGCTGCCAGCTGGAGTACGGGTCGGCGAAGTACGTGGCCATGCCCAGCCCGTCGCGCAGCCTTTCGTGGTGGGCGAACTCGGTGCCGTTGTCGTGCGTGACGCCGCCGCGCGCGCCGGCCGGCAGCGGCGAGAACATCGCCAGCTGCGCCCCGACGCTCTCGCCGGCGGTCTTGTCCGGAACGACGCGGGCCATGAGGAACCTGGTCCTCCTCTCCACCTCGGTGTGCAGGTTGCATCCCACTCCGATGACGCTGTCGGCCTCCCAATGGCCGAACGCGCTCCTGCTGTCGGCCTCCGGCGGGCGTTCGGAGATGGGCACTCGGCCGGGGATCGGGAAGCGCGACGTCCTCCTGCCGCCGTGCCTGCGGCGCCGCCTGTGCCCTCGCGGCAGGCACCGCGCCCAGCGTTCCCGAAGCGGCCTGCTGGAGCAGACCCATCGGTAGATGGTCTCCGGGCACACGCGCATGAGCGCATCGTCCGGCCACAGGACGCGCAGCCTGCCGCTGACGGGCAGCGGCGACCAGCCGCGGCCCAGCCATTCGGCCACCTGCGCCCACAGGCGGTCGTGCGACAGCCGGTAGGGCTTTCGTGGCTTGGATCTCCTGCGGTCGGCCTTGCGCTGCGCGGGCCCGGCGATGTGGTAGCGGCCGGTCCATGGCCCCGTCTTCAGTCTTTTCGGCCGGTACGGGCGGTACGACTCGTTCTCGTTGGACGGGAACCATGTGTTGCGCTTGATCTCCCGGCTGGTGCCGGACGGGCTGCGGCCCGGCATCGCGCCGATCCCGCGTATGCTGGCGCCGTTGCCTGCCTCGATCTGGATGACCTGGCGTTCCTCTTCCGACAGGTGCGAATATACTTCTCCCATAGGTGCGACATCCCTTCGGACTGGTTTTCTAGGCAATTTCCAATCTAACGGGTGTTGCACTTTCATTTAGACAACGGGCCGCTTGGAAAATGTTTTTTGCGTGTCAGGCGTTCTGGAGGTCGTTGTATCGGTGTTCGAGTCCTTCGCGCAGGACTTGGCTGTAGTTGATTCCGGCACGTTCGCCGAAGGTGTCGAGCCATGCGGGGATGGTGACGTTCTTGCGGACGCTTTTCTTGCCGTATTTTTCGGCGTAGGCGTCCATGTCGAGGCTGATGAGGGTGACGATGCCGTCCGGTTCGTCGGGTTTCACGTCGGCGATGTTGGTGGCGTGCGGCTCGTGGCGTCCTTCCTCGAGTTCGCCGAGCACCCAGCCGCTGGCGGCATCCACGGCCATGTCGAGCGCTTCGGGCAGGTTCCGGCCTTCGGTGACGAGGCCGGGCATGTCGGGGCAGAGCACGGTGTATCCGCCGGGGATGCCGGAACGGTTGAGCCGGTTGCTGATCCGCTTGCGGCTGATCTCGTACCCGTAGTTGTCTTTGAGCCATTGGTTCATGCCTGCCGGTGTCTTGGTCAGGTGTATTGCCTCGGCCTTGTCGCGGCTCTGCTCGCGCAGCGCCTCGCCCTTCGCGGCCATCACTTCGCGTCCGCATTCGGGGCATACGCCGATTATCCGGCGCGTGCGCGGCCTGCGGTCAACCTTGGCAGAGCGTCCACGGTGCCTCGACCTGCTGGTTGCCGCAGTATTGGCATGGTTCGGTGGTGGTGACTGCACACGTTGTACTGTAGGGAACCATGAAAGTCGTATTGCAACGAGTATCCGAAGCGTCCGTGAACGTGGCCAATGAATTGGGCACGCTGGATCCCACGTTCGAGCCGCAGCAGATTGGCCCGGGATTCATGATTCTGGTGGGCGTCACCGATGAGGACGACGACAAGCAGATCGCCTGGCTGGCCCATAAGATCCTGAATCTCAGGGTGTTCGAGGATGCGCAGGGCAAGATGAACCGTTCGATTCAGGACATCGGCGGCGAGATTCTCTCCATCTCGCAGTTCACGCTGTTCGCCGACGTGCACAAGGGCAATCGCCCGAGCTTCATCAAGGCCGGCAAGCCCGAGCATGCCGATTTCATGTGGATCAAGTTCGACGAGGCGTTGCGCTCCGGGGGAGTGCCGGTGAAGGAAGGTCGTTTCGGTGCGCATATGCGGGTCGGACTGGTCAATGACGGGCCGGTGACCATCGTCATCGACACCGAGCATGACATGCCTGACGGAACACGCTGAATTGCGATAATAATTTGACATCATATCCCGTTCCCTCCAACATGTTACTAAAGCGCTTTAGTCTCCTGCGGGCGAGGGTGCATGTCGATATGTTTCCCATGAACGGGCAGCACAATGATGTGGCCGCACAAGCGGCAGAGATAAGGGGAGTGAACAGCAGATGTTCCTGAAACCTGAACAGCAACTGGAGCGGTGCAAGCGCATCGTGCGCCAGCGCGTGGACCCTCATATCCACCCATCGATCGTACAGCTCGCGGTGGAGTCCTTTGACATTCCCGGAGAGCCGATGCCCACTGACGAGTTCTTCACGAAACTCAATCGAGGTGACATCGATTTCAAGCCGTTTACGCTCGGCAGCGAATGGGGCACCACATGGGGCACGGTCTGGTTCCGCCTGACCGGGTCCGTGCCGGCCGGCTACCCGAAAGGCAAGCCGCTGGAGCTCATCCTCGACCTTGGCTGGTACCCGCACTCCTGCGGCGGCCATATCGAGGGCCTCGTCTACCGTGCCGACGGCACCGCCATCAAAGCCGTACACCCGCTCAACTATTGGGTGCCGTTCATGGATGCCGAGGGCAACGCGCAAGTGCCGGTCGCCGAAGACGGCAGCTTCACCCTGTACCTCGAAGCCGCCAGCAACCCGCTGCTGCTCGGCGTGCCTCCGTTCATTGAGACCGAACTGGGCGACCATGCCACCGGCAAGCCGGACGAGCCGTACGTATTCAAGTCCGCCGATCTGACCGAATTCGATGCCCGTTTCGAGAACTACTCCGTGGATCTCGACGTGGTGAGCTCCCTGATGGAATTCGCCGACAAGCAGTCGCCGCGCTACTGGCAACTCGCCAAAGCATTGCAGCGTTCGCTGAACGCCTACGACGAGCGTAACTCCGAATCCGTGGAAGCCGCGCGCGCAGCACTCGCCGGCGTACTGGCCAAGCCGGCCAATGCCTCGGCCATGAACGTCAGCGCCATCGGCCACGCACATATCGACTCCGCATGGCTGTGGCCGGTGCGCGAGACCCGCCGCAAGGTGGCCCGCACCGTATCCAACGCATTGGTGCTGATGGACGCCGACCCCGACTTCAAATACGCGATGAGCTCCGCCCAGCAGTACGCCTGGCTGGAAGAGGATCATCCGGACATCTTCAAGCGCATGAAGCGGCGCATTGAAGAAGGCCGGTTCATCCCGGTCGGCGGCATGTGGGTGGAAGCCGATGGCATGCTGCCCGCCGGTGAGTCACTGATCCGCCAGATTGCATATGGCCGTAAATACTTCAAGGAACATCTCGGTGTGGAGCCCAAGGGCGTATGGCTGCCGGACAGCTTCGGCTACACCGGCGCATGGCCACAGATCGCCCGCCGTGCCGGGTACGAATGGTTCCTCACGCAGAAGATCTCGTGGAACGATACCACCAAGTTCCCGCACCACTCGTTCATGTGGGAAGGCATCGACGGTTCGCGAATCTTCACCCACTTCCCGCCGGCGGATACCTATGCCGCTTGGTGCAAGGTCCAGGAACTCGATTACGCCGAGAAGAACTTCCAGGACAAGGATCTCGCCGACCGCTCGCTTCTGCTCTTCGGTTTCGGTGATGGCGGCGGCGGCCCCACGCGCAACATGATGGAGCATCTGCACCGCTACGAGAACCTCGAAGGCGTCTCCAAGGTGAGCATCGAAGAGCCGAACGACTTCTTCGACAAGGCGCATCGGCAGCTTGCAGAGAACGCCGGCCCGGAAATGCCCGTCTGGAAGGGCGAGCTGTACCTCGAACTGCACCGTGGCACCTTGACCTCGCAACAGGACATGAAACGCGGCTGTCGCCAAGAGGAATCGCTGCTGCGCACGGTCGAATACCTGGGCGCAGCCGCCGTGTTGTCCGATCCGGAGTACGTCTACCTGCGCGAGGAGCTGGACCGCATATGGAAGACGCTGCTGCTGAACCAGTTCCACGACATCCTGCCCGGCTCGGCCATCGCATGGGTGCACCGCGAAGCCCGCGAGGACTATCGCCGCGACCTGAAGCGTCTCGCTGAAATCGCCCAAGACATGTGCGCCGTGCTGCGCAAGGCCAACCCGCAGGCCGACTTGCTCGCCGAAGCCCGCATCAGCCAGTTCCGTAATGACGGCGCGTCTTGGCGTGCCAGCCGCATCAACGAACCGACCAACGCGCTTTCCGTACTGACCCAGGCATTGGAGAACGGCCGTGTACTGCTGGCCAACGGCGTACTGTCCGTCACCATCGAGGCCGACGGTACAATCTCGTCACTGCTTGACGAGGAGCATGGCCGTGAACTGGTTCCGGCCGGCACCCGATTGGGCCAATACGAACTGTTGAAGGACGAACCCGCCGTTTGGGATGCGTGGGAGATCGAACGCGAATCCCTGCTCATGGCGAATGCCATGACCGGATCAATCGAATCGGTCGATACCGAAAACGGTGCGGCACGAGTCCGCGTGCGTACCGCCGACGATGACACCGTCATCACCACCACCATCACGTTGCGCCCCGGTTCGCACACGCTCGATTTCCACGCCGACATTGACTGGCATGAACGTGAACGCTTCCTCAAAGTCGATTTGCCGCTGGGTATCGTGGCCGATCAGGCGACATACGACTGCCAGTATGGTCTGGTCCGCCGCCCAATTGTCAAAAACACCGCATCCGACGAAGCCAAGTATGAGAGCAGCACGAACCGTTTCACCATTATCGGCGATGCCGGTTACGCCGCGGCCGTCATCAACGGATCGGTATACGGGTCCGATGCCACGCCGATCGCCGGGAACGTTGCCGAAGGTCGTGACTCGGGCACCATGTTCCGACTGTCGCTGCTCTCCGCGCCGACCTTCCCCGACCCGCGCACCGATATCGGTGCGCACGAGTTCGACTGGTCCGTGGTGGCCAACGCCACGGTGGGCCGTGCGCTTGACGCCGCTTGCGCACTCAACGCACTGACGCTTCATGACATGCCCGACTTAGCGCCGCTCGCCTCGATCGAGTCAGCAAACGGCACCGTGGTGTTGGACTGGATAAAGCTGGCCGACGATGGCTCCGGAGACCTGATTGTGCGCGCCTATGAGGCGGCCGGCGGCAGGGCCGATGCCACGCTGCACGTCTGCCCGGCGCTCGCAGGCGCTTCGGTGCATGAGACCAATGTGCTGGAAGGCGACAATCTGGCCACCGACCTTCCAGTCGCGCTGCAAGACGGTACACAGAACGCCGAAGGCGCCACACTGCACTTCGGCCCGTTCCAGCTCGCCACCCTGCGCATCACGCGCTGAATTCCCGTCTGACGCTTCTGCCTCCTCGAACCATGAGGGGGCAGAAGCATGTCGTATTACGGTTTTCCCAATTGCCACCACACCCATCATTTCCATCAGACACAGCAAAGGAGAACTCTCCATGTTTCTTCTGCCCAATCAGCAGTTGGAGCGCTGCGACCGCGTCATGCAGCAGCGCGTCAAACCGCATATCCACACCACACTCGCCGCATGCACCTTGCGTTCGTTCCACAATCCCGGCGAACCGGTGCCCTCCAGCGAATTTCTAGCCAAAGTGCGCAACGGCCAAGTGCCCTTCGAACCTTTCCGCGTTCCCGGCGTTTGGGGCACCACATGGGGCACCACATGGTTCGAGGTGAACGGCCATATCGACATGGCGGCGGTCAAGGGCCGAAAAGTCGAACTCATGGTAGACCTCGGCTGGCTCGATCACCGCGGTCCCGGATTCCAATCCGAGGGACTTGTCTATCGTGCCGATGGCACTGCCATCAAATCCGCGAACCCACGCAACCACTGGATTCCACTCGTCTACGCGGACGGTAGCAGCACTGTAGAACTCGATGAGCATGGCGACTTCACCGTCTATATCGAAGCCGCCGCCAACCCATTCGTCGAAGGCCCCACCCCGTTCTCACCCACTGAACTCGGCGAAGAGGCCACCGGCACCTGTGACTTCCCATACACACTGAGTCGTATGGACGCCACCATCTTCAACGAAGACGTGTTCGCCTACTACATGGATCTGGAAACCGTATCCTCCCTGATCCGCGAACTCAAGGACGATGACCCGCGTTACTGGCAGCTCGCCAAGGCGCTGCAGCGTTCCATGAACCTGTATGACGAGCGCGATCTCGAGACCGTGGCCGCCGCCCGGGCGGAGCTTGCAGGAGTGCTCGCCGAACCGGCCGCCTCCAGCGCAATCAAACACATCGCCATCGGCCACGCCCATATCGATTCCGCCTGGCTGTGGCCGGTGCGCGAAACCCGGCGCAAGGTGGCACGCACGGTGTCCAACGTGCTCGCCCTGATGGATGAGGATCCGGATTTCACTTATGCCATGAGTTCCGCCCAACAGTACGCATGGTTGGAAGACGAGCATCCCGATTTGTTTGAGCGCATGAAGGCGCGCATCGCCGAGGGCCGCTTCATCCCGGTCGGCGGCATGTGGGTCGAATCCGACAACATGATTCCCGCGGGCGAATCGCTGATTCGCCAGATCACATTCGGCAAACGTTACTTCAAGGAACATCTGGGCGTCGACCCGCGCGGCATCTGGCTACCGGACAGTTTCGGCTACACCGGCTCTTGGCCGCAGATCGCCCGCCGTGCAGGATTTGACTGGTTCCTCACGCAGAAGATCTCGTGGAACGACACCACCAAGTTCCCACACCACTCGTTCATGTGGGAGGGCATCGATGGCACGCGTATTCTCACGCACTTCCCGCCTTCGGATACCTACTGCTCGTGGATGAGCATGCATGAGCTGATGTATTCGCAGAGCAACTTCCTGGACAAGGACCTCTCCCGTAACGCGATTCTGCTGTACGGCTTCGGCGACGGCGGTGGTGGCCCCACCCGTGAGATGACCGCGCGCATCCGCCGCGACCATGATCTCGCCGGCGCGCCGAAGATCGAATTCGGTACTCCCGACCAACTGTTCGACCGCGTGCATAAGGATATCGTCGACGATGCGCAAGGAGAGACCCCGGTGTTCAAGAGCGAACTGTACCTTGAACTGCACCGTGCCACCCTCACCGCCCAGCAGGACATGAAGCGCGGCTGCCGCCAGGAGGAGTCGATGCTGCGTGTCGCCGAATACCTGTGCGCCGTGGCCCGCATCAAGAACCCGGACTATGTCTATCCGCGCGAAGAGCTGGACCGCATATGGAAAACGCTGCTCCTGAACCAGTTCCACGACATTCTGCCCGGTTCGGCCATCGCATGGGTGCATCGTCAGGCGCGGGCGGAATACGAGCGGGACATCGCACGTCTGCGTGACATCGCTGCGACTGCCGGCCAGGCCGTTGAAGAGGCCGAGCCGGGCATAGCGACGGTGAAGCATGCCGTGATTGCGCCATATGCAAGCAATCCGCAGTATTCATGGGCTGTGCGTGACGGTGGTGGAACGGCTGTGGAAGAGTCTGTCATTCCGGTTTCCGTCGAGCGCGACGGAAACGCCATCATACTTGACAACGGACGTCTTCGTGTGCGTATCGAGGCGGATGGCACCGTCTCATCCCTGATCGATCTCGCTGTGCGTCGTGAACTTGTGCCATCCGGTGTCCGCATGGGGCGCTATGAGCTGTTGAAGGACGAGCCATTCCATTGGGATGCATGGGATATCCAGCGTGATGCGTTCCTCGCCGCCGATACGCTCACCGACGCCATGGTCGAGCATGTGGAAGATATGCCCGACGGCTCGGCTGCGATTCACGTCGTCACCCGTGCGCGCGGTGTTGAGATCCATACCGTCATCACGTTGCGCCCGGGGTCCGGCAATCTTGACTTTACCGCCGACGTGGATTGGCATGCCGTGGAGAAGTTCCTCAAGGTGGATATGCCGATCAGCGTGCAGGCGGTGAACGCGCAATACGAATGCCAATACGGTCTGGTCGAACGCCCCATCAACAAGAACACGCGCGGCGATGATGCCAAATTCGAAAGCTGCACGCACCGCTTCGTGCGTATCGCCGACGCCGACTATGCCGCCGCTGTGGTCAACGCCTCCACCTACGGCTCCGACGTCAGCCCCATCCACGCCGATGCGGCACATGGCACCGGCCGCGGCACCATGGTGCGGCTCTCGCTGCTGTCCGCACCGCTGTACCCCGACCCACGCACCGACCAAGGCGCACACTCCTTCGCGTGGTCTCTGGTCGCTGACGCCGATATGAATGCGGTGCTGGACGAAGCGGCGCGACTCAACAGCCCCGTAATAGGGGAGTTGCCTGATATGGCGCCGCTGGTCTCGCTCGCCGACGCCACCGGCGTCATCGTATTGGACTGGATCAAGCTCGCCGATGACGGTTCCAGCGATCTGATCGTGCGCCTGTACGAGGCCGCCGGCGGCAATGCCACGGCCACACTGCGCCTTGACGCCGCTCTCTCCGATGCCAAGGCCGGCGTGCGGGAGGTGAATCTCATGGAGGAGCCGGAGCTGGATGCCGAACTGCCGCGCGCGCTCGCCGGTGACGAACCAATGCCTGCCGACGGTGCGGTCGTTTCGTTGGCGCCATTCCAGCTCGCCACGCTGCGCATTCGCCGGTGACGGCATGTCGGGACCGCGGGGCCGATGGCGAGACGCGACGGTTTGTCTCACCATGCGGCCCCACGGGGCCAGATGTCACAGGAATCCGATAAACCGCTCAATACCGCCGAAAATCAGCCGCCATGCGTCGCGAGTGGAATGAAAGAAGTCCGATTCGGAAACGCGCGGTTAACAAACCGGGGCGATAGTCGGCGGAAAGGCCGTGTCCACAGCACAGGCGCGGCGATGCCATTACAGAGAGAGGACTCCTGTGCATTCCAAGAAGATTCTGGCCGCCATCGCTTCCGTGGCCGCCATCGCGTCCCTCGCCGCATGCGGCGGCGTGAAGGATGATGCCGCCACGGCCGGCGGCAGCTCCGCCGTCACCATCGGCACCACCGACAAGATCACCAGCCTCGATCCGGCCGGATCCTACGACAACGGCTCCTACGCCGTGCAGATTCAGGTGTTCCCGTTCCTGTACGCCCAGAACTACAACACCTCCGAACTGTCTGCCGACATCGCCGCCGACAACGGCACCTGGAACGCGGACGGCACCCAGTTCACCGTCAAACTCAAGAAGGGTCTGAAATTCGCCAACGGCAATGACCTGACCGCCTCCGACGTGAAGTTCTCCTACGATCGCGTCAAGAAGATCAACGACGAGAACGGGCCGAGTTCGCTGCTGGCCAACATCACCGACGTCAAGGCCGTGGACGACACCACCGTGGTGTTCACCGACGCCGTGCCTTTCGACGTGACCCTGAAGCAGGTCATGAGCTCCCCGGCCGGTCCAATCGTCGACGAGGACTCCTTCGCCGCCGACAAGCTGACCGACGCCGACACCATCGTGTCCAAGAAGGCCTTCGCCGGCCCCTACTCGTTGACCTCCTTCAAACTCAACGAGACGGCCGCCTACGAGAAGAACGCCGACTATCAAGGCCTGACCCCCGCCAAGAACGCCGCGGTGCAGGTCAAGTACTTCGCCGACGCCTCCAACCTGAAGATGGCCGTGCAGCAGGGGCAGGTCGATGTCGCCTACCGCTCCCTGACCCCGACCGACATCGAGGACCTGTCCAAGGACTCCAAGCTGCAGGTCATCAAGGGACCGGGCGGCGAGGAGCGTCTGCTCGTCTTCAACATGAAGATCCAGCCCTTCGGCGAATCCCAGCCCAACGCCGACGCCAACAAGGCCAAGGCGGTGCGCCAGGCCGTCGCCAACCTGATCGACCGTGACGAACTGGCCACCAAGGTCTACAAGAAGACCTACACCCCGATGTACTCCTACATCCCCGATGGCCTTGCCGGCCACGAGGACACGTTGAAGGCCGCCTACGGCGAGAACGGCAAGCCTTCCGTCGACAAGGCCAGGAAGGTGCTCAAGGACGCCGGCGTGACCACTCCGGTCGACCTGAAACTGCAGTACAACGGCGACCATTACGGTTCCTCCTCCGCCGACGAGTACGCCGCGATCAAGTCCCAGCTCGAGGAGGGCGGCCTATTCTCCGTCGACCTGCAGCAGACCGAATGGACTCAGTACAACAAGGACCGTGTGGTCACCAAGGATTCCGACGGCGCATACCCGGTCTACCAGCTCGGCTGGTTCCCGGACTACTCCGATCCGGACAACTACCTTTCCCCGTTCTTCCGCGACGGCAACTTCGTGAACAACGGATACTCCAACAAGGAGATCAACGACCTCATCGTCAAGCAGGCCGTCCAAACCGACGAGAACGCCCGAGCCGAGACCCTGAAGCAGATTCAGCGGCTCGAAACCGACGATCTGTCCACCATCCCGCTGCTGCAGGGTGCTCAGACCGCCGTCGCCGGCTCGAACGTGAAGGGCGTCGTGCTTGACGCATCCTTCCGCTTCCGCTACTCCTCCGTCACCAAGTGACCTGCATGCTCCCCGACGGGAGCCATCCGCCGCAAGGCGGGAGAAGGGAGAGCGCGCGTAACGGGCATTCGCCTGGCGCGTCTCTCCCTTCCGGCGTCGCGTCCCACCTCCCCGCATAGGGAAGGTGCGTGTCGTGACGCGACTTTGTCATCGCCTCCCATGCCGGGAGGAACAATCGTTTCCATTGGCCTTTACCGTAAGGAGCGCCGCGTGTCCAACACAGCAGCTCCGGCCGCCGCACCTGATGCGGCGAAGCCGAAACAAGCCAAAAAGAACCGACTGTCGGGTGGATTCTTCCGTTTCGTCCTCACTCGGTTCCTTTTGATCATTCCCACCGTCTTCATTCTCGTCACCATCGTTTTCTTCGTGATGCGCGCCACCGGTGACCCGATCTCCGCCGCGATGGGCGGACGGCTGACCCCCGAGGAGCTGCAGCGACGCATCCACGCCGCCGGTTACGACCGGCCTCTGATCGTGCAATACACCGATTATCTGGGTGACCTGCTGCATGGCGACCTCGGCACCACGCTGACCGACAACCAGCCGGTGAGTGCCATCCTCGCCCACTATGGCGCCGCGACCTTTGAACTGGCCTTCCTCGCGCTGATCGTCGCGCTGATCGTCGGCATCGGTCTGGGGCGTCTTGCCGCACGCCGGCGCGACCGCGCGGCTGATGCCGGCATCCGCACCTTCGCAATCCTGTGCTACGCCACGCCGGTCTTCTTCCTTGGCCTGGTCCTGAAACTGATCTTCGCCATCTGGCTGAACGTGCTTCCCGCTTCCGGCCGATCGTCATTGGCGTCCGAGATGCAGTTCTCGAGACTGATCTCGCCCACCGGCTTCTACATCATCGACGCCCTGCAGCTGGGCAACATGACCGTGCTCGCCGACGTGCTGCGCCACGCCGTGCTTCCCGCGTTGGCGTTGGGCCTGCTGACCGCAGGCGTGTTCATCCGTCTGGTGCGCACCAACGTGATCTCCACGTTCAACGCAGGCTATGTCGAGGCCGCCCGTTCTCGTGGCGTGAGCGAGAAGCGCCTGTTGAACACGCATGCTTGGAAGCCGGCGCTGATTCCGATCATCACCGTCATGGGCATGCAGATCGCCCTGATGCTCGCCGGCGCGGTGCTTACCGAAACGACCTTCGAGTGGAAAGGGCTGGGCTTCATGCTGTCCCAATATCTGAAAGCCCGTGACTTCGTGGCCGTGCAGGGCATCGTGATCCTGATCGCCGTCATCGTGGCCGTCGTCAACTTCGTCGTCGACGTGATCGCCGCGCTCATCGACCCGAGAGTGAGGTACTGACGTGTCCAACGCATCCGCAAACAAAGTCACCGTGCCGGGCGACGAACGCCTGAACAAGCTCAACGTCAACGCCGGCGCGCCGTTGTGGTCCAAGATCCCGATCATCAAGGAGCTGCGCGTCGCGGTCGGATGGCAGAAAGCCATGCTGGTCACCGGCCTGTCGCTGACCGCCTTCTTCCTGCTGGTGGCCGTCTTCGCGCCGCTGATCGCCCCCTACGGCCATGCGCAGATCAAGGACGCCAACGGCGTCTCCTTCCCGGCGCAGGCCGCCCCCAGCGCCGACCACATCTGGGGCACCACCGCCGGTGGCTTCGACGTGTTCTCCCGTGTGGTGTGGGGCGCGCGCACCGCCGTGATCGCCATCGTCGTGGCCGTGCTGCTTTCCATCTTCGCCGGCGTGATGCTGGGCCTGGTCTCGGGCTATTTCGGTGGCTGGGTGGACCGTGTGTTGGTGATGATCGCCGACGCCGTCTACTCCTTCCCCTCGCTGTTGCTCGCCATTTTGATGGCCATCATGATCTCCCACGGGCAGTCCGGCCTGTGGAGCGGCATCCTGGCTTCGGGCATTTCGATCACCGTGGTCTACGTTCCGCAGTACTTCCGCACGATTCGCGCCGAGGTGATCCGTATCAAGGAATCCGCCTATGTGGAATCGGCCCGTGTGGTCGGTGCCTCCACCTGGCGGATCATGACCAAGCACCTGCTCAAGAACTCCACCCGCACGTTGCCGGTGATTCTGACGCTGAACTCGTCCGAAGCCATCCTGACCCTCGCCGGTCTGGGCTTCCTGGGCTTCGGCATCGAGCCGACGGCCGCGGCCGAATGGGGGTATGACCTGAACCGCTCCGTCTCCGACGTGACCGCCGGCATCTGGTGGACCGCGGTGTTCCCGGGCATGGCCATCGTGCTGATCGTGCTTGGCATCACGCTGGTGGGCGAATCCCTCAACGACCTTGCCGACCCGCGCCTGCGCGCGCGCAAGTCCGCCGGCGAAGTGGTGGGATCCATCGAAGACACCTCCGTGGATCCCACCGAGAAACCCTCCGTGCGCAATGAAGTGATCGCCGAATTGGATTCCAACGTCAATCCGCCGTCCACCGTCATCGATCACGACCCGGACTTCACCGCATCCGAGTGGACCGGCGAAGGCACCGTCGCGCCGGCGACCAAGGGCAAGGAATGAGCATTATGAGTGAACAGCGTCAACATAATCTGGCCGACATCAAGGATCTGTCCGTCTCCTTCATGACCGATGCGGGCTCCATCAAAGCCGTAGAGAACGTGAATTTCACGATCCCACGTAAAACCGTGGTCGGCGTGGTCGGCGAATCCGGCTCCGGCAAATCCGTGACCGCCCGCTCCATCATCAAACTGTTGCCGGAAACCGCCACCACGTCGGGAGCGGTGTACCTTTCCCGGCGTGACGGCTCCGATGGCCTGGACGTGCTCTCGCTTTCCGGCGAACAGCTGCGCGACATGCGTGGATCCGAAGCCGCGATGGTCTTCCAGGAGCCGAACTCGGTGCTCAACCCGGTGTACACGATCGGATGGCAGATCGAGGAGGGCCTGCGCGCCCACGGACTGAAGGACAGGAAGAAGCTGCACGCCAAAGCCGTCGACATCCTGAACAAGGTCGGCATCCCCGACGCCGAGACCCGCGTGGATTATTACCCCCATCAGTTCTCCGGCGGTCAGAAGCAGCGCATCGTCATCGCCATGGCGTTGGTGCTCAACCCCGGCCTCATCCTGGCCGACGAGCCCACCACCGCTCTGGACGTGACGGTCCAGGCCGAGATTCTCGACCTACTTCGTCTGGCGCGAGACGAATTCGATGCGTCCGTGCTCATCATCACCCACAACATGGGCGTGATCGCCGACATCGCCGACCAGGTGGTGGTGATGTACCGCGGCCACGTGGTCGAACAAGGCACCGTGGAGCAGGTGTTCTACGACCCGAAGAACGACTACACCAAGCGCCTCCTGGGCGCGGTGCCGCGTGTCGGCCAGAAGCTGGTCGTGCGCGATCCGGACGGTCGCGTGATCGAACGCAAATCCGATTGGCGCGAGCAGCCGGTGGCCGTCGAGGCCAAGGGATTGACGATCACGTATCCCGGGCATCTGATGCAACCCGATTTCAAGGCCGTGGACGGCGTGGACTTCACGATTCACCGTTCCGAAGTGCTCGGCCTGGTGGGTGAATCCGGTTCCGGCAAATCCACCACCGGTCGCGCCATCGCCGGCCTGCAGAAAGTGTCCGGCGGGTCATTGAACGTGCTTGGCGTGGAGATGAACGGTGTCAGGGAGCGGGACTTCAAACCCAAGCGCGCCGACATCGGCTTCGTGTTCCAGGATCCCGGCTCCTCGTTCAACCCGTTGATGACCATTGCGGAAAACGTGGCCGAACCGTTGATCGTGCACAGGAAGTATGGTTCGGTGGCCGAGGCCAGGGACTATGTGGGAGATCTGTTGGAGATGGTGCAGTTGCCGCGCGCCTATATGAACCGTTTCCCCCACGAGCTTTCCGGCGGGCAGCGTCAGCGCGCCTCGCTGGCGCGGGGCCTGGCCCTGAAGCCCTCCCTGCTGATCGCGGACGAGCCGACATCGGCTTTGGACGTGTCGGTTCAGGCCAAGGTGCTGGAGCTGTTCAAGCGGCTGCAGGCGGAGATCGGCTTCGCCTGCCTGTTCATCACCCACGATCTGGCGGTGGTGGATATGCTCGCCGACCGCGTCATGGTGATGCATAAGGGGCGGATCGTGGAGCATGGCGACGCCGATCAGATCATGCGGCATCCGCGCAACGCCTACACGCAGAAGCTGTTGGCCTCCCTGCCGGTGCCCGATCCGCGCGAGCAGAGGCTGCACCGCGCGCATCTTCACGAACTGCTCGCCAGCGGAAAGTAACGAGTCACCCCGCACGGCGGCATGGTGTGCTTCGTCCATACGGCGAGGACGTCGAGGCTTGCTTCGCCCGCGAACCCACACTCATGGTTGTCCGCTTCGGACATCCGGCGCGACAATCGGGGTGTGGTGCGCGGCGGGAAGCATAATGTGTTGTAGCGTGGTATTCGCATCGTGGCTGCAAGGAGGAGTATTCATGGGACCTGCTCGCGGGGCGTCATCGCCGGCGTCTACAGGTGCGCAGCGTGTGAGCTTGAAGGACATCGCGGACGAGCTGGGCATTTCGCAGACCGCGGTGTCCTTTGCCATCAACGACCGGCCCGGTGTCTCCGAGCAGACCAGGCGGCGGGTCAAACAGGTCGCGGCGGAACTCGGATGGACGCCGGTCTACGCCGCGCAGGCGTTGGGTTCATCGAGAACCATGACCATAGGCTTCGCGCCCGCGCGATCCGTGCAAGGACTCACCGATGAAACCTTCATGCTGCATTTCATGGCCGGCGTGCATACCTCGCTCAGTCCCAAGGGATACGGTCTATTGTACCGACCATGCCGATCGTTGAACGAGGAGATGAGCGTCTATCGGGGCTGGGCGTCGAGCAAGCGCGTGGATGGCGTGATTCTGGTCGACCTGCGGGCCGATGATCCGCGGCCCGCGCTGTTGAGGGAGTTGGGGGTCCGCGCGGTGTTGGCGGGCGGACCCGATCCGAATGATTACGTTCCCTCCCTGTCCATCGATGATTCGCGCACCATGGGCACCGTGCTCGAACATCTGTCGTCGTTGGGGCATCGCCGGATCGCCTACCTTTCCGGCGACGCCAATCTGGATTATTCCCAGGGGCGTGTGGCGGCGTTCCGCTCGTTCGCCAAGAGACGCAGACTGGAGTCCATCGCCATCGAGTTCACGAATTTCGCCGCCGAACGGGCCGTGACGCTGACGATGGGGATGTTGCGCTCGCCGCAGCCGCCCACCGCGTTCATCTATGAGACGGAGATTCTTGCGGCGGCGAGTCTGCATGCCATGGCCAAAGCCTATGCCACCTGTGCCGCCACCATTGGGCGATCGGCGTCGGGGGAGGGGCGGTTCGCGGCATATCCCAGCGGATTGCCCGCCATCGTCAGTTTCGAGGACAGCTTCATCTGCGAGACGGCGTATCCGTCGATCACTTCGGTGCACCGCGATGCCGGCGAATACGGCGTCAAAGTGGCGAGGCTGTTGCTCAAGGTGCTTGCCGGCGAGCAGGTGGGTGGCAATAGGCGGATTCTCACCCCGAAACTGGTGGTCAGAGACAGTACGTCCGAACCAGTGGATCCGTCATGACGCGGGCGGGGCGCATCACGGGACGATGTGCCGTGATGCGCCCCGCGTCAGCGATTGCCGGCGTGAGGACGCCACGGCGATGGTCACGCCGCGTTTCTGACCGCGGTGGCGATGGAGACGGCCGGGTCGAGGAATGCGATCAGCGTGGACTGGAACGCATGGTACAGGTCGGACTTGCCCGGCCAGACCGTGCCGATCACGTGGTTGTTTTTGTCGAGCTGGTGGAACCAGGAGCCGCCCTTATGGTCGATGACGTGCTCGTCAACGTACTGGGCGAACGTGGCATACCAGTCGAGATACGCGCTCTCGCCGGTGGCCGCATACAGCGTGGCGGCGGTGTTCAACGATTCGGCGGCCGTCCAATGCATGCGGTCGGTGACCACCGGTGTGCCGTTCCAGTCGGTCGTATAGACGAGCCCCTCCGCGCCGTCCGCGTTCCACGCATCGTCCACCGCCCGCGCAAACAGGTGCTCGGCGGCGTCGATGTAGGGCCGCGCGCCGTCTCGGTTGGCGAAGGAGCTCAGCGCCCACTGCACGATGAGGCGGGCCCATTCGATGCCGTGACCCGGCGTGGCGCCATACGGTTTGAACTGGTCATCCTTCTTATCGGCGTTGCATTCGAGGTCCAGTGACCAATCGGACTTGAAATGTTCGGGGATGCGCCACTCGTTGTGCTTCGCCCAGCCGATCACATGATCGATGATGCGTCCGGCGCGTACTCGATAGGTGTTGTTCCCGGTGGCGTCGGCCACGGCCAGGAACGCTTCGGTGGTGTGCATGTTGGCGTTCAGGCCACGGTACGGGTCGAGCTCGGTGAATTCGGTGTTCCAGGTATCGACGGCCAAACCGGTTTCGTCATCCCAGAAATGCTTGTCATACGTGGCAAGCGCCTCAGCAAGCAGTTCCTTGGCACCCGGACGTCCGGCCAGCAGGGCAGAGGATGCGGCGAGTATCACGAAGGCATGCGCATAGCAGACCTTGCCCGGAGCATGGGTGCCGTCCGCGAACACCTGCGCATACCAACCGCCGTGCTCGTCGTCATGCAGGATGCCGGTCAATCCCTTGAGCGCTGCATCGGCCAGCTCGCCCGCACCCGGGTATCCGAGCATGTCGCCAATCGAATACACATGGGCCATACGGCTGGTGATCCACGTTTCGACGCCGTGGGATGGGTCAAGGGTGCCGTCGGCGTTCAGCCAGCCGGAACCGCCGTTCGGCGCTGGAAAGCCTTTGCCGAACTTCAGCAGCTCGTAGGTTTCGGAAGCCATGAAAATGCGGTTGGCTTCGGTGCCGAGCGTATAACGTGGGTTATTGGTCATAATGATTGTTCCTTTCCTTAACAAGAACATGCGGTGGGTGCGCAATGAGTATGCGGCGGGCACGTCTTAGTGCTTCACACGAATGTCGAAATAGTCCATGACCAGTTCGCAGAACATCATATTCGACCAGCTGAACCATTCGCGCGTGTACTTGGTCGGATCATCCACGTCGATGCCTTCGTGCATGAGATGCGTACCGGCGTCGGTGGCTACAAGACGGTCGAGGATATGCGCCTTGAAGTCCTTGCTGTCGCTGGTCATCGCCTCGATAGACAGCGCGATTGGCCACACATAGCGCGGCGGCGTATGCGGTGAGCCGATGCCCTTGAGATACTCGCCCTCGTAGTAGTACGGGTTTTCGTCGCTGAGCAGCGTACGTCGGGTCGCCAGGTACGTCGGGTCGTCCGGTGCGCAATAGCCCAGGTAGGGGGCCGCCATCAGCGAGGGCACGTTGCTGTCGTCCATGATGATGGCATGGCCCAGGCCATCGGTTTCGAACGCGTAGATCGTCTCGCCGTCACGGTTCGTCGTCTTGCCGTGGGATTCGATGCCGGCGGTGATGGCGTGGCGCAGCGCGGCGGCGCGGGCGGCGATGCCGGAGTCATGCAGTATCTCCCCGCCGAAGATGCGTTCCAGATAGCCCATCACCACGGCGGCGAACATGTTCGAGGGCACCAGATAGTGGTAGGTGCAGGCGTCGTCGCTGGGGCGGAAGCCGGACCAGGTCATGCCGGTGTACGCCACCGGCGACCCCTTGCCGTCATTGCTCAGCGATTCGGTGGGGATGTCCGTGTCGCGGATGAAGAAATACGGGGAGCGTTCATGATGCTGCTCGGTCTCGAATATGTCAAGAATCTTCTTGACGCCGGCGATGAATTCGGCATCGAAGTGATCGGTGTTGCCGGTGTTCGCATACAGCATCCAAGCCAGTTGGATGGGGTAGCACAGCGAATCCACCTCGTACTTGCGTTCCCAAAGCCAAGGGCTGGAGAAGTCGGATCGGTCGTCCTTGTCCCAGGAGGCACCGTTCGGTTCTTCGTTGAAGGCATTCGCATACGGGTCGATGGTGATGAAGCGGAACTGTTGCCGTATCAGACCGGCGATTAGGCTCGCGATATCGCTGTCTTCGACGGCAAGGGCCAGATACGGGCGCAATTGCGCGGTCGAATCACGCAGCCACATGGCCGGGATATCGCCGGTGAGCAGGAATGTGGTGCCGTCGTCATGCCGTTTGACCGTGGTGGCCAGGGTGTTGGCGAAGCAGGCATTGAAGTTCTCGGCCCAGGCGGCGTGTTCGGTGCCGCACAGGTCCGTGATGTGCTGCATGAAATCCGAGACCGACTTCGGTATCGCGGTGGTCGCCATAAATTCAACTTCTTTGTTTTGGGGGATATGCATATCAAGGGAACAGCATTATTCTAAACCGCTTTAGTTCATGACACGCGAAAGTACGTGAAGAGCATGAGTGTGAGCGCACCATATGAAAAAACCGGTGAGATTTCCTGTTCGGAGAATCTCACCGGTTGCGATCAGTCGATTCGTGGAGTCGCACGAATGGCGGATAAGGGGATGGGTGGATTACTTGCCGATTTCAGCCAGATAGTCGGGCATCTCGGCCGGGTACTCGGGCCAGGCACCGGCCTGGGTGCAGACGTAGGCGGCGGTGTTGACGGCCTTGCGGTGTGCTTCTGCCAGCGTGTCGCCCAGCAGGATGCGGGCGGTGAAGGTGCCGGAGAAGGAGTCACCCGCACCCACGGTGTCGTTCACCTCGACGTGCGGGGTGTCCAGCGTGGAGACCTCGCCCTTGCGGGAGATGATGGTGGAGTAGGCGGAGCCGGCGGTCAGGATCACGTAGTCGAGGCCGAATTCCTCGATGAACCAGCGGGAGGCATCTTCGCCGGAGGTGCCGCGGATGTCGAACATGTCGCGCAGCAGCAGGAGTTCCTCGTCGTTGATCTTGAAGACGGTGGCGGCCTTGAGCAGTTCCTCGATGAGATCCTTGGAGTAGTGGTCGCCGCGCAGGTTGATGTCGAAGAACTTCATCGCGCCCGGCTTGGTGTGCTTGAGCAGCTCGGTGATGGTGGCGTGCGATTCGGGGGAGCGCAGGGCCAAGGTGCCGAAGCAGACGGCGTCGGCCTTGGAGACCACGTCGATGAGCTGACGGGTGTACAGGATGTGGTCCCAAGCCACGCTCTTGACGATGGTGTACTCCGGGATGCCGTTCTTCAGCGCGACCTCGACGGTGGAGGTCGGCCAGGCGTTGCGCTGGATGACGGTGTTGATGCCGGCCTCGTTGGCCTTGGCAATCAGTTCGTCGCCGAGTTCATCCTCGCCGACCGCGCTGATAGCCCAGCCTTCGGTGCCGTTCTTCATCGCGTGGTAGGCGAAGTTGACGGGGGCGCCGCCGGCTCGCTTGCCGCTCGGCAGCATATCCCACAGCAGTTCACCGAGGCTCAGAACGATCGGGGTAGTCATGGTTGGTTCCTTTCCTTTGTTTCCTTTATCGGGTGTTTCGTATGGAACATCTTGTGATGTCGGCGTTTGTTTTAGGAGACATCGAAGAATACCGAGGGGTGTTCGAGGAATTGGGTCACCGCCACTGCTGCGGCACCGGAGACCGCCGCGTCGGCGGACAGGGTGGATAGGCTGATGGAAGTGGAGGCATTGATTTCGGGGATGGCCCGTTCGGCCACCGTGGCGCGCACCTCATCGAGCAGTATCGGGCCGGCTTCGGCCACGATGTCGCCGATGATGATGTGCTCGGGATTGTATCCGTTGAAGATGGTGACGCATCCGTAGCCGACGTATCGGGCGACTTCGCGGACAATGGCGATTGCCGCTTCGTCGCCGTCGCCGGCTTTGGCGAACAGGGCGCGGGCGGCTGCGGTGTTGGTCATATCGGCCGCGCCGGGAACCACGGTGCCGTCGGCGATGAGCATGTCGTGAATGGCGGGGGTGGAGCAGTAGCGTTCAAGGCAGCCGACGTTGCCGCAATCGCAGGGGCGGCCGTTGACGTCGATGGAGATGTGTCCGATTTCGGTGGCGGCACCGAGGAAGCCGTTGATGAGGCGACCGTTGTCGATGACGCCGAGGCCCACGCCTTCGCCGACCAGATAATAGGCGAGGTTGCCGTCGGCGTGCACCGACGGGTCGAAGAGATAATGTGCGAGGGCGCCGGCGCGGGCGTCCTGTTCGATGAACACAGGCACGCGGAAAGCGGTGGCGAATTCGTCGATGAAGTTGATTTTGCGCCAGCCCTGCATGCTGGACACCACGGCGGTGCGGCCTACGTTACGCAGATAGGGGCCGGGCACCGCCATGCCGATGGCCACGATGGACGGGTCGTTGTCGAGCAGTTGTTCGACGCGCTGGTGGATGGTGACGATGGTGTCGTTGATGGTGTTGTCGTACACCGTGGGCAGGTTTTCGAAGCTCAGGGTGTTGCCGCACAGGTCGAACACGCCAATCTGCACCAGCGAGCGGGCGAATTTGATGCCGATGATGCGGAACCGCGTGGTGTCGAGTTTGAGACCGATGGAACGGCGGTTCTTGGAACCTTCCAAATCGCCGGTCTCTTCAATCATGCCGGCCTCGATAAGGCGTGCGGTGATTTTGGTGATGGCTGCGGGGGTGAGTTCCAGTGCCTTGGCGATTTGCGCGCGGGAGCTGATGCCGTTGTGATACAGGTGCTTGACGATGCGGGAGCGGTTGGATTCGGAGACACTGGCCTGGGAAGTGGCATGGGCGGTGTTTGTTGCCATCGGTCTTAAGTCCTCCTTGTCTGCACCGCTGCGAGTTGTTCCGCTCGTCTTTGAATCTGAACTTGATTAAGATATTAACGCTGTTAATTAATTGACGCAATCAATATGTCATTCGGCGTGTCGTGTATGTGAGTGTCGCCTTGGGTGAATTTGTTAAGATAGTTGTCAATAGTCGGATGCACACTGATACCAAGCGAAACGTTCGATGAAGAACAGGGGAGGGCTGATGGCCGAAAACATTATGAACAATCTCAGAATCGGTGTTGACGTGGGCGGAACAAAAATCGAAGCTGTGCTGGTTGACGCAATGGGCACGGTATTGGGTTCCGCCCGCATTCCCGCCAGACATGGCAACGATGCCGTGATCGAAGACATCGTCGCTGTGGCACGTCAGGCGGCGGGTGAGCGTTTTGACGAGGTGAGCGCCATCGGCATCGGCACGCCGGGCACGGTGGATTCAGCCAGCGGGCATGTGGGCAATATCGTGAATCTCGACGTGGTCTCGCTGGACATGGGGCCGTTGGTCTCGCAGCGTTCGGGCGTGCAGGCCCATGTGGAAAACGACGTCAACGCCGCCGCCGTCGGTGCGGCCACCGTGTTGGGCGGTGCGGATGGCATGGCCGGTACCATTGCGTTCCTGAACTTCGGCACCGGACTGGCTGCGGGCATTGTCCAAAACGGCGTGCTGATGCATGGCTATAGCGGTGCGGCCGGCGAAATCGGCCATATCCCAGTCGAACCTCATCGCCTCAAGTGCCCTTGCGGGCAATACGGATGCTTGGAAACCGTCTGCTCGGGCGCATCCGTGGGGCGTCTGTGGCCCAACGCCGACCCGCCGATGCCCGACCTGATTCGTCGCGCGAAAAAGCGGGAGGCCGAGGCCGTCGATGTGCTGGACATGGTAGTGCGCGCCATCGGCGACACTATACAGATTCTGGCCCAATCCATTGATCCGCGGCTGATTATCTTGGGCGGCGGCATGGCCAAGACCGGCGAACCGTTGGTCGAGGTGATCACGGCTGAGCTGCGCCGGCGCGAATCGCAATGCCGATTCCTCGAAACGCTGGACCTGCCGGCCCGGCTGCGTCTGGCACCCGTCGGCCAACCGGTCGGAGCCATCGGTGCCGCCATGGCGGCGTAGCACTGGCATAGTGCCGGGGCATGGAAGATGAGGCGTCGGATTTGTCTCCGAGGCCCCATCTTCCACGCAGTCCTATATCGCTTTATGTCGTGCTCTGCCGCGCTTGGTCTTGCGCGTTTCGTTGCCGGGGTGACCGGCTTTTATTTGGTCAAGTGTTGGAAGACCGCGGCGATGGCCTCGCCCTGCACGGTGATGTCGGGTCCGCATTCGCAGCGCCGGATTACCGTGTGTTTGTGGAAGGACGAGGATGTGGCGGCATCCAGATATCTCTGGGCCGCGTCAACGAACGTCTCGTTGATGATGTTCGGCTGCCCATAGACGCATACGTCTGCCATATCCAAAAGGCCCACAGGCATGGACAGGGCCTGGCCGAGATAACGGCCCGCCCGAGCGAGGATATTCTGATGCTGCTCCACGTCTGCCGCGCTGAGCTGCTTCTTCAATGCGGTTCCGGAAATCATCGTCTCCAGGCAGCCGCGCTTGCCGCAAGGGCATAGCGGCCCATCAAGATCGATGGAAATATGGCCGATTTCGCCGGCTGCATGCAGTTCGCCGATTACCGGCGTGTCCGAGAGCAGAATCGCCGAGCCGATGCCTCTTTCGATGCATACGAAGAGCATATTCGGCCCGCCTTGGCCGAAGAAACGTTCGGTGAGCATGGCTGCGGTGGCGTCGTTGCTGACGTTTACTTCAAGTCCAAAATGCTCGGCGATCGGTGTGGACAGGTCGAGATTGTTCCAGCCGCGCATCGTGGAGGAGCGGACCACGCCGTTGTCTACCACGCCGGGGGAGGAGACTCCGATGCCGATGACATCGCCGTCGGACATGCCCAGCATCTTCTCGATAAGTTCGATGATCACATCCACGGAAACGAATGAGCCGGTGTTCAGGGTGACTTCGGCGTGGCGTAGCGGCTGTCCGAGCAGATTGGTGACTGCACCGTGCAGCAGGTGCTCCTGCGTCAGGTCGATGCTGATGATGCGCAGCCGATCGGTATCGATGCTCAGCAGTGTGCCTCGTTTGCCTTTGCCGCCGCTGGGTGCCTGACCGGTCTCGCGCAGCAATCCTTCCTCCAGCATCTGACCGACCACATCGGAAACGGCCGCGCGGCTCAATCCGGTGCGTCGGCCGAGCTCGGCGCGCGAATACTGGTTGGTGGGGAACAACAACCTGAAGATGAGTTGGCGGTTCTTTCGGCGCACATCGGCGGGGGAGGCCTTGGCCTCATGGTCGTCGGTCGTTGTGTTGAGACCGAGATATGGCATGTTTCCTCCTGCCTGATGGCGAGCGAATGGACGGTGATTGTTGTTCCGTACACAGTTTAGACGGTGAAGCACAATTTCGTCGTTGAAATTGTTATGAAACTTCACCAATAAATTCCAGTGTACCTGTGCGAAGCGTCAGGAAACACCGTGAGTGTTCACAAGGTCCAAAATTGTTAGTATCATTAACAAATAGCGAATCGCCAATCGGCACTATGCCGAACGGTGGTTGGAACGCCGCACATCACCCGGACGTGACAAGGATGTTGCCATTATCCGCAAGACGGGCGGCAGTACAGCGACTCGCATCGGGCGGGCCGCACGGAACTGGAGGAAACCGATGCCGGAAATCATCATTGTCAAGAACGAAGCCGAGGCCGGCGAAATCTACGGCCGTTGCGTGGCGGACCTGATCAAAGCAAAGCCGGACGCCGTGCTGGGCCTGGCCACTGGTTCCAGCCCGCTGGCCGCCTATCAGGCGCTCGCCAAGATCGTCAAGGACGAGGCCATTGACGTTTCGGGCGTGCGTGGTTTCGCGCTTGACGAATACATCGGACTGCCGCTGACCCATCCTGAGTCCTATCATGCGACCATCCATCGTACCGTGGTCGAGCCGCTCGGCCTGGACCCAGACAAGGTCCATGTGCCCGGCGACGTACTCAACGGCACTCCGCTCGAAGACGGCGACAAAGTCGCGCTGGCCGGCCCGGCCTATGATCGTGCCATCGAAGCCGCTGGCGGCATCGACGTGCAGATTCTCGGCATCGGCACCGACGGCCACGTCGGCTTCAACGAGCCCGGGTCCTCGCTGGCCTCCGGCACTCGTGTCAAGACCTTGGCCGAACAGACCCGCATCGACAACGCGCGCTTCTTCGACAACGACATCAACCAAGTGCCCACCCACTGCATCACGCAGGGTATTGGCACGATCATGAAGGCCCGTCACCTCGTGCTGCTGGCGTTCGGTGCCGGCAAGGCCGAAGCCATCGAGGAGACGGTGGAAGGCGGCTTGTCCGCGTTCTGCCCGGCTTCCGCGCTGCAGATGCACCCGCACGCCACGATTATCGTGGATGAGGAGGCCGCCTCTCGTCTGCGCCACAAGGATTACTACCGCTACGCCTACACCCACAAGCCGGCCTGGCAGGGCATCTGATCCGATTCGTTCGCCCTATTGCTGAGCTTCCGAGCCTGCAAGCGGTCCATCGGGCCGCCTGTAGGCTCGTCTTGAGCGCAAGACGAGCGGACGGGAAACCATGTGGAGGAGTTGAACATGTCTGATAGGGAAGAGATCGTTTCCCGCGTGACCACGGCGTTGAATGGCAGGCCGTCCCCGGTGGCCATCCGCAATGCGCGCAAGGTGGATGCGCGCGGCGAACAGCGTGGATATTGGGTCGTCTCCGACGCCTCGGGCGTCATCGTGGCATCGGGCACGGGGGAGGAGGCCTTCGAACATTACTGTCGTGCGGTGGGGATTGACCCCGCCGACCGTGGCACGGTCATTGATGCCCAAGGCCGTATCCTGACCCCCGGCTACGTGGACATCCACGCGCACGGCGCATGGGAGAAGAGCTTCGATGACGGGTCGGATGGCATCGACGTGGCACGGGCCGGCCACGCCGTGCACGGCACCACACGTCAGGTGCTCTCGCTGATCACCAATCCGGTGGATGTGATCTGCCGGAACATCCGCACCGTCCGCGCCAAGATGGAGTCCGGCCGCCCCGACATCCTCGGCTGTCATCTGGAAGGTCCGTTCCTGGCTCTGGCCCGCAAGGGCGCACATGACCCGGAATGTCTCAAGGATCCGGTACCCGACATCGTCGACGACATGCTTGAGGCTTCAGGCGCGGCGAACGGCAAGATTGGCTGCATCCGTCAGATCACCATCGCCCCCGAACTACCCCACGGCATCTCCGCCATCCGCCAGTTCGCCGCTGCCGGCGTGGTGCCGGCCGTGGGCCACTGCGACGCCGACTACGAGACCGCCAAAGCCGGTTTCGACGCGGGCGCGGGCATCATGACGCACATGTTCAACGCGATGAACGGCCTGCATCACCGCGAACCCGGTCCGATCCCGGCCGCGGTGGAGGATCCGCGCGTCACCATCGAACTCATCAACGACGGATTCCACGTGCAGAATCCGATGGTCAGGCTCTCCTTCCGGTTCGCGCCTCACCGCACGGCCTTCGTGACCGATGCGATGGCCGCCACCGACTGCCCGGACGGCGCCTACAAGTTGGGCGCGCTGGATGTGAACGTGGTCGACGGCCATGCGCGTCTGGTCTCCAACGGCGCCATCGCCGGCTCCACCCTGCTACTGGAAGTCGCCGTGCGCCGTGCGGTGTGCGAACTGGGCTTCAGCCCAGTGGACGCGGTTGAGGCGGCCACTCTGACACCGGCCAAGGCGTTCGGCTTCGACAAGCCGAATCCGGTGACCGGGGCGCCGCTGGGCCTCATCGCCCCCGGCTATGCCGCCGACTTCAACCTCGCCGATCCGGCCGATTGGACGGTCGAACAGGTGTGGTGCGCAGGTCGTAAGTTGCGCTGAGGCCGATTGCGCGCGGTGCGCGCGGAAGGCATGTCGGAAGTTCGTCGACGATTCGGCGGACCGATGGCATGACGCCCGCGCACACCGCGCTTATGCGTATGCCGTGAATCCCCGTTCGGCTTGACGTGCGCGATGGCAGTGCCGCCATCGCGCACACCGTCGCGGATCGCGCGTCTGTGCAACAAAGCTAACATATTGGAAACGCTGACCGTGTCGTGTCACGGTTTCCGAAACCCCAGTGATTGCAAGGCTTATGACGATGTTCTTCGTTGTCTTGCAGCGATAATCCCGCGGTGATTTCATTTGCCGAGAAACATAGTGTACATTAAGAAAACGTACAGAGAAGTACAGAAGCGCATTCGCGCAGGAGAGTGAAGTGGCGTCCGTCGCTTCGGCTCTCCATATGACGGACAACAAGGAGGTTCGTGATCATGACTCACTTCAGCACTGTGAAACGCGTCATCGCCCTCGCCGGTGCCGGTGCCATGCTGTTTTCCGTGGCGGCCTGCGGTGGGGGAACCGCTTCCGGTGGCGGCAAGACCACACTCAAATTCGCGGCGTTCGAGGGCGGCTACGGTGCCGACATGTACAAGGAGGTGGTCGCCGCATACGAGAAGCTCAATCCCGACGTCAAGATCGAGCTGACCACATCCAAGAAGATCGAGGACGAGATCACGCCGGGCATGAAGGCCGGCAACTATCCCGACATCGTGGAGCTGGGACAGGGCTCGACCTCCGGACTGACCGAGACGCTGCTCAAGGACAAGGCCATCGAGGACGTGACCGATGTGCTTGACATGAAGGTCCCCGGGGAAAACAAGACCGTCAAGGACAAGCTCGTCGACGGCGTGATCGGCCTGTACACCAACCCCTACGGCGGAGACAAGACCTACCTCATGCCCATGTACTACTCACCCTCCGGCTTGGTGTACAACAAGACGCTGCTTGAGCAAAACGGTTGGAAGATGCCCACCACATGGGACGAGATGTTCAAGCTGGGCGATGAGGCCAAAGCCAAGGGCATCTCGCTGTTCACCTACCCGACCGCAGGTTACTTCGACGCCTTCTTCAACGCGCTGCTCGCCGACATCGGCGGCGACCAGTTCTACCAGGACGTGATGACCTACAAGAAGGACGTGTGGAAGACCGACGAGGCCAAGGAGGCGTTGGAGACCACCTATAAGCTGGTCACCGAATACCTCAACCCCGACACCGTGGGCTACGCCAACGCCCAGGACTTCACCAAGAACCAGCAGTCCATCCTCGACGGCAAGTCCCTGTTCATGCCCAACGGCACCTGGATCGTCAACGAGATGAAGGATGCGCCGCGCACCAGCGGCTTCGAGTGGGGCTTCGCCCCGGTGCCCACCGTCAAGAATGGCGGCACCCGCTACATCAACACCACGATCGAAGCCGTGTGGATTCCCGCCAAGGCCAAGAACAAGGAGGCGGCGAAGAAGTTCATGGCCTACCTGTACTCCGACGAAGCCGCGTCCATCTTCGCCAAGACCGGTGCCATCCAACCGATCAAGGGCAACACCGATGACCTGGCCTCCGACATGAAGGTGTTCTACGACGCCTACAACGAGGACAACGTCAAGGCTGTGGCCGGCTCGTTCTCCGCAACCGCCACCGTGGAAGGCAAGAACATCAAGGACGACCTGTACAACGCGGTCGACTCCGTGGCCTCCGGCAAGACCACGCTCCAGCAGTGGCAGGACAAGCTCAACGAGACCAGCAATGCACTGAACGCGGCGGCCAAGCAGTAACCTCGCCGTCAAACAACGGCCGGAGCAGATGGTCCCACGGTCCGGCCCGTCGCACCGATGCATTCATCGGCGGCGGGCGGGGCGACGGACCGCTCCGGCCCCGCTTTGCCTCAGCGCCATACAGGCAACGCTTTTCAGGGGGAACGATGTCTTCAACGAAACATACAACCGACCTTGGCAGGATGCGCAGCCGTTTCGGCATTCTTTGCTCGCTGCCCACCGCAATCCTGCTCATCATCTTCATCTTCATACCCACGGTCAACGTGTTCCGCATGTCCGTATACAAGTGGAGCGGCTACTCGGACGAACAGACCTTCGTGGGGCTTTCGAACTTCCGGAAACTGTTCGTCGATCCGAACTTCATCCACGCGTTCCAGAATACCGTGCTCATCCTCGTGCTGGTCACCTCCGTCACCATGCCGCTGGCCATCATCTTCGCCGCGGTGCTCACGCAGAACCGCATCATCGGAGGCTCGCTGATTCGCTTCATCCTCTATGTGCCCTCGGTGCTGTCCATCGTGGTGGTCGCGGCCATATTCTCCGCCATCTACGATCAGAACAACGGCCTGATCAACGGCACCCTGAGCTTCCTGCACCTGAACGGGCTCAAGCAGGTGTGGCTGGGCAATCAGGACATCGTCATCTTCTCCATCGCCTTCGCCATGCTATGGCAGTCCTGCGGATACTACATGGTGATGTACATGTCGTCGATGGCGGGCATCGACCCGAGCCTGTACGAGGCGGCGCAGCTGGACGGCGCCAGCAAGACTCGACAGCTGTTCTCGATCACCATCCCATTGATCTGGGCGAACATCCGCACCACGCTCACCTTCTTCATCATCAGTTCGGTGAACCTCAGCTTCGTGCTCGTTACGGCCCTGACCAACGGCGGGCCCGATAACGCGTCCCAAGTGCTGCTCGGCTACATGTACGACCAGGCGTATTCGAACTCGTCCTACGGCTACGGCATGGCGATCGGCGTGGTGATCTTCCTGTTCAGCTTCATCATGTCGTTGATCGTGAACCGTGCCACCAAGCGCGAAGTGCTGCAATACTAAAGGAGGGCGAGATATCATGGCTTATTCATCAGTTTCCGGAAGACCGGCCCACTCCAGGCGCGTGCGTCCGGCGGCCGATCGAGGTTCGGCCCATTCATGGACGGCGGGCCGCATGGTTGGCCAGGTGGTGCTGGTAATCGCCGCCTTGGGCATCGCCATCCCCACCCTGTGGGTGTTCGTGGCTTCGTTCAAGGATAAAAGCGAGTTCTACGGATCACCCTGGACCTGGCCCAAGGGCCTGCACTGGCAGAACTATGCGGATGCTTTCGTGGACGCCAAGCTCGGACAGTACTTCGGCACATCGGTGCTGGTCACCGTCATGTCGATGGCCATGGTGCTGGTGATCGCGTTGCCCTGCTCCTACGTGCTCGCGCGCTTCGATTTTCCAGGCAAGAAGATTCTCAAACTCGCCGTTCAGGCCGGCCTGTTCATCAACGTGAACTACATCGTCGTGCCGATCTTCCTGATGCTTGTGGACGCCGACAAGCTGCTCTACAACATCATGCCGAACGGGTTCTTCGTGAACAACGTGTTCATCCTGGCGCTGGTCTACGCCTCGACGTCGCTGCCATTCACCATCTTCCTGCTCCAGGACTTCTTCGCCTCCATCCCGAAGGACTACGAGGAGGCCGCCATGATCGACGGCGCCTCACAGACCAGGATCATGACCCGCATCTTCTTCCCGATGGCCATGCCCGCCATCTCCATGTCGATGCTGTTCAACTTCCTGACCTACTGGAACGACTACATCATCTCCATGACCCTCATGACCGGCAACAACCGCACCGTGCAAGTGGGCCTGCTCAACCTCATGCAGACGCAGAAGGCGGCCACCAACTACGGGCGCCTGTACGCCGGCATGGTGATCGTCATGGTGCCGGTGCTGATCTTCTACGCCGTCGTGCAGAAGAAACTCCTCGAAACCTCGACCATGGGAGGAATCAAATGAGCGACAGGACGAAAAGCGTGATCGCCACGACGGTCAAAGTGACGCTGTATGTCTGTTTCGTGGTGCTGACCATCGTCGGCGTCGGTCGTGACGGATGGGACGGGCTCTGCCTAGAACTCATCGGATTGGCCGGCGTGATCGGCGTGGTGTGGTGGTACAACGCGCATAACCGATAGTAACCGAATCCGGCCGGATGGCATGTGCAACGGCCCGGTGACCAGGGCCGTTTGTGGCTCGTTCCTCAGGCGGCCATACTCGTCATATCGCGTGTGCCAGGTCTCGGAGCCGGATTCGGCATCGAGACCTGGCACCCGGTTCAATCTGTTTATCGGCTTGGTCGTTTCGAATATGCATTCCCAGATGCCGTCAATGCTGGGTGCTTTGCGATGCATTCATGATTGGTGTTTCACGATGACACGTCATATAAGAACTTATGTGGTCGCAGTCGCTATGATGCTTTGCTGCTGCATGACACTTACCGGTTGCTCACAGGATGGGGCCTCGATTGACGGCAGAGCCATACCTCAAGGCCAGCTGGCGTATTACGCTGATCAGGCGCGGCTACATACGTCCCCGGGTGACGTTCAAACCATGGCTTCGGTCATGCGCAAGGCCATCGCCGACGATCAGGCCCTGTTCGCATGGGCGGCGCGAGAAGGATATGGCGACTACACCTCATGGGATGCGATCGTGCGGTCGATGAAGCGTGCCAACGCCTCCAACATGGCGACGATTGGGCAAAAGGGAACGGTGTACGGTGTGACCACGTTCTCCATCGGCACCTTCCACAGTCAACTGGTCGCGCAGGCGAAGCGCTATCTCATAGACACCTTGTCCCAACAGGCGGGACAGGAGCTATATGTCAGCGAAGGGGAGGCGCGCCAATACTTCGATCGGCATCGTGACGCATGGTCTGGATCGCAAGGCTATCAGGTCATCCGGCTTACCGTTGATGCTCAAGATGCCGATCCACGCGAATTCAGGCAAGCCGTCGAGGAAGATGGCATGGATGATACCGGTCCTTCGGAACATCTACTGGAGCGGTATCCATCCTTATCGTGGAATATGGAATCCATCAGTAAAGGCGAGGGCGGATCGCCTCATGCCCAAGCTATGGCTTCGGCCATTGCGCAATTGAAGAAAGGAGAAGTCAGTGAGGTCGAAAGCGACGGGCGGCAGCTCACCTGTATGGTCAATGTCTCCGCAAAATCGGATGACGATGCAGATTTTGGTGAATACTCGTCGCGAATTATAACCGTCATGGAGAGCGATAAGCTCGAACAAGCGATTGCCTCGCGCGCTGAAAACATCAAAGTCGATATCGGCGTGAATGAGGTGAAAGAGCTTATGAAGACTAGGTGACGGTGCACCATGACGTCTTTCCGCGTTGTTCCGCAGGCGTCTGGAAGGGCGCGCAACAGAAAGGTATACAAAACCATGGCAAGTAGGCACACCGCCATTGCATGGCGTGCGATTGTTGGGGTGGCTCTCGGCATTGCTATCATGCTTCCAACAGCCACAGCCGGCGCGGCACCGTTGGATGCCCCAATTGATACGCCGGAACAATCCGAACAAGCATGGACCGGCAGCGCGTCCAATCCTTACGGAGGACAGGATTATTACGTAGATTCCCAACAGGGTGACGACGCCAATGCAGGCACCGATGTCAGCGCCCCGTGGAAAACCCTCGGCAAGGTCAATGAAACCGTTTTCCGTCCGGGCGACCGTATTCTGCTCAAGGCCGGTTCATCATGGCAGAATCAGCAGCTATGGCCCAAGGGATCGGGTGTGGATGGCAAACCGATCAGTATCGGCGCATACGGTGAAGCAACGGCCAGCCGGCCGTACATCGTCACTAACGGCAATGTCGAATCTCCTTTCTCAGGGGGCATCGGAACCGGTAACCCCGTCAAGAATCCCGATAAGGTAGGTACTACAGGCGCAATCGTTTTGCGTAACCAGCAGTATTGGGAAATCAGTGATGTGCAGTTGTCGAATGATGACGATTTCGCCGTGGACAAGACCAATAAGGATGGTACCGTATGGGACGGCATTTCCATATCGATCAATGCCGATCTGCTTGAACGCGAGGGGGTCAATGATCCGGCTTCCACGGTGATGAGGCATTTCCGCATCTCGAATGTGTATGTGCATAATCTGGATTCACCATCCACCTGGCAGAAAATCTATGCGGCCGGTGTCAACTTCCAGGTGTTCGGTTCCAAGAACCATCAGGAATATGAACGGATGGCGGGAGGCTATCGGTTCGATGACATCAGCATCGAAAACAACGTCTTCGACAGTGTGGATCTCAATGCCATTCAGGTCGGTTTTAATTGGTTCGGCGATGGCACGGGCGAAACGGATGCCAACGGCAAGTGGCATGATGGTTGGGAACACCTCTGGGTGCGAACCCATAACCAGTACACGACCAACGTGGCCATCAGACATAATTACATGCACTCAATCGGGCAAGGTGCCATACAAGTGGGTGATGTTCGAAACGGCGTAATGGAATACAATACTGTCAACGGGTATCTCAAGCGATATGACGTACAGTCCTGCGCCATCTATGCCTATGCCAGCGCCGACATCGTGATGCGTTACAACGAGGTCTTCGATGGCGCAGCCACCACCTGGGACGGCACGCCGTGGGATTTCGAGTATAACGATTTCAACGTGGTATACGAACACAACTACTCGCATGACAATGGCGCGGGATGGTTCGCCTATATGGGCAACACCGATAATGCCATAGCCAGATACAATCTGTCGCTCAACGACAACGGCACCATGATTCGTGAGTTTATGAGCAGCAACTATTCACCCACATGGTTTACCAACAATGTGATTGTCTACGATGGCGGTTCTACCGGATCCGGCAATACGAAATCTGCGTTCCACAATGACTCGTTCAAAGACACGCTCTATTTCGTCAACAATGTGTTCTACAACACCAACACCAACAGCGCGACGCGTTGGCATGATCCAAAGAACGGCAGTGAAAGCGCCAAGGATATTTCCAAAGCGATATTCCGCAACAACGTGTTCTACGAGGCATCCGGAAAGCGCGGCGAAGGCGAACCGGAGAATGTCAACGGCATCACCGATGAGCCGAAATTCCAAGGTTTCGCAGGGGACTCTTCCGTGTTGACCGGTTTGGTAAACAAGACGGATCCCGAAGCATCCATTACTTCCGCGGCCAAACTGTTCACCCCCTCTAATGATTCCCCGCTGCTCAATGCCGGCTTGTATAACGAGGCAATGGGACAGAAGGACATACTTGGAGGCGATGTATTCCATGGTCTGGCACCGGAGATCGGCATCGTAGAGCGCACCGACATCGGTGGAAAGAACACCAATCCCGTGGAGGAAAACATCAAACCCGTGCAAGGCAATCTGGCGTTGGGTAAAACCGTGATCGCCAGTTCGACGCATCCCAATGGCAAATTCCCCGCCTCCAATATCACTGATGGCAAGGTCGGCACGCGATGGGCGGCTGCCGATGGTCCGGATTATCCGGTGACGTTGGACATCGATTTCGGTAAGACCGTTACCGTAAACCGCCTGGATATTACGGAATTCACTGAGATGTCCAGTGATCCCGGCAATCACCCCGAGTGGGCCACGCATCACCGTGTGCAGCGTTATTCGCTGTGGCGGTGGGATGAAGAATCGTCCGATTGGGTGAAATTCCATGACTCTGATCAAGGATTGCCCGATGACACGACATCGGTGACCTTCGCCGATCAGACCACGTCCAAGATCCGGCTTCAGATAGATGCCGTCTATGACAATGTCGATATGTATCAAGGCAAGCCGGGAAGTCCCACCGTCAGTGAAATCGCGGCGTACCGCACCGCCTCTCCTCAATCGCTCAAGCTTGTCGCATCGTTGCCGCGTGACGGGTACAATCTTGCGCAGACTGCAGGAGTCGACACCAATCAGGTTTCATGGCTGGTCTCCGGCGATCGCCTTGCCGAAAGCAAGCTACGCATCATGCAGCCCAATGGCAACGAGGGGCCCCTGCTGCGTCGAGATGCTGACTACACCGTACGCGAGGAGAATAACGGCCAGTGGCGTGTTTCGCTCGCGGAGCCGCTGGTTCGCTCATTGCCGGTGAATTATCCAAAGGGTATGAGCGGTCAGTCAGGTGCTTATGGGTTCCGTCTCACCTCCGATAGCGGATCCACGCTTGATCTTACCCTCAAGATTATTAATACGCCGGTCGGCTCCATGAAACCGGGCGGTGGTGAAACTCCCAATCCCGGTGGCAATGGGACGACCACTCCCTAGGAAGGCAGTGGAAGTCTGGGGCAATCGCCTGGAGGAGCCAAACCTAGCGGCTCCGGTTCGGGACGTGTTCCGGAGAACGGCAATGGCGCCAATCCCAAGGCGTTCATCGCCAATACCGGTGTAGCTGTTGCGGGGTTGGCAACGGTGGCGTTGCTTGCCATGGGCTCGGGTGTCGTGCTGCTTCGCCGGCGTTTGTCTCATCGCGAAAATCGGTAGAAGTACATCCGGTCGGACGGTGTGAGGCAACGGCCCGGTGACCAGGGCCGTTGCCTTCGTTTCTTGCCCCTCCCACGCAAGGGGCAAGAAACGAAGGCGCACGAGCCGCGGCTAGTGCATCCGGCCGTCGGCCATGAACAAGGCATGGGCGTCGCCCTTCGCCTTGGCCTCAAGATAGCGGCGGAACACCGACAGGCGTTCCGTGGTGCTATGGGCCAGGGGAGAGGGCAATTCGTTCAATGCGAACCAGCCGACGTTGAGGCTTTCGTCATCGCCCACAAACGGTTCGGCATTGCCGCCGGGCTTGAGCGCGCACAGGAAGGAATGATCCATATACTGCGCGTGGTCGCCGTTGGCATAGGTGAGGATACGCTGCTCGGAATTCACGGACACCAGATCGGTGACCACGACGTCCACGCCGGTCTCCTCCTTCACCTCGCGTACCGCGGCGTCAGCGGGCTGCTCGCCCGGGTCGATGATGCCGTACACCATCGCCCACTCACCGGTGTCGGCGCGCCGACCCAGCAGTATGCGTCCATGCTCGTCAAGTACGCATGCCGTCACGCCATGCAACCACAACAAATCATGGCCGATCTTCTTACGCAGTTCCAGAATGAACGGGGGCGTGCTCATGCGTTGGCCCGTTCCGACATCCACGCCTCGACTCCCTCGATGGTCTTCGGGATGCCGGCGGAAATCCATTCGGGGCCGTTCTCGGTCATGAGCACGTCGTCCTCGATACGGATGCCGATGCCGCGGTATTCCGGCGGAATCAGCAGATCATCCTCGCGGAAGTACAGACCGGGCTCGATGGTGAAGATCATGCCGGGCGTGATCTTCGCGCCCTGATAGGACTCATAGCGGGCCTGCGCGCAATCATGCACATCAAGACCTAGGTGGTGGGCCACACCGCAGGCGAGCCAACGGCGGTGCTGCTGGCCTTGCGGAGACAGCGACTCCTCGACGCTCACCGGCAGCAGACCCCAATCGTGCAGACGTTCGGCAATCACACGCATGCAGGCGTGGTGGATGTCGGAGTAGGTGGCACCCGGCTTGGCGGCTTCGAAACCGGCCTGCTGCGAGTCGAGCACGGCCTGGTACAGACGCTTCTGGAAGTCGGTGAACTTGCCGTTGGTCGGGAAGGTGCGGGTGATGTCGGCCGTGTACAGGGAATCGACCTCAACGCCGGCGTCCACCAGCAGCATGTCGCCGTTCTTCACCACACCGGTGTTGCGCATCCAGTGCAGAATCGGGGCGTGGGGGCCGGAGGCCACGATGGAGTCGTAGCCGACGGCGTTGCCCAGCTCACGGGACACGGCGTTGAACGCGCCTTCGAGGATACGCTCGGAACGCGGCTTGTCGAGCGCGGCCGGCAGCGAGGAGAGCAGGCGGTCGAAACCATGCTTGGTGGCGTCCACGGCCTTGCGCATTTCGTTGATTTCGTAGCCGTCCTTGACCATGCGTGCCTCGGCGGCGAACTCGTGCAGCTTGTCGTCGGATGCGGAGTTCTTGTCCGGATCGGCGAAACCGTTGGCCTCGCGGATGGACTCGACCATCGAGGTGATTTCGGGGTCGGTCTCGCTGACCACGCGCACACGCACGGCACCGGCCTCGGCACCCACGTCCTTGGACAGGGCGTCGGCCAGCTGGGCGATGTCGTGGGTCTCGATGCCGGTCATCGCCTGCATCTCCTTGAGGCCAGCACGCGGGCCAACCCAGTATTCGCCGTAGTGGGCGGACATGAAGAAGTCCTCGGTGGAGTTGTCGGCGCGAGGTGCCACGAACAGTTCCGGAGTGTGCGTCTTGCCGGCGGCGGCTTCGGGGGAGCCGGGGTCGACCGGGTTCAGGACCAGCACGGCGCCGGCCTCGTAATCGGAACCCAGACCGGTGTAGTAGGCGAACGTGGTGTCCGGGCGGAACATGTAATCGCAATCATTGTTGCGCACCTTCGGCTGGCCGGCCGGAATGACCAGACGCTCGCCCGGGAAGGCTTTGCCCAGCGCCTCAAGGCGGGCTGGCGTGAACTTGGAGGATTCGAGAGGCTTGATCTCCGGATCATCGTCGGCCCAGCCGGACTTCATAAACTCCTTGAATGCAGCCGACTGCGGGCGCAGCGAGCGGTTGTTCACACGGTCGCTCATCGACTGGTTCGCGCCCGGCGCCGTAGCGCGCTCCTCGGCCTCATATTCCTTGTCCTTGGCGGTGATCACTTCACCCATTGCCACTCTCCTGTATGTAGTTGTTGTCGAATCATCGATTCCCACTTCATACTAGTCGGCTTTATGCGATGTGCCACGATTGACGGCTGACGGTAAAACCAAGTACGGAATTTGGACGGTCTTCCGGACATGCCCATATGGCGAGTGCATCGGGCTGGAATGCGGGCCCGTTTATTGTTCTCGGTAGGGAAGGAGGGGCATGGGCTGGAGCTTGCCGATTGATATTGGCATATTTTGCGGGCTGAATCCATGTGAACCCATGCGATGAAGGTTCATCGCATCACGGGACCCGCTGCTCTGCGGATGCCTCCATCTGGGGCACTCTGGCTTTGAGCAGTTTTACCCGCAGCGGAGTGCGTTCGATGACGTCGGCGTATGTGAAATGGACGATTTCGGTGGCACCGGCTCGTTTCAGTCCCTCGTCGCGTGCGCGTTCCTTGGCCACTACCTCCTGAATGCTGCGGTTATCGGTCATGGCTGGGTCCACGTATTTTTGTGTGCCGTCGTATTCGGCCACTATCACGCGCCCGTCATCGAGCTTCCATACGAAATCAACGCGGTGCTCGGTATTCGTCTGTGGGTCGGTCACCGTTACCTGAATACGCGGCGTGAGGAAGCGATCTTCGATGATGGTGCCTCGCGCGAGGGATTCTCCACCATTCTCGCTCCTTTCGTTTGCATAGCGCAGCAGGCGGAATACTCGGGCATAATCGATTCTCCATTGAACGCAGTCGGCGGCTATCTCTTCCTTGGTTATTCCCTTGGCAAGGGCCGAGTCAAAGATCGGCAACGCAAACCGAAAATCAAGGTCTATAGCGGCCTCGACCAAGGTTCTAGCCGGTGATATCAGGGATAGGCCGGAGGCCTCGTGATGTGTCTTCGGATTGTTCATATCGGGCATATAGACATGTCGTAAGCGCTGATGGCATTGACGAGATCCATGATCGGAAGTCACGATGGTTATGCAGCCATCATGCAAATGCCATTGATGTTCGAATCCATAGGCACTTACTGCCACCAAGCCGCCAAAAACCCACTGAGGATGCTCTTGCGCAAGAGCGCGGGCCATATGCAACGTTCGCTCCGGCGGCGTCAAACCATCCCAGTATGCGGTATTTGCATAAAGACTGGGAATGCCGTCATACACTTTCAACAACTCACCACTCTGGGCACGGCGGCGTAGAGCGGTCTGTTCCGCTTCATTTCTTGAATAGACGCATCTCAGCTCATTCTGCGCGGCTGATATGAGCGAGGCCACTGCTTTGTGTGTCTTCATGACGTCGAGCGTAGCCGGAACGAAGCAGCGTAAGTATGAATTTCAGCCATTGTGGTTCTAGCCTTGGAGCTTGGCTGTCTTGGAGTGAGATATTCCCGATAATTTCAAGGTATTAGGCCACTAATTCGGAATAGTGGATAACATACAAAACTTATCCACCATCAGTAATGTCATTCGAACAACGTGCTTTGGGGATTCGAACAAGATATCATCGGCGAAGGCGGATGTAGCTGGTAGAGGGTGGCGAATTGACGGTTAACAGTGCTTATGCTTTGTACGCCGTCGGTGCTGATTCAGATATTGGCTGGCTTCTGTCTGAGTGTGGAATCTAGCGTCGGCGTGAGTCCAATGGTTGTATCGTGGCCGACGATTTGCTGCGATTTATTGGCGGCATAGATCCAGGGCTTGGACGGCTGCCGATGGTGAGAGCAGTCATAACAGTGAATGAGCCTCTGCGAGTTCAAAAGATGATGTAGCGGACGTTTGTGAGAGTCGTTTCCGGGGCAAGACATGGTCGATTGACGACGTTGAAATTTCTCAACGACGGCAGAATGGCATGCCTTGGCGAGGAGACGACACTGAGAGGCGATGGAGTCGGGATTAATCCAGGTTTTGGCCAGCTACCGACTCGCAAGAGCAGCATAGCGTCGGTGTACCGCCAGAAGCTGGCACTGTACCGACGCTGAATAGCATCAGCGTCGCCGGACATACAAGTTTTGGATTGCAGCCGACTAAGAATGGGATGCCGACGGCAAGAGCCGCATTGCAACTATATGAGACGGCTTCACTGTGCGCGCTGCAGGAAAAGGCCGCCCGCGCGGCGGCGACATATGAGACGGTTTCACTGTGCGCGCACGATAAACCACCCCGGCGGCTAGGATAGAGGGAATTGAGGGAGTGTGACTCCACGCGTGAAGGCAAGAATCCCGAACCATGCAGGGCAAACCTGTGCGAGGGGAGCTTCCTGCGCATGCGGAAGCGGAATATACGCGGGCATGCGTAGACATGACGAGAATGGCGCGAACACGTAAGTGGCATACGCACTCCGAACGGTGCAACAGCAACACGAGCAGAGGTTAGAAGAGAATATGTCATTCGAGCATCCGAATCGGAACAATGAGAGCATGCGGGACGTCGAACTGGACATCATGAGCCGCCCGCCGGAGCATAACACCACCAATCTGGATCTCGACCGGATGAACCTTATGCTCGACATCCTGGGCCACCCGGAGCAGTCGTTCCGCGTGATTCATATCACCGGCACCAACGGCAAAGGCTCCACCGCACGCATGGCCGAGGCCATCTGCCGCGCCTACGGTATGCGCACCGGCCTGTACACTTCGCCGCACCTGGAGAAGATCAACGAGCGTATCGCCATCGACGGCCAGCAGCTGTCCGACGACGATTTCATCGACATCTGGGACCAGACCAAGGATCTCGTGGCCCTGGTGGACGCCAAGATGGAGGAGCAAGGCAAGCCGAAGATGAGCTTCTTCGAGGTGCTCACCGCCATGGCCATCTGGAAGTTCGCCGACACGCCCGTGGACGTGGCCATCGTCGAGGTCGGCATGGGAGGCCTGTGGGACGCCACCAACGTGCTCAACGCGGATGCGGCCATCATCGGTCCGGTGGACATGGACCACATGCAGTGGCTGGGCGACACCGTCGAACAGATCGCCACCGAGAAGGCCGGCATCATCAAGCCGAACTGCACCGCCATCATCGGCCCGCAGCCGCATGAGGAAGCCGTCATGCCGATTCTCACCGAAGCCGCCGAACGCAACCACGCCACGCTCGTGCGCGACGGCTACGAAATGACCGTGTCCGACCGCATGGCTGCAGTCGGCGGACAAGTCGCCACCCTGACCACGCCCAACGGCACTTACGAGGGCGTGCCGATCGCCAAGTTCGGCGAGCATCAGGCCCACAACGCGCTTGCCGCGCTCGTCGCCGCCGAAGTGGTGATTCCGGTCAATGGCCCGCTGGACGGCGACTTGGTGGCCGAGGCGTTGAGCTCGGTCAAGATTCCCGGCCGCATCGAACAGATCCGCACCTCGCCGACCATCATTCTGGATGGCGGACACAACGTGAATGCCGCCGAAGCCCTACGCAAGGCCATCGAGGAAAGCTACGACTTCAAGCAGCTGGTCGGTGTGGTCGCCATGATGCGCGACAAGCAAGTCGAGGAATATCTGGGTGTTCTGGAGCCGATCCTGAGCTCCGTGGTGGTCACCGAGAACTCGTGGCGCGAGCGTGTGATGCCGGCCGATGAGCTTGAGAAGATTGCCGTGGACGTGTTCGGCCGTGACCGTGTGATCAAGGAAGCGAACCTGCCCGACGCGATTCAGACTGCCGTCAACATGGTCGATGCCGAAGACGAGTTGGGCGTGGGCTACGGCCACGGCGTGCTCATCTGCGGCAGCTTCGTCACCGCCGGCGACGCACGCCTGATGCTTGAGGAACACGCCAGCCCCACGATGAGGCAGGCTATGGCCGTTCATCAGCCGGCGGTTGGCCCGGACGGTTCGGATCGGCCGGCAGACAAGGCCGAGGATGAGGCCGCCGACAACCTCGAGGATTCGGTAAGCCCGGACGACTTCGACGTGTTCGACGTCCTCGGCCTCGGTAAGGAACAGGCCAGTGACGCCGGTAACGCCGGCACCGGCACGGCCAGTGCCGACACAGGCACCGACGATTCCGCCGACGCCCGGTAACCCGCATCCAAGGCACATCGGATACCCGGATACCCGGACACACGGAAAACAGTCTCACGCCATGTATCTCAAGGAACTCACCCTCCGCGGATTCAAATCCTTCGCCTCCGCCACCACGCTGCGCTTCGAGCCCGGCATCACGGCGGTCGTCGGCCCCAACGGTTCGGGCAAGTCGAACATCGTCGACGCCCTGACCTGGGTGATGGGTGAGCAAGGTGCCAAAAACCTTCGCGGCACTTCGATGGAGGACGTGATTTTCGCGGGCACGTCCTCCCGTCCGCCATTGGGCCGTGCACAGGTGAGCCTGACCATCGATAATTCCGATCACACGCTCGATATCGATTACACGGAAGTCACCATATCCCGCACCATCTTCCGCAACGGAGGCTCCGAATACGCGATCAACGGCTCGCAATGCCGTCTGCTCGACATTCAGGAACTCCTCTCCGATACCGGTCTTGGCCAGCAGATGCACGTGATTGTGGGTCAGGGACGATTGGATGCGATTCTGAAGGCCGACCCGTCCGGCCACCGCGCGTTCATCGAAGAGGCCGCCGGCATCCTGAAGCACCGCAAGCGCAAGGAACGCGCGTTGCGCAAGTTGGCCAATACCGAAACGAACCTGAGTCGACTTGACGATTTGCTGGGGGAGATTCACCGCCAGCTCGGCCCCCTCGGACGCCAGGCACGCATCTCCCGGCGCGCCGACGCGATTCAGATATCCGTACGCGACGCCCAAGCACGCCTGTATGCCGAAGACGCCCAACGCTCGATGAGCCGCCGCGACACGGTACGTCAAGAGCTTGGCGATGTGCGCAACCAGCTGGCCGTCGCCCAACGTGAACTCGCCCACGTCAAAGTACGCATCGAACAGGTCGAGGCGTTGAGCTCTGAATCCAGTCCGGCCATCGCCAAGGCCAACCAATACTGGCATGAATTCTCACAGACCCGTGAACGACTGAACGCGCTCGCCCAGTTGGCCGAAGAGCGCAGCCGGTCACTCACCGGCCAGATCGTCACCAACTTCGGTGAGGATCCCGGCATGCTCGTCAAACGAGCCGAGGAACTGGAGTCTCAGGCCGCGGCACAAACCAAGGCCGTGGCCGATGCACGCATCGCACTCGACAAGGCCACCGAGGAACGCGCCGACGACGAGAAGAAGCTTGCCTCAGTCCGTCAGACCTTGACGGAACTGCGCAAAACCGCACAGGAGCGCGATGCGCAGATCGCCCGACTGCGCGAACTCATCGCCCGCGAGGAATCCGCCGTGCAACTGGCGACCAGCCGCGCCAAGGATTACGCCTCCCAACGCGACTTGCTGACTTCCCAGCGCGACGATGCCCAGCAACAGCTGGACGCATTGCGCAGCGAAGCGGACTCCATTGCCGACGATGACGGTGCCGCATTGGACGCCGCGCGTGCGACGCTCGCCGAATGCCGCGAACGACTGAACGAACTCGCCGATAAGCAGCGCGAGATACAGTCCAAGATCATCTCGCTCAAATCCAAGGCCGATGCGCTTGCCGACACGCTAGGCAGCCGCAATGCCTCCGGATCATTGGAACGCGACACGGACGTGGCCTCGCTTGGCCGACTCACCGACTTCATCCATGTGGCCGAAGGCTGGGAAGAAGCCGTGGCCCACGCTCTCGACCAGTATGCCAGCGCCATCGTGGTACCCGAGGCAGGCAACATGTTGCACGCCCTCGAACGCGCTCGGGAAGATAAGCTCGGCAAAGCCGTGGTGCTGACCGCGAGCATTGCCGGCGATCCCGCCACAGAGCCAGGCACGGAGTCGGAGGAGAGTAGCGCCGAGAACACGGCGGCCGCCCCGCAATCGGGCAACGCGCTGGCAGCACTCGTCACCGCGAACCCGGATGCAAAGAACCCGGCACAGGCCGAAGCTGTCGTGCACACCGTGCGTCTCCTGCTGGCTGATGTAGCCATGGCCGGCACCGCCGACGAAGCACAGCACATCGTGGCATCCGGCGAAGCCATGCGGGCCGTCACCAAGAACGGCGAGAACTTCACACACGGCGTGGCGGCGGTCGGCGGCTCTTCCATCTCTCAATCGGACCTGTCTCTGGCCGCCCGTCGAGACAAAGCATTGGCACAGGTCAAACAGTTGGCCGCCCAAGACGGCGGAATGGCTGAGCAAGTGGCCGAGGCCAAAGCCAAACGCGATGAAGCGGCCCGACTCGTCGACCAGGAATCCGTCAAACGCACCGAAGCCCGGCTCAAAGCCCAACAGGCGGAGAAATCTCTGAAATCCGCCACAGACCGCGTCGCATCGTTCACCCGTCAGCTCGAGCAGCTGGATAGGAAAATCACCGAGACCCAAGAGAATCGCAACGAGCATCAGCTCAAGCTCGACGATCTCAATCGCGCTTTGGCATCGGCCCAACAATCCACAGCGGAACATGCCGATTTCGACGAACTTGATGAACGTGAACGCACGCTGGAGCGCGAACTGAACCTGACTCGCGAGCATGAGGTCGCCGCGAAAATCGCGTGGACCGAAGCAAGCCGCAAAGGGGAGTCACTGAGCCGACAGGCCGGGCTGCTGCGGGACAACGCCAGAGAAGCCGCCGAACGCCGCGCCCGCATCGAGGCGTTGAACGATCGCAGACGCGAGCAGGCCGCACACCTGCAAGGCGTGGCCGATGACGCGCGAGCAGTGGCCGCCATGGTGGAACATACGCTGCATGACGTGGCCGCCAAACGAGACGAGCTGCAGGCCGCCGCCTCCAGCCATGACGAGGAACTCAAGGCCCTGCGCGCGCAGCGCAACCAGATCGAGCCCAAGGTCACCGATCTGACCGGGCGCGAACATGCCTTGGATGTAAACCGCGAACGGTTGGCCGCCGAATCCGGGCAGCTCATGCAGAAAGTGTCCGACGAACTCGGTCTCACTTTGGAGGAATTGGTTAGTGGTTACGGCCCCGAACAGCCGGTGCCCGTGCTGGATGATGAGGGCAACCCTGTGCCGTTGGATGAGACGGAAGCTGAGGCTGGGACCGAAGAGGGAGAAACCGGGGGAGAGGCCGGCACCAACGGCGATTCCGCCCTCTTTAAGACCGTGCCGTATAACCGTCAGGAGCAGAAGAAGCGTCTCGATAAGGCTCGCCGCGATCTGGCCGCACTCGGTAAGATCAACCCTTTGGCCACCGAGGAATTCGAAGCGCTTGAGGAGCGGAACAAGTATCTCAATGATCAGCGCAACGATGTGGTCAAATCACGTGACGATTTGATGCAGCTCATCAAGGATCTCGATTCCACGATGGTCCAGGTGTTCAAATCCGCGTTCGACGATACCGCCGAGGCGTTCGAGCAGATGTTCGCCACGCTGTTCCCAGGCGGCACCGGACGACTGCGCCTGGAAAACCCGGAAGACATGCTCACCACCGGCGTACTGGTCGAGGCCAGCCCGGCCGGCAAGCGCGTCAAACAGCTGAGCCTCCTGTCCGGCGGCGAACGTTCGCTGACCGCGCTGGCGCTGCTGTTCGCGATTTTCACCGCCCGCCCCAGCCCGTTCTATGTGATGGACGAGGTCGAGGCCGCGTTGGACGACGTGAACCTGACCCGTTTGATTAATGCGTTCAATGAGTTACGCGCCCATGCGCAGCTCATCATCATTACGCACCAGCAACGCACCATGTCGATTGCCGACGCGCTTTACGGCGTAACCATGAGAGCCGATGGCGTAACAGCCGTGGTGAGTCAAAAACTCGAACGATAAACGAATGGTTCCCGCTGACAGGAACTGGTACCACAGGTGACAGAGGGTGGTCCATATCGAAAGACCGCCCTCAGTCTCGCTTCGTTCGACAGCTCCCGCCAGCGGGAGCGGGGCGGTATTAGCGCAATGCCTTGCGCACGCCCTGTACAGTCTGCAGCGTCTTGTAGAAGACCTTCTTGATGGGTACGTCGCGGGCGGGGGCCACCGGGGTGATTTCCTCGGTGAACTTGCACTTGAACTCGTTAAGGCCCTTGAGAGACGGCGCGAAGTCGGAGCCAATGCCCATGAGATCGTATTCAGTAATACCCTGCGAGCCTAGGATGCAGCATTCGGAATACAGCAGCTTGTCGGTCACATGCAGACGCATAACCTCGTTGCGCATGCCGGCATAGTAGCGCACCGCATGTGTGCCGTTCACGGTGACAATCGACCATGCCACCACACGGTCTTCAATACGTGCGGCGAACACACGGCAATGGTCGGCACCCAACGCGCCGATCATATCGGAATAGTCGCTCATCGGAGCAGGCGTGAATCCATCGCGCTGGCCGGTCTCGACCATCACATCGTAATATTCGGAGAAATCGGCCAGCGCCTTATCCGTCTCATCGGCAACCTCGGCCGGGCACTCGCGCAGAGACTTGCGCACGTCACGGCGTCCACGACGCTTCATCCGAGCCAGAATCTCATCATCGCCACCGGTGACGTCGATGATCACGGTCTGGTCGTACGGCACTGTGGAGAGCACCTTCTCCGTACCATCGGCGAACCAGGTGTCGATACGCAGGAACGCGATGTTCTTGTCGGCCTTCTTGACGGTGTCCACGATGGCGTCGACGACCTCGCGCTCCTCAGCCTCGGTGGGCTTGGCGACCCACGCCGGCCCATGCATCGAGCGCAGATAATGATAACCGTGCGTCTCAAAATCGATAAAGGAGATCACGGCGACCAATTCACCATCACGCTTGATCAGATAATCGCCCCATGGCGTGCGTCCGTCGATATCCGCCTGAAAACCAGACCAAACCTTGGTCTGTTCGATAGGCAACGTGATGCCGGCCTTCTCGGCTTCGGCTTCCAGTGTGGCTCCGTCAACTTTCTCCAACGTGATCATTACGATTCAGCTATCCTTTTTCGTTCGTATCCGTATGTCGTGTTTCTGGTTTGGTCGTATTGCGCGTGATCTGATGTGGGCCAATCGGGATCCGAGCAGGATCTGATTGGCCGGAATCCCGTCACAAGCCAAACATGCGTTCGACGACGTGATCGTCGCCGTCGAACGGCACATGCTTGTGATGGTCCTTGATCCAACGCTCGTTGCCCTTGCCGATGATCAGCAGGATGTTGAATCGGTCGGCGTGCGCACGGGCATCGTAGATGGCGTTGGTGATGGCCGTCGGACGGTCGGAAATCACCGTGGAGGCCACATCCTTGTTCGTGATGTAGCCTTGCATTTCCATGCAGATGTCGTTGACCGGCTCGGTGTCCGTATCTTCGGCGGTGAAAATGAAGTTCGAGATACGGTTCTCGGCAGCCTCGACGATTTCCTTACGACGATCGTAGGCCTTGTTGCCGACCGATCCGGTCACCAGCGTGATACGCGGGTTTTCCTCGCCCCAACGCTCGTAGACGAAGTCAAGCAGCGCGGTGACGGATGCGTAGTTGTGCGCATAATCGACGATGGCGAGCGTGTTCGACTGCGGATCGCGGAATTGTTCCATACGGCCGGCGATACGTACGGATTCGATGGCGTGCAGTGCGTCGGCGTCATCGAGCGATACGCCAGCCGCATGGGCGATGGCGATGGCCGCCGCCGCATTGAGGTAGTTGAAGTCGCCATCGATGGACAGATGGTAGTCGCCAAGGGTCTGATCTCCGTCGGCGATGTGGAAGGAGGCGTGCGCCGTGTCGGCGGGCCAGGCGACGACGTCCGCACTGGTGCCGGCATTATCCGCGTCATGCAGGGCGAAGGTGGTTGCGCCGATGCCGGCTGCCGCCGCGTCCTCCCGCAACAGATCGGCGTGCAGACTGTCCGCGCCGAGTACCAGCGACTTCGCGTTGGCGATGATCTGGCGCTTGCAATACAGGTAATCCTCGAACGTGGGGTGTTCGATCGGGCTGATGTGGTCGGGGGAGATGTTCAGGAACGCGGCCACATCGAAAGTCAGGCCATAGACGCGGTCCACCTTGTACGCCTGGGAGGAGACCTCCATCACCAGATACTCCATGCCGTTATCGGCCGCCTCGCGCATCATGCGGAAGGCGTCCATCGATTCGGGCGTGGTCAGATCGGACTCGACGTAGGTGTGGCCGTCAAGGCAATTATCGACCGAGGAGAACAATGCGGCCTTGCCGCCGGAGACGGCGTTGATAAGCGCCTGCGTGAAGTACGAGGTGGTCGTCTTGCCCTTGGTGCCGGTGACGCCGATGACCGTGAGCTCGTTCTGCGGATATCCGTAGAACGCGGCGGACAGCAGGCTCATCGCCTTGCGTGCGTCGTTGACGATCAGGCCGGGGGTGGCGGTTGCGGCTGAGTACTCGGTTTCGGCCACGTATGCGGCCAGGCCGGCTTCGTCGATGCCGTTCAGATACTCGGCCTTGAATCGGCCCTTGCAGCACAGCAGGGTGCCCGGCGTGACCTTGCGGGTGTCGTAGGTGATGCCGGCGAACGGTTCATCCGCCGAAGCGATATGGGCCGGGTCGTCGGTCCAGACATCCCCTTGGATGATTTCACGCAGCAGATGGTGTTCCTTGAGCAGGTCAGCGGCCGAAGCCAAAGTCAAAGCCATAATTGTTACTCCCTATTATCTAGCCGATACGCCATTCTACAGGTGGGGTGTAGCGTGTTGTGACTCACACGTCATCGACCACGATATGGGCACATGATTTGATTAGAATGGTGAACCGTGACGACAAGCGAAGCAACTACGCAATCCGGGCAGTCAGCCGGATCGGGCGAGTCCATGGCAGCCAAGCGCGCCAGATTCGAGCAGCTCGCCATGCCCGCCGTCAATGCACTGTACCGGCAGGCGATGAGGCTGACCAACAATCCCGATGACGCGCAGGATCTGGTCCAGGACACCTTCGAACGCGGGTTCAAGGCCTTCGACTCATTTCAGCCGGGCTCCAACTTCGAGGCGTGGATGACCACCATCGAGCGCAATGCCTACTTCAACCAGTATGCCAAGGCCAAGCGGCGCCCGCAGCGTGCCAACGACTCCACTGGCGAATACGACGATTGGGACATTTACGATGCCGCCGAACATACGTCGGACGGGCTCAAGTCCGCTGAAGAGGAATATTTGGACGCCTTCGCGCCCGAGGAAATCATGGCCGCGCTCGCCAAACTCTCGCCGGAACGCCGGCAGGTGTTCATCGACGCCGCCATCGACGGCAAGTCCTACCAACAGGTGGCCGATGAGCAGGGCGTGAAAATCGGCACGGTGATGAGCCGCCTGAATCGCGCCCGCACGCAACTCAAGCGTGAGCTCGCCTCGTATGCGAAAGAGCGCGGGTACGTGACTGGTTCGTCGGCTGGTTCACCATCCGCGAAGTTGAGCGAAAACGTTGGTCGAATCGCCGATTCCGGCCATAATGAAAGTAGTGAACAAACTGTTGGTAGCAATGGCGACACGCAAGCCGTAGTGAGACATAGTCATGCGACTCACGCCCACACGCCACAACAGTCAAGCAAGCTTTCGGGAAAGGAGATCTGATGGACGATCAGCCGGTAGAGCGTACTCGCCATATCTCCATAACCCGTACGGCGGCCGATGGCACGGTAAGCCAGACCGAAGTGCATATCACGGCGGTGCATCATCGTTCAGTAGATACCGGCTCGGCCGCTGCATCGGTCCAGACAGACGTGCATATCGTTACGGAGGGCGACTGTTTTGACCCCCGTACCTGCTGCGACGAGCGTGAACAGGCGTTGATTGCCGCGTTGCGTGCCTACTTGCGCCCGGATGTGGCACCCGAATGTCTGATGGCCCGGCTCAAGGCCACGCTTGATCACTGCTGCGGCGAAGATAAGTAACGACATATACAACAAGGCCCGTCTGATGTATCATCAGACGGGCCTTGAGCGTTCTATAAGAAACGCGAAGAATCAGGCGTTAGGACGCTTGCCGTGGTTGGCGGCCTTCTTACGACGATCCTTGCGCTTACGTCCGCGCATGCCCATGATGGACTCCTTTGCTGCAGTAAAAAAATAAGCCTTCGGAATTATGCCACATAAGTACGACGTGATGCAACACGGGTGTCCATGTGGCGATGATCGTCAGGCTTGGTTATTCGGTTTTTCAGATTTGTTCGGCGTGGAAGGTGACCACGGTGGTGTAGTCATCGTCCGGCTCGAGCACAACCAGATCCTTGCCGGTGCGGAAGGCGTCGGCGTAGGCGGTCATCGGTTCGACGGCCACGCCGGCCTGACGAGCCTTCTCGCCGATTTCGTCGCCGGTGCACACCTGCCAGGAGTTGATGGTCTTGTCGCCGGTCAGCGTGACCTTGATGCCGTCGGGGCGGGTGAACACGGCGGAAGTGCTGCCATCTTCACCGCGGTTGGTGATATCGGTCCAGGCATCGTCGAAGCCACGTCCCTCCAGCGTGGGGTTATCGCGCAGGTCGAAGATGCCGGAAACCGGCTCTTCGCCGGTGGGTAGCAGGTGTTCGTCTACGGTCACGTGGGTATCGCAGTGCAGCTCAAGACGGCAGGACTCGTTGTCGGCGGTAATGGCCTGACCGGTGGCGTGCTTGCCGTTGGCCAGCCACGGGTGGATGCCAAATGCCCATGGGGCCTTCACGCTGTCGTTGTTGTGCACGGTGAAGGTTTCCGTGAGACCGTTCTCGTCAAGTGCATAAGTGGCGGTGATGGTGATATCAAACGGGTAGCCGGCGATGTCGGGGGAGCGCCAGGAGAGCGTCACATGTGATTCCTGCAAATCAACGAGCTCCCACATGTAGCGGTAGGCGTAGCCGTGCAGGGAGGATTGGCGGTCGAACTCGTCGATCGGCATCTGGTAGTCTTCGCCATCGAAAGAATACTGACCATTGGTCACGCGGTTCGGGTACGGTGCCAGCACCCAGCCGTTGCAGCAGGGGATGACCTTGTTCGGGTCGAAGGGGACGATGAGGTCTTCGCCGCGCCACTTCAGCTCGCGCAGGCTGGCACCCAGTTCGGTGACGACGGCACTCCATTCGCCGGACGAGATGACATATTGGTTACCAGTGCGAGGCTTCAAAGCCATAGTGCACACTCCTTTGTGAAACAAATTGTTACCGCTCACAATCGTATCGCACAAGTCCCAAGACGCGGCGGCACATAAGGATAAAAAATTGGCTCCCCTCTGGAGGGGAGCCAGCGTAACAGAACTACTTCTGGACTACTTCGTAGCGGACCACAGTGGTGTAGTCGCCATTGGGGGCGAGCGTCACCAAGTGGTCACCAGTGCGGAAGGCATTGGCCGGGGCGGTCATCGGTTCGACGGCGATACCATACGGATGCTCGGCGAACGGCGCGCCAGTGGCGGTGTAGCACTGCCAAGCATTAATCGTCTCATCGCCAATGAGCTTCACTTCAATACCGTCCGGGCGGGTGAATGTGGTGGTGGTCGTACCATCGGCGGCACGCTCCACGTCGACCCAGGCATCATCAAAGGCGCGGCCTTCGAGCGTCGGGCCATCGTTCAGGTCGTAGATGCCGGTAACCGGTTCGGTGCCGGTGGGAATCAGCGCCTCGTTCACCGTCACATGACTGGCGGCCTTGATCTGCAGGTGGCAGGCGGCGGAGTCGGCGTCACGCTCGGCGGAAGTCGCGCCCTGCTTGCCGTTGGCCAGCCACGGATGCAGGCCGAGAGCCCACGGTGCCGGCTCGTCGCCATCATTGCGGGCATTGACGGTCACGGTCATGCCGTTGTTGCCGAGTTCGTATGTGACGGTCACGGTCACATCGAACGGGTATCCGTCCAGGTTGGGGAAGCGCAGTGAAAGCGTCACGGCGCTATCGGTCAACGATTCAAGCTTCCACATGTAGTGGTAGGCGTATCCGTGGTTCGCGTTGTTGCGCGGTGTGGGATGATATTCGTTGACCGGCGCGCAGTAATGCTTGCCATTGAAATCGTATTCGCCGTTTTCGATGCGGTTTGGCCACGGGGCCAGCACATAACCGTTACAGGTGGGGGTCAGGTCGTTGACTCCGAACGGGCAGAAAATTTCCTTGCCTTGATAATCGAATCGGCGAATCTTGGCGCCGAGTTCGCAGATGACGGCGGAATAATCGCCATAGTGAATCGAATACTGATTTCCGGTGCGTGGTGTTTTACTCGTCATGGAATCACTCCCGTAGTGAGGTTGGTGGGCCGGTAGCTCCTGCTATCGCTGGCCCCAGTCTAGCGCGTCTCCTCTATCGAGGCGGGGATTGGCGATAGCCGGCATATAATAAACAATTCGTACAGACACGGTAGCAATACGTGGAGTGACGAGTCTCACACCATCATGCGAGAAGCATGTGGATTCCTTGGAAACCGGTGATTCGTGGGAGACGCGGAAAAGTTGTGACGGCAGATTCCTGTAATCCATGCTTTACACTGGAAAAACACTATTGACGTTCAGGAGGTTCCGATGACCAAAAGCGTTGTGCTCGCTGATCCGCGAGGCTTCTGCGCGGGTGTGGACCGTGCGATTCTTACCGTACAGACCATTCTCAAAGCCGCGGAGGCTTCCGGAAAGCGGACGCGCGAGGATGGGCTGCCCCCGGTATATGTGCGCCGGCAGATCGTGCACAACAAGCATGTGGTCGAGGATTTGGCCGGGCAAGGCGCGGTGTTCGTCCAGGAATTGGCGGAGATTCCGGATGCTGCTGCCCAAGCGGGTATTCCGGTGGTGTTTTCCGCCCATGGTGTATCTCCGGTAGTGAAGGCGGAAGCCGAACGTCGTGGCATGCATGTGGTGGATGCCACCTGCCCTCTGGTGGGTAAGGTGCACCGTGAGGTGCTGCGTTTCGTGCGCGAGGGGTATGAAATCGTCTATATCGGGCACAAGGGCCACGATGAAGCAGTCGGCGTGGTGGGGGAGAACCCCGAACATGTGCACTTGATCGAGCATGAATCGGATGTCGATTCGTTGGATTTTGCGCCCGACACCAAGCTGGTGCTGCTCTCGCAGACCACGTTGAGCGTGGATGAGACCGCCGGCGCCATTGCCGCGCTGAAGGCCAAGTTCCCGTGGATTCAAGAGCCGCCGAGTTCGGATATCTGCTATGCCACGTCGAATCGTCAGGCTGCGGTCAAACTGGTGGCCCAGCAGTCCGATTGCGTGGTGATTGTCGGATCGGCCAACTCCTCGAATTCCGTGCGACTGATGGAGGTGGCGCAGGAGGGCTTGGGAGAGCGCGGCAAAGCGTATCGCGTGGATGATGCCAGCGAGCTTGACCCGGCATGGTTCGTCGGACTGGAGTCCGTGGGGGTCTCCTCAGGTGCCTCCGTGCCGGACGAACTGGTGTCCGGTGTGATTGACGCTCTGCAAAACTTGGGTTTCACCGGTATGAAGTCCGTCGAAACCATCAAAGAAAACATGCACTTCGTGCTGCCGGCGGAGTTGCGCAGGAAGAAGTAGTCATCCTTGGCTCCCCTCACAGAGGGAAGCCAAGAACGGTCACCACGTGCCGATTGGTGCGGCAACGGCGTTCAAGACCTTGAGCAGGTCCTGCGGGTTCACGCCTACGGACAGTCCGCGTTTGCCGCCGGAGACCAGAATCTGGTCGAATTGCAGGGCGCTTTCATCCAACACAGTCTTATGACGTGTCTTCTGGCCTAACGGCGAGATGCCACCTACCACATAGCCGGATTCGCGCATCGCCACCTTGGGATCGGCCATAGAGGCCTTCTTGGCACCTACGGCTGCGGCCAATGCCTTCAGATCCATATGTCCGCTGACTGGTACCACGCCTACCACACGCTCCGAACCGGTGTCCGCCATTAGGGTTTTGAACACCTGATGCTCGTCGAAGCCGAGCTTGGTGGCCGCCTCCACGCCGTAGCCGTCATCCATATGGTCGTTGGAGTGCTCGTATTCGTATACGTGGAATTCCACGCCCGCCTTCTCCAGTTGGACTGTCGCCGGAGTGGAACCCGCGCCCTTATCATGCTTGTTTTTCTTTGCCATGATTACCGTTCTACTACGAAAAACCCCCGCACAAGGCGGGGGTCTCACAGCTTAGTTCTCAAACGAACCGTAGCGGCCTAGACCGCAGTGGTTCACTCGGAGATCTCAGCGAAGTACAGCAGGGTACGGATCATATTGGAGGTGAAGCCGTACTCGTTGTCGTAGAAGGACACGGTGCGAGCCAGGGTCACGCCGTCAATGGTGTTGACGTCGGTCTGGGTCGGGTCGAACACGCCACCGTGGGTGTCGCCGAGGATGTCGGAGGAGACGATGCCCTCATCGTTGTAGCCGTAGTAATCGGTGTCGGAGAAGGCAGCCTTGAAGGCTTCATTGATCTCGTCGGCGGTGGTCTCGGTGTTCAGAACGGTGGTCAGCTCGGTGACGGAGCCGTCCGGAACCTGGACGCGCTGGGCGTGGCCCTGCAGCTTGCCGTTCACGGACGGAACGACCTTGCCGATGGCCTTGGCAGCGCCGGTGGAGTGGGCGATGGTGTTGATGGCGGCGGCGCGCAGGTTGCGGCCGGTCTTGGTGCCACGCGGGCCATCGAGCAGCATCTGGGTGCCGGTGTAGGCGTGGATGGTGGTCATGAAGCCGGCCTTGATGCCGAACTTCTCGTCCAGCAGCTTGACCATGGCGGCCATGGAGTTGGTGGTGCAGGAACCGGCGGAGACGATCACGTCGGAAGCCTTGAGGATGTCGTGGTTCACGCCGAACACAACGGTCGGGGTGGTGTCATCCTTGGCCGGGGCGGAGATCAGGACCTTCTTGGCGCCAGCGTTGATGTGAGCCTGGGACTTCTCGGCGGAGGTGTAGAAGCCGGTGCACTCGAGCACGTACTCAACACCGTCGTTCTTGACCCACGGAATGTTGTTGGCGTCCTTCTCGGCGTAGACCTTGTATTCCTTGCCGTCGACGATGATGGAGTCTTCGGTGGCCTTGACGTCGACCGGAGTGCCATCGTCATGACGGAAGGTGCCGTGGGTGCTGTCGTACTTCAGCAGGTAAGCCAGGGTAGCCGGGGTGGTCAGATCGTTGATGGCGGCAACTTCAATGTCACCAGCCTGGCCGCCGCGAGCCTGCAGCTCGAAGATGCGACGGAAGGCGAGACGACCAATGCGACCGAAGCCGTTGATACCAATCTTAACTGTCATGTAATTCTCCCTTGTAGGGTGGCCTTGGCGCGCTTTGGCACACCGGGCCATTGTTTACCAACAGTTGCTACTGTAATGCCGGCTCTGTACACATGGCAACGTTTCAGCGTGCGTTTTGGGCAAAAATGCCGTATTTTTTGTGAGCGCTCACAATTTGGATTGCCCGCAACCGACATGTGATTTTCCTCTCCTTTGGAGGAATGTCTCGAATCATCACGAGCAAGCGCGCGGCATGCAAGTCAGCGAACCAGCAGCTTGGACACTTCGGTGTCCAGCTCGCCGATATCGCCGCCGAATTCATGGAATCTGCTCACCTGTGGCAACGCCACTTCGATGGGGAAGGTGACGATCAGTGTGCCGCGTTTCACGCTGATGGCCGCGTCCACGCCGTCGCGGAACTCGTTGCTGACCCCCTGCACCACCGTATTGGTCAGCGTGCCGTCTTTAAGCTCATATTTCAGCCCCGGTTCGTTCACGCCAAGCGAAACATCGGAGTGGGAGAACACCGACACCATACGGCCGTCCTCGGGCACTGGATGCGCGGGGAACGAAAGCCTGCCATCGGTGATGGCCGTGACGATGAGCCCGTCACCATACAGGTACCCGCTTGCCCCATGCCGGGCCAATAATGCCATCAGTTGAATGCCGGAAATCGTATGGTCAATGCGGCCGCCCAAACCGCCATAGACATGGAATTCGCGGCAACCCGCCGACCAACCGACCTTCAGCGCGGAAAGCATGTCCGGGTCGTCCTTCAACGCGGGCAGCGCGATGGTGCGCACATCAGTGCGAGGCGGCCGGCCCTCCAGCGAATCGAAATCGCCCACCACCACATCGGGCACGATACCCAACTCGCGCGTATGGTCGAGCCCGCCATCGGCCGCCACCACATACGCGCCGGCCGGCACCACGGGCGTGCCCGCATAGTATTCGCCCGCACCAAAAATCACGCATACCTGAGCCATGATGCCCACTGTAGCCGGTATCCACCCACCGACACACGGGCCGCGAATGTCCGGGCGTGTGGTAGGATTCCTATTTGGCTTGAGAAATCAAGAAAGCGGGGCAACCCCACCTGGAAGCCTTTCAAGGCCTCGGGTTCAAGGCAAACAGCCTAGCGATTGCGATATACAACGCGCAATCAGGAATGACGCAAAGAACTGATATGTGTCTGCAGAAGCTGAGCGCATATTGGCGCTGGTTTTGGCTTGCCATGAACCCAAAGCATTGAACAGGACTCCAGCAAAGGACCTCGCCACGGAATTAAAGTAGAGGATTGGAGTCATCATCAGCGACGAACCACGTATTAACGACGAGATTCGCGTCCCGCAGGTACGCCTGATCGGCCCGAAGGGCGAGCAGGTGGGCGTCATCGCGACTTCCGTCGCGCTGAACCTGGCCAAGGAGGCAAACCTCGATCTCGTCGAGGTGGCCCCGAACGCGAAGCCTCCGGTCGCCAAGCTCATTGATTACGGCAAGTTCAAGTACAACGAGAAGATCAAGGCTCGTGAGGCTCGCCGCAACCAGAGCACCGCGGAAATCAAGGAGATTCGTTTCCGCCTGAAGATCGACGACCACGATTTCGACGTGAAGAAGGGCCATGTGACCCGTTTCCTTAACGGAGGCGACAAGGTCAAGGTCACCATCATGTTGCGCGGTCGTGAGATCTCCCGCCCGATTGGTGGCGTGGAACTGCTGCAGCGTCTGGCCGACGATGTCGAGGAATACGGCACCGTCGAGTCCAAGCCGAAGCAGGAGGGCCGCAACATCATCATGACCCTTGCGCCGAAGGGCAAGAAGGTCCACACCCAGTCCGAGCAGCGTCGTCGTGGCGCCGAGTCCCGCGCTGAGCGTCAGGCTCGCCAGGCGGCTCGTCTCGCGGCCAAGCAGGAGTCTCAGGCTCAGGCCGCGGCCGACGCGCAGTCCGCGATTTCTCAGAAGACTTCCGACAAGAAGCAAACCAGCAAGGAGGGCAGCAATGCCGAAGATGAAAACTAATTCCGCCGCTTCCAAGCGCGCCAAGATCACCGGCACCGGCAAGGTGAAGCATGTCGGTTCCGCCATGCGCCACAACCTCGAGCACAAGTCCGCTCGCAAGCGCCGTGAACTGTCCGCCGACGATGTGCTGCGCGGCGGCCAGGCCAAGAAGCTGCACCAGCTTCTGCAGAAGTGAGCATAGGGCTTACCCGGAAATAATAAGACTTTAGAAAGCTGAGGAATAGATTATGGCACGTGTCAAGCGCGCAGTGAACGCCCACAAGAAGCGTCGCGTTGTTCTCGAGAGGGCTTCCGGCTACCGTGGCCAGCGCTCCCGCCTGTACCGCAAGGCCAAGGAACAGCTGCTGCACTCCTTTAACTACAACTTCCGCGACCGCAAGGCTCGCAAGGGCGATTTCCGCAAGCTGTGGATCCAGCGCATCAACGCTGCCGTCCGCGCTGAGGGCATCACCTACAACCGCTTCATCCAGGGCCTGCGTCTCGCCGGCATCGAGCTGGATCGTCGCGCTCTGGCTGAGATCGCCGTCTCCGACCCGAACACCTTCAAGACCATCGTGGACGCCGCCAAGGCCGCCCTGCCTGAGGACGTCAACGCTCCGGTTGAGGCCTGATTGCTTGAAGTCGTGACTTCACACTAGAAACCCCGCTTCCGAGCGGGGTTTCCTATTATCAGTCCCCTCTGACGAGGGGGCTCTCGCGCAGCGGGTGGGGGAGAGAACAAACTCATGACCAACGGATTCACCAGACTCACCGAGCAGTTCCTCGTCCACATCGGTGTGGAGCGAGGACTCGCCACGGCCACCGTCACCGCCTACGAATCCGACATCGCCAAATACATTGATTGGCTCGAAACCCGCGGCATCCACGAACCGGACGCCATAACCAAACAAGACGTCGAAGACTACATCGCCGCCCTTGACCAGGCGGGGGAGTCCGCCCGCTCCAAAGCCCGAAGACTGGCCTCGATCCACGAATTCCATCGCTTCGCGCTCGGTCAGCACGCGGTGACTGCCGACGTTTCTGCCGCAGTCAAGGCACCCAAAGGTGCCAGCACCCTGCCTGACGTACTCACCGTGGACGAGGTAACCCGTCTGCTCGACACGGCGGCAGTCGGCGGCTCAACCGATCCGGTGGTATTGCGGGACAAGGCCCTGCTCGAATTCATGTACGCCACCGGCTGCCGCGTCTCGGAAGCCACCGGTGTGAATCTGGACGACATCGACCTGGACGAGCACATCGCGCGACTCATGGGCAAGGGCTCCAAGCAGCGGCTTGTGCCATTGGGCAGCTACGCATGCCGGGCCATCACCGCATACCTCAATGTGGGGCGTGGCGAGCTGGAACGGCGCTCCAGCGCCAAGATTCCCGAGAGACGCGCACTGTTTCTCAACAAACGCGGCAAGCGCATCTCGCGGCAATCGGTATGGGAAATCGTCAAAGCAACCGGGGAGCGGGCCGGCATCACCAAACCACTCCATCCGCACACCTTGCGCCATTCCTTCGCCACGCACCTGATCCAAGGCGGCGCGGACGTGCGCACCGTGCAGGAACTGCTTGGGCACGCCAGCGTGACCACCACGCAGATTTATACGCATGTCAGTCCCGAAGCGCTTATCGAAACCTATCTCACCGCCCATCCTCGGGCGCGATGACCGATGTCTGGCGAGGTGATGAGACGGGTTGTCCGCGATATGTCGAAGCAACGTGTTTGCGGCGATATTGGCGAACGGATAAGAGTACGCTGGTCAGGTGAGATCAGGATTCGACGGAGGTCCAGGCATGGCAGATCGGCGTGGCGACCACGGGCAAGACGGCGCATTCCGTCAAGGCACGCTGCCCATGGACGAAGCGTATGTCGTTACACCACCCCGGAACATGGATATTGATAAGGTAGACAGTATGCCTACCGATTTGCTTGGACGTGAATACGAAACCTTCCCCGCACCCGGACCGCTGCAACAGCACGGTCCGGCGCGCGTCATTGCCATGTGCAACCAGAAGGGCGGCGTAGGTAAGACCACCAGCTCCATCAATATCGCCGGTGCGTTGGCCCAGTATGGCCGCCGCGTGCTTATCGTCGATTTCGATCCGCAGGGCGCCGCCACTGTGGGACTGGGCGTCAACGCGAATACCGTGGAGAACACGATTTACACCGCGCTGTTCGATATTTCCGTGGATCCACATGATGTGGTGCAGCACACCGCATTCGAGAACATCGATGTGATTCCGGCGAACATCGATTTGTCCGCCGCCGAGGTCCAACTGGTCACCGAAGTGGGCCGAGAGCAGATCCTGAACAGCGTGCTGCGCAAGCTCAAGTCGGAATACGATCTCATCATCGTCGACTGCCAGCCATCGCTCGGCCTGCTCACCGTGAACGCGCTTGCCGCAGCTGATGGCGTGATCATTCCCGTGGCCGCCGAATTCTTCGCCTTGCGCGGTGTGGCCCTGCTGATGCAGTCCATCGAAAAAGTGCAGTCCCGCATCAATCCCGCATTGGAAGTGGACGGCGTGCTCATCACCATGTACACCAAGACACTGCACTGCGAAGAGGTCTGCCAGCGCATTTACGAGGCGTTCAGCGAAAAGGTGTTCCACACGTTCATCTCCCGCTCCATCAAACTGCCCGATTCCACGGTTGCCGCCGCGCCCGTGGTGGTCTATGCACCTGAGCACAAGACATCAAAGGAATACCGTGAGGTGGCACGTGAGCTCATTGCTCGCGGCATCGTGGCGTAATGATTGTTTCGATAAACGATGAATGAGACTTCCCTTTCTCGGCTCCCCTCTCTGAGGGAAGCTGGCTCGCGTAGCGAGGCTGAGGGGAGCTCCGCGGAAGCCGAAATCAGCACGGAGGAATCCGCCACCTCCGGCTTCCAAGTCAACCTCGAAGTCTATTCCGGTCCGTTCGATGCCTTGCTCGGCATGATCGCCAACAACAAACTCGAGCTGACCGAAGTTTCCCTCTCCTCGATCACCGAGGAATTCCTGACATACGTGCGTGGGCTCGATTTCACGAAAAACATGGATGAGGCCAGCGCCTTTCTCGATATCGCCTCTATTCTGGTCGAGGCCAAAAGCGTGGCGATTCTGCCCGGCAGCGAAGACAGCCAGCACGACGAGCAAAGCCTTGAAGCACTGCGCGAACGCGATTTGCTGTTCGCCCGACTCCTCCAATACCGCGCCTACAAGCAGGCCGCAGGTGACTTCCGGGCGCGTATCGCCGCCAACTCCGGCCGATTCCCGCACCCGGCGGCCATGGACGAGGCCGTTGCCGCCATGTTGCCTGAGCTGGTATGGACGCTGACCCCGCTCGAACTCGCCCAACTGGCCGCCCAGGTCATCGCCAACGCGCCCGCCTCCGAAGTATCGATCCACCAGCTGCACGTGCCGCTGGTCGATCTGCGGGCCCAATCGCTGGTGGTGCGCGACCGGCTGATCGCGGCACTGGAATCCAAGGGCGACCAGTCGATGTCGTTCAGCGAATTGACCCGGGACTGCACTTCTCGTATTGAGGTGGTGGCTCGGTTCATGGCCGTGCTCGTGTTCTTCAAACAAGGTGTGCTGCAGTATCAGCAAGATGGTCCGTTTGCCGAACTGCATCTGAGGTGGGTGCCCGGCGTAGACGAAACGATAAGCGACGTGAACATTTCCGAAGGCGATTTTGCGTAAGGACGGCGACTGGTGACTGAGCGGATTGACGCAACGAATGCAACCGAACACATGGCGGATACGGAATCGACGGCTGGATCCGCAAAGGCCGCGGTGAGGGGAGTGGAGGAGGCGCGTCCCCAATACGTGGATTTCACGGTAGACGTTTTTCCCGGCGGGCTGCCCGCATGTCTGGAAGCGATTCTGATGGTCTCCGACCAGCCGCAGACCGCCACCGAGCTGGCCCGCATTTTGGCATTGGACCGCAACACAGTCGAAGGGGCATTGCAAGCCCTGCACGATGACTATGAGGGCGATGAATCCCGTGGCATCCGCCCGCGCGGCTTCGAACTGCGCCGCACCGCTCGTGGCTGGCAGTTCGCCAGTCGCGCCGCGTTCGAGCCGGTCGTCTCATTATTCGTCACCGACGGCCAGACTGCGAGACTCAGTCAGGCCGCACTGGAGGCGCTTGCCATCGTGGCCTATCGCCAGCCCGTCACCCGAGCCCAAGTGGCCGCGATCCGCGGTGTCAACTCCGATGGCGTGATTCGCTCGCTCACGGTACGCGGCCTTATCAAGGAAGACGGCGTGGACCCCGAATCCCGCGCGGCCCTTTTGGTCACCTCCGAGTTCTTCCTCGACCAAATGGGCCTGAAGAGTCTCGACGAACTACCCTCCCTAGCGCCGTTCCTCCCGCCCGTCGCCGAAATGACACAGTCGAAATCGGAAGACACGGACGTGATTTCGTAGCGATTGGGGCCCGCTACCTGACCAATATTCGTGCGCTAGACCATCCAATATGTGATTTATGGTCATTGTGACTATAAGTAGTGCTATGCTCTCAATGCAGGGAGAACAACCGGTATGGAAAGAGGCATGGCATGGGATTCGGCAATGTGTCCGAGCGCCGCAGCGCACCGCCACAGGTCGGCGTGTCAGTGGTGATTCTGGCACTCGGCCCGAAAGGCGATACCGGCAACAGTGCCGCCGATTCCGGCAACGCCGCAAACTCGGCCCATTCCCGTCTCTGGTTGCCCTTGGTCAAGCGCGTCCGTCAGCCGTTCCTGGGCTGCTGGGCATTGCCCGGCGGCGACCTGCGCTCCGACCGGTTGTTGGAACAGTCTGCCTACGCGGCCCTCGAATCGACCACAGACCTGCACCCGCGATACCTCGAACAGCTGTACACCTTTGGAGGCCCGACCCGGTCCCATGGCGGATTGCCCATGGTATCCGTCGTGTACTGGGCGCTCGTCGGCCAGACCGAGGCCGCGGGCTTCGAGGATGGTGACAACGTACGATGGTTCCCCGAAGACGAACTGCCCGAGCTGGCGTTCGACCATCGCCAGATCATCGACTACGCGCTGCTCCGCCTGCGCTCCAAAATCGAATACTCCGACGTGGCCACCCGACTGCTCGGCCCCACGTTCACCCTGCGCCAACTGCACGGCGTCTATGAGGCGATTGGCGGCGAAACCCTCGACTTGGCGAACTTCCGCCGCAAAATGCTTGCCTCGGGAGATCTTGAAGACACCGGGGAGAAGGTGCGCGAAGGCCGCCAACGACCGGCCACCGTCTACCGCTACATCCCCAAACGACTTGTCGAGAACGGTACGCCCCACGAATCCGATGGCGACGACATCGTGGAACTGCCCAGACAAGGCGAGCGTGAAGACGCTCTCGACGCGCTGATCCCATCCGCGCGCATCTGATTTTTCCCGCCGACCCGCTTCGGGCCGGCATCACAGACGTATATAGGAAAGGAACCGCTATGACCGCACTATCCACTGCGCCGTCCGTTGACGAGATCATCGCCAAGCTGGGCGCGCAAAGCACCTGCGATGCAGGACTGACCCAGGACCCATGGCACTTCGACACCACCACACCCAGCTACGGTCCCGGTGCCTCGATGCTCGACCGTCTGCCCGCCAACGCGCCGCGCCAGCAGGTGCTGCCGGACGAATACCGCAAGGCCTCCGACGAGGAACTGCAGCAGCGCATCACCGACGCCAAGCAGCGTCTTGGCTCCAAACTGTTGATTCTGGGCCACTTCTACCAGCGTGACGAGATCATCAAGCACGCCGATTTCGTGGGCGACTCCTTCCAGCTGGCCAAGAACGCCACCGAACGCCCGGACGCCGACCACATCGTGTTCTGCGGCGTGCACTTCATGGCCGAAACCGCCGACATCCTCTCCACGCCCGAACAGAGCGTGACCCTGCCCAACCTGTCCGCCGGCTGCTCGATGGCCGATATGGCCAACATCGACCAGGTCCAGGAATGCTGGGACCAGCTCGGCGAGATCTGCGGCACCCAGCCCGACGCCGATGGCTTGCAGCAGATCATCCCGGTCACCTACATGAACTCATCCGCCGCGCTGAAGGCGTTCTGCGGACGCAACGGCGGCATCGTATGCACCTCGTCCAATGCGCACGCCGTGCTGGAATGGGCGTTCGCCCGCGGCAAGCGCGTGCTGTTCTTCCCGGACCAGCATCTGGGCCGCAATACCGCCCGCGCGATGGGCATTCCGCTGAGCGAGATGCCGCTGTGGGATCCGTTCAAGGCACAGGGCGGCGCCGCCGATCCGGCCGACTACGCCCGCGCCAAGATGATTCTGTGGAAGGGCTTCTGCTCCGTGCACCAGCGCTTCACCGTCGAACAGGTCGAACGCGCCCGCAAGGCATACCCGGGCGTCAAGGTGATCGTGCACCCCGAGTGCTCGATGCAGGTGGTCGACGCCGCCGACGGCACTGGCTCCACCGCGTACATCGTCAAGGAAATCGCCAACGCACCCGCCGGATCCGCCATCGCCGTGGGCACCGAAATCAACCTGGTGAACCGTCTGGCCGCGCAGTACCCGGACAAGACCGTGTTCTGCCTGGACCCCGTGGTCTGCCCCTGCTCCACGATGTACCGCATCCACCCGGCTTACCTGGCTTGGGCTTTGGAGAACCTTGAAGCCGGCAACGTGGTCAATCGCATCACCGTGGACGAAGACACCGCCCGCGAAGCCAAGGTGGCACTGGAGCGCATGCTGCGCGTTCACCCGTGACATGCTTCTAGCTCCCCTCCCTGAGGGGAGCTGTCACCGTAGGTGACTGGGGGGGCAGATGACGCAAAAACAGAGGAAAGCAACACAATGAGCAACACCGAAATCGTCGTCGTGGGCGCAGGCGTCGCCGGACTGTCCGCGGCACTGGCCGTGGCCGGCACCGGACACGACGTGACCGTGGTAACCAAGGCCGAACTGGTGGAATCGAACACCTATCATGCGCAGGGCGGCATCGCTGCGGCCATCTTCTCCGACGACGACCCGAAGCTGCACGCCGCCGACACCATGGCCGCGGGCCACGGCCTGTGCGACCCGAAGGCCGTGGACATCCTCACCTGTGAGGGTGCGGAGCGCGTCCGCGAGTTCGCCGCGGCCGGCGTCCACTTCGACCGCGACGCGCAGGGACACATGCTGCGCGGCCTGGAAGCGGCTCATTCGCGCGCCCGCGTGGTGCATGCCGGGGGAGACGCCACCGGCAAAGTGCTCGAACTGGACGTCTCCGCCATGGTGCGCAAGAACCCGCGCATCCACATCATCGAGAACGCATTCCTCAAAGACCTCATCGTGCGGGACGGCCACATCGCCGGCGTCCGCCTGCTGATCGACGGGCAGGACAAGGATCTGGCCGCCGACCGGGTGATATTGGCCGCCGGTGGAGCAGGCCGTATGTACCCGTACACCACCAATCCGCCGGTCGCCACCGCGGACGGCCTCGCCGCCGCATGGCGTGCGGGCGCCCAGGTCGCCGATCTGGAGTTCTACCAGTTCCATCCCACCGCCATGGCCGTGGGCGAGCACTTCCTCGTCTCCGAAGCCGTGCGCGGCGAAGGCGCGGTGCTGCTGGACGAACACGGCCACCGGTACATGAAGGACATCGATCCGCGCGCCGAACTCGCACCGCGCGACGTCGTGGCCCGCGAGAACTTCCGCGTGATGCAGGCGCAAGGCGGCAAGCCCGTGATGCTCGACGTCTCGCCGATGACCCGCGAGAACCCCGACCTGGCCAGCTTCCTGGCCCGCCGATTCCCGACCATCGACGCCTATACGCGTTCGCTTGGCTTCGACTGGAGCAAGGAGCCGATCCCGGTGGCGCCCGCCGCGCACTACTACATGGGAGGCATTCGCACCGATCTGAACGCCCGGACCTCCATCCCCGGCCTGTACGCGGCCGGCGAATGCGCCCGCACCGGTGTCATGGGCTCCAACCGCCTTGCCTCCAACTCGCTGCTCGAAGGACTTGTCTACGGACGCCGCGCCGGTCTTGCCGCTGTCGCGGACGGTGACGACGCGGTCTGGGCACCCGAACCGTTCCTGAACTCCACCACCGGTGCCGTGTTCGACCATGCACCGATCGCGTTGGCCGCTCCTGCCGCTACGGCTGCTGCTGACGATACCGCCGCCGACAAGGTGTGGGACCGTACCCGCATCCAGAACACCATGTGGCATGGCGTCGGCGTACTGCGCGACGAGGCCGGACTGAAAACCGCCATCGCCGAACTCGGCCAAGGCCTCGCCGCCGCAAACGCCCAGGCTGATATAAACGCCGATGGCGCTGCAAGTAGCGTTGAGGCTTTGGAGAACCGCAACATGCTCACCGTAGGCTATGTGGCCGCCACCGCCGCGCTCGCCCGCACCGAGTCGAGAGGCGCCCACGCCCGCACCGACTACAGCGAGCCAGTCGACAACTGGGCCCACTCCGTCGCCTACATCAAGGACTGACCCATGCTCACATCACACATCATCCGCACCGCCGTCGAAGCGGCGCTCGCCGAAGACGCGCCCTACGGCGACATCACCTGCGAGACCACCATCCCCGCGGACGAAACCGGCTCGGCCCACCTCACCGCGCGCGAAAACGGTGTGATGAGCGGCATCGACGTGTTCGCCGCAGCCTTCGCCGCACAGAACCCGGCCGTCACCGTCACCGCCGCCATCAAGGACGGCGAACGATTCCAGCGTGGCCAGGTACTCGCCACCGTGGAAGGTCCGGTACGCGACCTGCTCACCGCCGAGCGCATCGCCCTCAACTTCACACAGCGCATGAGCGGCATCGCCACCATGACCGCCGCCTTCGTGGACGCGGTGAACGCCATCTACGGCGACGACTATGACGGACCCGTCACCCGGCCACGCCGCTACGAGCGCACCCGCATCGTCGATACGCGCAAAACCACGCCCGGCCTGCGCCCGTTCGAGAAATACGCCGTGGTCTGTGGCGGTGGCCACAACCATCGCTACGGACTGTCCGACGCGGTCATGATGAAGGACAACCATCTGGCGGCGCTCGCCGCGCGCGGCATCGACCTGGCCGGCGCGATCCGCCACGTGTGCGAACAGGTGGGCCACACCACGCATATCGAAGTGGAAGTCGACCGCCTTGACCAGATTCCCGCCGTGCTCGCCGGCGGAGCGGACACCATCATGCTGGACAATTTCTCGCTCGACGACACCCGTCGCGGCGTGGAGCTCATCGACGGCAAGGCCATCGTGGAAGCCAGCGGCAACATGAGCCTGGAGCGAGTGCCAGCCGTGGCCGCCACCGGCGTGGACGTGATCTCCGTGGGTGCGCTCACCCACTCCGTGCGTAGCATCGACCTCGGATTGGATTGGAACTAGTCATGGCCGATACCCCCAACACGTCCAGCGAAGCCGGCGAACTGTACCTGGACGCCGCCGCCACCGAACCGGTGAGCCCGGCCGTCATCGAGGCCATGACCCCATTCCTGACTGACGCCTATGCCAATCCGGCCAGCGTGCACCAGCCCGGCAAAACCGCGGCCCGTGCGCTGGACGCGGCACGCGCATCGTTCGCTGCGGCATTGGGCGCCCGGCCGGATGACGTGATCTTCACCTCAGGCGGCACCGAATCGGACAATCTGGCCATCAAAGGCATCGCCATGGCGCGCATGCGCAAACTGGGCTTGCGGCCGGTCTACGGATTCGCCGAAGCCGATGGCGAACAGCCGGCAAATTGTCGTCTGCGCATCATCATCTCCTCCATCGAGCACCCGGCCGTGGCCCAATCGGCGGCATGGCTGCACGAATGGTTCGGCTTCGAAGTCGTGCGCATTCCCGTGGATGCGCAAGCACATCTCGATCTTGACGCGCTCGAACGCGAGCTTGACGGCGAGGCCGGCGAACGTACCACGCTGGTCTCCACCATGCTGGCCAACAACGAGGTCGGCACCGTGGAACCCGTGGAGGAACTGGTCCGCATCGCCCACGCGCACGGCGTGCCCATCCATGTGGACGCCGTACAGGCCGCCGGCCAGATTCCGATTCGTTTTCGTGACTGGGATGTGGACGCTCTGTCCGTATCCGGACACAAATTCGGCACGCCCAAAGGTCTGGGCGCACTGCTGGTACGCGGCCGCACGCCCATCGAACCGGTGCTGTCCGGCGGCGGGCAGGAACGCGGCCTGCGCTCCGGCACACAGAACGTGGCCGGTGCCGTGGCGCTCGCCATCGGACTCAATGAATCGAATGCGCGCATGCAGGCGCAGTACCGTGAATTGGTCGCGTCCCGAGACATGCTTATCGATGCGGTTCGCCGGGTCGTGCCCCGCGCCGACCTGACCGGCGACCCCGTGCGCCGTCTGCCCGGTCACGCCTCCTTCGTCTTTCCCGGCGTCACCGGCGAGGCGCTGCTGGTCGATCTGGACGCGCGCGGCATCGCTGCCTCATCCGGCTCGGCCTGCGCCATCGGGCGCCACGAGATTCCTGCCACGTTGCTGGCGATGGGCCTCGAACCGTCCGTCGCCAAATCGGCATTGCGCATGACGTTCCGCAGGCCATTGGCCCGCGAGCAGATCGAACGGGTCAGTCTGGCCCTCGAAGAGTCCTATGCCGGCCTGACCCGGCGTTGACCCGGCACCGTCGGTCCGGCCCGGACGATCCGCGGGGGAGCGCTCGCCGCGTGGTCAAGCCGTGCAAGTATCATCGTGACGGTTTGTGTGCAGGTATACATAACACCTCAGAGTAGATACTCAAGTACTCGAGAACGCAAGTACCGAACGATTACGCAAAAGAATCAGCATTAAGAGAGGTTTCGATGGCGGTTCGTGGAGATATCCGTAATGTGGCGATTGTGGCTCACGTCGATCACGGCAAGACCACCCTGGTCAATGCCATGCTTCAGCAGTCGCACGTGTTTTCCGAGCGTGAGGAAGTGCCGGATCGTGTGATGGATTCCAACGATCTGGAACGCGAGAAGGGCATCACCATCCTCGCCAAGAACACGGCCGTGGAATACACCGGTCCGCTGGCCGCCAAGTACGGCCACCCGGAGGGCATCACCCTCAACATCATCGATACCCCCGGCCACGCCGACTTCGGTGGCGAGGTCGAGCGCGGCATCTCCATGGTCGACGGCGTCGTGCTGCTCGTGGACGCCTCCGAAGGCCCGCTGCCGCAGACCCGATTCGTGCTGCGCAAGGCCCTGGAGGCCAAGCTGCCGGTCATCCTGTGCGTGAACAAGGTCGACCGCCCCGACGCTCGTATCGAAGAGGTCGTCGGCGAAACCTCCGATCTGCTGCTCGGCCTGGCCGACGACGTGCAGCACGAGGGCATCGACCTGAACCTCGACCAGCTGCTGGAGATGCCGGTCATCTACTGCGCCGCCAAGGCCGGCTACGCCTCCGTGAACCAGCCCGCCGACGGTGGCCTGCCGGACAACGACAACCTCGAGCCGCTGTTCGAGGCCATCATCTCCACCATCCCGGCCCCCGAATACGAGGAAGGCGCCCCGCTGCAGGCTCACGTGGCCAACATCGATTCCTCCGACTTCCTCGGCCGACTCGGTTTGGTCCGTATCTACAACGGCACCCTTGAGAAGGGCAAGACCTACGGCCTGTCCCGTGTGGACGGCTCCCTCGAGAACTTCCGCGTCTCCGAACTGCTGCGCACGCAGGGCCTCGAGCGCACCCCGGTCGAGTCCGCGGGCCCCGGCGACATCGTGGCCGTCGCCGGCGTCAACGACATCATGATCGGCGAGACCATCGTCGACCCCAACGACCCGAAGCCGCTGCCGCTCATCCATGTGGACGATCCGGCCATCTCCATGACCTTCGGCACCAACGACTCCCCGCTGGCCGGCACCGAAGGCAAGGACCACAAGCTCACCGCCCGCATGATCAAGGATCGCCTCGACCGCGAGCTCATCGGCAACGTCTCCATCAAGGTGCTGCCCACCGACCGCCCCGACGCTTGGGAGGTCCAGGGCCGTGGCGAGCTGGCGCTGGCCGTGCTCGCCGAGCAGATGCGTCGCGAAGGCTACGAGCTGACCGTCGGCCGTCCGCAGGTGGTCACCAAGAAGATCGACGGCGTGGTCAACGAGCCGATGGAAAACACCACCATCGACGTGCCGGAAGAGTACATGGGCACCGTCACCCAGCTCATGGCCGACCGCAAGGGACGCATGGATGGCATGACCAACCACGGCTCCGGTTGGGTCCGTCTGCAGTTCACCGTGCCGTCCCGTGGCCTGATCGGCTTCCGCACCGCGCTGCTCTCCGCCACTCGCGGCACCGGCATCTCCTCCTCCATCTCCGCCGGCTACGCGCCGTGGGCCGGTGCCATCACCATTCGCCAGAACGGTTCCATGGTTTCCGATCGCAAGGGTATCGCCACCCCATACGCCATGCAGCGTCTGCAGGCCCGTGGCAACTTCTTCGTCGAACCGCAGTCCCCGGTGTACGAGGGCCAGGTCGTGGGCGTGAACAACAAGCCCGACGAGCTGGACGTGAACATCACGCTGGCCAAGCATATGACCAACATGCGTTCCTCCACCGCTGACGTGCTCGAAACCCTGACCCCGCCGATCAAGATGAGCCTTGAGGAGTCCCTGGACTTCGCCAACGAGGACGAATGTGTGGAAGTCACCCCGGAGTCCATCCGCGTACGCAAGATCATCCTCGGCCGTGAGGACTGGTACAAGTGGCGCGCCAAGCAGCGCCGCCAGAACGCCGCGCAGCAGGGCAAGTGATCTGGTGCGGCTGTAGCCACCATTCTCTCTAGCTCCCCTCTCTGAGGGGAGCTAAGTTTATAAGAGTTTACGGGTGGAAGGTTGGATGCTTAAACGTCCAACCTTCCACGCCCATAGACCTCATAATAGAGGCTATTTCATGGCATCTATTTCACACTTAATTGATCTCATCGAGAGATGAGTCAACCCACCTGCTTTTTGTTATTGGTTGATGGAGATTTGATAAATAGGCGCATAATTATTACACCAACTGCACTTATCGAACCAACGATCCACCATCCTATCATGGAAAATGAAGAGCATAATGGTGTAGTAATATAAGGATATAAAATACCGAAAGCGCCGTCGATAAAATTACTTGACGCTTCGTATTCTCCTTGCTTTCCTTGACGACGTAAAGCGTATGATACCGTCCAAGCCGCGCCATTCATAGCAATTTCAGTCAACGCTAGCAGAGCAGTGATGACACAAAAAACGAAAATAGCGGCAATTTCGTATCCATATTGAGATAGGAATAAGGAGACCGGAACCAATACTACTGCGAGTGACTGGATTAAAGCAGCACATTCGTAATCCTTAACACCTTCCAAGAAGGTTGCATTTTTACGCGTTAAAACGATATGCAATATCGTGCCGGTGAGATTTACCATTGCCTTATGAACTCCAACTAAAACTGTTGGAAATGCAGTGAACTTTCCCAGCCATACTGGCATGCCAGTATTAAATGCGTACAAAGCCAATACGGGAATATTCATCAGGATACAGGTCATGATGAACCGGGAATCACGCATAGCACCTTGAGTATTAAGATGCAGCATTTTGAAATTGATATTACGAATAGAGTTAAAAGATTTACGTAACCAATAAAATGCATTGCGAACAGATTTATTCTCTGAATGATCACGGATCCTAGGCAGTCGTAAAGCGCTTACCGACACTAAAAAACTGCTTATAGCATTTACAGCAATGGCAACGATGTACCAAGAACGCGTATTCCCCGACAATGCAAGCAAAGAACCAATCGTACCAAGAATCGTGCCAAGATAACCGTATGACGCGGTAACCGATCGTGTTGTAGCAATATCGTCGGACGGTGTATACCGTACTATCAAAATGCTTCTAGCCGGATGATAGAATGAAGATGATAATCCGGACATCGCAAGTAGAATTGTGATCGCTGCAGGATCAGTAATAAAGCATAACAAAGCCATGCACATGCCGAAGCAAATATTAGATGCACAAATAACAGATCGTGGTTCCAAACGATCGGTAATCGTACCGCAGCATGCAGAGCCGATCATCATTCCCGCAGCCATTGCACATCCGCTCACGGTTAGCCATAACGTACTAAATTTCAAAATGCCAGTAACATATACCGACCACGTCGATACCATTGCAACGGAACCTATGTTATTGAGCAGTGTATTGAAACACATAATACGTAATGCTGAATCCAACTCCGTAATACGCACGATGGCGATCTTATGTAAAAGATTATTTAGATATATCATAAAAATAATTCTAAAACTCAAGAAATCGGATGAGGCATATTTGATGTTTGATTTAACGATGTCGTAAACATATTGCATTCATCACGGACCCCAAACATTAGTGGAATACAATGCTCCGAATAAGTACACCCTTCATGCTTGCATAGATAAGAAAATTACGTTACTTGCATCTCGCATTGTGAAGGTTAAGTCATCACAAACTACATAGTCACGCAAAGCCAGCACTCCTGACGAGCTGGAACAACACCGGAGAACAAACCCGATAATGGCCGAGATCGGCCTGCCTGACCCCGAATACAGCGAACCCAACAACTTCATGGTCAAACTTGTCCTGCGCAACAACATTCGGCAGTGCGTACCCTACCTCAACGACACTGAGGGCATGACCATCAGGAAGGTCATTGCGGAGCTCGGGTACCCGTCCGAGGGGGCGCTGGTGAAATGGGTTCGCGAGGATCCGCGCGACGCGGGCTGCACGCCGACGAGCGTGTACCAGTGGATGCACCGCTACCACAGCGAGGGGATACTGGGCCTGATGAACGCAAGAAACGCGCCGATGCCCGCTGAACCGATGCCCGGGTCCGGCGGAGACGGCGTGGAGGGGCTGCGCCGGCAGGTGGAGGCCCTGCGGTTGGAGAATGCGGTGATGAGGGAGACGATCAATGTTTTATTCCTCGCCAAGTCATATCCCCACCTATACTGAAACGCATGACTGTGAAGAGCACTACTGAACTGCGTCCGTGGTCGTATCGCCAGAACGCGCTGGTCAAATCGTTGATCACGATTGCGGCGGGCGTGGCTTCCGCCTTTGTGGGCACGTTCGCCCACCGTATGGGTGCAGAACTGAGTGTTCCGTATGGTCTGGTGCTGGCATTTCTGCTGATTGGCCTATCGACATGGTGCGCCCGTTCGCGCATGGGCGCGGTCGGACTGGCCCTGCACCTCATCGCCTCCTCGCTGACCGCGTGGGGCATGGCCTTGACCACCACCTACGGCAAGGCGCTCATCGTCGCCGGATTCCAAGGCGACATGCCGTTCTTCTCCCAGCATGCCGGCTACATCTGGCTGTATGGCCTGATACTGGTCCAAGTCGTCCTGCTCATTCTTCCCGCCCGCTGGTTCGTTATTCCCACTCATTCTGAATCGCTCGCGTAACTATATATGGCGGCACATTTCCGGGAATGCGTCGCGTATCGGCGGGCGTAGGGGATTACGGCCGCTACCATAGAACCTTATGGCACGCATGAAACTGTTTTACTTGGGCCCGGAAGGCACCTTCACCCATCAGGCGGCAATGACGGCCGCCGACCAGTTCGCCACACTCGGTGACTTCGACCTCACCGCCCTGCCCGACGTGCCCGCGATCATGCAGGCCGTACAGTCGCGCCAAGGCTGGGGCGTCATCGCATGGGAAAACAACGTCGAAGGCTATGTGGTCCCGAATCTCGACGCGCTGATCGACGCCCCCGACGTGGCCGGCTTCGCCCGGATCAGTGTGGACGTGGCCTTCAACGCCTTCACCGTGCGCGGCCACAGCATCTGCGACTGCACCGGCAACCCCGTCAGCGCCCACCCGCACGGTCTGGCCCAATGCACCCGGTTCATCGCCGAACACCATTTGCAGCCCGAACCCGCATCCTCCAACGCCGCCGCCTGCCGCGACCTGAAGCCCGGCCGCGTGGCGCTCGGCCCCAGCATCTGCGGCGAACTCTACGATCTCGACACCCTCGCCGAACATGTGCAGGATTTCGATGGCGCGCACACCGAATTCCTTGTCATCGCCCCGCGTGATGTGGTCCAGGAATTCAACGCCCGCGCCCACCGCAATGACGCCGGCGACTTCGAAACCATCATCACCTTCATCCCGCTGGTCACCGGCCCCGGCGTGCTCGCCGACCTGCTGGACGTCCTGCGTGATGCGGGGCTGAACATGACCAGCTTCATCTCGCGCCCGATCAAAGGCCACGACGGAACCTACAGCTTCATCGCCACCCTTGACGCCGCCCCCTGGGAGCCAAGATTCCGCACCGCACTGGAAGAGATCGCCGGACACGGCGACTGGGCAAAAACCCTGGCCGTCTACCCACGCCGCGAACGCCCGAACCCGCCGGTCGACGCCTGGATGCTGCCCGAGGGCGGCGTCCACATCACCAATCGCGCGTCGGAAGGCTGGCAGTACGCCGAGGGAGCAAGGAAGGAACTGCTGTGGTAGACACAGTCGGAATCGTCGGACTCGGATTGATTGGCGGCTCGCTCGCACGCCGCCTGACCGAGCGCGGCGTACGCGTCATCGCGTGGAACCATCGCTCGCACCCCTACGCCCAGGCCGAAGCCGATGGCATTTTCTGCAAGAGCACGCTCTCCGAACTCATGGATGCCGAGCCGGATGTGGTCGTGCTGTGCAATCCGCTCAAGGCGATGCCCTCAATCCTCGCCGCCCTAGCCCCGCTTATGGGCGACCATCCGAACACCACGCTCACCGACGTGGGCTCAGTCAAGGGCATGGTCCGCGATCAGGTCAAGGCTGCCGCGCTGGGGAAGTGCTACGTCGGCGCCCATCCGATGGCCGGCAACGAACTGTCCGGCTGGCAGGCCGCCGACCCGCATCTGTACGACGGTGCCCTATGGGCCATCACCGTGGACGAGTCCACGGACTACCGCCGCTTCCTCGACGTCGCCGCGATGATTACCAAGGACGTCGGCAACCGCGTCATCGTCGTGGACGACGAAACGCATGACAAGGCCGCGGCGATGATCTCCCACATGCCGCATGTGGTGTCCACCGCGCTGATCAACGAACTGGTCGCCAACCCGGACCGCAACATCGCCGCCGCGCTGGCTGCCGGCTGCTGGAGGGACATGACCCGCGTGTCCCTGACCGACCCGGACCGCACGCGCGCGATGGTCGAGGAAGACTCGCTGAACGTCGAAGTGCTGCTGCGCCGCATGGCGGCACGTCTGACCGATATGGCCGACCAACTGCACGCTGGTGCCGACGGCGAGCAGGATGTGATGGGATTCTTCGCCGAAGGCGACCCCTTCCGCCGGTACAAGGCCGCCGTGACGCGAGCCGGCATCACCGCTGCACAAGCTGGTACGGCCACCGCGCAGCAAGCCGACACAACTGCCGCCGGATTCCCGGAACGCGAGCTCGCCGTCCCCGAAGCCGGCTGGCAGCAGACCTTGCTGTTCTCCGCACGCCGGGGAGAAGCCATCACCGGTTTCATCCATCCGCGTCAGGCCATCGTCCAACTGCGCCCCGCCATGTAGCCCGTGTGCAGGTTCCCCTCGCCGCCCGTCACGAAGAAGGCTGCGCGAGGGGGATGAAGTTCCCGCTTGTTTTCGTGAGAAGACCGTGTGGCTCCGCTGTTCGAAAGACCCAAAGGAGTAAGGTAGTCTGTACCGTTTTTAGGGAAACGCATCGAAGTTGATGCGGCGGATGGTTAAGGGGATGATGACGTATGACGTTACCAAGGCAGATTCCGGCCGGTGCCCGCGTGGTGGTGCGCATCACCGACGGCATTGACCCGGTCGACCACCGTATGAAGTTCCGCGACTATGTGGGGCATGTGGTTTCCTGGGATGGATACACGTTGGAGATGGTGCGTGACGCCGCCGCCAATGGTTCGCGCCCGGCCCAGAACGTGACCATCCATCAGGAACAGATTGCCACATTGAAACCCGTGCCGGAGCGGCGTAACACGCCACCCCGGCCGTAACCCAAGGCCATAAAGAATTCGGAGGAGAACGAGAGTGTCATCTACGCAGTTCGACGGCGATATCGACTCCTTCGTCTCCTATCTGAAGTCCAACCGCGGCCTGTCAGCGAATACGCTCAAAGCGTATCGCGCGGATCTCACGGCATGCCTGCACCTGTTCGAGCTGCGCGGCGTGACCGATCTGAACGAGATCACGCTGGATGATCTGCGCAGCTGGATGGCGGTGGAATCGCGCGATCACGCCCGCAGCAGCATGGCCCGCAAAACCGTGGCCGTGCGCGGGTTCTTCGCGTGGACCTATGAGCATGGGCTGACCACCACCGACCCGGCCGCCACACTGATGACTCCCTCGATTCCCAGCACGCTGCCCGCGGTGCTCACCGAATCCCAGGCCGAGCAATTATTGGATGTCGCTGAACATGCCGTTGCAACAAACCAGTACAAGGACGATGGGGGAGCGGCAGCCGCGTCCGGCAGTGGCAGCGGCAAGGCAGCTGATAAGTCGGCCGATACCGTAAACCGCAGTGAGGCACCCGCCCGTGCAGACAAGCGCGACAACGCCCGAGTCACCGCCGAATCGCAGCGCAACGCCGCGATTCTCGAACTGCTGTATGCCACCGGCATCCGTGTCGCCGAACTGGTGTCGATGGATATCGCCGACATCGACTTCTCCAATCGCACCATCAAAGTCACCGGCAAAGGCAACAAGCAACGCGTGGTGCCGTTCGGACTACCCGCCCAGCGTGCGCTGGAGACTTGGCTGGAACAGGGGCGGCCGGTACTGGCCCGTACGGCAACGGATGCAGTCAAGTCCCGTGCTGCCAACGCCCTGTTCCTCGGCGCACGAGGCGGCCGTATCGACCAACGCATAGCCCGTGACATCGTGCACAGAGCGGCCCGAGAGGCCGGAGTGCCGGATATCAGTCCCCACGCCTTGCGGCATTCCGCGGCCACGCACATGCTGGATGGCGGCGCCGATTTGAGGGAGGTGCAGGAGATGCTCGGGCATTCCTCCTTGAAAACTACACAACGCTATACGCACGTCTCCATCGAGCAGCTCAAGAACCGTTACGGACAGGCCTTTCCGCGGGCATGACCACTATGTGGACATTGGTTAACAAACTCAGCAAAGACTGAACCTAGCCGGCAAGAACCCCTGAATTTTACATGGGTGTAACAAAAAATACACTGCTTGTCTCCCAAGTGCGCAAAAATGACAGGTAATCAGCAACGGGGTTGGATTGTTCGAGACATCGTGAGATGCAAGTCTCACGGTGACGGGGAATCCAGCCCCGTTCGCATGAGGCGGGGCTGAGACGTCCTGCAACCTAATGAATAGGAGAAAACATATGAAGAAGAAAGCTCTTGCTTTCGCTGCCATGGCTTGCTCCGTGGCCATGCTGCTGAGCGCCTGCGGCGGCTCCAACAGCAACGCTGCCTCCGGTGACACCGCTGGCTCCAACATCATCACTGCGTACAACTCCGAACCGCAGAACCCGCTGATCCCGGGCAACACCAACGAAACCGGCGGCGGCAAGCCGGTCGACCTGCTGTTCTCCCGTCTGGTCTCCTTCGACAAGGACGGCAAGGCTTCCAACGAAGTGGCCGAGTCCATCACCCCGAACGATGACGCCACCCAGTACACCATCAAGATCAAGTCTGGCTGGAAGTTCACCGACGGCACTCCGGTGACCGCTGAGTCCTTCACCAAGGCCTGGTCCTACGTGGCCAACGCCAAGAACGCCCAGAAGTGCTCCTCCTTCTTCTCCGCCATCGCCGGCTATGACGATCTGCAGAAGGATGGCCTCAAGGGTGACGAGCAGCTCTCCGGCCTCAAGGTCGTGGACGACACCACCTTCACCGTCGACCTGAACCAGTCCGACTCCGTGTTCCCGATTAAGGTCGGCTACTCGGCCTTCGCCCCGCTGCCCGAGTCCTTCTACAAGGACCCGAAGGCCTTCGGCGAGGCTCCTGTGGGCAACGGCCCGTACAAGTTCTCCAAGTGGGACCACAACAAGGAAATCGCCCTCGTCAAGAACCCCGACTACAAGGGCAACGAGGACGTCAAGAACGATGGCGTGACCTTCAAGGTCTACACCGACGACTCCGCCGCCTACCGTGACATTCAGGCCGGCAACCTCGACGTGATGGAATCCGTCCCGGCTGCCTTCACCAAGACCTTCAAGACCGACAAGAAGGTCCAGGCTTACTCCGAGGCCGGCTCCGTCATCCAGACCTTCACCATCCCGTCCTCCCTTGACCACTTCAAGAACGACGAGGAAGGCCAGCTGCGTCGTCAGGCCATCTCCATGGCCATCAACCGTGACCAGCTCATCGACAAGGTGCTCAACGGCAACGCCACCGCCGCCACCGAGTTCACCTCCCCGAAGACCCCGGGCTACTCCGACTCCCTCAAGGGTGCCGACAACCTGAAGTTCAACGCCTCCAAGGCCAAGGAACTGTGGGCCAAGGCTGACGCCATCTCCAAGTACGACGGCCAGCTCACCTTCTCCTACAACGCCGATGGTGGTGCCAAGCCGCTTTACGACGCCGTCGTGAACCAGCTCAAGAACAACTTGGGCATCGACGCGGCCACCAACCCGATCCCGACCTTCCAGGAATTCCGTGACGCGGTCACCAACCGTCAGATGAAGGGCGCCTTCCGTACCGGCTGGCAGCCTGACTACCCGTCCGCCGAGAACTACCTGTGGCAGCTGTACTCCACCGCTGCTGCTGATGGCAACGGCTCCAACGATGGTGACTACAAGAACCCGGCCTTCGACGACATGTGCAAGCAGGCCGCTGCCGCCAAGTCCGTCGATGACGCCAACAAGCTGTACCAGCAGGCTGAGGAAATCCTCCTCAACGACCTTCCGGCCATCCCGCTGTACTACTCCAACGCCTCCGGTGTGGCTTCCCTCAACGTGAAGTCCGGCTACGCCTTCGATTGGCAGAACCTCCCGACCTACACCGAGATGTCCAAGAAGTGAGTCTGACTCACTGAACGGATACCGCTAGGTAGTTCGGAAATAAAGGGCGAGGATCGCAAGATCCCCGCCCTTTTTGTTATGTGAGGGGTGCTTGCTCACGCCATCGGGAACCAAGTTAAAGTATCCACTATCCGACCGCAACCATGGACATATCCACCAACATTGCCCAATCTCAAACCTTGCGTTAACGCAAATTTACATATCACAGTCCGGGCATGCGGTAAACTGTCGGAGTATTTATCGCCGGCGGGGGCGTACTATACCCTTTCTGGCCGGTCTAGGAAATAAGGAGCAACCGTATGGGTAAGTATCTTCTGCGACGCATTCTGCAGATGATTCCCGTGGTTCTCGGTACGACTCTTCTGGTATATGCCCTTGTATTCGCCCTGCCGGGCGACCCCGTCAAGGCCATGTTCGGAGACAAGCCCGTCAATGAGGCCGTCGCAGCCCAGATCCGCGCAGAATACCATCTCGACCAGCCGTTCATCGTTCAGTACTTTATCTACCTGAAGAATGCACTGACCCTGAACTTCGGCGATACCTTCGCCGGCCAGCCCGTTCTCGACGAAATCACCCGCGCCTTCCCGGTCACCATCAGGCTCGGCTTGATGGCGTTCGTGTTCGAGGCGATTTTCGGTGTGGTCTTCGGCATTATCTCGGGCCTCAAGAAGGGCAAGTGGTACGACACCGTCATCCTGATCGTCTCTCTGCTGCTTATTTCCGTGCCGACCTTCGTCACCGGCTTCGTCATGCAATATGTCTTTGGTATTCAGTGGGCGATATTGCCGGTGACGGCAGGCGCCGACCCCGGCTTCCTTGATCTGCTCATGCCGGCCATGGTGCTCGGTTCGGTGTCGATGGCCTATATCATCCGACTGACCCGCTCCGAAATCTCCTCCAACATCGCCGAGGATTACGTGCGCACCGCACGCGCCAAGGGCATGTCGAACGGTCAGGTCATGCTGCGCCACGTGCTGCGTAACTCCCTGATTCCAGTCGTCACCTACCTCGGCCAGGACATCGGCGCCCTGATGGGTGGTGCCATGATCACCGAGCAGATCTTCAACATCCACGGCATCGGCTTCCTCACCTACCAGTCCATTCTGAAGGGCGAGGCAAACCTGGTGGTGTCCATCGTCACGTTGCTCATGCTGATTTTCGTAGTGTGCAACCTCGTTGTCGACATGCTGTACGCGGCCCTCGATCCGCGTATCCGTTACGCGTGATAGGGAGGAGTGAGTCACATGGCAAACGAAACCACTGAAAACGAGCTCAACCAGACCGGCGAACCGGGAACCGAATACTTCATGGAAACCCTGCCCGGTCAGGACCGTTACGTAGCTCCTCTCGACGAGACCCCGTTGCAGGACGTCGATTCCGTCGACGAATCCGCACCGGCCACCAGCATGTGGGCCGACGCATGGCGAACCCTGCGCCGCAACCCGCTGTTCATCATCTCCGGCTTGCTGATCCTGTTCATCATCGTGGTGGCCATCGCCCCCGGTCTGTTCACCAAGCAGGATCCGAACGCCTGCGATCTGGGCAACTCCTTGAGCCCCGCCTCCGCCGGACACCCCTTCGGCTACGACCTGCAGGGCTGCGACGTGTACACCCGCGTGGTCTACGGCACCCGTACCTCACTGTCCGTCGGCGTGCTCTCCACGCTGCTGGTCGTGATTGTCGGTACCCTGATCGGTGCCGTCGCCGGCTTCTTCGGCGGTTGGGTCGACGCGGTGCTGAGCCGTATCACCGACATCTTCTTCGCGCTGCCTATGCTGCTTGGCGCCATCGTGGTGCTTCAGATGTTCAAGACCTCCAAGTCCATCTGGAAGATCGTGCTGGTGCTGACGCTCTTCGGCTGGGTCGGCGTATGCCGTATCGCCCGAAGCGCCGTGCTGGAATCGAAGAACCTCGAATTCAACACCGCTTCCACGGCCCTCGGCTCCACGCCTGCCAGAAACCTGTTCCGTCACATCTTGCCGAACTCCCTGGCCCCGATCATCGTCATCGCCACCACCTCGCTGGCCTCCTACATCGTGGCCGAAGCCACGCTGAGCTTCCTCGGCGTCGGCCTGCCCACCACCACGGTGAGTTGGGGCGGCGACATCTCCAGCGCGCAGACCAACCTGCAGACCGATCCGATGGTGCTGTTCTACCCGTCCGCCGCACTGGCCATCACCGTGCTTGCGTTCATCATGATGGGCGACGCCGTCAAGGACGCCCTCGATCCGAAGAGCCGTACGGCCTGAGCGAGGGGAGTGGAGAATCATTATGACTGACAACACCAACGCCAAGATGCTGGCTATGCAGAAAGAGCATGGTCCGCTGCTCGAGGTCAAGGATCTGGCCATCGACTTCACCACCGACACCGGCAAGCCGGTGCATGCGGTGCGCGATGCCAACTTCACCGTCTACCCCGGCCAGTGGGTGGCCATCGTGGGCGAATCCGGCTCCGGCAAGTCCACCTCCGCCATGGCTGTGCTGGGCCTGCTGCCCGGCACCGGTCACGTGGTCAACGGTTCCATCAAGCTTGACGGCGAGGAAATCGCCGGCGCCAAGCAGAGCGAGTTCGACAAGCTGCGCGGTACCAAGATGGGCCTCGTGCCTCAGGACCCGATGAGCAACCTCAACCCGGTGTGGCGTATCGGCTCCCAGGTCAAGGAAGCACTGAAGGCCAACAACATGGACGTGGCCCACGAGAAGCGCTCCGCCCTCGCCAAGGCTCTGGCCGGCGACGAGGTCGAAGTCAAGGGCAACGACGACGAGACCTTCCTCGGCACCAAGGAACTGCCCGAACTCATGGCCGAGGCCAAGAAGGCCCTGAGCGAGGCCGGCGTGACCGGCGCGGCCTTCGACAAGGCCGTCGCCCGCTTCGCCGACGAATGGGTTCCGGGCTCCGAAACCCGCTGGCGCGTGGCCGACGACCTCATCAAGGCCGGTGTGGCCGATGATCAGGCCTGGTACCTCGCCAAGAAGTACGTCACCGGCTCCACAATGGATGACCGTATCGCGGGTCTGCTGTCCGAGGCCGGTCTGCCCGACGCCGCTACCCGTGCCCGTCAGTTCCCGCACGAGTTCTCCGGTGGTATGCGCCAGCGTGCGCTCATCGCCATAGGCCTGGCCTGCAGACCCGACCTACTGATCGCCGACGAGCCGACCTCCGCCCTGGACGTGACCGTGCAGAAGCGCATCCTCGACCACCTGCACATGCTCACCGACTCGTTGGGCACCGCCGTGCTGTTCATCACCCACGATCTGGGCCTTGCTGCCGAGCGCGCCCAGCACATTGTCGTGATGTACAAGGGTCAGGTCGTCGAATCCGGACCGTCCCTGGAAGTGCTCCAGCACCCGCAGCACCCGTACACCAAGCGACTCGTGGCCGCCGCCCCGTCGCTGGCCTCCCAGCGCATCATCTCCGCCAAGGAGCGCGGTGAGAACGCGGACGCCCTGCTCGATCACCACATTGCCGGCGAAAGCACGCTTGAGAAGAGCGAGCACATCATCACCGTCGACCACTTGACCAAGGAATTCAAGCTGCCCCGCAAGAAGGAGATGTTCAAGGCCGTCGACGACGTGTCCTTCTCCGTCAAGCGCGGCACCACCCTGGCCATCGTGGGCGAATCCGGTTCCGGCAAGTCCACCGTGGCGAACATGGTGCTTCACCTCCTGAAGCCCACTTCCGGCAAGGTGTTCTACGAAGGCCGCGACACCTCCACGTTCAAGGCCAAGGATTTGCTCGGTTTCCGCCGCCACGTGCAGCCGGTGTTCCAGAACCCCTACGGTTCGCTCGACCCGATGTACTCCATCTTCCGTTCCATCGAGGAGCCGCTGCGCATCCACAAGATCGGCGATTCCAAGTGGCGAGCCAACCGTGTCAAGGAACTGCTGGACATGGTCGAGATGCCGGCTTCCGTGATGGGCCGTTACCCGAACGAGCTTTCCGGCGGCCAGCGTCAGCGTATCGCCATCGCACGAGCCATGGCTCTGGATCCGGACGTCATCGTGTGCGATGAGGCCGTCTCCGCCCTCGATGTGCTGGTGCAGGATCAGGTGCTGCACCTGCTCAACGACCTGCAGGCCGAAAAGGGCCTGAGCTACCTGTTCATCACCCACGATCTGGCCGTAGTCCGCCAGATCGCCGACGAGGTTGTGGTGATGCAGCACGGCAAGCTCGTGGAGCACGCCACCACCGACGAGGTCTTCGACCACCCGCAGAAGCAGTACACCCGAGACCTGCTCGACGCCATCCCCGGCGGCAAGCTCCAACTCGGTCTGGACTGATAATCTGCGTTTGAGCGCATTGTATTGGGTTCTTTCCATCCGTGGAAAGAACCCAATATTCGTATGTGCAGGTTTGCATGATGGTTCGCGTGGGACGAAAACGCAGAAATTGGTGTTTTCCCGATGTTGTCCCACAATTTGTGGGACAACATCAACATCAATCGATAGACATGAGTGTTGTCCCACAGCAGATTTCTCACGAAGCCCGGAATTACGCCATTCTTAGTGTGGTCGATAATTACTCATGCTGTGGGGTGTGGGACGGCCCGCGAAAATCGTCGATTTTCGGATGTTGTCCCACGGAATATGTCATACCTCGTATGTGATCGTGAGTGGGGCGTGATCGGACCAGCGTTTGTCATACGTGGGAGCCTTGTCGATGACGAATCCGCGTGAGGTCTCCGCCAACTCGGGCGTGGCGAACTGGTAGTCGATTCTCCAGCCGACATTGTTGTCGAAAGCGCGCCCTCGCTGGCTCCACCAGGTGTATGGCCCCTGAATGTCGCCGGCCAACGAACGCATCACATCCACGAACTCGTATTCGTCCAGCCAGTTGTCCACGTAGGCACGTTCTTCGGGCAGAAATCCGGCGTGCTTCTCATTGGCCTTGGCGTTCTTGATATCAAGCGGCGTGTGCGCGATGTTGAAATCGCCGCAGAGCACGGCCTGTTTGCCGCCATGCGCAGCCTCGTCCCGCAACGCTCCCATGCGCTTCAGCATCGTGTCCAGAAAACGATACTTCTGTTCCATTTTGGTCGGATCGTCAGTGTTGCCGGCATGCACATACACGGATGCCACGGTGATCGTATAGCCCTCAGGCGTTTTGACATCGGTTTCGATCCAACGCCCTGAATCCACATCCTCGCTCAGACCTGGCAGACCATATCGCTTGTCAAGCACTTCCAAGTCGGTGAGCAGTCCGACTCCCGCGCGGCCTTTCACCCGGCAGACCTCGTTCATGGCATGGAGGTTGGCCGGTGCCTCGATTTTGCCGGCGGTGGCGTATTCGAAACCAAATTCATCGAAAATAGAATCGACATCGTCTTGAGGCGCGCGAACTTCCTGTATGCACCAGACATCCGGCGCATGCTTGCCGGCCCAATCCTCGATGCCCTTGCGTTTGGCCGCACGAATGCCGTTGACGTTAGACGTGGTAATGGTGATGGTCATGCGGCCATACTATTGTGGCCTCCCTACGAATCGAACCGGACACCGGCGGCCGCGATGCTCAGCTTTCTCTAAGCCTGAGTGCTAGTGTTAGCAAGGTTGCAACCGTTATACGAAACGAGGAATCATGGGACTGTTCGGATTCGGCAAGAAGAAGAGCAAGAAGGAAGCCGAGCCGGCCATTGAGCCTGTCGATGAAGACAAGGTGGCCGCCGAGGCCGCAAACGCCGCAGCAAAGGCGGAAAGCGCTGAAACCGTATTGGCGGAACCATCCAGTGAATACCAGGGCCGCGGAGAAGAGCGAGGCCCGTGGGACGTCAACGATGAGGACGTGCCAGATTATGACGATTATCTGGATCTCGGTGCCTACTACCTGCCCTTCCTCCAGGGCATTCAGCTGCGTATCAAGGCCAACCGCGCCACCCAGCAAGTGCTTGGCTCCACCATCACCTTCGGCTCCTCCAGCCTGGAGATCGAAGCCTTTGCCGCACCCAAGACCCTGGGACTGTGGGACGACGTTCGCGGTGACCTGCTTGAAGCCAACAAGGCCGCTTCTGAAGTGGACGGTGTGTTCGGCACCGAACTGAAGCTGCCGGTCAATGTCAAGGGCGGCAAGACCGTGAACACGCGCATCGTTGGTGTGGACGGCCCGCGCTGGATGCTGCGTGGCATCTTCTCCGGCAAGGCTGCTATCGATCCGGGCAGCCCGGAGACCGAGGCGCTGAACAAGTTCTTCGCCGGCATCGTCGTCGAGCGTGGTGAGGAGCCTTTGGCGCCGCGCGATCTGATCCCGATGCATCCGCCGGTCGCCCCCGCCGAGCGCAAGGCCGCGGCCGAAGCCGGCGAGCAGAACGGCAAGGAACACTTCAAGGACATTCCGGACAACAAGCCGAAGGGTCCGCTGAGCCAGGACCAGCAGACCGAAGTGAAGACCACGCTGTCTCGCGGCCCGATGTTCTCCGAAGTTCGCTGATCTATAGGAAGAGACTTGGCAGACAACAAACGCACCGGTTTGTCCGCGCTGGCCGACGCCGGCAATGACGGCGGAGACTTCTCCGTCATTGATGCCATCGGCGGCCCGCGCGGCGTCATCGAATCCATGCTGCCCGGCGTGGTGTTCGTCGTACTGTTCGTGGCCACGAGCAATCTGAATCTCACCATTGCGGTTTCGGCCGTGCTGGCGGTATCGCAGGTTATTGTGCGACTGATTCAGCGCCAGTCGGTAATGGGCGCGGTCTCTGGTCTGGTGGCGGTAGGCATCTGCCTGATTTGGGCATGGCAGACTCATGAGGCCCGCAATTACTACATCTTCGGATTCATTACCAATGCCGGCTATGCCGCATTGCTTGCCGTGTCGCTGATTGCGCGCGTGCCCGGACTGGGTTTGGTCGTTGAATTCATTCGTAGCCTGCCCACCGAGCATTTCAAGGCATGGTTTCATGACTGGATGGACGACAAGGCCCTGAAACGCGCCTATATGATTGTCACCGGCCTTTGGGTCGGTCTGTTCCTGCTGCGGCTGGTGGTGCAGGTGCCGCTGTATCTGACCAACCATGTGGCCGCACTCGGCGTGACCCGCCTGCTCATGGGCATTCCGTTCTGGGCATTGGCGATTTGGGTGAGTTACCTCATTATTGCCACGCCGATGCACCGGCATAAGGTCGCGGCTAAGAAGACACAGACTGAAGTCGCTGTTGATGCCGAACTCGAACCGAGCGCAATCGGAAAGGACGATGATGCAAGCTGAAGTTCGTATCGAACGATACGCCGACCAAGGCCGCTGCGTGGCCCATATCGACGGTCGTGTGGTGTTCGTCCGCTTCGCCTTGCCTGACGAACTCGTGCGAGTCGAGCTTGACGAGCCCCACGACCGGGACGACCGGTTCTGGACCGGCGAAGTCGTCGAGGTTCTCGAGCCGTCTGAAGACCGAGTCACCCCGGCATGGCCACTTGCCGGTCCCTTGGCGATGGGCGGGGGAGTGGGCGGCGCGGATCTCGTGCACGTCTCTTTGCCCGGCCAGCTCAAGTGGAAGGCCATCACCGTCTCCGAACAGATGAGCCGACTCGGTCATATCGACGTGGCCGTTCCCATCGAGCGCATGCCCGGCGACAAGGAAGCCGGCGGCCTCAATTGGCGTACCCGCATCGAAATGATTGCCGACGACAACGGCATGCCATCCATGCGCCGGCGCGGCACACACAACCGCGTGGCCATCGACACCATGCCGCTTGCCACGCGCACGCTGCTGGACGTCGCCAAGCGCGAACACGTGTGGGAGGGCGGCTTTGAACCCGGCTCCCAGATTCGTCTTTCCGTGCCCGAACCGCGCGGCGAGATCGTCGATACCGCGGCAGCAGACGACAATTACGCCGTACTTGTGGACGGCGAACTGCGCGCCGGCTCCCAGCTGCTCACCGAACAGGTGACCATCAACGGCACGACCTTCGACTATCAGGTTGACGCCAACGGTTTCTGGCAAGTGCATCGCCAAGCGCCGATCGCCCTCGGTACGCACGTGATCAACCTGGTCAACGGGCAGCTGCAGTCAGCGGCGGACGCCGTAATCTGGGATCTGTATTCCGGTTCCGGCCTGTTCACCCTGCCGCTGGCCACAATGACCGGTGAACGCACCCGCATGCTCAGCGTTGAAGGCGCGCGTGTGGCCGTCAAGAACGCTCAGCGCAACCTGCGCGCCATGAACCTGAACGACGTGGACGCCCGCGCGGGTGACGTCTCGCGCACGCTGGACCATGTGCCGGCGCATCTGGCCAAACCGAATGTCGTAGTGCTTGATCCGCCGCGTGCCGGTGCTCGTGCCAAGGTCTGCCGCCAGATTGCCGCGGCCGGCGCATCCAGCGTGGTCTACATCGCCTGTGATCCCACCAGCCTCGCACGCGACACCGCGATACTCATCGGCGAAGGCTACGAACTCAAAGACATCCGTGCCTTTGACATCTACCCGATGACCCACCACGTCGAGACGGTGGCACTGTTTACCCGCTGACAGGTGAGCATATGACACGACGAATTCTCGGATTGCTGGCCTGCATGGCGGCTGTGTTGTCCCTAGCTGCCTGCACGCCGGCCGGTAGGGCGGTCGGCGATACCCAAGACAGCATGCCGGAAGTCGCCCACGATTCCACACATCCCACGGATGTCACAGTCGGCTTTGTGGGCTCGACTGATACCGCCGCAGACAAGTCCGCCATCAATGCGCTGTCTGATGACAAACTCAATGTCTACTATGCCTCGCTCGAAACATCCGCGAGCTCGGCAAACGCAACTGATGGCGTATCCGGTGAAACCGAATCTTCTGACGCCGGCAATACCAACGAAAACGGTGCCGATAGTACGGATGCTCATACTGGCGTCGACAAGAATGCGGCCACCGCACAGCAGGGTGTTGCCGATTTCGTAGCTCGCGCGGTCAAAATCGTGGTTATCAGCGGCATCGACGTTACCGACGCCAACCGGGAGAGCTGGAACCAGACGTTGACCAATGCGCGTGAAGCCGGTATTCCAGTCGCTCTCATTGATCCAAAGCATGCGCCCGAAGATGAACTGCTGTACGCCGTCATCCTTCACCTCAACACCAACAGTGCCGATTCTGGCGACACTGCCGATACCAAGCCAATGACTATTACTGACGCCGTGCTCACCATCACGCGCGACGAACCCCACGAACGCGAGATCAAAGTCACCGTCTCCTGAGCCGAATCAGCCCCTTGAAGCTGAGAAAGCACCCTGAATCATCCCTGAGCCTTAGCGGATTGCGAAACAAGACGCGGTAGGCTAGGGAATATGAGTGCAACAACAGCCGTGGAAATGCCTGAGATCGGAGCAACCGGTCTTACCCCCAAAGAAGTGGTGCAACGTATCGAAAGTGGCCAATCGAATGCGGTGAAAACCTCCACCTCGCGTTCGGTTCAAGATATCGTGCGAGCCAACGTATTCACGCTGTTCAACGGCATCATCTGCGCCGCCATGGCGCTGGTGCTCGTCACCGGTTCCTGGAAGGACGCGGTGTTCGGTTTCGTCATCATCATCAACACGGGCATCGGCATCGTCACCGAGCTCAGGGCCAAGCGCACGTTGGATAAGCTTTCCATCCTTGTGGCCTCCGAATTCCTCGTGCATCGTGATGGCAAGGATGTCGAGGTATCTCATAACGAAATCGTGCTTGACGACTTGTTATGGATTCGTGCCGGCGAACAGGTGCCGGCCGACGGGCAGATCATCCAGACCTGGGGACTGGAACTCGACGAATCCATGCTCACCGGCGAATCTCGTACCGTGCGCCACAAGGTGGGGGAGCAGGTGTATTCCGGTGCCACCGCGGTCTCCGGCATGGCATTGGTCAAGGTCAATGCGGTCGGCGGCCATTCCTACGCCGCCACGCTCACCGCGCAGGCCAAGGTATACAAGAAAACCGTGTCCGACCTGAACAAGGGCATCAACACGATCCTGAAATTCATGACGTTCCTGGTGGTGCCGTTGTGCGTGCTGCTCATCCTCTCGCAGATCCATACGGTCGGAGGATGGCACGCGGCGCTCTCCACCGGTGAATGGCGGCAGGCCGTGGTGTCCGCCGTCGCCGGCGTAGTAGGCATGATTCCCGAAGGCTTGGTGCTGCTGACTTCGCTGAACTTCGCGGTGGCCGCCATGCGCCTTGCCCGCCACGACACTCTGGTGCAGGAGCTTGAATCCGTGGAGACACTGGCTCGCGTGGACGCGCTGAACCTCGACAAGACGGGCACGATCACCGATGGCGGCATCGCCTTCGACCGACTGGTGATGCTCGACGCCGCCGCCGATGCGGCCTGCGAACGGCAGGCCGTGCAGGCCCTCTACGACTGCTGCAACGAAGAGCAGCCCAACGGCACCGGCCAAGCCGTACTCGCCGGGCTCAAGGCCCAAGGATATGGAGCAGGTGCGGTTGAGTCTCGTGTCCCGTTCTCTTCGGCGCGCAAATGGAGTGCGGTGCGTAAATCCGGCGAGACCTGGTACATGGGAGCGCCGGAGGTGATTATTTCTGCGCTTGAGGGTGACTATTCGTCGGTGCTGCAGCAGGTTAACGAGTATGCCAATGACGGCAACCGTGTGTTGCTGGTTGCGCGGTCTACAGCTCCCCTCTCCGAGGGGAGCTGTCGCCAGAAGCGACTGAGGGACGCAGTTGAGGGAGCCAATGTCTCGGACGGCCCGCAACTGGATGTGCAGGCTGAGCCGGTGGCGTTGGTGTTGTGCTCTGAGAAGATTCGCGAGGACGCCGAGCGGACGCTCGCTTGGTTCCGTGAGCAGGGTGTGCGCTGTCGTGTGATTTCCGGTGACAATCCAGTGACCGTGGGTGCCATCGCCCGCAGAGTGAAACTGACAGGCGACCATGAGCCGGTGGCGATGGACGCGCGCGAACTGCCCGAGGACGTGAACGAACTGGCCCGCGTGCTCGAAAACGTCGATGTGCTCGGCCGCGTGCTGCCTGACCAGAAGAAGGCCATCGTGCAGGCGTTGCACACGCAGAACCACGTGGTTGCCATGACCGGCGACGGCGTCAACGACGCGCTCGCCATCAAGGAGGCGGACCTCGGCATCGCCATGGGCAATGCGGCACCCGCCACCAAGGCCGTGGCCCAAGTGGTGCTGGTGGATTCGAAGTTCTCGCACCTGCCGGACGTCGTGGCGCGGGGCCGTCAGGTCATGGCCAATATGGAGCGCGTGGCCAGCCTGTTCCTCGTCAAAACCGTGTACTCCGCGCTGATCTCGCTCGGCGTAGTGCTGACGCAAATCCCATACCCATACCTGCCGCGCCATATCACCTATATCGGCGCCCTTACCATCGGCATGCCCGCGTTCATTCTGGCGCTCGCGCCGAACACGCGCCGCTATATTCCGGGATTCCTCAAGCGTGTGGTCGCGTTCGCGTTGCCGGGAGGCATCGCCACTGCGCTGTCGGTGCTGCTGGCCGCTTGGGTGCTGCCGCCGGTCATGGGCTGGAACGTGACCGGCGATGCCGCGGACCTGTCCGCCCTGCGCGCCACCAGCGCCATCATCCTGTTCGCGATGGGCGTGTTCGTGCTGGCCCGCGTGGCCAGACCACTCAACGGTTGGCGTGGCGTGCTGGTGGCGGTGTTCGCGGCGGTGGGCGTGATCGGCGCGTTCGTCCCGTTCGTGGCGAACTTCTTCGCCCTGATTCTGCCGACCGGCGCCACGATGGTGGCCACGCTGATCGCGTTGGCCGGTTCCGCGCTGATCTTCGCGCTGTGCCTGTGGCTGGCGCCGCTCGTGCGCGGACTGACGGGCAAGCTCTCGCGTCGGCATTGAGACGGCGGCGCGATTGTCTCATACTTCAAGCCGACACGCCAGAGCCTCGGTAACGTGCCCGTACCATGTGTAGCGGATAATCAGCGGCATCATAAGCCGATTCATGATTTCGGAGGAAGCATGTCCTTACGCGACGACCAGCTGGCTACCCTCAAGGCAGCCGGCAAGGACTTCGATTACTACAACATCGCCAATCTCGACGGCATCGATCATCTGCCGTACTCGCTGAAGGTGCTGGTCGAGAATCTGGTGCGCAACATCGACGGTGCCAACATCACCGACGAGCACGTCAAGACCCTGCTCGACTGGGATCCGAACGCCGAACCCAGCCACGAAATCCAGTTCACGCCGTCCCGCGTGATCATGCAGGACTTCACCGGCGTGCCCTGCATCGTGGACCTCGCCACCATGCGTGACGCGGTCAAGGAACTCGGCGGCGACCCGGAGGTCATCAACCCGCAGGTCCAGTCCGATATGGTCATCGACCACTCTGTGCAGATCGACAAGTACGGCATCGCCGACGCGGTCCAGCAAAACATGGACATCGAATACCAGCGCAACGGTGAACGCTACCAGTTCCTGCGCTGGGGTCAGCAGGCATTCAAGAACTTCCGCGTGGTGCCGCCGGGAACCGGCATCATCCACCAGGTCAACATCGAGTATCTGGCCAAGGTGGTCATGAGCAAGCCGCAGGCCGACGGGAACCCGCTCGCCTACCTGGACTCCTGCGTGGGCACCGACTCGCACACCACCACCGAAAACGGTCTGGGCGTGCTCGGCTGGGGCGTCGGCGGCATTGAAGCCGAGGCCGCCATGCTCGGACAGCCGATCTCCATGCTCGTGCCGCGCGTGGTCGGCTTCAAGCTCACCGGCTCCATCCCGGAGGGCGTTACCGCCACCGATGTGGTCCTGACCATCACCGACATGCTCCGCAAGCACGGCGTGGTCGGTAAGTTCGTGGAATTCTACGGCGAAGGCATCGCCTCCGTGCCGCTGGCCAACCGCGCCACCATCGGCAACATGGGCCCCGAGTTCGGCTCCACCTGCGGCATCTTCCCGATTGACAATGTCACGCTCGACTACCTGCGCCTGACCGGCCGCTCCGAAGAGCAGGTCGCGTTGGTCGAAGCCTACGCCAAGGCCAACAAGCTGTGGGGCGACGCTTCCGACCCGGATTACGTGGAACCGCAGTACTCCGAATACGAGGAACTCGACCTTGGTACCGTGGTGCCGTCCATCGCTGGCCCGAAGCGCCCGCAGGACCGCATTCTGCTGTCCGAAGCCAAGAGCATGTTCGAGAAGACCGCCCCCGCCTACGAGACCGAGAGGACCGTCAAGGATTCGGTGGCCGTGTCCACCGACTTCCGTGGCGATTTCGACATCGAAAACGGCGACGTGGCCATCGCCTCGATCACCTCATGCACCAACACCTCCAACCCGTCCGTGATGATCGCCGCCGGCCTGATCGCCCGCAACGCACATGCCAAGGGCCTTAAGCCCAAGCCCTGGGTCAAGACCTCGCTGGCTCCCGGCTCGCAGGTCGTGGCCGACTACCTGAAGGCCGCGGGGCTGCAAGACGACCTCGATGCACTCGGCTACCAGCTCGTCGGCTTCGGCTGCGCCACCTGCATCGGCAACTCCGGCCCGCTGCTGCCCGAGATTTCCGAGGCGATCAACGCCAACGACCTGACCGTCACCGCCGTGCTTTCCGGCAACCGCAACTTCGAAGGCCGCATCAGCCCGGACGTCAAGATGAACTACCTGGCCTCCCCGCCGCTGGTCATCGCCTACGCGCTCGCCGGCACGATGGACTTCGACTTCGAGACCCAGCCGCTCGGCACCGACGCGGACGGCAACGACGTGTACTTGAAGGACATCTGGCCCACCAATGCCGAGGTCGCCGCCGTGGTCGACGGCAGCGTGAGCCGCGAGATGTTCCTCAAGGACTACGCCTCCGTGTTCGACGGCGACCACCGCTGGAAGGGCCTCGACGTGCCGGAAGGCGAGCTGTTCGCGTGGAACGACAAGTCCACCTATGTGCGCAAGCAGACCTTCTTCGACGGCATGAAGGCCACGCCGGACCCGGTCGCCGATATCCACGGCGCCCGTGTGCTGGCCCTCCTGGGCGACTCGGTCACCACCGACCACATCTCCCCGGCAGGCGCGTTCAAGGCCTCCAGCCCGGCCGGCAAGTACCTGACCGAGCGCGGCGTGGAGCCGAAGAACTTCAACTCTTACGGTTCTCGCCGAGGCAACCACGAGATCATGGTGCGCGGCACGTTCGGCAACATCCGTCTGCGCAACCAGCTGCTCGCCTCCGTGGGCGAGGAGGTGACGCCTGGCGGCTTCACCTACGACTTCCTCGCCAAGAAGCCGACCACGATCTTCGAAGCCTCCCGCGACTACATCGACAACAAGGTGCCGCTCGTGGTGCTCGCCGGCAAGGAATACGGCACCGGCTCCTCGCGCGACTGGGCCGCCAAGGGCACGGTGATGCTCGGCGTCAAGGCCGTAATCACCGAGAGCTTCGAGCGCATCCACCGCTCCAACCTGATCGGCATGGGTGTGCTGCCGCTGCAGTTCCCGGCAGGCGAATCCTATGAGTCCCTGGGCCTCAACGGCACCGAGACCTACGATATCGCCGGCGTCGAGAAGCTCAACGAGGGCGTGACCCCCAAGACGGTCCACGTCACCGCCACCCACGAGGACGGCTCCAAGACCGAGTTCGACGCGGTGGTCCGCATCGACACGCCCGGTGAGGCCGACTACTACCGTAACGGCGGCATCCTCCAGTACGTGCTGCGCAACCTCATGAAGTAACCACCTTCTTGGCTCCCCTCTCTTGAGGGGAGCTGTCAGCGAAGCTGACTGAGGGGAGCAAGGCCGGTATCCGCCAACGGATACCGGCCTTTTCCACGCATGCCAAAATGCTATACTGTATAGCATCTTCGAAATGGAGGTTGCCATGACCATGGTCCAAATGAACGTTCGCATTGATGCGAAACTGAAGAACGAGGTCGAAGAAGTCCTCAAGGGCAAAGGCGTATCGGTGAGTGACGTAATCCGGTCGCTGTGGTTATACATCGCCGACCGCAAGGAAGTGCCGGCATTGGAAACGACCGCCGAAGAGCAAGCCCGCGAGGAGGAAAAGCAGCGCAAGCTGAAACTGATTCGAGAAGGTGCCGGATACGTGCACAAGGAACTGGTCAAGGCCGGACTGATCTCAGAAGACACCGACCTCATGGAAGGCCTTACCTACAAGCAGTTCCGCGACAAAATGTACGACGAGCAACTTGATGCGTATTACAACATGAAGAGGGCCGATTGATGACCGACGTTTCCATGCAGCGTATTTTGCTTGATACCAACGTACTGTTGGACTATTTGCTCCATCGTGATGATCACGCCAAGATGGCGGAAGCGGTTATGGAACTTGGCGCGAAGAACAACGTTACGTTGTTGTGCGCGTCATTGTCGCTGAAGGATATCGCATACCTATCATCATCGGCGATTCGTAGCGAATTCAAACCGAATGAATCGGAAGTGGAGAATTTCACTCGCGGCTTTCTGTCGTCACGGGTGCCATGGCGTTGTATCGAGCAGGTGAAGGAGATGTGTGACATCGTCGCTGTCGATGAGTCGACATGTGATAAGGCTTTTTCCCTGCAAAAACGGCATCGGGATTTTGAAGATGATCTGATCATCGTTGCCGCGCAACAATCCGGTGCCAACTGTGTGGTCACATCGGATGCCGAACTAATCAGTCATTTTCCCGAATATTGCAAAACACCGGCTGAAATCGTGGCGGCGCTGGAATAAATGAGCGTGTGGCTCCCCTCACGGAGGGGAGCCACCAATGATGTGCCGGCCACCGTAGCCTACTGCGCCTGTAGACGGAACTGCTTCCAGATGTCGCTGAGCTTCTGACCGTTGCGCGTGCGCTTCCACACGTCCAGACCACCGCCGCGACGTCCTCCGGCGGCGGCACGGGCCGCGGCGGTCGGAGTCGGATATTCGGAGCCGTCATCCAGACGGAGACGACCGTTTTCGGTGACCGTGGCAAACCAGCGCTCGCCCTTGCGCGGCCGCTCCCACACCAGGCGCTCGCCCGGCACCAGCAGACCCGCGTCAATTACCTGCCGGATCGTGACGCGCCGCGAACTATGAGACGGCCGTGGAGAAGTCTTCGACAACTCATCGACATTCTGCTTGGTCAGATCACGGGCGTCCTTGTCATACCGGATGCCCCAGTATTCCACGATGAGTCGGACCGACTCTTCCTGCCGCGCCTCCAGCAGGGCAGGTGTGCAGTCAGCGAAATCCTTCAACTGATTGGTCAGCGGGAAACGGCGCGAATCCGCGCGCAACAGCATGCGGTCGCGACGTGCCGGATATTCACTCAACCTGTCCAACTGATCCTCAGGGCCCTGCACCAGCGCCATATTGCCGAGTCGGTACATCCAGAAATCATGCTGATCCTGCGGCCAGTCCGCAAACGATTTCGACCGTTCGATATCCAACGGCATAATCGGCAGCGCACTGAACCGGCGTGGTCGATCCAACTGCATGCCGGCCTTCTGCTCGTTGGCGCGAATCAGCAGCAGACGGACCAAATCGCCGTCACCCTGCATCTCGCCATGCAAACGGACCAATGCGCCTTCACGGTCGCCGTCCGAGACATGCAACCCGTTCACGCGCTGGACCAAATAGCCCTTGTCAAGATCACGGATGGCGGCGTTCGCATAACCGCGCCGCTCCAACGCTCCAGCGCGATTCAGCGTGCGGATGCCGGTCACCTGTTCCAATGCGGTCAGAATTTCCAGCAGCCGACGCTCGTCATGGGCACCCAACGATTCCAACGTGGCCGTGGTTCTGGCGATACGCGAGGCACGAACCACAAACGGCGACAAATCGGCGTCGCCCAGCCCGCGATACGAATTGACCAACGCCCACATGGCCACGGGCTTCCACTCGTGGCTGCGGTAATCGTCCAATCCCTCAAGCCGGCTACGCACCTCGGCGGGCAGTACGGTATCGCTGGGGCGCGCGATGATCCGCCACGCCATCGCGTAGGGTGCCAGCACCTGGTTGATGAACGTGGGCACCGTGCCTTTGTCGATGTACGGTTGCAGCACGTCGGCCAGGAAATCCTCGATGATCTTGTCGGTGGCCGGCTTGTGCGTGAGCACGAGATGCAGATAGGCGAAGAATTCCTCACAGTCATGCGGATCGTCGCCAAGCGGGTCAATGATGTCATCCCAGCGGGCGGCGTACACGTCAAGTTCGGCGGTCGACAGGCTGGCCGTGGCGCGCGCCTTGAACACGTCGGACGGGGTGAGCGGCAGGCCGCGCATGTTCATCACGTCGAAGATGCGATGCGCGCCGTCGAGATCGTCGGTGGTCACGATGACGAGCGTCACCTCGTTGACCAGATACTGCGCGAATTGCTGGCGTTCGGATGCCGACCAATTGGAGATCTCGTCGTACGTCTTGCGGATGTTGGCGACGATGTTGCGTTGCGCAGCGGTCGCCAGATCGTCGTCGTTCATGTCGAACACGGATTCGAGGTTGTCCTCCTGCACGTGTTCGCGGAAGAACGCCGCGTCGCGCTCGCGCAACGTGAGGCGAGGCTCGGTGACGATGCCGCGCAGCTTGTCGCCGGGCTCCACCAGCAGCGCGTCGAGTTGGCGCATGAGATCCGGGTCTCGCTCCAGATCGCGCAGCACGGCGATGATGATCGACAGGGATACCAGCCGCTGCTGCCCGTCGATCACGTCATAACGGTTGTCGCCCTCGCGTACCAGAATCAGCGAGCCGAGGAAATACGGGGTACCGGGCGACTTGCAGGCGTCGTCCAAGTCGCTTACCAGTTGCAGGATGTTCTCGGCCTTCCAGATGTAGGCCCGCTGGAATGAGGGGATTGTGAACCGGAAATCCGGGGTGAACACTTTCCCGAGTGGTAGTTCCTTCGCGCTGATTGCCATGTCAATCCCTTCGTCGCCGGCCTTTGGACGGTATGCCGACGTGCCGACTGTGCTCAAGCCTACCAGTGTTCGCCCGACGGCGGTCACATCACGCCGGCTCGGGCACCGACCCCTCATACAAGTAGAACGAAGACGGGTTTTCTCCCGGCACGGATGCGGGCAGTGACTGCTCGCACACCTGCGTCAGGCCGCGATGTACATAGAATCCGACATCGCACGTGGTATCCGTGAATAGGAAGTACTGACGTATGCCGGCTGCGCGGAATGCACTCATCATCGTCTCGAACATGCGCCGGCCCAGACCGTGACCGCGCGCCGCCGGATCAAGTACGAACAGCACCACTTCAGCCGAATACTCATGGCCAATGTTCGCCGCCTGCTTACGCAGTTGCCTATCGACATGAAGAGTCCCGAGAATCTCGCTCGCAGCTGCCATGCCGTCGTGGGCAAACGCCAGTTGCAATAGCTTGCGCAACGAATGACGCCGGTGCATGTTCAGCGGGCTGCGATGGTCGAGCTCGTCGATACGCCCCACAATCAATGCGACGGGTTTATCTTCCAGCTCCGCGACAAAGGCCGTGGTCACACGTGCCAGACAGTTCTCCCAATCGGCCTCGGCTGCCAGCAAGCCGGTCCGCTCATCATATTCGGCGTACCAAGTGCGGCGCACTAGGTCGATCAGCGCCGGATAATCGTCTTTACGTAACGTTCGAATAATCGCTTCACTCATGCTCTCCATTATGACTGATATGGCTCGATAACCGGACGTGTTACAGTCGCGCCGGCAAATCGGCCCGCTCCACCAGCCTCGCCATCTGTACGCGGCCCATATTGAGCTTGTCCGCCGCGGAGGAGAGATGCGCCTTGGCCGTACGCTCCGAGATAAACATACGGGAGGCGATTTCGGCGTTGGGCTATGTGCTGCAAGACGATTCGCCGATTACGGTGCATGCCACGCGCATGGTGGAAACGCCCGTTACGCTTTGAGATGAGCAGAACGAGCCGATCGATCCTATTCATGGAATGTTCAGCTTTGTTCCTCTAAGATTGGTACTGGAACAAACGCTAAAGGAGCGATTATGACATTCGGTCAGCAGCCCCAGAACAACGGGCAATACAACCCGCAATACAACACGCCTGATTACAACGCCGCCCAACAGTCTGGATATGGCCAGCAATACGCACAGTCCGGTTACGGCCAGAACTACTATGCCCAGCCGCAGGGCGCCCCCACCTACCAGTACGCGCCGCAGGATGCGGCCGGTGCCGGCGCGGGTGCCGCCACCATCAACACGACGATGACCTACAACTACGAGGAGGCCCGCCGAGTCTCCGTGACCAAGGTGTACGGCGAGATGACCATCGGCATCCTCGTCACCGCCGTGGTCGCCGTGCTCGGCCAGATCACCGGAGCCTACTACAGCTTCCTCATGGCCACCGGCATGGTGGGCCTCATCGGCCTGTGCGTGGTGCAGATTGCCTTGGCCGTGGTGCTCGGCATGCGCGTCACCAAGATGAAGTCGGCCACTGCGCGCGTCATGTTCTATGTGTACGCCGCATTGATGGGCTTCACCTTGAGCTCGATCTTCATGGTCTACGACCTCGGCTCGATCGGCGTGGCACTCGGTGTCACCGCCGCGTTCTTCTTCGCGCTGACCATGTTCGGCATGACTACCAAGTTCGACATGCTCAAGGCTGGCCCGATCCTGATGATTGGCCTGATCGTGCTCATCATCTCGCAGATCGTGCTCGCCTTCGTGCAGGTCGACGGCATGACCAAGATCGTCTGCGCCATCGGCCTGATCCTGTTCGCCGGCATGGCCATCTACGACGCGCAGTCCACGCGCGCGCTGCTGACCGAGTACGAGGCCCAGGGCCCGGAAATGGTCAAGAAGATCTCCATCCTGTGTGCCCTGAACCTGTACCTCGACTTCGTGAACATGTTCCTGTACATCCTGCAGCTGCTCGGCAACAGGGACTAGCCTCGCCAGCCGATTGGTGGGCGGCATGTAGCCTGCTCGTCAAACGTCACAGCCCGACCACATTGTGGCCGGGCTTTTTCATGTCTGTCACATTCGCACGTTAGGCTGTCTCCCCGTGAAAAGACAAGAACTCGTAGGCATGCTGAGCCTGTTGTTGACCGCGCTGATCTGGGGTTTTGCGTTCGTGGCGCAGGTCCAGGGCATGGATTTGATGTCGCCGATGTTCTTCAACGCCACCCGCTTCACGCTGGGCGCGCTGTCTTTGGTGCCGATTCTGCTGTGGCAGCGTGGCCGGGGGAGCGCAGATAAGGGCGATACAGCCGGGGTCGATGTCGTTGGGACCGAGGCATCCAGGGCCGTCTCCACAGATGCCGCATCGAACGGTGCATCCGACGTCGTTACCATCACCGGTGCCAAGCTGAATGCGAACAAGCCCGATTCGGCCGTGGCGCGATTGCTCGCCAACCCGGTGGTCATTTCCGTGATCTGCGGCATCGTGCTGTTCACCGCCAGCACCCTGCAGCAGTATGGCATTCTGTACGGCAAATCGGCCGGCCGCGCGGGATTCCTGACCGCCATGTACATCGTGATGGTGCCGTTGCTGGCCTGCGTGTTCCTGCGCCGGCGCATCGGCATGCTGGTGTTCGTGGCCGTGGTGCTGTCCATCGCAGGCTTCTATCTGCTGTGCATCACCGATGGTTTCGGTTCGATCGGCCTAGCGGATACCCTGCTCGTGTTCACGGCCGTGCTGTTCGCCGTGCATATTCTGGTGATCGATACTTTGGGCGGCACCGTGGACGCCATCAAGCTTTCATTCGGCCAGTTCTGCACCACCGCCGTGCTGAGCTGGGCGGGTTCGCTGATCGAAGGCTCGGTCGACTGGGCCGGCGCTGCTCATTCCTGGATTCCGATTCTGTACGCCGGCATCGGCTCGGTGGGTATCGCGTACACCTTGCAGGTGGTCGGCCAGCAATGGGTGCCGCCGACGCGCGCCAGCCTGCTGATGAGCCTCGAATCGTTCTTCTCGGCGGTCGGCGGTGCCCTACTCCTCGGTGAAGTGATGACCCCGCGCGGCTACCTCGGCTGCGCCCTCATCTTCCTCGGCACCCTACTGGCCCAAGCGCCGGCCAGACTGCCGAAGTGGCTGAAACGCTAAATGAATCGGCCGCAGGCCGATTCATTTAGCGTTTCAGTCCGAGGTCTTAGGCGCTTCGCCCACTTGCGGCGCGCCGTTGATGTCGCGGTGGATGTTCTGCATTTGCACTTCAATGTTCTGCAGCGAACGGGCGCAGTCGAGCAGCGTCTGTGAATGCTCGGCGAGCTTGTTGTCCGGCAAATCGGTCTTGTAGCGCAGCGCATGCTCCAGCGACGCCCAATAATCCATGGCGATGGTACGGAACTGCACCTCCACCGGCGTGTAATGCGCGCCCGAGGAGAGAAACACGGGCACCGCGTAGATTACGTGCAATGAACGATACCCGTTCTGTTTCGGGTTCTTGATGTAGTCCTTGACGCGCAGCACCTGAATATCGGACTGCGACGACAGATAGTTGGACACGGAATACACGTCGTCGCGGTAATTACAGATTACGCGGATGCCGGCCACATCGAACAGATTGTCCTTAATGGAATTGACACTGATTGGCAGATTCTTGCGCTCCAGCTTGCCAATGATCGAACTCACCGACTTCAAACGGCGTTCCATATGATGTATAGGGTCATGGCTGAACCGCACCTGGAACTCGTCGTCGAGAATCTCCAGCTTGGTGCTGATCTCGTACATCGCGCCTTCATACACCTGCATGAGGTCAACGAATTTAACGACCTGTTCGGGAGTAAAGGTGCCTCCCGGAAGATCCAACGCTTTGAGACGGGCTTGCAGATCGGAGGTTTTGAGTCGGCTATGTCGGTCAAGTATCACGTCCACCAATATACTCGGTGGATTCCAGCCAATCTGGATGTTAGCGGGGAATCTTTCCAAGAACCCATAATTTGACATCGTGACAACCAATGGCATACGTGGGTAGGGGGCTGCGGACGTTTTCTTGGAGATAGTCATGCAGCCATTCCTTGGCTTTGACGATATTGTACCGGACTCATCCAGCCCAGCGACTGTTTGATGCGCTCGTGGTTGTACCAGTGGATGTACT
>ENA-OXQH01000009-OXQH01000009.1-human-gut-metagenome-genome-assembly--contig:-NODE-9-length-116214-cov-16.3177_pt1 | contig 116214 bp, 112 predicted proteins | sample MGYA00249578_ERZ652555 | MGnify/ENA primary metagenome ERZ652555 (study PRJEB26925, sample SAMN05826901) | human gut metagenome | biome: ENVO:2100002; feature: ENVO:00000062; material: ENVO:00002003... | reverse complement strand
TTCTGTCCAAATTATTCTAAGATTTCTCTTTACCAACATCATTTGACAAAGAGCCCAAATAAACGGTGTTCAATCATCTGACCCTCGGTATTAGCTCAAAAAACGGCAAAATATGAGGAACTATTTTCCATTTGTTTCTCTAATACTCAGGACAAAACGCTGATTTTACAACCTCTGATATACGGTGTTCCAGAAGTAGCTTCTTCGAAAAATAAGCTGAGATTTCACAAAAATTTGAGAAGCAATTTTCGTAAATTCCTTCTTATGTCTTGAAGCTGACCACTTCTGTCATAACCTCTTTTTACTGTTCTTAAACACGGATAAACATCCGCATCTCATTTTATGAGTGCTTAGATACTTTGATACGATTGATTGCTCGGTGCAACGCAACAGTTGCCCGTTTCAATTCGTTCGTATCTTGTTTTGCTTTTGCTTCTTCGATTTGGCGTTCTGCGCGTTGTTTTGCACGTTCCGCACGAGATACATCGATATCACGTTCACGTTCCGCACTATCAGCAACGATTGAAACAACATTATCACGAACTTCCATGATTCCGCCATTAACAGCGATCCAATCGACGTGGGTATCTGAATCTGTTCGTTTTACACGAACTTCATCAATCGTCAATGGAACGATGATTGGTGCATGTTTAGGCAAAATCCCAAGCTCACCAGCTGTCGTACGTGCAACGACGATAGCTGCATGGTGATCATAGACCAAACCGGCAGGAGTTACCACATTTACTGTTAAATATTGATCCATGGGGCACCCCTTTCTAGTAGCCTAGTGTTTTCGCTTTTTCTACGACGTCTTCGATTCGGCCAACACTTCGGAAAGCTTCTTCAGGAAGATCATCGTATTTGCCTTCCAAGATTTCGCGGAATCCTTTCACTGTTTCTTCTACAGGGACATATGAACCTGGAAGACCAGTAAATTGTTCAGCCACGTTAAAGTTTTGTGACAAGAAGAATTGGACTCTGCGGGCACGAGAAACTAACACTTTTTCTTGATCGGATAATTCATCCATACCTAAGATAGCAATGATATCTTGTAATTCACGATATCGTTGCAATACGTGTTGGACTTCTGTTGCTACTTTATAATGTTCTTCTCCCACGATTTCAGGTGCTAAAGCACTTGAAGAAGAAGCCAATGGATCTACCGCTGGATAAATCCCTTGTTCTGTTAATTTACGTTCCAAGTTGGTTGTCGCATCCAAATGGGCGAATGCTGTTGCCGGCGCCGGGTCAGTGTAGTCATCGGCTGGCACATAGATTGCTTGGATCGATGTGATCGAACCTTTTTTCGTAGATGTGATACGTTCTTGCAATTGACCCATTTCTGTTGCCAATGTTGGTTGATAACCAACCGCAGAAGGCATCCGTCCTAACAAGGCTGATACTTCAGATCCAGCTTGAGTGAAACGGAAAATGTTGTCGATAAACAACAGTACATCTTGACCTTCTACATCACGGAAATATTCCGCAATCGTCAAACCAGTCAAAGCAACACGCATACGTGCACCTGGTGGTTCGTTCATTTGTCCGAACACCATGGCTGTTTTTTCGATAACTCCTGAATCTTTCATTTCATAATACAAGTCATTACCTTCACGAGTACGTTCACCTACACCAGTAAATACAGAAATACCACCATGTTCTTGGGCGATATTATGGATCAGTTCTTGGATCAGTACGGTTTTACCAACACCGGCACCACCGAATAGTCCGACTTTCCCACCTTTTAAATATGGGGCAAGCAAATCGATAACTTTGATCCCTGTTTCCAAAATTTCTGTACTTGTACTTAATTCGTCAAAGGCTGGTGCTTTTTTATGAATTTCGCTTCTTTCCGCATCTTCTGGGAAAGGTGTTTCTAAATCGATCGTATCTCCTAGTACGTTGAATACGCGACCTAATGTTTCTTTACCTACAGGAACAGAGATTGCTTTGCCTGTATCAATGACTTCCATTCCTCTTTGTAAACCATCTGTTGATTCCATCGCAATGGTCCGGATCACTCCGTCCCCTAATTCTAACGCTGCTTCAAGAACAACTTTTGATTTATTTTCGTCATTTTTATAAACAACTAATGCGTTGTTGATATCTGGTAAGGATTGGTCTAAAGAAAATTCCACGTCGACAACGGGACCGATTACTTGAACAATCTTGCCTGAACTCATCTTTTTTCCTCCAATCTCAATACTATTCTAGTGCCGAAGCTCCGGCAACAATTTCGGTAATTTCTTGGGTAATAGCCCCTTGTCTTGCACGGTTATAAGAAACCGTCAGCTCATCAATGATATTAGCAGCATTATCAGTTGCTGTTTTCATTGCTGTCATACCAGCAGCATGTTCTGCTGTTTTGGCGTCAACGATCGCACCGTAGATCAAACTTTCAGCATACTGAGGCAATAACTGAGACAAGATTTCTTCTTTTGAAGGTTCAAAAATATATTCTTGTTCGAAAGTAGTTGCTTCTTCTGGATCTAAGTCTGAGATTGGCAGCATTTTTTCTACACGAAACTGACTAGTTAGCGAATTGATATGATGGTTATAACATACGTATAATTCATCGAATACTTCGTTTTGGTACATAGTTGTTGCCATATTTACGATTTTGCGGACTTCATCAAAGCTTGGCTGATCAGATAGATTGCGCAGCTCATATGCTAGATTGATACCGCGTGCTTTAAAGAAGTCTGCACCAGTTCCGCCAATTGCGATCATCACGTAATCATCGGGTGATTGGTGGTCTTCTTCTAAAATAGACATCGTTTGTTTCAATATCGAGCTGTTATATCCACCGACTAAACCGCCATCTGCAGTGATGACGATATAACCAGTTTTCTTAACAGGACGGCTGAGCAGCATGCTGTTGTAATTGATATCCCCTCTAGGATTTTCTGAGGCAATATCATTTAACTGAGTAGCAGTCAAATGCGTAACGATTTCTCTTACTTTTGTTGCATAAACCTGAAACTTCTGTGAAGAAGCTTCAGATTTTGTCAACTTAGAAGCAGACACCATCTGCATTGCCCGCGTGATTTGGCTCGTTTTTTTCGTTGAAGCGATACGTGTCTTGATTTCATTTAATGAAGCACCCATTCATCTCACCTCACTATGCATTTTGAATGGATTTCAATTTATCTTCTGTAGAGGAATTATTTCCTTTTGTAGCTAAGAACATGTCTTTATATTCCTGAATCGCACTGTTCAACGCTTCTTCTTCTGGAAGATCTTTTGTTGTACGGATTGTTTCAAAGATATCTGAATGATTGGTATCCAGATATTCGAATAATTCATGTTCGAAGTCTAAAATACTGTCTACAGGGATACTATCTAAGAATCCATGTGTCAAAGCATACAAAATCACTACTTGTTTTTCAACAGCTAGCGGTGCATGCAATTTTTGTTTCAAGATTTCTACTGTACGGCGTCCACGATTTAGTTTTGCTTGTGTTGCTGCATCCAAGTCAGAACCGAATTGTGTAAATGCTTCTAATTCACGGTAACTTGCTAAGTCTAGACGTAAAGTCCCAGCAACTTTTTTCATTGCTTTGATTTGCGCAGAACCCCCTACACGAGATACAGATAGTCCGGCATCAACCGCTGGACGAGTACCTGCGTAGAACAAGTCGCTTTCTAAGAAGATTTGTCCATCAGTGATCGAAATAACGTTTGTTGGGATATAAGCAGAGATATCTCCAGCTTGTGTTTCAACAAATGGTAAGGCAGTCATTGAACCGCCACCTAAATCATCACTTAATTTTGCTGCACGTTCCAATAAGCGTGAGTGTAAGTAGAAAACATCCCCTGGATAAGCTTCACGACCTGGTGGACGGCGAAGTAGCAAGGAAAGTTCACGATAAGCAACAGCTTGTTTTGAAAGATCATCAAAAATGATCAAGACATGTTTACCGTTGTACATGAACTCTTCACCCATTGCAGTACCAGCATATGGTGCGATATAAAGCAACGGCGCTGGTTGAGACGCACCGGCATTCACAACGATTGTGTAATCCATTGCGCCATATTTTTTCAATGTTTCAACTTGTGTACGAACTGTAGAATCTTTTTGTCCGATTGCTACATAGATACAGATCATATCTTGACCTTTTTGGTTGATGATCGTATCGATCGCAATAGAAGTTTTCCCTGTTTTACGGTCACCGATAACTAATTCACGTTGGCCACGTCCGATTGGTACAAGAGCGTCGATTGCTTTTAGACCTGTTTGCATTGGTTCGTTAACAGATTTACGTTGCATAACGCCTGGTGCCATTGCTTCTACTGGACGAGCTTTGTCAGTAACGATTTCACCTAGTCCGTCGATTGGCTGACCTAGCGGATTAACTACCCGTCCGATCAAGGCCTCTCCAACTGGAACTTCCATGATCTTTCCTGTTCGTTTTACTTTATCTCCTTCACGAATGGACTCGAAATCGCCAAGGATAATGATACCTACATCATTTGATTCTAAGTTTTGCGCCATTCCGTATGAGCCATTTGAAAATTCAAGCAACTCACCACTCATCGCGTTTTCTAAACCATGTGCACGAGCGATCCCGTCACCTACATAAGTTACGGTACCGATTTCTTCGACTGAAAGCACGTTTTGATAATTTTCAATTTGTTCTTTAATCAAGGCACTAATTTCTTCTGCTTTGATGGCCATTCGATTCACCTACCTCTTTGTACTATCTATTTAATTGATTACGCATATTTTCTAATTGCGTGCGAATGCTTCCGTCGATTACTCGATGGTTAGCTTCAACAATCGCGCCACCAATAATAGAAGAATCAACGATTTGTTTTAATTCGACTGATTGATAGTTCATTGTTTTTGCAACATTCTTTTCTAATTGTATTCGTTGTTCGTCTGAAAGTGGAACTGCTGTTGTGACACTTCCCAACAGCAAACCTTGATGTTCATCATATCGACGTTCATATTCTTCGATCATGAACAAAAGATCATCCATTCGGTTATACGCATAAACAACTTCTAAAAAGTTTTTAACGATTCCATCATAGCCACTAACAAGCTTGTCCATGATTTCTCGTTTTTCATGAGGTTCTAGACGAACATCACTTAACATATTACCTAATCCAGGTACTTGTTCATAGATTTGACGTAAGCTTACGAGATCTTGATAGATTTCTTCTGCTTGATTTGAATCGATCGCCAGTTCAAATAAAGCTTTCCCGTAACGTCTTCCTACTGTATATTTATCTAGTTTCATTTGAAGAACCTAGACCTTCGATATATTGATTGATTAATGATTCGTGCATTTCTGGAGATAATTCTTTGTTCAAGATTTTTTCCGCGATTTGAAGAGATAGTTCTGCAACATCGTCTTTTACAGAGTTCAGCGCTGAATCACGTTCTACAGTGATATCAGCTTGGGCTTTACTTTTTAGACGAGCTGCTTCTTCTTGAGCATCCTTCAAAATATTTTGGCGGCTTAATTCTCCACTTTCTTTCGCATTTTTGATGATATCAGCTGCATCAGAACGAGAGGCTAACAATTGTTGTTCGCGTTCTTGTTCCATTTTCGCTGAGTTGATGCGAGATTGTTCTGCAGAATCCAAATCATTGGCGATCTTGTCTTCACGTTTTTTCAAAATATCGCTGATTGGTCCCCAAGCAAAATGCTTCAAGAGAGCCAGTAGTATCAAAAATGAGCCGCTGACAACGATGACATTTCCTAACATCGCATTGCCAACTTCTGCAATTGCCAATTGATTCAGCATAGGCGAGCCTTCCTTTCTTTGAAGTACTTCTAGTTTTCATGTAAAAAAGCAGTAACAAACCAAATTGTTTCTGCCTTAATACTGATTCAATTAAACACCAAAAACTAGAATCAAGGCGACAACTACCCCTAAGATAGGAACAGCTTCGACTAGAGCTACCCCGATAAACATTGTTGTACGGAATTGACCAGACATTTCAGGTTGGCGAGCCATTGATTCGATTGTTTTAGAGATAACTTGACCGTTACCATAACCGGCTCCGATTGCTGCTCCCATGATTGCGATTGCTGCTGCGATATAATTCATAATTGTTTTCCTCCTAAATTAGATAAATAGTAGTTTGTTTTTAAAACGAATATTATTCTTCCACTTCAATCTTATGGCTCATATAAACCATAGATAAAGTAACGAAGACAAATGCTTGGATGCTTCCGATAAACAAGGAGAATGCGATCCAGACCATCTCTAATGGAATTGCTAACGGCAATGAGAACCAGCCTAAGCTTATTACCATTTTTGCAATCAAGGTTAGCAAAACTTCCCCCGCATAAATATTCCCATAAAGACGTAAAGCAAGTGTTAATAAGTTTGTAAATTCTTCAATCAGTTTCATCGGAAACATAAAACTATATGGTTTCAAGAACGAATTTACGAAATATCCTTTGAAGCCTAACTTTTTCACCCCAAATAAGTGAGTAAGTAAGATCATTATAAATGCCAAAGTTAAAGTAACAAACGGGTCTGCTGTCGGGCTTTTCCAAAGTGTTGTTTCGTTAGGTAAAACGATTTTTGTTACTAAACCGATGTTGTTTGCAACAAAAACAAATAAAAACAATGTAAATGCCAACAAATGGAAATTGCTCAATTCTTTTCTAGGCAGATTATCTGTTACGATTCCTCGACTAAAATCAATGACCCATTCTATCGCATTTTGTTTGCCTGTTGGTTTCAACTTAAGATTTCTTGTAAAAAAGTAAGCTAAGAAGAAAACAATCAAACAGGTCAGTAACACCATTATACAAACTGTACCATCAAACCAAATTGGTCCAATGTGGAACGTTAGCGAGCGTTCATCCAATCCATTTCACCTCTTTTCCCCGAAATTCACATAAAATCAATTCATGTGCGTATCTGGTTTTTTCCAATCGGTTTCTAACCACACGGTATCATACCACCATGAAACAGAAAATTCAAAACATTTTCATGAAAATTAGACACTTTTTTATTTCAGTCAAAAACGAAGCGAATTTTTCTTTATACACGGTGCTCCTGATCTAAGAAAAAACCTATGATAATCATGTTTTATCAGATTAAATGCTAACAAATTTTATCATTAAGTAAAAGCAAAAGCACCGAATATGCGAAAAAGGATAATGAAATTATCTAGAGAAATTTTTTAATGTTCGATCAATTTGTCGATCGATATCTTTTCGTTTCAAATCTTCCCGTTTATCATAAGATTTTTTCCCTTTCGCCAGACCAATCAATACCTTGGCATAGCCGTTACGAATATAGACTTTTAAAGGAACAACAGTGATTCCAGTATTTTTCAATTCATTTTCAAGCCGGATGATTTGTTTTTTGTGTAATAATAACTTTCTCGTGCGCAACGGATCATGATTAAAAATATTTCCTTGTTCATAAGGACTGATATGAACATTATGCAAGAAAGCTTCTCCGTTGCGGACGCGAATAAATCCATCTTTTAGATTGATCCGGCTGTTTCGTATCGACTTGATCTCGGTTCCTTGCAAGACCATCCCTGCTTCCATCGTGTCGATGATCGAATAATCATGGCGAGCTTTCTTGTTTTGTGCAATTAATTTTCCCTCGCCTTTTGGCATAGCTGTTTCCTCCAACTCATTTTATTTTTTCTTTTTCTTTTTTTTAACACCTTTGTAAAATGGCTTCTTCCCTTTTTTCTTACCGAACGTTTGCTTACTATCGCTATATCGTTTGTTCTTCTTGCCATTTCTTTCTGGGCGTTTTCCTGCTTGTTTTCCTTCGCGTTTTCCTGATTTTCCATTTCGTGTTTTTGGCCGTTCCAACGCTGTAACCTCTTCTGCGGAAACAAGTTCAAAATCTACTGCTCGTTCATCTGGATCAGCTTTGACTACTTTTACTCGCACTTTCTGTCCGATTTTAAAAGTCAGACCAGTTCTTTCACCTACAAGAGCTAAATGATTTTCAACAAAATGGAAGTAGTCCTGTTTCAATTCATTGATATGGATCAATCCCTCTACTGTATTCGGCAGTTCGATAAACAGGCCGAATTTCACAACAGAGCTGATGATCCCATCGAATTCTTCTCCCACTTTGTCCATCATGAATTCTGCTTTCTTCATGGAATCTACTTCACGTTCTGTTTCTACTGCACGACGTTCCATCTTAGAACTATGATCTGCAATTTCAGGAAGTTCCGCAGCCCACGAACTTTGATTGCTTTCACTTTTATCTTCACTGTAAGAACGGATCAGACGATGGACGATTAGATCGGGATAGCGTCGAATAGGAGATGTAAAGTGTGTGTAGTAATCTGCCGCTAAGCCATAATGCCCAAAATTGTCTTCTGAATAGCGTGCTTGTTGCATGCTTCTTAGCAACATAGTATTGATAACTGCAGCTTCTGGTTTGTCTTCTACTCCTTCGATCACATGCTGTAAATCTTTTGGTGTGATCGTTCCTTTCGTTCCTCGGACCAGAATGCCCAAAGCTGAAGCAAAATCAAAGAAGCGCTGCATTTTTTCTTCTTTTGGCTGTTCATGTATTCGGTAAATAAACGGCAGATTTAATTTATTATAATGTTCAGCTACCGTTTCATTGGCCGCAAGCATGAAAGATTCGATCAAGCGTTCACCAATTCCTCTGCTTCTTAGCTGGATGTCATTTGGGTGTCCTTCAGCATCAACAAGGATTTTCGCTTCGCGATCCTCAAAAGAAATCGCGCCACGTTTGATTCGCATCGTTTCAAGGATTCGGTGCAATTCACCCATTTCTTGGAACATAGGTACGAGCTGAGCATAGCGTTGCATCGTTTCTTCGTCTTGATCTTCTAAGATTTGATTGACAGCTGTGTAGGTCATCCGTTCTGTTGTTTGGATCACACTTGGGAAAATATCATGAGAGACTACTTGTCCATTTGGATCAATCTCCATTTCGCAACTCATGGTCAGCCTTGGAACATGGGGATTCAGTGAACAGATACCATTCGATAAACGTTGCGGGATCATCGGAATTACTCGATCAGTCAAATATACACTTGTCCCTCTTTCATATGCTTCTCTGTCCAATTGACTGCCTTGTGTCACATAGTAAGAAACATCTGCAATGTGTACTCCAAGAAAATAATTACCGTTATCTAATTTTTTAACCGTAACTGCATCATCTAGATCTTTTGCATCTTCTCCATCAATCGTAACAATGAGCTGATTTCTTAAATCTCTACGTCCAGTTATATCCTTTTCGCTGATTTGATCTGGAACTTCATCTGCTTCAGACAATACATCATCAGGAAATTTCGTAGGGATACCATTAGCCACGACAATTGAGAGGATATCCATGCCAGGGTCATTCTTATGACCAATCACTTGCTTGATTATCCCTTCTAAACTAGTCGCATACCCTTTTTCAGGGTAATGGGTCAGTTCGATCAGCACAATACTTCCGTCAACTGGACGAACTCCCTCTGCTGCTGCATATACTTTAAATTGGTTGAGCTTTCTATCTTTCGGGATAACAACGCCGTAAAGATCTGTTTCTTGTATTTCTTCTTCTGAATAAGCAACGAATTCCCCTGCTAACTGAGTAGTCGCCCGGTCTCGAATCTCGACTACTTTCCCCTCTGCTCCGCGATCCATATCTGTATTTGCTCGCTTCATGATATCGATTGCTACGGTGTCTCCATCCATTGCAAAACCAGTCGCTTCTTTTGGGATATAGATGTCATCTTCTTCGGGATCAATCGTTACAAATCCAAATCCTCGTTCATTTGCTCGAAATGTTCCTTCGATCAAGATTGGTTTTAAAGGAAGTTTCACTTTTCCTTTTTTATTGAAAACTATACTCTGTTCTCTTTCCATTTGAGCAATCGTTTGTACTAGTAATTTAAAATCATCGCTTTTTTGGAACCCTAAACCTTCAGCGATTTCTTCCATAGAAAAACTGCGTTTGCGACTGCTTTCCATGAAAAAGAGAATTTTCTCTTTTATCGTTTCTTTTGTCATATTTATTCCTCATTCCAAGGTAATTTTTCTAAAAATTCCAAGACGTCTTTTTCTAATTCGCGTCTTGCTGTACCAACTGTAATCACATGACCACTTTCAGGATACCATTGAAGTGTCACTCGCTGACGGCTCAACTTGCGTGCAGTTTCAAATACGCCATTAGGGTCGATCATTTCATCTTTCCCAGCTTGAGCTAAAAATATCGGCTGTTGGATATCTGACAACCTACTTTCTACGATTGCTGCCTGATCTTGTATATCCATTAATTGTTGTTCAGCTAACGAGCGGTAAGCAACTGCTTTTTCATTGATTTCTTTCTCTGATTTACCTGCTGTCTTCAGCACTTGACGTACGTATTTTTCAAAGTTTTCAGGCACGTTTGTTTTTACAGGAGACAAAGGCGAACAGAAAAAACCGCCGCCAATCACTGATTCTTCTTCTAGTGCTCGTACAGCAAAGATGCCGCCCATTGATAATCCTAATACGGCAATATCAGAAAACTGCTCAGACTGTAAAAAATGGATGGCTTTTTTAGTGTCTGCCCACCAGCTTTCTGCTTTTTCTTGCAAGATATCATATGGCTCCATTGTTCCGTGTCCTTTAAAAAGCGGCGCATAAACTGTATAATCTGCTTTTTCCAAAAATCGTGCGAGCATTCGAACATCGTTTGGACTTCCTGAGTAAGCGTGAAGCAGCAAAACCGCTCGCTTTCCATGTTTTGCATAAAGGGGTTTTGGTAATTGTCTCACTCGTCTCACCTCTTTCGCCTCATTTTACCATAGTTTCTTTCATAACTTCTTCTTAAGCGTTCTCTTTGCAATAAAAAAAGCCGCCCGCCGTTTTGCGAGAGGCTTATTCAACTACTTCGAAGATAAATATGCTAGGACAAATAATAAGATCATCCAGATAGCTCCCATAACTGCAGTTGATCGCTGCATGACAGCTTCAAAGCCGCGAGCTTTTTGTTTGCCGAATAGTTGATCCGCACCGCCGGTAAATGCACTCGCTGCACTATTTTGCTTGCTTGGCTGCATCATAATCGCAATGACCATAACAATCGATAAAACGATCACGATTCCCAAAATTAAATTATACATATCGCAGCCTCCTTCCCAAAAGATATCGTCTCTTTAACTTTATCATAGATAAAAGTCCGTGACAACTCTATATAAATGGAATAACAGCTGAAAGTTCAAAACTTTCAGCTGTTATTCTTATGACTGACGTAAGACGTCTTGATATTCTGGTTTCTTTTCAAACTCTTTTTTTGCATAAGGGCATAAAGGAATGATCTTTTTCCCGTCTCGTCTTGCTAATTCTACTCCAGTATACACTAGCTTTTCAGCTAACTTTTGACCACGATATGCTGGATCTACAAATGTATGGTCAATGATCATGATGTCTGGGCCCGCATCTGACCATGTCATTTCTCCGATCTCTTGTTGTTCATCATTGAATAAAGCAAGACGATTTTTTCTTCTTTGATTTCCATATGCCGCACTCCTCAAATAACTGATATTTTTTTATTCCTACCTTATTTTAGCAGTCTCCTGATCTATAAACAATTATTTATCCTCGAATTACTTACAAAAAAGAAGAGAAAATTAATTCATCGTTATTCTTTGTTCAATAAATGAAAAAATCACTGTCCAATAGGTTTTCGGATCTTTCATCGATGCTTCCAAGTGTTCTGCTTCCGGAACAAGCAGCAGTGCTTTATCCCCTGCCGTAGCATTTTGAATCGTGTACGCTGCTTCTGTAGGGACAAAATGATCTCTTTCACCATGGATGACTAATAAAGGCAGATGATTGCTGCCAAGCTGTCTCGTAGCTGATGCTTGCTTTAAGGAGTAACCGGCGTATTTCTGGGCATAATGATTCGCATATCTCATGACCATTTTTTTAGGAAAGACAGTGATTTTACTTAACATATATCGGAATTCTGCATAAACAGAAACATATCCGCTGTCTAAAATAAATCCTTTGACCGCTGATGGAAGTTTTTCACCACTTGCCATCATGATCGTAGAAGCTCCCATTGATCCGCCGTGTAAAATAATGGACGCATTCGGCTGTTCATCTAAGATGAGTTGGATCCAGGCAATTAAATCTAGCCGATCTAGCCATCCCATTCCGATGATTTCTCCTTCACTTTCTCCGTGCGCACGTAAATCAGGTACAAGAACGTTGAATCCTTTCTCTGCATATCTTTTACCTATATGAGACATGTCTCTTTTCCCTGTGCTTCGGTAATCATGTACGCAAATGACCCATTTATTCTGCTTATTTGGATGGATGAACATCTGACCAGCTAGTTTCAACCCGTCATAACTTTTGATTGTTTTGGGTGTTCCCTGCTCCCAAAAGCTTTCACACTCTTCTTCTAATTTTTGTCGTTTTTTTTCTACTGACGTGACTGCAGCAGGGTCCATCAAACGATGACCAGTGTCTTCATACCAGTCATATCCTCTCTGTACTCCCGCTCTTACTAATTTCTTTGCATAAAAATAAGAAAGAAAATGGTAACTGATCCCTATAATTATCAGAATAAGAATGAAATAAAAAATAACCATTGTACACCCGCCGCTTTCTGCCAAACTATAATCTATCTATTATCCAATGTACCGATCCATAGGATTCTTTATTTTCGGCACACGTAAATTCCATTTCTTTTTCATTGTATCATTTACTTAAAGTTCTCCTCAATAGATTTACTTGTAAGAGAGCATTTACATTCGCAATAAAAGCCAGTATACTAATTTCGTGCATTATAATCAAGACGCTCGTCTTGGACTGGTTCGGAAACTTCCCAGAATAAAAAACTAAGTATCTCTAAAGAAAGGAGATTGGAAATAATGCGAAAAGTAATTATTGATTGCGATCCAGGGATCGACGACACTTTAGCTTTATCATTAGCTGTCAAATCCCCTGATATCGAAGTAGTTGCTATTACCGTAGTTTGTGGGAATGTCCCTGCAGATATAGGTACGCAGAATGTGCTGAAATGCCTGGAACGCTGTGATCGTTTAGACATTCCTGTTTATCAAGGAATGGAAAAACCTTTGAAGCAACCTTTCATCAGTGCACAAGACACTCATGGTATGGATGGTTTAGGGGAAACAAATTTCCCGATGATCTTGAGAAAACAGGCAGAACCTCTCCATGCCGTTGATTTTTTGGCTGATTATTTCAAAGAAAAGACAAATACATCAGTCATTGCTTTGGGTCCTTTGACCAATATCGCTTCTGCTTTGAAAGTCAACCCAAATATTGGGAAACATATGGAACGTTTTGTCTCGATGGGTGGAACTTACAAAAGCCATGGTAACTGTTCGCCAGTTGCTGAATACAATTACTGGTGTGATCCTGAAGCAGCTTCTTATGTATTCGAGAATCTCAAACAAACGATAGAAATGGTTGGGTTAGATGTGACAAGAGAAATCGTCTTGACACCGACTATCCTCGAATACTGCTGTCAAATGAATCCTGAAGAGGGAGAGTATCTAAAAGCGATCACTCGTTTTTATTTTGACTTCCACTGGAAACAAGAAAGAATTTTAGGATGTGTCATCAATGATCCGTTAGCTGTTGCTTATTTTATCGAGGAGGCCATCTGTGAAGGTTTCAAAAGCTTCACTGCTGTGGAAACTCAAGGAATAAGTCGTGGACAAACATTGGTTGATCGTTATGAATTTTGGCAGAAACCTGCTAACAGTAAAATTATGACAAAAGTAGATACTCGTCTTTTTTTCCGAAAGTTTTTAACCGTTCTTTTAAATGCACAAGAAGAAACGATTATGAAAGATTTGGAAAGGTTAAAGATGGGCTAACAAAATGAATAAAAACAAAATGGCAACTCGCGTACTTACAGTGATGGCTTTGTGTATTGGGATCAATTATATTGGAGGAACGATTGCTTTATGGCTTCGTTTGCCAATCTATCTCGATTCTATCGGAACGATTTTTGCTGGTGCATTGCTTGGGCCTGTACCTGGAATGCTGACAGGATTGTCCAGCGGTATTTTAAGTGGAGTGACTACAGATATTTTTTCTCTGTATTATTCGCCAATCCAAATTCTCACAGGCTTGCTTGCTGGATTGATTTTGCCAAGATATCTCGGCAAAGATAAAAACAGCTTGAAACTGTTATTACTCGCTTTGATTTTGTCGGTACCTGGAACGATCGTTTCTTCGATCATTACCGTTCAGTTATTTGGCGGGATCACCTCCTCAGGATCCAGTATGATCGTTCAGCTATTACATGGGTTAGGTTTAAGTCAGACAACAAGTGTGATCTTGGTACAGGCAGGTACAGACTACCTTGATCGTTTGTTGTCTATCGTCGTTGTTTCATTAGTCATCACTATGTTGCCACAACGCTTGATATATTCAAAAAGAAAAATAGGCTGAATAAACAGAGCTGGATTAGCAAAATAATGCTAATCTGGCTCTGTTTTTTCATTTATTAAAAAAATCTTACGCTAAGTAGGATAAAATAATTCCTTGATATTTTTCGATCATATCCAAATAATTATCGATTTCAACATACTCATCTACTTGATGAGGCAAAGTAACGACACCAGGCCCAAAGACGACAAAGTCGAAGGAATGGTTAGCTTTCGTAAATTCGGCTGCATCCGTTGTTGCTGCCGCTCCAACTAAAGGTAATGGCTGGCTGAATTGTTGCTGAATGCAATGAATCAAAGGAGAATCTGGATCAGCTTTGACAGGTATTTTGTTGTAATCGATCATCAATTCCAAATGATAGTCTGTCTCTTGATTCAATTCATTGACGATTGATTGCAGCAATGCAATGATTTTATCATTTGGGTATTCTGGAATCGATCGAATGTTCCCTTGGAGCTGCGCATGGCTTGGGATGCTGTTGACTTGATTCCCGCCACTGATCAATGTAACATTATGGATTGTTTTTCCTAGGACAGGATTCTCGATTGTTTCAGCGAGGTGATTCATTTCAGCATTTGCTTTCGTAATGAATTCATTTAGGTGATTGATTGCATTATAACCTTGGTCTGGCATAGAGCTATGCGCTTCTTTTCCGTGCGAGGTGACTGTATAGTTGATTGATCCCATGTGCGTATACATCAAACTGTAATTGGTTGGCTCTCCGATGATCAAGGCATCTAAGTCATCTACATAGCCTGCTTTCGTGAGCTGTTCCCCACCTAGTTCACCCACTTCTTCTCCGACAGTGGCTAATAATTTGACTGTTCCGTTAAATGGTTTTCCTGACTCTTTCAGTTCGATCATGGCAATCACCATTGCTGCCAAGCCACTCTTCATATCTGTAGCACCACGTCCGTACAAACGGTTCCCATGGATTTCTGCTGCAAAGGGTGCATAGGTCCAAGACGATTCATCACCAGCCGCCACGACATCCATATGCCCAGATAGGCCTAACACTTTTCCTGATTGGCCCTTTTGGTAACGAGCAATCAAATTATCTCTACCATCTCTGTAAGAAACAATCTCTCCTGTTATGTCATGTTTTGCCAAAAGCTTATTCAAATAGGCTGCTACTTCACCTTCGTTTCCATTCACTGATTTAATTCGGATGATCTCTTGTAAAATCGCGATTTTTTCTTCTTTTTTCATCTAATCCTCTCCCTTGCCATTTCTTTTTATTGTATTTGAGTGTGCTCGAATTTTCAAATAGGAGCAACCAAAGTAAAAATGAAGAAAGAGAGCCACTTTATGAAAAATATGCTGCTACTTCCCTCCTATTTTATTTATACGAGAGGACTTGCTCATAGATTCCTATTCTACTGTTCTATCCTTAAAAGCTCTTATATGATGCTAGTTATTGTTAGCTTTCCTTTTTCAAGGATGATCTTTTCTTGTACCATTCTTTGTAAACATCATATACAGAAGCTAGTTGCAAAAAAACTCTCTACCTGCTGATATTTCAGCAAGTAGAGAGTTCGATTACTTAACTAAGTGATCATACTCGACTATCTTTCAATAGTCGATCATGTATCTTCATTAGAAAAGAATTATTTGTTTTTTAAGTTGTAGAAAGATTTCAAACCTTTGTATTCTGCAACTTCACCAAGTTGGTCTTCGATACGTAGTAATTGGTTGTATTTAGCAATACGGTCAGTACGTGATAGAGAACCAGTTTTGATTTGGCCAGCGTTTGTTGCAACAGCGATATCAGAGATTGTTGAATCTTCTGTTTCACCAGAACGGTGAGATACAACTGCTGTGTAGCCAGCTTCTTTAGCCATTTCGATAGCTTCGAAAGTTTCTGTTAATGTACCGATTTGGTTCACTTTGATAAGGATTGAGTTAGCAATTCCTTTTTCGATACCTTCAGATAATTTTTGAGTGTTTGTTACGAACAAGTCGTCACCAACTAATTGAACTTTGTCGCCTAATACGTCAGTTAATTTCTTGAATCCGTCCCAGTCGTTTTCGTCTAATCCATCTTCGATTGAGATGATTGGATATTTAGAAACTAATTCTTCGTAGAATTTGATCATTTCGTCAGTTGTTTTTTCGCCTTCGCCTGAGTCAGCTAGTACGTAAACACCTTTTTCTTTGTCGTAGAATTCTGAAGAAGCAGCATCCATAGCAAGAACAACGTCTTTACCAGGTACATAGCCAGCTTTTTCGATTGCTTCGATGATTACTTCAAAACCTTCTTCGTTTGAACCAAGGTTTGGAGCAAATCCACCTTCGTCACCAACAGAAGTTGCTAATCCGCGAGCTTTCAAGATTGAAGCTAATGCGTGGAATACTTCAGCACCCATACGTAGAGCTTCTTTGAATGTTGGAGCGCCAACAGGCATGATCATGAATTCTTGGAAGTCGATTGAGTTATCAGCATGTGATCCGCCGTTGATGATGTTCATCATTGGTGTTGGCAATACTTTTGTGTTGAATCCGCCTAGGTAGTGGTATAAAGGTACTTCTAGGTAGTCAGCAGCTGCACGTGCAACAGCGATAGAAACACCTAAAATAGCGTTCGCACCTAATTTACCTTTGTTAGGAGTTCCGTCTAAAGCGATCATAGCTTTGTCGATAGCCATTTGGTCACGAACATCGTAGCCAATGATTGCTTCAGCAATGATGTTGTTTACGTTGTCGACAGCTTTAGTTACACCTTTACCGCCATAACGAGCTTTGTCTCCGTCACGTAATTCAACTGCTTCGTATTCACCAGTTGAAGCACCTGAAGGAACCATTCCGCGGCCAAAAGCTCCGCTTTCTGTGTATACTTCTACTTCGATTGTTGGGTTACCACGTGAGTCTAAGATCTCGCGAGCGTAAACATCAGTAATAATTGACATGTTTTGTCTCTCCTTTGAGTTTGTTTTTTCCTAAGGGATTTCCCTCATATACGATTTTAGTTAATTTTGCTCATTAGTGCAAACATTTCTTGCATTTTTCACAAATTTTCAACAATTATTTTACAGCGTCTAACAATGACAAGAATGAATCTGCTTGCAAGCTTGCGCCACCGACTAAAGCACCGTCAACATTTTCTTTTGCCATGTATTCAGCAATATTTTCTGGTTTTACAGAACCGCCGTATTGGATACGAACTGCTTCTGATACTTCTTTTCCATAAAGTTTTTCAACTGTTTGACGTACAACTCCACAAATTTCGTCAGCGATTTGTGCGTCAGCTGATTTACCAGTACCGATTGCCCAGATTGGTTCATAAGCAATAACCATGTTTGACACTTGTTCAGCTGAAAGATCAGCTAAACCAGCTGTAATTTGTCCTTCGATCCATTCAGCAGTTTTGCCTGCTTCATAGGTTTCTAAAGATTCGCCGCAGCATAGGATTGGTGTCATACCATTTGCAAAGATAGCTTTTGCTTTTTTATTGATGTCTTCGTCTGTTTCATGGAAATATTCACGACGTTCTGAATGTCCGATGATCACATAATGAACACCTAGATCAGCAAGAGCTGCTGGTGAAGTTTCACCAGTGAACGCACCTGAGTTTTCCCAGTAGCAGTTTTGTGCTGAGATTTTTAGTTCTGTACCTTCAGCTGATGTCATTAATTCTTGTAAGAATAATGCAGGAGATCCGATGACTGAATCAACTTTGTCATTTGAAGGGATTTTGTTTTTTACTGCTTCAGCAAATTCTTTTGCTTCTGATGCAGTTTTGTTCATTTTCCAGTTACCTGCGATAATAGGTTTACGCATTGAGGAACACACTCCTTAATTTATTGAAAAATGGCTAGGGAGTCATGAAAACTCCCTTCACCTTTTGATCGATTACTCGTCAGAATTGAGCAAACTTGGTCGTTTATTTATCGTTGATTGCTGCTAGTCCTGGTAATTCTTTACCTTCAAGCAATTCCAAGCTTGCGCCACCACCTGTTGAGATGTGTGTGAATTTGTCAGCGAATCCTAATTGTTCTGCTGCTGCAGCTGAGTCTCCGCCACCGATGATTGTTGTTGCGCCTTCTAAGTTAGCGATTGCTTCACAAACACCGATTGTACCTTTAGCAAAGTTACTCATTTCAAATACACCCATAGGTCCGTTCCAAACAACTGTTTTTGCACCTTGTAATGTATCAGCAAATAATTTTACTGATGCTGGGCCGATGTCTAAAGCCATCAAACCATCAGGAATGTCTCCTTCGATTACTTGTGTTTCAACATCATTTGAAAATTCTGGTGCACAGACATTGTCGATTGGCAAGACAAGTTTGTCGCCTGCTTTTTCGATTAATTCTTTTGCTAGTTCTACTTTATCAGCTTCTACTAGAGAGTTACCGATCTTGATTCCTTTTGCTTCGTAGAATGTGTAAGTCATTCCGCCACCGATTAAGATTTTATCTGCTTTAGGAATCAAGTTTTCGATTACGCCGATTTTATCAGAAACTTTTGCGCCACCAAGGATTGCAATCATTGGGCGTTTTGGTTCTTCTACTGCTTCACCGATGAACTTGATTTCTTTTTCCATCAAGAATCCAGCAACTGTTGGGATACCAGTTGAAGCGATACCTACGTTAGAAGCATGTGCACGGTGAGCTGTACCGAAAGCATCGTTAACAAATACATCGCCTAATGAAGCCCAGTATTTACCTAGTTCTGTATCATTTTTGCTTTCTTTTTTACCGTCAATATCTTCAAAACGTGTATTTTCGAATACGACAACGTCGCCGTCATTCATGTTGCGGATTGCTTCTTCTAATTGTTCTCCGCGAGTTTCAGGTACGAATGTTACTTCTTTACCTAATAATTCGCCTAGACGTTTTGCAACTGGAGCTAAAGATTTTCCTTCTTTATCTTCTTCTGTTTTTACACGTCCAAGGTGAGAGAAAAGGATTGCTTTTCCGCCTTGTTCTAGAACGTAGTTGATTGTTGGCAATGCTGCTTTGATACGAGTGTCGTCAGTGATCACGCCGTCTTTCAAAGGAACGTTGAAGTCAACACGGACAAGAACTTTTTTGTCTTTTAAATCGATATCTTTCACTGTTTTCTTAGCCATTTTATTTCCTCCTGAATAAACTTATTATCAAAAAAAGCGGAAGAAGCGCGATTGCTTCCCCGCTTTTAAATGTACATGTCTATAATTTACACTTGTACGTTTGTCTATCTTATAAGTTAGCGAAGTATTCTAAAGTACGTACTAATTGTGCAGTGTATGACATTTCGTTGTCGTACCAAGCAACAGTTTTAACTAATTGTTTGTCGCCAACTGTCATTACTTTAGTTTGTGTAGCATCAAATAATGAACCGTAAGTCATACCAACGATATCTGAGGAAACGATTTCGTCTGTGTTGTATCCGTAAGATTCGTTTGAAGCTTCTTTCATTGCTGCATTGATTTCGTCAACAGTTACTTCTTTTTCAAGAACTGTTACTAATTCTGTTAATGAACCTGTTGGTACAGGAACACGTTGAGCAGCTCCGTCTAATTTACCGTTCAATTCGGGAATTACTAAACCGATAGCTTTAGCAGCACCTGTTGAGTTAGGAACGATGTTTGCAGCAGCAGCGCGTGCACGGCGGAAGTCACCTTTAGGATGAGGTCCGTCTAGAGTCATTTGGTCACCTGTGTAAGCGTGGATAGTTGTCATTAATCCTTCAACAACACCAAATTTGTCGTTCAATGTTTTAGCCATAGGAGCTAAACAGTTAGTAGTACATGAAGCACCTGAGATAACTGTTTCTTTACCAGTTAATGTTTCGTGGTTTGTGTTATAAACGATTGTTGGAACATCGTTTCCGCCAGGAGCAGAGATAACAACGCGTTTAGCACCAGCTGTTAAATGTTTTTCAGCTGCTGATTTAGAAGTGAAGAAACCAGTACATTCTAGAACGATATCTACGCCTAGTTCGCCCCATGGTAATTCTTCTGGGTTGCGGTTAGCTAATACTTTAACTTCTTTTCCGTTTACGTTGAATGAACCTTCATGAACTTCAACTGTTCCGTTGAAACGTCCTTGAGTTGTGTCGTATTTTAACAAGTGTGCCAACATTTTAGCATCTGTCAAGTCGTTGATTGCTACTACTTCGATTCCATCTACATCTTGGATACGACGGAATGCTAGACGTCCAATACGTCCAAAACCATTAATACCTACTTTAACTGTCATTTAAGATTTCCTCCTTATGAAAATCAAAAAAATATTTATTTTAAAGGGTTACCCCTTTTAAAATCTCATTTGCAGCAGCTTCATCAGTGATGAGCCACGTTTGTTTTGGTGCATTTTTCATATAAGCTCGAATTGCTTTAGCTTTTGATTTTCCGCCCGCGATTGCCATGATGATCGGGACTTTTTCCAAATCTTGCAATTCTATGCCGATTCTAGGGACCTTATAAACGACTTCACCTTTTTCATTGAAAAAGTAGCCAAAAGATTCCGCAACAGCATTTGCTTGTTTCAGCATGACTAATTCTTTTTCAGTCATCTTACGACGTGCTGCCATGTGTAATGCACGCCCAATACTATGAATAACACAATTCGCTTCACTAATCAAGTTTAAGACTTCTTGGATAGATGGCTCATTGAGTAAAGAATTGTAAGTTGCCAGACTTAATTGTTCCGGAACATAAAGTGCGCGGTGGTTACCGTTTGCTTTAGCAGCCATTCTTGCACTGACAGAATTTGCCTGTACAGTTATCGCTTCACCAATCCCGCCTCTTGCAGGGACAAACAGGTTATGCCGTTTCTTATTTTCCAGATTAGACAATTGTTCGGCTACCACAGCCATAGTAGTTCCTCCCATCACAGCGATGATATTCTCGCCTTCTGGAAGTAGTCGGTCTAAGGCTTCGCTCAGCGCTTCGCCGAATGCATCAGCCACTTTGGTCTGCTCTTCGCTGTTTCCTGAAACAACGATACAGCGTTGGTTACCAAAATATTCTGCCAACTGTTGTTCGGTTTGATGCGTACCTAAAAGCTGATCCATGAAGTTTTCAAGGCTTTGATAAACTTCTTCGCCCTTAGTTGTCAGCGTCATACCGCTTTTTGAGGTGTCGATCAAATTCAGATTTTTCAAAAGGTCTGTTTCTGTTCGTAAGACTCGTTCTGTGATCCCCATACTTTCCGATAAACTTCGACGCCCAATCGGCTGCATCCAATAGATATTTCGTAAAATTTTATAGCGTTCTTGCAACACTTCGATAATATCTGGTGCAACAGATTCAATCATTTTTATTTCATCCAGCATAGCGATCTCCTTAGTTGGACACTTTACGTCCAATGTAGACTTAAAACGACCCATATACGATAAAAAAAGAAATTAACTATTCGAATTTCACATCAATAAAGGGAAATCTCAACCTCACGACTGTAAGTCTAACAGTTTTGCTCTCGTTTTTCAACTAAAAAGACTAGAAAAAGTGAAATACTTTTTCTAGTCTTTTGACTGATTAGTTATCATAACGTTTTCTTTTTGATGAACTCGGGATTCCTAATAAATCACGATATTTTGCTACTGTTCGTCTTGAGATCGCTATCTCATCTTTTTTCAGCAATTCAACCAATTTCTGGTCCGACAACGGCTTGTTTTTGTCTTCTTGATCGACTAATTCCTGCAGCTTTTTCTTCGCTGTATCTGCTGAAAGGTCTTCTGTCTGTTCTGTACTATTCGTAGGAATTCGTGTAGTGAAAAATTTTTTTAATTCAAATACACCGAAATCTGTTTCCAAATATTTCCCGTTGACTGCACGACTGACCGTGGATTCATGCACATCTATCTCAGTTGCAACTTCCTTTAACGTAAGAGGCTTGATTGGACGTTCCTTGTCGATAAAGAAAGCTTTTTGCCGGGAAACAATGACTTGAGCAACCCGCAAAATTGTATCCCCACGTTGGAGGATCGTTTTCTTCAACCATTCGAATTCCTGTTTCCGTTCTTTTAAATAATTTTCAGTTTCTTTATCTGCTTGTTGTGACATTTGTTTGAAGTAACTCTCTTGAAAGCGTATATTTGGCTGATTTTTTCGGTTTGAGATAACTTGTACATTTTTATCGTCGTCCACTAATACCCGGACATCAGGAATAATGTACAATTCGCTGCTACGGTCGAAAATCCGGCCAGGGCTTGGACTCAACGTTTGTAAATAGTCGAATATCTGCTGAACAGCATGTAGATCAACAGAAAAACGTTGTGCGATTTCTTTCCATTTTCGCTCCACCAGTTCCTCAAAACATTCTTCCAACACGATATAAGCTAATTCCGGCGCATAATCATCTCGTTCTGTTTGAAGCATGAGACATTCTTGCAAACTACGTGCACCTACTCCAGCTGGTTCTAATTGCTGAATCAGAGTCAACGCATCGAGCATTTGGATAGGCGTAGCTCCAATCTCTTTTCCGGCTTCTTCTAAACTAATCGTCAAAAATCCGTTCAAATCGATGTATTCTACAAGATAAAGAACGATTTTCCTCAAAAAAGTATCTCGGTAATTCAAATGGACTTGTTCGATCAATGAATCAAATAAAGACCCTTTTGTATCAGGAATCTGATTTAGGTAATTTGTCTCTTCTCCTTCATAAGAAGATGAAGAAGCTTTTATGTAATCTGGCTGCCATTCCGGCTCAACAACTTCCACCAATGGATTTTCCATTGCTTGATTCTCAACGAATGCCAACAGCTCCTCACTGTTATATTGTAAAACTTGGATGGACTGTTGCAACTGTTGCGTCATGGCTAGTTTCTGTGTCTGCTGCTGTTTTTGTGAAAAATTTTGCTCAAATTTCATTTTTTTGTCCAATCCCCTTGTAATTTTTTATCTGTTTAGTTACAATTATCCCAGTGCTTGCGTCCTTAGTGTAGTGGATATCACGTAAGATTCCGGTTCTTGAGACGGGGGTTCGATTCCCTCAGGACGCGTTCTACTGCTATTTTAGCATAATTTACGAATAGTTGCTTCTTTATTTTTAAGTGAAAACTGTCCGCCAAAGAGAATTGGTGGACAGTTTTTTGTTGTATCTGTATAGATATTGTTAAGCCTTTGCAAGTAAGGTAGTTATGTGTTCAACTACTTATTAAAATGTGTTATTTATTAAAGATACTTGTCTCACTTACTGAACTGGCCGATGATCGTTTCTGCCATAATAGTTCTCGACAGCCGTTGGATGCCCTAATAAATCGCTAACTGTCGTGATGCGATAGCCTTGCTCTTTCAGATAATCGATCACTTGAGGAACGGCACGAATCGTTTCAGGATAGATATCATGGAATAAAATAATTGACCCATCGTATACTGTTGCTTGGATCTTCTGCAAAATCAAATCAGGATTCCTTGTCTTCCAATCTTCTGAATCAACAGACCATTCGATGATCGGTCGCTGGATGATCGTTGCTCCTACATTCGTGACAGAACCATAGGGCGGACGAACAAAAGCGGGGGTTTTGCCAGTGACTTTTTTTGATCTCAGTGTCTGCTTTCGTCACTTCCTCCGTCATCGACTGGGCAGAAAGAGTGGCCAGATTCTGATGATCGTATGTGTGATTGCCAATCTCGTGCCCTGCTTCAGCTGTCTGCTTCACGATTTCAGGATGCTGCGCCGTATTTTCTCCTAAGACGAAAAAAGTGACATGCACGTTTTTTTCTTTTAAGATTCGCAGAAGCTGCGGCGTTGTGGTCGCTCCTGGTCCATCATCAAAGCTGATTGCGACGCTTTTGACAGTCGGGTCTTGGATTGCTTCTGTACTGTCTTGTGTTGATTGTGATGATTGACTTTGTACCTTTTCCGCTGATTCTTGAATGGCTTCTTTGACGTTAGCTGTTTCAGTTGATTGGCTTTTAATGGTTGATTGTTCTGATTGTTTGAAAGATTGTGACGAATGCTCCGAAGAGTGTGTTTGTCCTTTTACTTCGGTGATCAAGGAGGCCACCGAAGTAATTTCGAAAAACAAAAGCACGGATAAAGCAATAATACTGATGACTAAATAATTTCTTTTCACTATATCTCTTCTTTCTCTTTTTCTCTTCTTATTATTTACTTGTACTTACTTGAAAATTGAAACTGCTAGTCGCAACTACTTCTCGTCTAATGATCCAAATAATCTTCCGATGCCAAAATCGTTTTTGTCACGGACTTAGGAATGACAAATTCTGGTGTACCCATATAACCAGGAGCAATTTCGTATTGAGAAAAAGTCAAAACTAATTGATGCTCTTTGTTCAAATAAAAACTTCGTGTAGGCGTAACAAGTGTTGGTTTTTCTATCGTCCCTTCTTGAATATCTTGCTCAGTCCAATAGTACTTAGATGGATCTTCCTTGACTTGTTCGGCCATCTGCCGTTTGACTTCTTTTGTCAAAACAGATAGATAAGTGTCATCTTTGAATAAAAGTGGAAGTGAGAGCTGGACACTGTTTTTCTTGTCGATTGTGTCGTATCTTTTTTCAACATGGCTATCTGCTGCTGTTTGGGTGATCTGCCTTTCAATCACGAGAAACCGGTTATCGTCTACGATTTTCTGATAATCTCCCAAAACTTGGTAATGATCCGTTTCAAAATTTCCATATTCTTTTTCAGCTTTTTCAAAATCTGCTTGTCCTTCGCGAAAGTATTTTTGATTTAATCCATGAATTGTTTTATTTTCTTTCTCATTTTGTGTATTGATCTTCGGTACCTGAATATCGATTTTTTCAGATCGATCAGTAAAGCGTTCGCCTAAGATCAATTCAATGACTGATCCTAAGATGGGTAAATCTTCTGCAAAGCTTCGAACTTGACTATTAAAAAGAAGGCTACTTGTTGTAATCATTACGATAGCCAAAGATACTCCGAACCCTTGGAGACGTCTCTTTCTCCGCCTTGCTTTTATAAATGATTGCTCTTCGATAATAAAACGCTGGCGGATCTCCTCTTTAAGCCCTTTGGGAATTGCTTGTTCTTTATAAGTTTTCTTTAGTTTTTTTAAATTTTCTTTTTGGGAATACATGGCACTCTTCTCTCCTTCATTCTAGGATTTGACGTAAAGCATTCAATGAGCGGTACATTTTCGTTTTAACTGTGTTTTCATTCATATCCAAGATAGTTGCAATTTCTTTCAAACGAAATCCTTCAAAAAAGTAGAGGATCAGAATCTCTTTTTCCGGACTGTCTATTTTATCTAAAATCATATGGAGCTCTGCAACGGAAGTTTCTAAAGGTAACTGTTGGGGGATATCTTGAATTTCAAATAAGTCCACAGGCGTCCTTTTTTGTCTGCGCCAACTATCTAATGCCGTGCGGATCAATATCCGATAAAACCATGCACTAAAATGCTCGATCTCTTTTTCTTTTTCAAAATAGTTCAAGGCTTTATGAAAACTATCTTGCATCACATCTAAGGCCTCTTCTTTATCATGTACGTAATTCATCGTGATACGGAACATTTTTTGATAATCAGTTTCGATGAGTCCATTCAGCAGGTGACGGTATTTTTCGATCTGCCGTTTTTTCTTATATCCAGTAAAAATCATTCTCCACTCCTTTCTGCCTCACTTAATATGACGTACAAGGTGCGCTAAAAGTTTCAATTTTTTTATTTTTTATGTATTTACTTGGGATTTTTATATACAAAAAAGAAGGTGTGACAAAAATCGTGTCACACCTCCTTATTCTGATAGGCTGATCGTCTCTGTCACAACCTCTCGTAAGAAAATAATGTTTATTCTTTTTCAGAGTCAGAAAATTCTTCCTCTTCATAATCTTCATCATCATCGTCTTCGTCTATGATACTTAAATCTTCTTCGATATTTCCTGGCAAGTCTTCTTCATCATCTGTCGGGTCATCTGCTCCGATTTCTTGCAAGTCAGAATTATAAGCAGCGATTTCTTCATCTTCATCATCATCGTCATCAAACAGATCATCGTCATCTTCTTCTGTCAGATCTGTATCTTCTGGGTCATCGTCATTGTAATCGATCGCGTCTTCATCATCATTGATAAAGGCGTTGACTTTCTTGCGTTTACGGCGACGTGGAGTATCTTCATCCTCTTCGTCCATTCCATGGTTTACTTCTTCATCGATCGAATCGATAGCATACCATGAACGCAAGCCCCAACGATTATCCCCTAATGAGATAAAGCTGCCGTCAATATTCAAGTCAGTATAAAATTGTGCGAGTGAATCACGAATTTCACTGTCTGATTTCTCAAGATAGTTTTGGATCTGGTTAGCTAAATCAGAAAAATCCATGACATCGCCACGTTGTTCTAAGATCGCGTGTGCTACTTCGATCATTGATAATTCGCTTTTGTTTGCACCTTCAAATACACTAATTTCCAATCAGGACACGTCCTTTCACAGTCTACTCCTTATCATACAAAATCAGACACAAAAAATCAAACTTTTCTTTTATATTTACGCTGTAAAATCCAAGGTCAAATAATATTCGCCGATTTTTTCCGGTCCCATGAACAGATCATAATCGATTCGAACCTTCCCTGCTGTGGGACGGTCTTTCAAACTAACATGCAGTTCTTTCGTAAAAGTAGCAATCTGGATCATACCGTATGGTGTTCGATAGGATGTTTCTAACCGTTCTTTATAGCCAAATTTCAAACGCATCCGCATTTCTCCTGCACGGATCAGCTGTACATGACCATCTGGAACTAATTTGATCGTTACAGGAATCTCATCGCCCGTCTCCTCCTGAATCTCTTTATAACGTATGTACAGCGTATCGCCAATTGTCACCATTTGCCCTTTCAAATCAAAATAAAAATCTTGCACTTCCCCTTGCTGTTTTACTTTTGTACGCAATTTGATTGAAATCGGTGTTCCTTGTGATAATTCCATTATTCATTCTCCTTTACTTCTCATAGCTACATTGTTCCTAGTTTCTTTTGTTTTGTCAACCAACTTGTCCATTTTTACAGAAAACCTTTTTTCCAAAACAACTCTTTGATTTTAGAGTATAATATTGTAGAAAATATGAATTTATACAAAGGAGCCGGTTGAATGAACCCTGCGATTCGACTAGATCAGCACATTTATCAAAAAAACGACTTTTCCCCTTTTGCATTAACAGATATATTAACGGAATATTCTAAAGAACACCAGCAAATCTTTTTACATTTCTGGCAATATGACTGCACAGTCATCTTAGGTATGAAGGATGTTCGAACTCCTTTTCTAAGTGACGGGATCCAAACACTGAAAGATGCAGGTTACGCTCCAGTGATCAGAAATTCAGGTGGATTAGGGATCGTATCAGATGAAGGAATTTTAAATATTTCTTTGATTTTCCCTCAAAGTGACACAAAAAAAATAACCATAGATGACGCTTACGAGCAAATGCTCCTATTGACTAAATACGCTTTTCCAAAGGCACCGATACAAGCATTCGAAATCACCCATTCTTATTGTCCTGGAACTTATGATTTAAGCATCCATGGCAAAAAATTTGCCGGTATCGCTCAGCGTCGGATCAAAAATGGGATTTCTGTTATGATGTACTTAAGTGTCAACGGTAATCAGGAAAAACGCGGGCAAGTCATGAAGCGATTTTATCAATCTGCTTTAAAAGAAGACTTTGGTACAAATGGCTATCCTGCAGTGGATCCTGCTACAATGGCAACACTTGAAGAACTGCTTGACCAACCCCTTTTTGTAAAAGAAGTCAAAGAAGCATTTGCAAAAGCTTTTGAAAAGCTGTATTCTGCAAGTGATTTACAGGATTCTACCGACTGGCTAAAAAAAGAAATCCAGCTGGAGCAATGGAACAACCAAATCCAGAGAATGGAACAACGTAATAACATAAAGGAGCTACATTATGACAACCCCTTATAAATATCAAATGCTGCCTATGGAAAAAGTTTTTCGTGATCCAGTCCATAACTATATCCATGTCCAGCATAAAGTAATCTTAGATTTGATCAATTCGAAAGAAGTCCAACGTTTACGACGCATTAAACAATTAGGCACTTCTTCTTTCACTTTTCACGGAGCAGAACATAGCCGTTTTACCCATTCATTAGGCGTTTATGAGATTTCAAGACGAATCTGCGATATCTTTTCTCGAAATTTTTCAAAAGAAAAAATAGGCAACGGAGGCTGGGATGATCAGGAACGGCTGGTGACTTTATGTGCGGCACTGTTGCATGATGTCGGTCATGGTCCTTACTCTCATACATTTGAACATATCTTCCATACGAATCATGAAGCCATCACTGTAGAGATCATCACTTCTCCAGAAACAGAAGTGTATCAGATTCTTAACCGAGTAGAAGAAGGTTTTCCTGAAAAGGTAGCTAGTGTGATCCAAAAAACTTACCCCAACCCACAAGTTGTCCAAATGATTTCTAGTCAGATCGATGCAGATCGAATGGACTATTTGCTTCGGGATGCTTATTTCACTGGAACAGAATATGGAACATTTGATCTTACCCGAATATTACGTGTGATTCGTCCTTATGAAGGCGGGATCGCTTTTTCCATGAGTGGCATGCATGCAGTGGAAGATTATATCGTTAGCCGATATCAAATGTATGTGCAAGTGTACTTCCATCCTGTTTCCCGTGGTATGGAAGTGATTTTGGAGCATCTGCTTCATCGCGCACACGAGTTGTATCAAGAAGATGCCAGCAGTTTTGAACTCCATTCTCAATTACTTCTGCCATTTCTTGACGGAAGCTTTACTTTAGAAGAATACCTCAAACTTGATGATGGGGTCTTGGGCACTTACTTTACTCAATGGTCTGAATCTGCTGATCCTATTTTAAATGATTTAGCTAAACGTTTTTTGAATCGTAAACCACTGAAATCTGCTACTTTTTCTGGCAACCGGGATTCAAAATTAGTCCAAGAACTCACTTTGTTAGTAGAAAAGGTTGGCTATAACCCTGTTTATTACACTGCTGTGAATTCTAGCTACGATCTGCCTTATGATTTTTATCGCCCAGAACAAGGCAGACATCGCACACAAATCGAGATTTTGCGAAATGACGGAACTTTGATAGAATTATCACAGGTTAGTCAGCTTGTTGCTGCATTAGCGGGACAAGAACAAGGAGATGAGCGATTTTTCTTTCCAAAAGAAATGGTTGATCCCTCCTTGCGTGATCATTATGATTTATTTGACGAAACTTATCAAGAATTTGCCAGCCATATCCGTAATGGCGCATTGATTGAAATAAATTAAAATATATTGGAGGAAATTATGTCTATCAAACTAGTCGCTATCGACATCGATGGTACTTTATTAAATGAGAAAAGAGAAGTAACAAAAGAAGTAAAAGAAGCGATTGCCGCTGCTGTTGCAAAAGGTGTTTCGATCGTTTTATGCACTGGCCGTCCCTTACCAGGTGTCCAGGAACAGTTAAACGAGTTGAACCTTTTTCAAGATAATGATTACGTTATTACTTATAACGGGGCACTCGTACAACAAACGAAATCAGGTAAAATCATCGCCCGTCACGGACTGACTCATGAAGATTTCCTAGAGATCGAAGTGATGGCACGCCGTGTCGGCAGTCATCTCCATTCGATCGATGACAAAGCGATCTACACGCCTAATCGAGATATCAGCGCTTATACGATCCACGAAGCAAGTTTAGTCAAGATGCCGCTAAAATATCGAACACCTGAAGAAATGACACCAGACATGAACATCGTCAAAATGATGATGATCGACGAACCAGAAATTTTAGATGCAGCAATTGCGCGTTTACCGCAAACTTTCCGTGATAAATACACAACGGTCAAAAGTGCGCCCTATTACTTCGAAGTACTAAATAAAGAAGCAAGTAAAGGTGCGGCAGTTGCGAATCTCGCACAGCACCTTGGTATTGATCAAGATGAAATCATGGCTATCGGAGATAACGAGAACGACTTATCCATGATTGAATATGCTGGTCTAGGAGTAGCAATGGGAAATGCCGTTTCTCTTGTCAAAGAAGCAGCAAATGTCATCACTTCATCAAACGACGAGCACGGTGTAGCTGAAGCAATCAAAAAATATGTACTGTAATAAATAAAAAAACTGAGAGAAAGCTGATCTACTCGCTTTCTTTCAGTTTTTATTTTTTTCGATCCATCTCTCGACTGCCCATCGGTGGCTACCACGTTTCAATTTCACAAGCGCTTCTTGAGGGCTCACCCACCAAATTTTATTGGTCTTTTCAGTTGGTTCTCCTATACGCTTCCAAGAATCAGCAACAAAGAAATATCCTGGATTATAATAATAAGTTGCACGATAATTCGAGTAAAAATACTCATCAGCTTCTCCCAGATAAGAAGAAATTTCTGCCACAATTCCCATTTCTTCTATCAGCTCACGGACAATCGCTTCTTCTTTCGTCTCTTCTCCTTCGATTTCCCCACCAGGAAGGAAAAAAGCACCATTTGGAGCCTCGATCACCGCAATCCGCTTGTCTCTTTCTATGACAATATATGCTGCATAACGGGTTTGATAATTAGCAGATTGCTTTTTTTCACCAAAAATTGGTTTATCCATGAATTGTTTCCACCTTAACAGTATTATTTTCTATCCATTTTACATGAGAAATTTCTCATGAACAAGCACAAATCAACTATTTTCTTACTTCTTTTTGTTATGATTGAGTAAAAGGAAAAGGAGAGATGAATTTATGAAAATGGCTCACACATGTGTTCGGGTGAAAGATCTTGAAGCATCAATCGAATTTTATCAAAAGGCATTTGGTTTTGAAGAAAGCCGCCGCCGTGATTTTCCAGAAAACAAATTTACACTTGTTTATTTGACACTTCCTGGAGATGACTATGAATTAGAGTTGACTTACAACTATGATCATGGTGCGTATGATCTAGGAGACGGCTATGGTCATATCGCTATTGCAGCTGATGATTTAGAAAAATTACACGAGCAACATAAAGCTGCAGGTCTTGAGATTACTGACTTAAAAGGATTACCTGGCACTACGCCTTCTTACTACTTTGTCATTGACCCTGATGGTTATAAAATCGAAGTCATCCGAGGATAGTTAGTATGGGGCATTTTACTCTTGATTGAATAAAAAACAAACACCAATAATTAAAAAAAGACGCAAACTTTTCATTAAATTGAAAAAGTTTGCGTCTTTTTTTAACAACCATTGTAGCTATAAGGCTGCCACTCTCCACCAATTTATTTTTAATTCATTTGAAAGAAATCAAATAAACGAGGTACCTTTAGAAAACAAAACTGCTTTTCCTCCTATTATCACACGATCTTCTTTTAATTCACATTCTAGATCCCCGCCCCTTGATGACATTTGATAAGCTGACAATTTTGTTTTATTCATTCTTTCTGCCCAATAAGGAATAAGATTAGAATGTGCTGATCCACATACTGGATCTTCATTGATTGTTAATTTTGGAAAGAAGGTTCTAGAAACAAAGTCTTTTTGCACACTTTCTGCTGTCACGATGACTCTATTCCTAATTCAAAATTTTTGATAGCTGTAAAATCTGGCTGCAATTTAGCCACCGTTTTTTCATCTTCTAATACGAAAAATAAATCACGTGCTAAGTAGGCTTCTTTAATCTTAGCCCCAATTGCTTCTTCATATTCAGTCAATATCGGCACTTTTTTCGGCATAATACTAGGAAAATCCATGTAATAATAATCTTTAATTCTTGTCACAAATAGATTACCGCTTTGAGTAGAAAATTTAATCGTTTCATCAGGTATTTTGTAATAGTTAAATAAAACAAATGCTGTTGCTAATGTCGCGTGACCACAAAGATCGATTTCTCGATCTGGCGTAAACCATCTAAGCTCAAATTCTTGGTTTTTCTTCACTGTAAATGCTGTTTCAGATAAATTGTTTTCAATGGCAATTTTTTGCATCGTACCTTCTGGCAGCCATTCTTCTAGCACATAAACCGCTGCTGGATTTCCTTTGAACACCTCATCTGCAAATGCATCAACTACGTAATAATCTAAGTTCATTTTAAAGCCCCTTTCTCTAATTTGTTATAAATATATTCTGCACAACAAAGATCTTCAATAGCTAGACCAACTGCGTCGAAAATCGTCGGCCTCGATTCTCCTTTATAAAATGTTTTTTTCTCAGAAACTAATTCGCCTAATGTACCAACAATACAAGATTCCTCTAAATCTCCTTCTGCCATGGCTATAAGCAGGTCCCCGCTTTCTGTTAAGGTAGCTGAGTAATCATCTACATAGATTTGAGAAGTTTCCATCAACGATGTACTTATCTCTCTTGTATCAGGAGTAAATGTGCCCACAGCATTGATATGTGCGTCTTCCCTTACCCACTCTTTTTGAAGAAATGCCTCTTTACTAGAGGTCAACGTACAAATGATTTCCGCTGGACGTACTGCATCTTCTACTGATATTGCATTTATAAACGTTATTTTAGGATACTGTTTTTTAGCTTTAGCGATAAAAGTATTTCGTCTTTCTTCTAAAATATCGTAAACAAACACTGTAGTGATGGGACGAATGGTAGAAATCGCAGTCAAATGCGACAATGCTTGTTGACCAGCTCCAATTAAAGCAAGTGTTTCTGCATGCGGATTTGCTAAGTAATCTGTTGCCAGCGCAGATACAGCAGCTGTTCGAATCCAGGTGACTGCATTTGCGTTTATCAATGCTTTGGGTAGTCCGTTTTGAGCATCAAACAAGAAAATCTCTCCTAAATGAGAAGGTAAATGATACTGATGATTATCCGGAAAAGCGGTAATGACTTTTGTTCCAAAATATCTGTTCTCCCCCAAATAAGCAGGCATCATCGCAAACATATTTTTGTCTTTTCCGTCAGGTAAAATTTCCACCAATCGAGGATTTTGGCTGATTTTACCACTTTCATAATCAAAAAAACATTTTTTCATTACTTGAATCGCTTCTTCAAAACTAAAAGAAGCTACTACTTCCTCAAAATTAATAATTTTCATAGACAATTCCCTCCTCACAAAAGATTAACTTCTAAAATCAATACAATCAATGGTAAAATTGTATGGTATACAATTTTAAGGAGTGTAGAAAATGCCTATTAATTCTTATGACAATTACCCGTTAACTTGGCGACCAGACAAACAAAAATTGAAGCGTCCTTATTATCGATCGTTGATTCAACAATTAGAACAAGATATTTTAAAGAATAAATTACAGAAAAACACTCAGTTACCCTCCCAAAGAGAGCTAGCTGATTATTTAGATTTAAATTTTACTACCGTTGGCAAGGCTTATAAATATGGAATTGAGAAAGGTTTGCTGTATACGAATATTGGAAGTGGCACATTTATTTCTCCCAATGTCTTTGAGTCCATCACCATCTCTACCAATGAAGTAACCGAACATATCATTGATTTTGGTCTGGTTAGTTCTTTTGAAGAATGTAATAAATTCGTTGTCCCGTTTATTCAATCAACTAGTAATAACCCAAATCTTGTTGGTTTGCTTAATTACCAAGATCCCAAAGGCACAAATTTTCAATTGACTACTGCAGCAAATTGGTTAAAAACTCAAGGAGTCATTCCGTCCTTAGAATCTCTATCTATTGTTTCCGGTGTTCAAAATGGATTGGCTATCACACTTTCTGCACTTTTCTCTCCAGGTGATAGAATAGCAACAGACCGATATACATACGCTAATTTCATTGAATTGGCTCAGTTATATCATTTAGAGATCGTTCCAATTGATTTTGACGAGCAAGGAATGCGACCTGATATATTGATTCAGGAATGTAGAAAAAAGAAGATTCATGGTGTCTTTCTTATGCCTTCTTGTAATAATCCTATAGGGTTTCAAATCTCTCACAAAAGACGAGAGCAATTAGCCGAAGTGATTGAAAAAGAAGGTCTATGGGTTATTGAAGATGATATCCATTCATTTTTAACAACTTACTATCAACATACGATCATTCCTCCTTTCCAAAAATTATTACCTAACCAAACAATCTACTTAGCTGGAATGACAAAATTTATTTGTTCTGGATTGCGAGTTGCTTATCTTGTAGTTCCAGTACATGTCCAAAACAAGATAGAACAAGCAATTTTTAATATAAATGTGAAAACTTCTGGATTAGATGTGGAAGTCATCACTCAAATCCTCCATTCAAATGAAGCAAATAGGATCTTAGAAACTAAATTAAGTCTTACGAAAAGAGCCAATCAGCTTTTTGATTCTCTTTTCAAAGTAGAAAAACCAACGAATCGTGTCCCTTACTATCGAATTCTTCCAGTTGATCCTGAGATTGATCCTAAGATAATTGAGAATGACTTTCTTGCTAACGGTATCCGACTTTATCATTCCAGACGCTTTACTACACGTGCGCAACCAGATGCATTCGTTCGAATTTCCCTATCCTCTAATAACCTTGAAATTTTAGCTTCTGGACTAAGTATCGTAAAAGAAAAAATAAAAAAATATGAATTATAACCTATTGATAAATAAAGGAATCAAATCTTATTGATTCCTTTCAATAAGAAAGAGGCACTACCCGAGGTTCAACAACGGATAGTGCCTCAAAAAATAAACGAACATTTTGCACTTAAAGTATCCAAGAAGCAAGAAAAATTATTTTATTTTCTTATTTTACTAAATCACTAGGTTTCTGTCAGAAGATGAAATTATCCAATCATGACACTTTCTTCTGGATATTTGTATTTTGATTGTGTTCTTTGTGCTTTTGTCATCAGAGAGAAGACCACAGTCAATACACCAACTCGTCCAATGTACATAAGCGCTATAATGATCAATTTCCCTATTGCAGTCAAGTCTGGCGTCAATCCCATCGTAAGACCTACTGTACCAAACGCAGAGAAGACCTCAAAAGCAATATATTCGATGCCAGAAGTTTTAGGTATCGTTTCAGTCACCGATAAAATCATGATGGCGACTACACACAACGTCAACGTAACAAAAAATAAAGTAAGTGCCCGCAACACTGCGCCTTGTCGGATGGTACGGCCAAATGCTTCCGCTCTCGTACGTCCTTTAAGCATCGAACGCATCTGGATCAGCAACACACCTAACGTAGTTGTTTTCAATCCGCCGGCCGTCGACCCAGATGTTCCACCGATGTACATCAAAAACATCGTTAAAATCAGACCTGCATGGCTCATATGGAGGTAATCAACTGAATAATATCCAGCCGTTCTAGGTGTCACACTCATAAAAAAGGTGTTTGCCAATCGTTGAAACATATTCCCTTCCACTAGCGTTTCCCCATTGCGCTCTGTGAAAAAGAACACAACGAATCCGCCTAATAAAAGGGTACCTGTAACGGTTAATGCGATTTTTGAATGAATCGTTATCTTCTTTTTCTGATGATATTCCAGTAAATCACGCCATACGATGAAGCCTAACCCACCAGAAATGATCAAAGCAGATACCACCATGATCAAATAAACATTTTGCTGGTGATTGGCTAAACTGTCTCCTAACAAATCAAACCCTGCATTACAAAAACTAGAGATTGCATGGAACAAACTGTACCAGATACCTTTCAACCAGCCAAATTCAGGCACGAATACAAAAGATAAAGCAACCGTACCAATCAGTTGGATCACAAAGGCCAATTTCAGGATGTAAAGCATGAGCTTCATCACACCTGATACTTCTTCTAGATTCAGCGCTTCTTTTAATATAATACGTGTGCTGAGACTGACTTTCTTCTTTATCAATGCAAAGCATAGAATCGGAACCATCATAAAACCAAGACCGCCGATCTCAATCAAAAGCATGATCAAAAATTGACCAGCACTGTTCCAATGCTCTGCTGTATTCAATGTTGTCAATCCCGTCACACAGACAGCAGAAGTTGCAGTGAAAAGCGCATCGATAAAATTTGTCCCATGCCCACTATTACTAAAAAATGGTAGGGTAAGTAGGCCGCCGCCAACTAAAATCAGGAGAAAAAATCCTAATGCGAGAAGCTGAACAGCCGGCAAGCGTTTCTTTATTTGTTTGCTTTGTTTAATCATCGTTTTCCTCTTTTAAAAAAGGATACCACTTAGTCAGTGGTACCCATATTTTTTACTTTGATCAACCTTGTTACTTCTGCGCGCTCGTTTTCTTCCAGCTTCATACGAATATAATAGATCGTTTCTTCTAATTGAGGGATCGTCATATATTCTAATGCATTGACTCGCCGACGTGTCTTTTCGATTTCACTCGCCATCAGTTGACAAGTTTTTTCGATTTCTGTCAGTTCCAAAAGTTTTGGAAGCAGGGTAGTAAACCGATCGATTGACCGATCCAGTTCGGCACTGGAATTCAAATACCCGTATTCCAAAGGTGTGTCTGTCAGCTGTTCATCATATTCAAAATTCATCACAGGTACTTTTACACTCATGATATTTTTGTCTACGATAGACAAATCAACGTTTTCCGCCGGCAAAACAAATAATTCTTCGATGAAAGGCTCCGTGATCGAAGCATTTGCCAATACAAAATCAGACATTGCTTCTGTCATAGACTCTTCCATTTCTTGACGCAGCTGGTTGTTCTTTCGAATCAACAGGATGAATTGACGCATCAGTTCATCTTGCTTATCTTTTAATAATTTATGCCCTCTTGTGGCAGTTGTCAACTGTTTTTTCAATCGAGTCAATTCCATGCGGGTCGGATTCACATTCAATCGTGCCATCAGAACTCACTTCCCTTCTGGCAGATATTTGTCCAGCATGTCGTCTTTGATTCGTTTTAATTCGGTTCTTGGCAACATCGATAGCAGTTCCCACCCTAGATCAAGTGTTTCAGTAATCGAACGGTTCGTGTAGAATCCTTGATTGACATATTCTTTTTCAAACCGCTCAGCAAACTTCGCATAGATCTTGTCTACATCAGATAAAGCAGATTCACCTAAAACTACGGCCAATTCTTTTGCCTGTTTTCCTTGTGCATAGGCTGCAAAAAGCTGATTCATCGTAGCTGCATGGTCTTCTCTTGTCTTTCCGGGTCCAGTTCCCTTATCTTTTAACCGCGAAAGAGACGGGAGTACATCAATTGGTGGCTGAATCCCACTCTTGTAAAGCTCTCTAGTCAAGATGATCTGTCCTTCTGTAATATAACCAGTCAAGTCAGGGATTGGATGAGTTTTATCGTCTTCTGGCATTGTTAGAATCGGAATTTGAGTAACCGATCCTTTTAGTCCGCGGATTCTTCCTGCTCGTTCGAATAAAGTAGCTAAGTTCGTGTAAAGATACCCAGGATATCCTCTTCTTCCTGGAACTTCTCGCCGTGCTGCAGAAATCTCTCGCAATGCCTCTGCATAGTTGGTCATGTCTGTCATGATAACCAAAACATGCATTCCCTTTTCATAAGCAAGATATTCTGCAGCAGTCAAAGCCATACGAGGAGTAGCGATACGCTCGATTGCAGGGTCGTTTGCTAAATTCATAAACATGACAGAACGGTCGATTGCGCCCGTTTGACGAAAATCTTCCATGAAAAATTCTGCTTCTTCAAAAGTGATTCCAATAGCAGCAAAGACTACGGCGAAATCATCTGATGAATCGAGTACCGTTGCTTGTCGCGCGATCTGAGCAGCTAATTCTTTATGAGGAAGACCAGAGCCAGAAAATACTGGTAATTTTTGCCCACGAACTAATGTATTCAAATGATCGATTGCAGAGATACCTGTTTGGATAAACTCATCTGGATAATCCCGAGCTACTGGATTGATTACTTCTCCGTTAATATCCAAATGCTTTTCAGGCAGGATCTCTGGTCCGTTATCTTTCGGTCGTCCCAAACCATCGAATACTCGACCGATCATGTCTTCCGATACACCTAGTTCTAAAGGATGGCCTAAAAATCGTACAGAAGAGTCACGTAAATTGATACCACTTGTTCCTTCGAATATTTGGACCATTGCTTTATCTTCTTGGACTTCCAATACTTGTCCACGACGAATCTCGCCATTTTGCATACGGACTTCGATTAATTCTTCATATTTGACACCAGCAACTTTTTCAACCGCCATCAATGGACCGACGACTTCACCGATCGTACGATATTCTTTAATCATTGCTCATGCCTCCTTCTGAAACGATCGTTTGCATCGTTTGCTTGATTTCACCAATAATTTGATCTAGTTTTTCTAATTCTGTTTCCGGGATATATTTGCTTCGTCCGATCCTTTCACGAATCGATACGGTACCGTCCATGATCTCACTTAAATAAGCACCTAACGACAACGCACGGCGTCCTTCTTCACCAAAGGTCAAGATCATCTTCAACATTTTGAATTGTTTCTCTCTTGAAGTGAATGTATCGACATCATCAAAAGCATTTTGCTGCAAATAATCTTCACGAATGGATTTTGCCACTTCTAATGTCAGACGGTCATTATCTGAAAGGGAATCAATCCCTACCAAACGCACGATTTCATTCAGCTGCTGTTCTTCCTGCAAAATACGCATGCCCTCGGTGACCATGGATGCCCAGTCAGCTTGAAGGATATGATCCATATACTTCCCTACTTCTGTTGAATAAAGAGAATAGCTTTGTATCCAATCGATCGAAGGAAAATGTCTTTTTTGGGCTAAACTGGAATCAAGACCCCAGAATACTTTTACGACCCGCAATGTATTTTGTGTGACTGGTTCCGAAATATCCCCTCCAGACGGCGATACAGCACTGATTGCGGTTATACTTCCTTCGCGACCTTCTGATCCTAATGCAATGACTCTTCCAGATCGTTCATAGTATTCCGCAAGCCGTGAACCAAGATAAGCTGGATAACCTTCATCACCAGGCATTTCTTCCAAACGTCCGCTCATCTCACGAAGTGCTTCTGCCCATCGTGAAGTGGAGTCTGCCATGATAGCAACGTCATAACCCATGTCACGGAAATATTCCGCAATTGTGATTCCCGTATAGATAGAAGCTTCTCGAGCTGCTACTGGCATGTTTGATGTATTAGCAATCAATACCGTACGTTCCATCAACGATTCTCCTGTATTAGGGTCAATCAATTCAGGGAATTCATTTAAAACATCCGTCATCTCATTTCCACGCTCGCCACATCCCACATAGACAACCATGTCCACATCGGCCCATTTTGCAATTTGATGCTGAACGACTGTTTTCCCTGCACCAAAAGGACCAGGTACAGCTGCTGCTCCTCCTTTTGTCACTGGGAAGAATGTATCAATCACTCGCTGTCCAGTGATCATGGGTGCATCCGGGTTTAATTTTTCTTTGATTGGCCGACTACGTCTTACTGGCCATTTTTGAAGCATCGTCAAATTTTTGTCACCATTTTCGGTTTCAATGACACATACTGTTTCATCAATAGTGAATGAACCTTTTTCGATTGTTTTGATCGTACCTTTTATCCCATTTGGCACCATGATTTTATGTTTTATAACTTTTGTTTCTTCTACGATCCCGATAACATCTCCAGCACTCACCGTTTCTCCGGCTTCTACTGTTGGTTCGAACCACCATTTTTTCTCATGGTCCAATGCGGGCAATTGAACTCCGCGCCCTAAGAAATTACTTTGTGTGATTTCCATAAAGGTATCTAATGGCCGTTGGATTCCGTCAAACATTTGTGAAATGATCCCTGGTCCTAATTCAACAGATAAAGCTTCACCAGTAGAGCGAACCGGTTCGCCTGGACCAATTCCAGAAGTCTCTTCATATACTTGAATAGACGCCACATCGCCACGCATCTCGATAATTTCTCCGATAACTCCTAGATCTCCCACTAGACACATGTCTTGGATACTGGCATCAGACATGTTCTCAGCCATTACAAGAGGTCCGGAGACTTTTATGATTTTTCCAATTTGCAAAATTTCTATCTCCTTTTCATACTATAAGATATTTTGACCTACTGCTTTTTCTACGTTTTTTTGAATTTCTTCCAGCCCTATCCCTAATGATCCTTGATGATTGGGAATCAATACGATAGCAGGTATCATTTGTTCCTTGTAACGTTCGATCGTTTCTGGGCTCAATGCTGCACATTGCTCTGTGACATAAATCACGCCATACTCATTCTTTGCCATTTCTTCAATTGCCTGACGAACGGTTTGCTTGGTTGTACCATAACGAACATCAAAGCCAAACAATTTGAATGGCAAAACAGAATCTTTGTCGCCAACTACACCGATCTTATGCGTCATAGACTTGTCTCACCCGCTTTCTGATTGTTTCTGGTTCGAAATGGCTTCTTTTGCCGATAACCAGTAAACGAAGGTTTTTGCTTTCTACCTCTTTTGCGTTCAAAAAGGCTAGTAGTGGCAGTGGTCCGAAAGCCTGGGTTTGTGCTTCTTGATACAATGAACTTAGATAATCATCTTTCAACTGTTCAAGCTTTACGAGATCAAGATTTCCCTCACGGATGACAGGGCGCAGAAAATCAGCATAATCTGTCTCTAATAGAAAATTCGTGTAATCTTCCATATCTTTATCTACAAAGTTCAAAAATACTTCTTTTTCGATACTTCCCGAGCTGGAAAGTACCGTCGTCATGAACCCATATGTTCTTTTCTGCAATATTCCTCGAGCCATCGTTGTGATATTGGTCAAGTCAATAAAAGCAATGACTTCTGTCAGCAATTCTTGATATCCTAGCTTATCGGCAAGCCGTCGCTGCTCTGTCAAAAACTGTCGATCATAAATCACGTCAATTCCCTGAAGAATGGTAGACTCTTCAAAATAATCACGTACTTCTCGTATACTGTCCATAATGCTTTCAGGGAGTTCATTTGAAACTTGCGTATGAATGGCATCCTTCAAGGTTTCTAATGAATAAAATCCATCGTCGATATACAAATGGTCCAGATTTTGATTTGTCATCTCGGCTTTTGTCAAAACCTTCAGATTATGGAAAGTATAGCGCATCGTATAGATCCAAACGATTTCAGGCTCCGGTGCTGATTCCTTTAACCAGCGAAATAGACGGCTCTGCTCCTTTAAAAGATTCTGTTCGAAGTCATATTCATATCCGTCATAAATATATGGACTGTAAATCGTGGATTTCAATATTTCACCAAGTGCTTCGACAGAATTTGTTTGAATCATCCGTTCAAATGTCTCATTGGACAAAAGTTCAAGCTCTCTTCCGCGAATCAAGGGATTTAGTTCGTGGTATTCCATACACTGATCCCTCCTTATTCGAATAATTGATTGGCAATCTCAAAACTCATCGTTCCTTGGATATCTTGTACAAGGCTGCTGAAAAGAAAATTATACTGAACTCCTTGATCGTTTATCAGAAAACCCGCTTGATCAGCAACAGTTTCATCACTTAAAACCATCATAAAGGGAAGTTCATTGTTCCATTCATCCAGCAATGTCTGAGAAAGATAAGCTGCTGATTTTTCTCCAGCAATGAATGTTACTTTGCCTGTCAAAGGTAATGAATACAATGAATTTTTGATAAACTGGATTTGTTCAGATTCATCCCAATTCTCCATTTCAGCTATTGCATCTGCAAACAATCGTCGTAAAAATTCCTGCTTCGCATTCAAATTTTCTTGTCGTACTTCTACTTGTTGGCGATTCCTAAGCTGACGGTATTTTTTTTCAAGTAATTCGATTTGTTTTTCTTTTTGTTTTTGATGTTCTGTTTCGATTTGCGTACGTTTTTGTTCAAAGTTTTGATCGATCTTCATTCGCTCTTCTTGCTCTAACGCCGCTCTTTCTTGCTCTGCTGCTTCATTCATCTGAGAGATGATTTTTTCAATGGCGTTCATCTGCTTTTCCTCCTTTATGCTTAGGCATTCAATACTAATAGGAAGGAAATAACGAAACCTAAAATCGCATATGTTTCAACCATCGCAGCAAAAATGATTCCTTTTGTAGCATGTTCAGGTTTTTTCGCTAAAATTTGGATACCTGCTGCTGCAACTTTCCCTTGGGCGATACCTGAAAACAAACCTGTAAAAGCAATCGGCAGAGAAGCGCCTAGAAAGTTCAATCCTTGTACAACTGACATATCATTTCCTAAGTTGATAAAAATCAAAAAGGCGATAACGAATCCATACAACCCTTGCGTACCTGGAAGCAATTGCAGAATCAAAGCCTGTCCGAATTTTTCGGGTTGACTTGTTGTTAACGCTGCTGCTGCCTCACCTGTCATTCCAACACCTTTAGCTGAACCAATCCCTGAAAAAATCGTCGCTGTTGCCATCGCTAATACTGCAAATACCATTCCACCATTTTGACTAATTAAGTAATCCATCATTGTATAAAAATCCTCCAATTATTTATTGTTTTTTTTCTTATGATTGATGTTGACGTATTTTTCCGCCGTTTTCAGCGGGTCAAAGGCACGTCCGCCTCCTGTATAAAATTTTCCAAAAAATTCGACATACTGCAATCGTGCACCATGGACATAGGCACTTAACAGTGTCAAAAACATATTCAGTGCGTGTAAAGCGATGATCAAAAGGATCCCTACACTGAATCGAGCGGCTGGCGGCATGAAAGCAACTAGCATATTGAATGCCGCGCCAATACTTCCGCCTGAAATACCTAGTGCCATCAAACGTGTATAACTGACTAAATCACCGATATAACCAGTCAATCCGTAAAGATTATACGCTCCTTTGGCAGCACCCTTGACTTTAGACGGCGATTGGATAATCGGCACGATTAAGATACATAAAGCAGCAATGATCGATAGCCCCGCGCCAAGATAAACAAATGCTGTATTTTTTATCAACATGACACCAATCAATGCAATAACGATCCCAATCAGGATCCCTTGCCAGGCAAAACCATCACTGACAGCACTCAAGTAATCTTTCCTCCTGATATTTTCCTTTGCTGCCACGAATAATCCAACCAAGATCTGTATCAGACCGAAAATCACGGATAAAATCAAAATCGTATTGACGTCATCCGTCGTAGATAGGATTGGGAAAGGCAAGCGGATACCAAATAGTTCTTTTGGTAATGCCTGTCCGAAAAATGAACTGTAGATCAATCCCCAGATGATCGATGGTACCGAGAGAATCTCAAAGAATTTTACGAAACGTTTCATCCCGCGGGGTAAAACAAATAGTTTTTGAGCTAGTATTGTCCCAATGAGCATCAGCAATCCGTAACCAACATCTGCGACCATCATCCCGAAGAAGACAAGATAAAATGGTGTCATCCAAGGCGTTGGATCTACTTCTTCATATTTTGGCAGACTGTACATTTCAGTCAGCAATTCAAAAGGTTCGATAAGCGGATGGTTTTTCAATTTAGTAGGGACTTCCTGCTGAATCTCTTCTGAGTTTGGTGTTTCGAAACTAACGTATATATCTTCTTCTGATACAGTTTCGTTTAACACATGCATCAAATTCTGTTTTTCTTCTGCATCTACCCAACCTTGCAAAACGATCAGATAAGTGGCATGGATAAACCGTTCTTTTACTTTTTCCCGTTCTGCAACGGCAAGTGTGACTTCTTCTACCCATTCAAATTCTTGGATATAGCCGCTGCACTGACCTAACGCTGTCGTTATCTTTTTTTGCTGCTCGTGAACAATGGATAATTGCTGTTTGGTTTCTTGCAATTTTTCTTTAGGATTTTGTTCATAAGGATACGTTTCTTTATTGAACCCGTATTTCCCAGCAATTTCTTCTATAGCAGCAACTGATTTTTTTAAAGCAACATACGAAAGATAAACTTGTTTTGGCGTATAATCTATTTCTTCCATATAAACGTCATCAAGCTTACTTAGTTCTTCCTTGAAACTTTCAAAATTTGCTGCACTCACAGTCCCCATCTCAAAAATGGTCGTCTTACTTGCATACATACTTGGAGCAATATCCAGCTGTTGCCAATGAAGAAGCCATTCTTCCTCTTCTTCTAAACGATCACGTTTTTCAGTTAGCTGTTCCCACTTTTCTTTTAAATCAAGGACCTCTTCTAATTTATTCATGAAATTTTCTTCGGAATAATTTGCTTCCAAGTCTTGTAAGGAAAGTTCTTGACGTTTCAAATGGAGTTTCTTTTGACGGCTATCGCCGTGGTGTTGTATGAATTGGATAGCTTCTTGGATGTCTTTCAGCCGATTGCCTAAAGCGCTTAATTTTGCTTCTTTATCAATAATCGTGGTATCTGGAAAATATTTTTCTACCCACTGGTTGTTTGTTCTATTTTGATACAGATCCCGGATTTCAACATTTTGGATTCCTTGTACTGCTTGTAAAATCCTCTCCTGATTTCTTTTATCTGAAATGAGGGTCACTTTTTCCATCTTAGTGACGGCCATAAGTTTCTTTCACCCTTTCAATGATTGCACCGATTGCTTGACTCTGATGCTTTTGATATTGGTCTTTCAAAGTTGCTTGCACCTTGTCTGCTTCTGCTTTCAATTTCATTTTTTCTTTTTCTAATTCTTGCTTTTCGAATTGTTCTTTTTCTTCTACCAACTGTTTCAGCTGTTGCCGACTGTTCGTTTGGATTATCTCCAATTCTTGCTCTTTTTCTTCTGCATAGGTCTTCAACTGCTGCCGTAGGGTTCGAGCACGCTTCTCATTTTCTTCTTCTGCTTTTCGGATTTGTTCCAAAGCTTCTAACACTTGCTTCACTTCCTTTCGATTTAAAAAAGAGGTACATGCTTTCTTTTTTCATTGAAAGTATGTACCTCTAAAGATAACTTAGTATAGGCAGGCCCCTTCAATAAAATGTCCTTCTCACCCCTTGAAGAACTAGATCCTTGAAGCTTACGCCCAACCTTTTTATTTCTGCTTACTTTTTATTATAACAAATTAAGCAATATTTTCAACTATCGTCATGAATTTCACACGAAAATTCTCTTTACAGATAGTAACACAGCAAGAACAGATAAGTATAGGGGCAAGTCTTACATAGTTTAAATTTTTTTAAATCCTTGTTACAATTAGTCTACTTTAGGGGGAATAAAAATGAAACCAATCATCGGCATTGCCGGGAATCAACTGATTCGAGCGACAGATACTTTCCAAGGAAATCAAGTAAGCTATACACCGCAGGGATTTGTGGATGCAGTTTTAGATGCTCAAGGATTACCTCTTATTCTGCCAGTCATGTCTCCAGATTCAGCGCCTCAACTAATTGAGAAAATCGACAAACTCATTCTTGCAGGCGGTCAGGATGTTAGTCCGCAACTTTACATGGAAGACCCTCATCCAAAACTGACGGAAACAAATATTCAACGAGACCAATTCGAACAGGCATTGATCTTGGAAGCATTGAAACAAAGAAAACCGATTTTTGCAGTCTGCCGAGGACTTCAACTATTGAATGTCGTGTTGGAGGGAACACTTTATCAAGATCTTTCATTATATCCAAAATGGTCCGTAAAACACGAACAACAGCCCACTGCCCCGCAGTTTGCAACTCACGAAGTCAAAATCGTTTCGGACAGTTTATTAAGTGACCTTCTCCCTGATTCATACTTTGTGAATTCCTATCATCATCAGGCAGTCAAAGATCTTTCTCCTTTGTTAAAAGCCATCGCCTTTTCCAACGATGGACTCATTGAAGCAGTCCAAAGTAAAGATAATATGCACAAAATCCTTGGTGTCCAATGGCATCCGGAACTTTCTCATCGTGTAGATTCATCTGAACAGCGTTTATTCGATTTCTTTGTGAATGAATTTTAATCGTTTTTCTGATTAGGTCGTGAGCCTGCCGTTCAACTCTGAGTCACAAGGAGCAATTTCAAAAAACAGCTTCTCATGTTTGTTGGATATTGTGACTTGTGACCGAGGAGTTGGCAGGAGAACACCGTTTAAGGAAGAGGTCGTGAAATCAGCGCCCTGACCTGAGTATTAGAGAAATAAACAGAAAAATAGCTTCTAATATTTTACCGTTTTTTGAGCTAATTCCGAAGGAGACTGCGACACGCCTTTTGTTGCAGTCGCTTTTTAGTCTATTGAGCAATGTTGGCTAGCATTTTTCTCAATCGTCCTTTCGATAATCCAACAGCCTTTGGAGTTGAGTAATCTGTTGCTGTAATTCCATTCCTTTTGTCGTATTCCGATTAAGTTTGCGTGGGAGCTGCTGCTCGATCACTTTTTTTACATTCGTTTGATCAGATTTTTTTGCAAATTGTTGTTCAATAGGCAAGAACGGATAATGTGTCACGATTTGGAAACCGTAAGAATTGCATAGTAATGAGTAGCCAGCAATCCCGGTTGTTTTTTGATAAGCTTTGGATAGACCTCCGTCAATAACAAATGCTTTTCCGTTTGCTTTGATCGGTGACTCTCCTTTTTTTACTTTTACTGGCGTGTGTCCATTGATGATTGCTGAACCTTCTTCTTTTGCATCGAATTCTGCCAAAATTTTTTCACTGAACCACTCTTCATCTCGCAAGTGATAATAGGGATTGCTTTTTTCGACGTGCGTATGAGGCTCTGTGAGAAAATAGCGCTCAAAAGTTGCCATTTTACTCTTGCCGAATAAAGGCGAAAATGGCCCGCTCCACGCATACCAAATCAAATCGGTCGCCAAATCTTCATTTGCAGTCAAATCTTTTGCGCTTTCAGTTATCTGTTTTTCAAAAAATCCCAGCAGTTCTTTTCCGCGATAAGATTGGTCTAATTCAAATGCTAAGAGCTGCCCCTTTTCATCTACAGGTATACAGCCATGGAACAGTACATGCTGATTGTTCGTGAGATACATTCCCCCTTTTTCGATCAAAAACGTCATGTGTTTTTGCATTCTTAACGAGTGCTGGAATGAATACATCAAACTATCGATCACTTTTTGTTCCTCTTCCAAGAATTTTTTAGGATCATCTGGCTGGATCGTTTGAAAACAAGTCCCTTTCAACTCATAGAGCTGACCTTCTAAAACGATCGTTGATTCCTCATAGTTGATTTTTTCCAACAATTTACGATCGTCCATTTTAAATTCAGGTCGTCGATTCAACAACTGATGTTCTGATTTGAATTGGAGGATAGAAAGTGCTTGATGGATCTTTTCTAATTCTTCTTGCTCTCTTTCAGATAGATCTTTCCTGTTTTTAGGGGTAAATACTGGATTCTTCTGATAGGTTTGATGGGCAAAAGAAAATAATGGACGTAAATTTAATCCATATTCTTTCTCTAATTCAAATAAATAGTTGTAGCGTGCGGCAATCCGTAAAAGCGTCAATAAACATGCCTCAGAGCCGCAATACGCACCAATCCACAAAATATCATGATTCCCCCACTGGATATCTACAGAGGAAAAATCCATGATTCGATCCATTACTTTGGCTGCTTGAGTTCCTCGATCAAAAATATCACCCACGATATGCAAATGATCGATGACAGATTTTTGGATCGTCTGCGCAAGTTTTGTTAAAAATTTTTCTTCTTCCTTCATCAAGACAAGTTGTTCAATGATTTTTTTTACATAGTCTTTTTTCCCGTTGATACGATCATCGATATACAAGAGTTCCTCAATGATATAGCTATATTCTTTCGGCAATCCTTTTCGAACTTTTGATCGAGTGTATTTGACTGTCGTAAACCGTAAAAGATCGATCAAACGATGGATCAGCTGGGATTTATCTTGTTTTTTGTACCAATCAGTCGTCAACACATATTCTGGATAAGCCGTAAAAATAGTGAATTGGCTGATCTCCGTTTCCGTCATTTGTTCAGAGAAAAGGTCTTTGATCTTTTCTTTAAGATTTCCTGAACCGATACGCAGAATATGATCAAAAGCAGGAAATTCGCCATGTATATCGCTCAAAAATAACTCTGTTCCTTTTGGAAGCTGCAAAATTGCTTCGAGATTGATGATTTCCGTGATGACATCTTCCGTTGTAGGGAACTTCTCTGAAAGTAAATCTAAATAGCGGTCCATTAAAACGCCTCCAAAAATTGGTATACTCAACATTATAAAGTTGTTATGCTCTATTTTCAATGAATATATATCCAATATAATAAAAAAATAGAAATAGGTCTATACAAAAAAGAAGCTGGGAACAATAAATGTCCAGCTTCCTTCTATATTTTTCTATATTTTATGCTTTTTTTCGTTCATTTCTCATAATTGAAATCGATTGTTTCAATGAACTCCATAATCCGCCTTCGCTATACACGAGTACATTCGATTTGTACATGTTTGCAGACAAGATCATCAATAAGAATGTTACGGCTACAAGTACCAACAAGGAAATCAATGCTCCACCCATACCGACTGTCTCATTTGCTAAGCGAACCGGCATAATATATGAAGATAAGAATGGAATATACGAAGTGATCCGAATAACGATATTGTTTGGATCTGAAGCTCCTAGTATCAATCCAAGCATATATCCGCCTAGAGATAGATAAGTCACTGGCAAAATTGCTTTTGCTGTATCTTCTGCTTTGTTGACCAAAGAGCCACATAAAGCTGCTAAAACAGAAAAAATCAAAATGCCAAAGATCATGAATAGAAGAGAATACCACAAGAATGGTCCAATCAAGTTATCCAATGAGATACCGTCTAATATATTTTTGACCATTTCCATATCTTTGAATTGACTGTATCCTATACCAAAAATAATACCGTATAATGCCATTTGCGTTAATGCAACAAGTAAAACACCTGTTAGTTTTCCGTAAAAATGCTTTTGTGCAGTCGTACTGGACAGGATCACTTCCATGATCCGCGTGCCTTTTTCAGAAGCGATCTCTTGTGCAATGATCTGCGCATACGTCAAAATAATAATGAACAAGACAATCGTTGCTACATAACTTACGACATATTGGACTGTCGAGTTATCTTCTCCAACTGTCATTTTTCCTTTTGAATCAAAATTGACTTTTTGTCGAGTCAAACTTGCTTGTTGGCTCAAGCTAGCTACTTCTTCTGGTGAAATGCCTAATTGACTTGCTCGAAGCATCGATTGCAAGCCAGTCAGTTGTTGTTGTATCAGTAGTTGTGTACTTTGTCCTAATGAATTTTCGCTATAAAGCATCCCATTTATCTTATCATTCTCAGTTGAGACTACTAAATACGCATCGATTTTTTCTTCCGAAAGCTCTTTTTGTGCTTTTTCTTCAGAATCAACTGCTTTGAACTCAAAATCATCTGTTTTGACTTGGCTCATTTGCTGACTGATTTGCTCATTATCAGCCAATACGCCGATTTTATTGACATCACTATTTTGTTGAGCAAAGTTTCCTGCTACATAAATGATACCCAGCATGATAAAAGGGACTAATATCATGATCAAGAAAGAAATCGACTTAACATTTTTTAAATAGACATCTTTGGTAATAATCCAAAACTTACGCATCGATTTCACCTGCTTTCAATTTGAAAATCTCTTCCAAAGTTGGCGGTTGCTGGTTAAACATAGGAATGTAGCCGAACTGAGTCGCACGAGTAAAGATTTCTTTCCCAGCTTCAGGATCTTCTAAGGTAATCTCTAACGTATTGTCTTCATGAAGGATCACTTTTTTCACGCCTTCGATTTCTTCTACTTCCTGTTGGCTTAAACCAGATTCCAAGAATAACTTCGTACGGCCAAATGATTCACGAATCTCATGTACTTTTCCATTCAAAACCATTTTTCCGTTTCGCAACATGATCAAATGATCGCAGATTTTTTCTACATTATCCATATTGTGGCTAGAAAAAATGACACATGAACCATGTTTTTTCAATTCCAATATTCCATCTTTTAGCAATTCAGCATTTACCGGATCTAACCCGCTGAATGGCTCATCCAAAATGATCAATTTAGGTTCATGGATTAACGTGGCGATCAGCTGGACTTTTTGCTGATTTCCTTTAGACAAAGATTTTACTTTATCCGTCTTTTTCCCTTTTACCTGAAATTTTTCCATCCAAAAATCGATTTTTGGTTCAATCTCTTTTCTTGATTTCCCTCTAAGTTCTGCAAAATAAAGCAGTTGGTCTTGAATCGTTACTTTCGGATAAAGTCCCCGTTCCTCCGGAAGATAACCGATGACATCATAATCTTTCTCCCCAAGATGATGGCCATTCCATAACACTTCTCCTTGGTCTTGTGTCAAAAAATCCAAGATCAAACGAAAAGTCGTTGTCTTCCCAGCCCCGTTTTGGCCAATTAGCCCCATGATTTTTCCATCGGGGATTTGGAAAGAGACATGATCGACAGCTGTGTAGTTCCCAAAAGTTTTAACAAGATCCTTGACTTCTAACATTTCTTCACTCCTTCTTCAAGAAATCACATATATCCTTAGACACCAGACGTAAGCGATTTATTATTTACCAACAAAACGTAAACGCTCTTTTTGTTGTACATAAAATGATAGGACACTTTACTTTCTTTGTAAAGTGCCCTTTCCTCATTCCTGATGTAATTTATCAAATACGTTTTGTGCGACATTTTTCGGCAGTCCGATTTCTTGTAATTCTTCTGTCGTGGCTGCTGTGATATTTTTCAACGATTTGAACTCTTTAAGCAGCATTTTTTTTCGTTTTGGTCCTAACCCTTCAATTTCATCTAATCGGGAAGCAAAACTGTTTTTACTGCGTAGCTGCCGATGGAAAGTGATTGCGAATCGATGGACTTCATCTTGGATTCGCTGGAGTAAGAAAAACTCTGGTGAATTTCGCTCAAGCGGTACTACAGCCAAATCTATACCGAATAGCAACTCATTTGTTTTATGTTTATCGTTTTTTGCCATGCCAGCAATAGGAATATCGATTCCTAATTGATTTTCTAAGACATCTTTTGCCACATCTACTTGTCCTTTTCCTCCATCGATCAAGATCAAATCAGGTAAAGGCAACCCTTCGCGAATCACTCGTGAATATCTGCGATAGATGACTTCTCTCATTGATGCATAATCATCCGGTCCGTTGACTGTTTTTATTTTATATTTCCGATATTCTTTTCTTGCCGGTTTTCCATCAATGAATACGACCATCGCAGCCACAGGATTCGTCCCCATGATATTAGAGTTATCAAAAGACTCGATACGTATTGGGGTCGGGATATTCATCGCGTTTCCTAAACGTTCAACTGCTCCGATCGTCCGTTCCTGTTTTCTGGCAATCAGATCAAACCGTTCATTCAAAGCAACTGAGGCATTCTTATTCGCCAATTCAACTAATTTTTTCTTTTCTCCTCGTTTTGGTTGCAGCACTTTCGTAGCTAACAAAGCTTCTACACTGGGCTTGTCGATCGTATCAGGAATCAAGACTTCTTTAGGAATGAAATGCTCATTTTCCTGATAAAACTGACCGAGGTAAGTCAAGAAATCTTCTTCTGCTTCGTTATAGAAAGGAAACATTGAAACATCTCGTTCAATTAGCTTTCCTTGTCTTACGAAAAACACTTGGACACACATCCATCCTTTGTCAATCGCATAACCAAATACATCTCGATCCAGTAAATCAGTATTTGTCATTTTTTGGCGAGTCATGATTGTCTCAATGGCACGGATCTGGTCTCGGTATTCTGCAGCTTTTTCAAACTCCATGTTTTCAGCAGCTTTTTCCATTTTCTGATGGATCTCTGACTCGATTTTTTCGTGTCCTCCGTTTAAAAACTTTTTCACTTCATCAACGATTTTCGTATAGACTTTCGGATCTACGTCGAAATAATAAGGACACAGACATTGTCCCAAATGATAGTAAAGACAAGGCTCCTTCGTCTGACTAGGTTTGCATTTTCTCAGAGGAAATAATCGATCGAGGATCTTCTTTGTCTCATTCGCCGCACCGACATCGGGATATGGTCCAAAATACAGTGCTTTGTCTTTTAGTACTTTACGAGTAATCACCAAACGGGGATATTTTTCATTCGTTATCTTAAGGAAAGGATAGGTTTTATCATCCTTTAACATAATGTTGTATTTAGGATCATTTTTCTTTATCAGATTGATCTCTAAGAGCAATGCTTCGATATTCGATTCTGTAACGATGTATTCAAAGTCTTCGATTTCACTAACAAGCCGTTCCGTTTTCGTATTATGGCTGCCAGTAAAATATGAGCGGACACGATTTTTTAATATTTTGGCTTTGCCGACATAAATGATCGTTCCATTTTTATCTTTCATCAAGTAACAGCCGGGCTGATCAGGAAGTAAAGCTAATTTGTTTTTGATTCGTTCGTTCATCTGGTACTCCCCTTCATATTCAATTAAAGTTATTATAGCATGTCTGTCAAAAAAACAATCCAGCCTGACAACGTAATTATACTCAAAAAATATTAATTTGAATAACCTTAACTCAACCGCAAAAAAACCGAGGACGGAACTGGATTCAGTCCCACCCTCAGCTTATTTTTGCTGTAAGTTTTTATAAATATTGATCGATCATTTGACGTAGTTGTTCTTTTGAATGAACACCAACAGCTTTTTCTACTACTTGACCATCTTTTTTCAACATTAATGTTGGAATGCTCATGATACCGAATTGTTGAGGAGTTTCTGGATTTTCATCCACATCCATTTTAGCAATTCTGAATTCTTCTTCATCATATTCTTGTTCCAACTGATCCAAAATCGGTGCTTGCATACGACATGGACCACACCAAGTTGCCCAAAAATCAATCAATACAAGTCCTTTATCTGTTTCTTCATTAAATGTCTTATCTGTAATTACTTGTGACATATCAAAGACCTCCATTTTTAAAATCTATGATTAGTATAGCATTTCTATACTTGGATAGCGAACCATCTGCTTACCTTTAGTAAGCTTTACTTAAATTTAACAATTGTCGCACCATTTCCGCCTTGGTTTGCCGGTGCAAACTCAAAGCTTTTGACGCTCCGATGGTTTTTAAGATAATCAGTAATTCCCTTGCGAAGTGCGCCTGTTCCTTTTCCGTGGACAATAGTCACTTGAGGATAACCAGCTAGAATGGCAGAATCCAAATATTGATCTACCTCACTTAGCGCTTCTTCGTATCGTTTTCCTCGAAGGTCCAATTGATTCGGCACGTGACTACTAGATTCAGATCGTACAGCATGGATAACTCGTTGTGTCGGCTCTTTTTGAGGAGCAACAGGCGTCAGCTCGTCTTCGGACACATTCATTTTTAATATACCGATTTCTACTTGCCACTGATTCCCGTTTTTACGTAAAAGCGTCCCTCTTTGGCCGTAAGTCGTAACCAACACTTCGTCTCCCGGTTTCAACGTTTTTTGTTCTTTCGCCTTCTTCAATACTTTATTTTTCTTCAAAGTTTCTTCTTGATGTAGATTTGCTAATTGGGTCTTTGCATCGATCAACTGATGCTCTTTCACATTTCCTTGCCCAATCTGCTGTTGCATTTTACGAATATCAGCAATGATTTTTTCTGCTTTTTCTTCCGCCTCTGACACGACTTCGTTTGCTTTTTTCTTTGCTTTTTCCATTTCTTTTTCACGTTCTTCAAAGAAATAGCTGTAAGCTTCTTTCAAATCATCGTGAAGTTCTTGTGCCTCAGAAACAAAATGACGCATTTCCAGATATTCGGTCTCTGCCATTTTCCGGCGATTCTCTAAATCTGTGATCATTTCGTTTAAATCTTGGCTCTCATCATTCATCAACTGCTTCGCTTCATCAATAACTTCTGTATCAAGACCTAATCGGCTAGAGATTTCAAACGCATTGCTTCGTCCAGGAACGCCAATCAGCAAACGATACGTTGGACTTAGTGTATCCACATCGAACTCCATGCTGGCATTAATCGTATTTGCCCGATTGTATCCATAAACTTTCAATTCAGGATAATGCGTTGTTGCCATCACATAAGCAGACTTTTTACCAAGATCATCTAAGATTGCGATTGCTAGAGCAGCACCTTCTTGCGGATCTGTTCCTGCACCGAGCTCGTCAAATAATACCAGACTTTTTTCATTGACTTTTGATAAAATATCTACAGTGTTCGTCATATGAGAAGAAAAGGTCGATAGACTTTGCTCAATCGACTGTTCGTCTCCTATATCCGCAAATACTTCCTCAAAAATACCGATTTGACTTTCTTCACCTGCAGGAATCGGTAATCCTGCTTGCCCCATCAGTTGTAACAGACCTAAAGTCTTCAACGTGATCGTTTTCCCACCTGTGTTAGGTCCTGTAATGACGATGGCTTGATAGTCTTTTCCGATTGTGATGTCATTAGAAACTACTTTTTCCTGATCGATCAGTGGATGTCTTGCTTGTTTCAAGACGACATGATTGTCTTCACTGATTCCCGGCACGATGGCTTTTACTTCTTTACCAAATCGTGCTTTTGCATTCATCAGATCCATTTTACCAATCACATAAGCATTGTGGATGATTTCTTGACGATGGGGAACAAGTTCAGCAGAAAGTTCACTTAAAATACGTTGAATCTCATTTCGTTCAGCGATTTGGTATTGACGCAAACGATTATTCAAATCCACCACTTGTTTTGGTTCAATAAATAAAGTCTGTCCTGAAGCACTTTGATCGTGGACTACACCGCCAAATACACCGCGGTATTCTTGTTTGACTGGGATAACGTAGCGGTCATTTCGCATGGTGATGATCGCATCACTTAAATACTTTGCATTTTTCCCACGGACGATCCCATCTAACTGTTCACGAACAGCTTGTTCACTTCGCCGAATGTTCTGTCTTATGCTCTTTAACTCAGGAGAAGCGTCATCAGTCACGCGTCCGTCTTCATCGATTGCTTCCTTTAAACGGCGGCTCAAAACAGGGATCGTGACTAACTGATCTGCCCACATATACAAACGTGCAAATTCGATTTCACTGTCAGAAAGATCATCAATGAAACGATTCAATTCGCTTGTCGTAGACAATACTCTGGAAACTTGTGCAAGCTCCACTCCATTCAAGTCTGCTCCGATCTCGATCCGTTTCATATGGGGACGGATATTTTCAAGTTTAGGTATAGGGATCCCGCCTCGCAGACGTTGCACTTTCAATCCATCCTCAGTTTCTTGAAGCCAGTTTGTGATCGTTTGTTTCTCACTCACTGGTACCAATTCTGCCAGTTCTTCTTTTCCTTGTGCAGTCACTACAAATTGTCTGACCATCTGTTTGACTTTTTCAAATTCCAATGTTTCAAGGATTCGGTTATTCATTTTATCACCTTATCTTTCACTATGAAAAAAGAGCTGTGCCGGACATACGCTACGCAGCCTTCTTAAATAAACTACTCTGTACAAAAAACGAAATATTTTCCAGCACTATTTTCCTTAATTCAAAATATTCGTTACCCAAAGCTCATACATCTTGTTGGTAAGAAATGGCGTTCTCTCAACGATAAAACGAGCGAAACTATGCTCGCCGAATTGATTTTGGACCACATCTAATGGAACAAAGGCAAGTAACTGCAAAATCAAAAATATAGTAACGTAAGCCATGATTAGTGACAGGATGCCTCCTGCAATCCAGTCTACCTGTCTCAAGATCGGCACATACGTCAATCCATGGACAAAAACCCCCACAAATCGGGTAAGCAGCCAGCCAATTAGCAAAATAATCAGAAAAGCAGTTCCTGCATAAAAAGCTTCATCTAGGTGAAAAGCAAATACCTGATCAAAAAATGCTAACTTTGATGTTGGGGTGACAGCTGGGTATGGAATGTATAATTCCAAATGACTTGCTAATGGTTTGTAAAAATGCTGGGCAGCAATAAATGACAATACATATCCAATCGCGAATATGATTTGCAAAGCAAACCCGCGACGTGCTCCAGAAAAAAACGCAATTAGCAATAAAAATAAAATCAGCAAACTCAGCATGCTACGTTCCTTTCTCTTCTAACTTTTTTAAATTTTTCTTATTTTGATAAAAGGATCTTAATTAGAAGATTTTTGTTTAATTTGTCCTTTTCGTTTCTCGTTTAAAATCTGTTGTGCTTCCACATGATTTTTAATGGTATGATCTGCTTGACCATTTTCTTTCAATACTTCCCGAGCTTCGTTCTCGATTGCTTCAATGCGTTTCACACGATTTTCAAGCTCTGTAAATTTGATCATTTTTTTCTTTAATTCTGCTGTTTCTTCTTCCAGCTCCAAGATTCTTTCTTGTTTCTTCAATTGATCCGAAAGCGCATTGACAGCCATCAAGATTGCTGCTTGTTCATTATCCATTTGTGGTGATAATTGTTTCAATTCTGCTAACTGTTCATTGATCAGCTTCGTTACGATATCCATATGATGCTTGGTTTCCCGTCCGATAATAGTATATGTTTGGTTGGCAATCACTGCTTTGTAGCGTGTTTTTTCGTGCGCCATACGAATCATTTCCTCCTATTTGATGAAAGTTTTATTTAGTGTACCATGAAGTTGGTTCTTTCACCGTTCTCCACAAATATTTTTCACATACTTAACTATTATATGATAAACTTTAAAAAAATGCTATGTCTCGCAATCTCTTAGAAAACGAAAAGTCGTGAGTTGCGGTATAGTTTTATGTATAAAAACGAGGAGAATTTTATGAGCAACGTCATTATCAAAGCAACAAACGACCAACTTAGTCAAATGAAAGCATACTATCGCTCTTATTTGTTAAATAAACAGATTCCTTATACTAGCTTTGCTGCAAAAAAAGACGGGACGACCATTACCGCTTATACATCCGGAAAAGTGATGTTTCAAGGTACGAATGCAGCAATAGAAGCTGATAAATGGGGGGAGGCACAGGATAAACAAGCCAAGCCAGCAAAAACAGCCTCTTCTTTGCCAAAAAATATCAGTCAATTATCCGTTTTAGGTAGTGATGAGGTCGGAAATGGCAGCTATTTTGGTCCGCTAACAGTATGTGCTGCTTATGTGAAACGTGATCAGCTTGCAGAATTACGTAAACTTGGTGTTAGAGATTCAAAAGAGTTAAAAGATAGCCAAATCATCCAGCTTGCTGACATCTTAAAAAAAACCATCCCCTATAAACTGCTTGTCTTATCTCCAGAAAAATACAATGAGATCCAACCAAAATACAATGCCGTTCGGATGAAAGTCGCTTTGCACAATCAAGCGATCCATTTGCTGCTAAAAAAAATCGAGCCAGAAAAACCAGAAGCGATTTTGATCGATCAGTTTACGCCGGAAGCAAATTTTAAAAAATATGCGCGTTTAGAAAAAAATCAATTACAAGAAAAACTGTACTTCGTTACTAAAGGAGAACAATATCATTTAGCTGTTGCTGCTGCTTCTATCATCAGTCGTGCCAGCTTTTTGGAAGAGTTACACAAAGCATCAGCTGAAGCTGGAATCACCCTTCCATCAGGAGCTGGAACGAAATCTGACCAAGTAGCGGCAAAACTATTGGAGAAAGGCGGCATGCCTATGCTTGAAAAATATGCCAAACTTCATTTTGCCAATACAGAAAAAGCTTTGAAGCTGCTAAAAAAATAATGGAACTGTGACAAAAGTCATGTCACAGTCCCTTGTTCCGAATAAACGGTGTTCTCATGCCAACTCCTCGGTCACAAGTCACAATAGTCATCAAACATGAGAAGCTGTTTTTTGAAATTGCTCCTTGTGACGCGGAGTTAAACGGCAGGCTCACAACCTCTTCCTTAAACGGTGTTCAAAAGCTTGCATCTGCGATAATAAGCCCGGCCAAACGAAAAATATGAGGAGCTATTTTTGTTTGGCTGGGCTTATTTATTACTGAAAATAAGTGGTCAATGCTTGTGTCAAACTTGCAGCAATCTGCTGCTGATAACTGTCTGTTACTAATTCCTTTAAATCACTATCATTATTCATATAACCCATCTCGATTAAAATAGAAGGTTGAAGATTTTCTCGAAGAACTTGATAGTTCCCAGTGGAGATTCCTCTTGAATCCAGAGGCAGATCAGTGAAGGAGTCAGCAATTGTCTGTGCTAATGTTTCCTCTTGTCCATAGTAATAATATGTCGTGATTCCAGTTGCTTCATTCGCATATTCCGTAGAGTCTGCGTGTAAACTGATAAAGACATCTGCCTTTTTTTCTTCACTGTAGTCGCATATATCTCCAAGCTGTACTAATTCATCTGTAGTATGGGTCAAATAAACCGTTGCTCCAGCATCCTCTAGCGCCTTTTTTACTTTTATGGCTGTACTTAATGTTATATCTTTTTCTTCTGTTTGTTCATCATTGCTTAATGCCCCAGTATCATTTCCGCCATGCCCAGGATCTAATACAATCACTGCATCAGATAGCTCTTCCGGTTTTGTTTGTATATTCTTTGTGACTTTGGTTCCATCTTCGAGGGCTAAATATCCAGTATAGCCATCATTTGTCTTGATCTGATAAGCATTTTTTGTTTCAGAAAGAAACTCCGCCAGCTCTCCGCCGTTTATAGTTGCAAGTGGGGTAGTTAGCGAGTCATCTGTATATAGTGTACGGTCATTTTTTCCGATTTTGATTAATGTCTCTTGTTCTGTATCATCAAATGATTCCTTTGTCTTTGTAACCGTACTGTTCGTACTGCTGACCGTTTGTCCAACTATCTTTTTTTGACCAAAAACATCTATTTGAAAACAGATAATAATGATAATGATTGCAAATACAAAAGCTCCAATTATTTTTTTCATTCTTGACTCTCACCTCGTAGATCCAGACTAAGGGTCAAAACTTAAAATCAGCTTAAGTACGCAAAAAAGGGGCTGTAAAAGATATAACCGTAGAAAATAACATTACTGCTAAAATGATTTTTTTCATTTTTGGCATATCCTGAAATCTCCTTTTGACTATTCGTGGTGATTCATCTACCCAATAAATAGTTTCCTTCATTCTACAAACAATTAATTTCTTCGTTATTAAATTAAAACACTTCCTGGAACACCGACATAATAAATAAAAATATACCCTGATAATCATGAGAGAATAACAAATTTGTATTTATGAAAAACTACCTATATAAAAAAAACAAGATATAACGATCTTCGTCATATCTTGCTTCTTCACCTAACTATTTTTCTCCCTATATAACAGCTTTACGCTTCTCCTAATACACCATTCAAATATAAATCGATCAATTGCGCCACATTTAGCGGTTCTTCCACAGGTCTTTTCGACCGAGTGATGTAAGGTGCTAACACTAAGAAAAAATGCCTTGCTGCGATTTCTTTTGAAATCCCATTTCTTAGCACAGATTGGTTTGCTGAAAAGATTTCTTCAAAAGGTTCACGATAATTTTTCTTCCATAGAAAGAAAAGATGATCTCTTGTTTCCTTTGAAAGATTGCTTTCAAGATCGTGAAGCATCAGAAACAAATCGACCAGATGTGTCTCAATCAAAAACTGCGCCATTTTTGTCAAGGTTACTTGAAATCCCGTTTCGCTTGTTTGAACGATTTCTCTCAAAGCTTTTCCAACATCTTTTAAGTGGTTTTCTAAAACTGCCGTATATAGTTTTTCTTTATCACCGAAATAATGATAGAGATTGGGTTGGGTGATCCCAACTTTTTGTGCGATCTCTCTTGTTGAAGTGCCGAGATATCCCTTGGACATAAACAAGTCAGTCGCTTCTTTCAAAATTTTTTGCTGTGTATCTTTGTTGTATCGATGGACCATTTTTCCACCTGCTTTTTGGTTATTCTTTTTCTTTCAATACACCATCTTCCATCATAAATATTCTATCGCATTTGTCAATCAGCCGTGTATCGTGAGTAACCATGATCGTTGCTTTATTTTTGTCTTTTGATTCTTTTGCCAAGATATCGACTACTTCTCGTGCCTTTTCTGAATCCAAACTAGCAGTTGGTTCATCTGCTAGAATAATGGACGGATCATTGTACAATGCACGAGCGATTGCGACCCTTTGCCGTTCTCCACCAGATAGTTCTTCTGGATACTTGTTGATCAACTTATCCACGCCAAGCTGCTCAAATAATTCTTTTGCTTCTTTTTGACGATGTTCATGTTTGATCTTATCTACTAATAATAACTGCTTTTTTACTGTCAGAAAAGGAACCAGATTGGAAGCTTGCAAAATAAAGCCAATTTCTTTAAAACGTAGTTTAACGCGTTCACTTTCTTTTTGATTACTGAATTCTTGATCATTGATAAATACAGAGCCACTGCTAGGCGTCTGCAATCCGCCTGCCAAAGTCAAAAAAGTACTTTTACCTGAACCAGAAGGACCGATGATTGCAACAAATTCCCCTTTATCGATACTCATGGTTGTTTCTTTCAATGCTTTAACTACTTGGTCGCCATCTTGGAAACTTTTTTCTACTTCTTTAAATTCTATTGCTTTCATGCTCTTCCTCCTTCTTATCCAATTGCCTTCAACGGATCGATTTTTACGATTGTCCGAACAGAAAATAGTGCGCCTAACACAGCTACTACCAGCATCAACAAGCTAATGACGCCAAAAAACAGCCAATTGCTTTGGAATGGAACCGCATCAGGTAGAACAAGGGATGTTCCCACTGTTCCTAATAGACCAAGAAGAATACCAACAAATGATAAAATGAATGTTTGTGCCACTACAGAACGCGCAATAAATCCTCCTGTGATCCCTTGTGCTTTCATTACACCAAAGATATTAATCTTTTGCATCGTCAGTACATAAATGAAAATCCCGATCACAATAGCCGCAATAACGATCAAAAATCCGATCATAAATCCAAAAGTCAATACTTGCGCATTATATCCAGGTAATTCATTGATGAATTTAGAAATTTTGATCTGTTCTAAATCTTCAGGTAAATTACTGATTTTACCTCTGACAACTATTGCGTTAATCCGTGCATTTTCACTTGTATCTTCTTTTTCGAAGCGGATCTCTTGGTAAGCATTGATGGTTGTATAGAGAACTGGTGAGACATTGAATTTGGCATGATCCGTAAAGCCAGTTAGTTTAAACGTCTTGTCACTACCAGATAACTTAACTGTATCTCCTACGGCTAGACCATATTCTTCTTTCAAACTAATATCGCCTACTGCCTCATCATCGTTATCAAAAGCTTTTCCTTCAACAAGATTGGGCATGATGAATTGATTTTTATCGATACCGAAGAAGCTAACATTGATTTTTCCTTCTTCTGTACTGTCTTTACTAGTCACGACTCCAGGTGTCTGGGCAAGATACGCCACTTTCCCACCTTCGACTTCTTCTGCTATCTTCTTAGTAATCATGGACATCCCTAGATTTGAATTTGCATCTTTCGAAAGCACAATCGAATCTGCCTCCCACTTGTCGACTGCTGTTCGATTATCTTGAGCTAAGCCATAAGCTAACCCAGTCAAAAAAAATACCAGGTAGGCGATCAAAAACATCACCCCTGCAACTAACGCATAACGTAACTTTGAATGCATAATTTCATTTAATGCTAAAAACATTTAACTCCTCCTCCTGAAATAATCATTTTATACAACAATTTTATCACTTGATAAATTTTTGGCGAATATTATGCTCAAAAAATTCTTCCGCTATTTCATTATATGAATTTTTTATTCTCGATTGATTAATATTTATTATATCCCCACACAATAAAAGACCGTGATATTTCTCACAGTCTTTTATCTACTCTATTGCTATTTGCTCTCTTAGCTAGTACTTTAAAAGCTAACTCATTGAGGTAGTGAAAACGAGAGGTGTGTTCAGACAGAAATCCAAAATCCTCAACTGCTAGCTGTGGAATCGTAGTTTTGTGTTTCACGATATCCGCAAGCAGGTTCAAATCTGATAATAAGAATTCTTGGCTTATCAGCTGTCCGCCAATTATTTCTAATGTATCCGGATGGTAGATCAGCTTTGCATTTACTGTTTTGTTTTCTTCATCGTATTGTGGAAATAGATCAAATTCTCCTGAACACGAACCGGTATTTTGTTCCAAGAATGGCGCTTCATCTTCTGTCAGCCCTACAGTTCCTAAAAAGTAGTCTATAATGACTGCTGCTGTTATCTTTTGTCTGAGGTCGTAAGCGGTTGGCTGACCACTCAAAGTTAGCGCTACTGCTCTTGCCATATGTACAGCTCGAGTAACTAAAGGTAAAAAGAGATGCCGTTTATTTTTGTCAAAACTGACTGGGACGATATCTCCAATCGCATAGATGTCCGGATCACTTGTCTGCAGATATTCATTGACTATCACAGTCTCATCCTCATACAAAGCCACTTTTTCTTTTAACAATGTCGTATTAGGACGAGTTTGGGCAGAAAAAATGACCATATCTGCCTTTATTGCTTGAGATAGAAGTTGTACGGATACTACTTTCTCTTCTGATTTTTTCCAATCGATCAAGAATTCATTTGGATAAAAATTGATTTGCTTAGTTTGCAGCTGATTTTGAAAACTGTTGATCATATCCTTATCGAAATATCTTGATAAAACATTCGGCATATAATCAACTAGATGAATAATGTATCCTTTATTTCTCAAAGCATCTGCTAATTCCAATCCAATATAACCAGCACCGAAGATCACTACTTCTTTTGCTTCTTTTAAAGCGGCAAGTACTTGCTTAGATTGCACTAGATTTTTATAGGTGTAGACATTTTCAGCTTCAATTTGTTTATACAAGGTGACAGGAGAGGAACCTGTTGCTACGATTAATTTATCATAGGTTATGGTCTCGTTTTTTCCTTCTTTGGATGCGAGGATGAGCTGATGTTTGTCTGGATCAAGTTCAGTTACTCTCCATTCGGTGATCAGTTTTGCCCCACTTTCTTGAAGAGTCCGCATGTTATGGGCAACTTCAGCTAAACTACGTATCTTTCCTTTTAAATAAAGGTTGATTCCATTTGAAACATAGCCTAGTCCATCTTTATGATCTTCATCGATCAGTAAAACTTCTGCTTTCGGTTGAAGTTTTCTTAGATTTAGGGCAGCTGTGATGCCTGCATGGGAAGCACCAATGATCACGATTTTCATGTTTTATTCATCCTTAAATTCAATTTTTCTAAATAACATTCTTTTAAAAATTGGTTCAAATAGGGGAAATCATAATTATATTCGTTGCTAGTGAATACAAAAACTTTAGCGGACTTCTGTGACGGGTACTCTTTCAATTGGCTAGTCAAAATGATATCATACTGCTTTTCTTTCTCGTATTCGACTAAATCATATTTGATCGTATTCAGCAATTGTTCCTGGATGATTTCTTTCACGATATCCGCCATTAGCCTTTCATAAGGAAGATCATAAGCAATTTGCAGACGTAATTCTAACTGCTTGATCAGCGTCCGCAAAATAGATGCATAGCGAGCAAATAATTCAAAGCGGGCATTTTCCTCGTCTACTTCAGTAAAATCAACAATAGCAAATGTTTGTCTGACCAATCTTTCACATAAAACCAGGAATTGTTTATCTTCTACTTCAGTTAACCGCTGTTTTAATCCTTCTTGGCCAAAAATATTCATCCATCCTCTAAAATAGGCAAAATGAGCGTGATTTTGCATCACTGTCAACGCAATCTTTTGCGAAATCTCTTCTGGAAAAACATAAAAAGAGAAATATTCTTCTATCGATTGTTTAAACGTTCGATTCAATTGAGCTACTACGTCGTCTTTGTATTTTTCGCTTATCAAAAACTCCTGGACATGCGAGTTATGTGTATCTAATGTAAAGTTACTGATCATGAAAAGATAAAAAACCAACGTTTCATTTTGATTCCAAGGAAAGGCATATTGAAAGAAGTAACGGGTCAAAAATGTATGGAGGTCCAATAAAAATTGTGTCGTTTGAAACAATCCAACAGGAAGATTGCTATAATCTGGTTTGGATTTTTTCGTACAGCGCATTCGCTTCTTCATAATGGAAAGCCATATTTCAAATTTCAATCGTCCTTCTTCTGTAATAGTAAAACTAAACTCTTTTTGCAGCAGATCTAAAAAAGTGTTTCCTGATAAATCACTGTATTCTTTTTTGTTTTCAAGATAAGGACGTCCAAACCAAAATAATTGGAAATAAAAATAACAAATTTGACTTTCTGGACCGGTCAGCCGCCCGCTTTTTATTTTCAGATGAAACTCATTTAAAGAATCATTTAATTCCTTCACTCTGCGAGACAAAGTAGCCGAACTGATATTAAGTTCCATGACAAGTTTCTGCCGATCAAATGAGCCATTTTCCAACAGATAAAGAAGTATCTGATATTTTGTAGAATAGCGCAAGTAGCAATGATAATAAACATCGACTGCTGCTATATTTCCATGTCTGATTAATAAAATATTCCCTTCTTGGATAACAATTTCCAATTGTTTGATATTTTCCAAGTTAGCTTGTAAATAAAACAGATCTTCTTTCAAGGTAGCCCGATCAACTGATAAGCGGGTAAGTACGTTATTAACGGAAATCTCTCCTTTTTCCTCTAATAAAAGTTGGAAAAGTTTGATTTGCCGTTGTTCATTTTTTTCAAGCAAACTGAAAAGTTCCAAGTCCACTCCTCCAAGCATTTCTGATTTTAACAGCAGAAGTTTCCTTCTCATCCTTGAAAAAGAGGATCTGTGACAGTTATCACAGATCCATACAAATTCTAATCACTTAGCTGGTTGGCCCAGCTGTCAGTTCCCATGTGACCATGCCTTGATACGTTGCGCCAGGTTGAGCATTCGTACTGCTATTTACCTCTAAGAGTAAACCATCGGTATCGGGAAAGTCAACGAGAACCTCTCCTTTAGCTGTTCCATCACTCTCATAAATCAACGTGTTTTGACCTTGCTGAATCAATTGTTTTGATCCAGAATGATTGAAGTATAATTTTGTTCCGCTTAATTCTTGACCTTGATCATTCTTAAATAAAGAAGTCAATGTCCCTGTCAGTTGCCAAGGAGACGTGCTTGGAAGCCGAGTATCCCGCACATCAAAAGAAAAATCGCCTTTTGCTTCATAATAACTTGTCTTCAACGGTTTGGGGAGATCGTTACCAAATGTAAAATCATCTGGTACATTAACTAATGTTAATTCTTGTTTGGGGACAAGAATTGTTTTAGCAGATGTTTGGACAACTGGGTTAGGAAGCTTAGCACCATCTGCTAATGTAATATTGCTGGAAAGTACAGCTGCCTTTGTCAGTATGCTGACGGATTGTACAGAAGTATCTACAGTATTTAATTGATAGTTGTAAGTAAGATGAATGGTATCTCCTATTTTGCTCAATAGATCTGCTGGGACAGAAACTCCTTGTTGAATGCCGGTATCTGCGATAGTTGTACCATTTAATTTTAAGGAACCATTGATATAAGTAGTATTTTCAGGAAGTGAGATCGTGATTTTTTTGTCGGTTATCGCATCCCCAGATTTTGTTAACGTGAATGTCACATTTTCTTGAATCGTATCTCCTGATAGAGCAGACAGGGGATCTCCTGTCTCAGGTTGTCTGCTAAGGTTTTTTAGCTGACTATCTGCACTCACAGATGGAAAATTAGCCACTGTTATTTGAGGAAGAGTGGTGATTCCAGCTTGTTCAGACTGCCATTTGTACGCAAAAGACGGATACATGTTAGTAAGTACATCGTCCACCAAGCGATAATCAAAATAATATTGCCCTGAAGCCAATGCAGGTAGTGTAGAAGTAGCTGTATTTACACCCCCGTTATTTGATTGGATCGTTTGGAAAAGTTGATCTGTCCATCCTGTCGCTAATTTTTGGGTTCCTTTCGAATAAAGCCTGTAATGGATCGAACCCTTTTTTAGTTCAGTTGCTGACCAATTGGCCGTGACTTGGTACGATGCAGAAGAAAGGAGCTTTCCCCACTGACTATCGGCTGTTAAGTTTGTTGGTAAAACCGTTCCGTCTAGCTTGTACTGCTCCAATACCTTTAAAGCAACAGGAGAAAGCAATCCGCCTTGCGCATCTTTCCCACTGTACACGATATTGGCTGTCTGATTCAATCCACTTGTGCTTGCTGGAGTATGAGTCAGTATTGCTCCTTGTGTAACGTTTTTTCCTGTAAAATAGTTGACTACGCGATCAAAGCGACTAAATGGCAACTGATCAAAACGTCCTTCAGTCAGCCCCATCGTCAATGTCCGACTATTGGTAGAGCCTGGAAGGTTCTGGTTATTTCCATCCACGTATTCTGTGGTATCAGCAAATGTATTATATTTTCCTGTTGAATCACTTGTTGAGATGTAACTATTCCACGTATTTATCTCTGCACTTGCAGAAAATGCATATGCTCCTGGATTCAAGTTTCCGCCAGTTAATTTAGGATAAAATCTACCTGCAGCTGGAGCTAAAATCGAATTGAACATACGATCTTGGATAATATTATTCGAATCATAAAAATCAACAGAAAAAACGGCCTTTTTAGACATAGAAGGTTGTAATTTACCCTTGGTCAAAATTTTGTTTGGACTCGTATCATATTTATCTCCGTTTTCTGTCATCTTCGCGACATTAGCTGTAACATCAAATTGAAGCGGGATATCGTCCACGTTGAATTCGCCTCGCGTAATAATAGCAATAATATCTGCCAATAGAGTATTTGTATCCCACGACCCCATCCCAAAACGCAAGGTATGGCTTCCTGCTGATAATAAACTACCGCTAGTAACCTTGATGGGGGCACCGGCAATATACAAGTAGGCGTTGTTCCAGTCAATTGCTTTTAATACATCACTGCTTGATACATGTTCCGGCAAATTGATGATCGCCACAAATGCAAATCCTTGTGCAGTGATATTCACCAAATCAAGTACATTTGTTAGTTTCACATGGCTTTCCCAATGAAAACGGACCGTGCCACCTTTCCAAGGATCATTTGAACCATCGTTCAAATAAGTAGCAGTCAATTTAGGCAATTGGTTAGCCCCAGTTAGTTGGACAAGCTTCCCGCCATTGACTGCACTACGTCCACCATTTGGAGGTACGATATTTTCATACGTGTATGGATCATAAGAAATGGCAGGAGGCGTTGCTCCAACAGCTTCTGCCGAAGGTGAAAAGATAAATATACTTAAAACAAAAAGCGAAGTAAAAAAGAAGGAGCGAAAAAATGAAAATTTATTTTGTAGCAACATGTTCATCCTCCTTTTCCTTTCTTCTCCATAACAACAACCACGCAAGAAGCCATAATTCTATACCAATGATCAAATAAAGAAAACGGATCTTTTCTTCATTCGTCTCCGGGAATACGCCATGTTGATTAGATTCTTTATAAATCGGTAGCTGTGTCTGCTGTTTTGATGCGCCATTGACTGAACCACTTGGATGCGGAACTGGACTTAGATCATAAAATGTAATCGTACCTGAACTTTTGGTATCTGCTTGGACTGGCTCTTGCCAGCTGAAGAACAGCAAACTTGCAATAATCCCTCCCAATAAGATCGATGTTTTCAACGAAATCACCTCATCATGTTGTTTCTCCTTTTTTCTTTTTCTTGTGGACCCACAAAAACAGCAAAATCAACCATAACACTAGAACTGCAGCAACCAATCCTGCATAAAGCCATGGGAAAGATTGTTCTTGTACTGCAAAAACGGAATTTTCATTTACTTTTTGTGCTTTTTCTTTTTTGATCGTAAAGTTTTGTGTAAATCGCCATTCATTACTGTCGCCTGATTTTGCTATGATTTCTGCGCGGTAATCGCCGGCTTTTGCTTTATCACCAGCTAAATCAAGATTCAAGTGAAAATTCGAATTTGGTGCAACTAAAAATTCATTAGACGTATTTTCAATATAAAGCTGATTTTCATAAAAGATCTTGCTCGTAAATATCAAATTGCTGATAATCCTAGGCTGAGGATTTTGGAAACGAAGCTGAACAGTTGGCTTTGCGTTGACCTCGTCCAAATCTCCTGATAAAAGTTTCAGATCCGGTTCTATCGTCTCTTGACTTTCTTGTAAAACGACTGCGAGATTATAAGCAATACGATTTTTGATTTGTGCTCCTTCTGTAGCATTTTCTGTTTCAGCTTCTTCTTTAGGTGAAACATGAATACCCGCTAATACACGTCCCTTAAAGCTTTTTGCTGGGATTTTCACTTCTATAGGTATAGTTGTTTCTGCATGTGCTGATACATTGATTTCCTTTTTCGCAATGAGCAAAACGTCACGGACATCAAACGGCAATGTCTCATCTAACGTTGGGTTTTTTTGACTATAATCGATCGTTCCACCATCACTCGTTACCGCCGGATTGACAGAGACCTCAAATGTTCGTTCTTCATCTGAAGAATTGCTGATAATTACTTCTAGTGTCTGATTTTGTTCCGGTGCCACTAATAAATCAAAATAACCGATTGCTTTATCTATTTGGTTCTCTGGAAATACCGGTTTGATTCCAAAGTCTCCTGCTGAATCCTTTGCTTGGCTGATTGACGGAAAAATGAAAAATAGACTTAAAATAGAAAAAAACGAAACAAACAGTCGTTTACTTTGATTCATTGTCCACCACATCCTTTCAACAACAACTGCGGTAAAAAATCCTTCACCTATAGTATTTTCACCGCAGTTTGTTGAATTTATTTCATACTCTATGCTACTGGGCCAGCCACGAGGTTCCAAGTCAAATCAGCCGTGAATGTTCCAGCTGCTGCTTTCGGCACTTTCAGTGTGATATTTGCTGGATCATAAACAGAAAGCCATGTTCCCAGACCTTGATCTTTTGCTGCTGTAAATATTGGTGTCGCTGCACTTGCTTTACTCAACCCAGTTACAGTTTGACTAGTTGGTCCAGTGGATTCGTTATCTGACGTACTTTTAACAGTGGATGTTCCAAAATCTAATTCAGCGCCTTGCAAAACTTGTGAACCGTTTACAAAATCTGAAACCGAAACTGTCACGTTCCACCCTTGTGCTTGGCCATCTGCACCTACACCTCGACGATCTGATACTTGGAGATAAGGTGTATCGTTTTTTGAAGCGTCTACTTGATACGTTTTTGTTCCGCTTTCAATCTCGTGTGTACCAAATGGCAATTCAGGAACTACATCCAATGTTAAAGAACCTGTCTGGCCAGTTGCTGGATTTTCCGGATCTGCTGGCTCTACTGGTTTTGAAGGATCAGTAGGGTTAAGAGGCTCAACGGTATTTGTTGGTTCAGTAAAGGTAATATCTCCTTTTGAAGTCGCTTGACCCTCAGCAAAAGCTGGTGTTGCCAAGCCGCCTAGAAGAAGTGTTGAAAGTAATAATGTCCCAATCATGTTCTTTTTCATAATAAATCACTCCTTTTTCTTAGTGACCTAAGTATAGTAGAGACAGTATGCAAAAAATCCTCATGAATTCATCCGCTTACTTGAAATTATGACCCTTTTTGTATAAAAGAGAAAAAAACAATAAAATCGTTTACATGAATATTCTTCCTTTTTTATTAAGTATGAAACAATATTTCAATTTTATTTTTTCGTTTCAAATTATTCTATTAGTGACATCCTTGAACTATAAAAATAGGAGTACGGCATCATCTGCCGCACTCCTATTTTTTTCGTCATTTATTTCTTAAATAAAACGATTCTCACGCAATTTTATTTTTTTGATATCTTCTACTGTTTGTGTTCCAGCTAATTGCATGACCATTTCCAATTCTGTTTTAAAGAAATCAAACACTTGATGGACTCCTGTACTTCCTCCTAAAGACAATCCATAAATAACGGGTCTGCCAATAGCAACAAGATCGGCACCTGATGCGATTGCTTTGAAAACATGTTGTCCACGTCGTACACCGCTGTCAAACACGATTGGTACACGTTTATCTACTGCTTCTGCCACATATTGCAACGAATCAAACGCAGCAGGCCCCCCATCTAATTGACGGCCACCATGGTTAGATACCCAAATTCCACCAGCACCAGATTCTAATGATCGATAGACATCTTCTTCTGATTGAACACCTTTCACGTAGACTGGCAAATCAGAATGAGCAGCGATAAATTCTACATCTTTTGGACTAAGTTTTTGTTTGGAAGATTTATATACAGCATCCATCGTTTGGCCTACTCCTGATTGATAAGCCTGAACGATCGGCATTGGCAGCGGGAAGGTAAACCCGTTTCTGCGGTCTGTTTCACGGTTTCCGCCAACTGTTGCATCCGCTGTCAATACGATTGCTTTTGCTCCATTACGCTTGGCCACTTCAAGAATATCCAAATTGATTCCATTATCTTTGCTCATATAAAATTGAAACCATTGCGGTGCTTTCTCCCCGCCTGCTTCTCTTATCTCTTCTAAAGTACAAGAAGCGTAAGAACTTGCTGTATAGATCGTCCCAAAATCTGCTACACCTTTTGCAGAAGCTTTCTCCGCCTTCACATGAGCTAATCCATGAGCAGCAACTGGTGCCATGATGATTGGTGCAGTCAGCATTTCTTCGTCAAAATGTGTAGTTGTATCGGGTAATTCTACATCTCTTAATACATGAGGAATAATCAAACGATGATTGAATGCCCGTTCATTTTCTTGATAAGTAAATAAGTCGCCAGCACCACTGCTGATGTAACCATAACCACCAGCTGGAATCACTTGTGAAGCCGCGATTTCTAAATCTTCCATATTGATAAAATCTACTATTCCTTCATTTGTACCTGCTTGATATGTTTTTTCCATCTCAATGCCTTCTCTCTATAAAATTTGAATGATGAACAATATGATAGCGTTTACACTTTTTATATTACTCTTCGACATTGATACAGGCAAATAATCTGTTTACATTTCAGCCATTCCAGATGTCACTACTCTGGAAGAAATGATTGTAATAAAAATAGATAAAAAACCGATGGGACTTTGACAAAAGTAGTGTCAAAGTCCCTTTTTTTGAATAAACGGTGTTCAAAAGCCATTTTCTCGGTATTAAGTCAAATTTATGCAAAAATGTGGAAAGCCATTTTCACAAAATTTTTCTTACTACTCGAAACTAAGCGACTTTTTCACAACCTCTCGATAAAACGGTGTTCAATCAGCTGACCCTCGGTATTAGCTCAAAAAATGGCAAAATATGAGGAACTATTTTGCCATTTGTCTCTCTAATACTCAGGTCAGAACGTTGACTTCACAGTCTCTTCCTTAAACGGTGTTCAAAAACTTGCATCTGCGGTAATAAGCCCAACCAAACGAAAAATAGGAGGAGCTATTTTTGTTTGGCTGTTCTTATTACTTGATGCAGGGCAGGTTTTTCACGACCTCTGATTCACGGTGTTTCTTTTTCATCAACATTTTTACGAAATACTGTGGAAGACTATTGAAATAAGTGTGGATTGTTTCTTTGTGTTTCAATCGTTTCTTGCCATTCTTCATTTAATTTTGGATTACCGTTTTCTTCCTTGAACTCATAAGGTCCTAATTCAAAAATCCCAGACAGTATTTGATTCACGATTTCATATAGTTCAGTGTGATCAGACACATGATTCTTGAAGATCATCTCATTATCACCACGTTTGAACCTCACATTCGGGCTCTCATGATGAACCTCTATGCATTTTTCTCCTTTTTTTAACTGACGGACTTCTGAAAACATCTCATAAATATCTTCTCCAGTAAAACCTTCAGCAAGCGCCAGACTGTCCACAAGACCGCCTACTGTCAGTTCAGAGATTATTGCTTGATTGGAATCTAATTTTAATGTATAGCTTGTCGCTTCTACTACGCCACATGCATTGCAACCGCCTTCTGATAGTTCGCTTTTTCTAATCAATTGAACTTCTTTCATTTTCTCTTCCTCCTCTTAATTTTCTACTTATGTATTTTTATCACCTGACATAGGTGACTCCTATCAACGCTATCATGTGCTTTTTTCCTCAGAAATCCTATTTATCCATTCCATCTATCCCTTATTCTTCTACTTTTCTTTCTCTAGCATATAAGAGATACGCATAGTATTCAAGCAAGGATTGTCGATATAAAAAGAACAAATACTGCTATTTTGATTTCTTTTGGCTATATTACATATAAATAAAATTTATCATACCTGCTCTTTTTGACTATATCATCATCTGACTTCTATACTTCGTTTGTATTAAAACTTAGGAGGAATCATTCATGCTTACAGGGTTAAACTTATTAAATAATCCTTTTCTAAATAAAGGAACAGCTTTTACAAAAGAAGAACGGGCAAAATATGGAATCACTGGTATGCTTCCAAGTACTGTCCAAACACTGGAACAACAATCTGTTCAAGCTTATGGTCAATACTTAAGCAAACAAACAGATTTGGAAAAACGTATCTTCTTAATGAATCTATTCAATACGAATCGGACATTGTTTTATAAATTGATGGGCGAACATTTAGTTGAATTCATGCCTGTCGTTTATGATCCTGTCGTTGCGGATTCAATCGAACAATACAACGAAATTTTCTTGAAACCGCAAGATGCTGCATTTCTTTCAATCGACGAACCAGAAAACATCAAAGCAAGTTTGAAGAACGCGGCAGATGGACGAGACATTCGTTTGATTGTTGTGACTGATGCAGAAGGAATCTTAGGTATGGGCGACTGGGGTGTGAACGGTGTTGACATCGCTATCGGCAAATTGATGGTCTATACTGCTGCTGCTGGTATTAATCCAGCACAAGTTTTGCCTGTATCGATCGACGCTGGTACTAATAATGAAGAATTATTGAATAATCCCTTATACTTAGGCAATCGTCATGCTCGTGTAGAAGGCGAAACTTACTATGAATTCATCGATCAATTCGTTCAATCAGCTACCGAATTATTCCCAGAATTGTTATTGCATTGGGAAGATTTTGGACGAGGAAATGCTGCAGCGATCTTAGAAAAATACGAAGATCAAATCACTACTTTCAACGACGATATCCAAGGTACAGGAATTGTTGTCCTAGCAGGTGTATTAGGCGGATTGAATATATCCGGTGAACAATTGAAAGATCAAATAATTTTGACATTTGGTGCTGGTACTGCTGGTGTGGGTATCGCAAACATCCTTTTAGATGAGATGATCCGTCAAGGTGTACCTGAAGAAGAAGCACGCCAACATTTCTATCAAGTAGATAAACAAGGTTTATTGTTTGAAGATACAGAAGGATTGACTCCTGGTCAAATCCCATTCGCTCGCAAACGCTCAGATTTCACTAATGCTGATGAATTGACAAACTTAGAAGCAGTTGTAAAAGCGATCCATCCGACAATCATGATTGGTACTTCTACCCAACCTGGAGCATTCACTGAAGAAATCGTGAAAGAAATGGCTGCTCATACACCACGTCCGATCATCATGCCTTTGTCTAATCCAACAAAATTGGCAGAAGCAAAAGCAAAAGATTTAATAGAATGGACGGACGGAAAAGCATTAGTTGGAACAGGTATCCCTGCTGCTGATGTTGAATATAATGGTGTAACTTACCAAATCGGTCAAGCAAATAATGCTTTGATGTACCCAGGTTTAGGACTTGGTTTGATTGCTTCAACAGCTACACGAGTAAATGCTGAAATCATTTCTCAAGCTAGTCGAGCATTAGGCGGAATCGTTGATGTAACAAAACCAGGAGCAGCTATCTTGCCTCCAGTAGCAAAAATCACTGAATTTTCTCAAACGATTGCTGAAACTGTCGCAAAATCAGTTGTCGCACAAAACTTGAATCGTGAAGAAATCACGGATATCAAAGAAGCAGTTGAATCTGCTAAATGGGTTCCTGAATATAAATCTTTAGAAGATTAAGATCGTTATAGTAAAAGAACATACAGAAACTTTGTATGACGTCTAAAAAGAAAAAAGCGACTGCGGCAAAACAGCGGCCAGCCAACTCCTGCTCTTTTGTCGCTTTTCTTTGGCTTTTTTCATATGATACAGAATAAGAAAGGATCTGTAAAAATGGCACAAAAAACAACAACTGCAACTGCAGTTGAGGAAAAGAAAAAAGAAGGTTTTTGGTCCACAAAAATCACCGGCGTAAGTTTGCCACTTTATTTGATCATGGTCCTTGTCCTGATCATTGCAATGGCTTTAGGGAAATTACCGACGAATATGATTGGACCAATCGCAGTTTTGGTTATTTTCGGTAATTTATTTCATTTTATCGGGACAAAAATCCCTATCGTCAAAAGTTATTTGGGTGGTGGTTCCGTTTTTGCGATCTTCGCTTCTGCTGCGATTGCTACATTTGGGATCTTACCTGAATATGTAGTGAAATCCACAGAAAACTTTGTCAGCAATATGGGCTTTTGGGACTTTTATATTGCTGCCTTGATTACTGGTAGCATCCTTGGTATGAACCGTAATCTATTGATGAAAGCTTCTGTTCGTTTTATTCCCGTTGCACTTATTTCAATGGTCGTCTCCTTTTTTGCCGTAGGACTCGTGGGCATGCTTATCGGAAATGGTTTTGCAAATTCCGTTTTATACATCTCATTACCTGCGATGGCTGGTGGTGTTGGAGCCGGAGCCGTTCCTTTATCAACGATTTATGCAAATGTTTTAGGTACGGATGCTTCTTCTATCATTTCCCGCCTGATTCCTGCGACAGCAATGACAAATGTCTTAGCTATCATCGGTGCAGCATTAGTTGCTCGTGCTGGACAATCAATGCCAAAATTCAACGGCAATGGTAAATTAATGGAAAAAGGCGATCTTGGCGATGGAAAACCTCGAACTGTGAAACCTTCCATTCCACAGTTAGGTGTTGGTTTGATGGTATCATTGACTTTCTTCATCTTAGGACAAATTGGTAACTATTTTGTTCCTAAAGTCCATGCTTACGCATTTATGATTATTATCGTTGTCATCTGTAAAATCGCCAACCTATTACCAGAGTATTATGAAGATGCAGCTATCATGTTCAATAACTTGATTGTCAAAAACTTGACAGCAGCTGTTCTTGCCGGTATCGGTATTGCGTTGCTGAATCTGAATGTATTAGCTTCTGCTTTGACATGGCAATTTGTTGTCTTATGTCTGACAAGTGTTATCGCGATTTCAGTTGTTTCAGGATTTGTCGGTCGTTTGTTTGGTTTATATCCAATTGAATCAACTATTACTGCTGGCTTATGCAACAACTCGATGGGCGGAACAGGAAATGTAGCCGTCTTATCTGCAGCTAATCGGATGGAACTTATTGCTTTTGCTCAAATGGGCAATCGACTTGGTGGTGCCATCGTTTTGATCATCTCTGGTTTCTTGATGCAATTACTTTCTTAGTCAAAAAAACAAAAATACCTGATCATCAAGTATCGGCTTGGTGATCGGGTATTTTTTTGATAAAGATTTACAGGATTTTCAAAAATCTTTTTTGCATTTTATCGGAATGATAACCGATGTGTTCATAAAATTGGTGTGCTTCTACTCTGTATTCTGCAGAATTAAGCCTTATTGTCGTTATTCCTCGTTTTTTCGCTTCTTCTTCTACGCCAGTCATCAAAGCCTTTCCGATGCCTCTTTTTTCAGCATATTTAGACACAGCAAGTGCCATAATATTGAACATTGGATCGCTAAAAATCGATTCATAGGACTCCGCTTGTACATAGCCAGCTGCTTTTTTAGAAGTAGGATCTTCATAAACCAAGAAAAAATTTTTCTCTGGCTCCTTCAGCAGTTTCTTCATTTGTCTCACCGTAACGGTTAATGGTATATCATACCCTAATTGATCCGCATTGATTTCACGTAGTGCTTCTGCATCTTCTAAACGCATTTCCCGTAACATCCAAATCACCAGCCAATTTCTGATTTTTTAAAATGAATTTTTTTATCATAGTATACTCTTTTTTTCATTTAGAACAATATGTTTCAGTGATTTTGACTTGCGTTAGTCTAGATTCTCCTAATGTTTGTAAGATGACAAAGGCATTGTAACAATTGACCAAAAGAACCACGAGGACAATTACTTGAAAAATAAAGGTCACTTTTTTTGGAGACAAAACCCTGCTAAATCTTGCTCCCCACAAACCTCCAATAACAGCAGCGGGGATAACATAAAACAACATAGATAAATCAAAGCGCATAAAGCTACTTGTTAAAGCAATCGTTACCAATTTTGCCAGTTGAGAAAAGAAAATCGTAGATAGAGAATATAGTGTTGCTTCTTTTATTGGCAATGCAAACATCAGCATCAACAAAGAAACATTGACTGGTCCACCACCAATACCTAAAAAACTAGCTAAAAAGCCCAGAACCCCCCCACATATAAGGTACCAAGTCCATGACGTCAAATGAAATTTTGGCTGATGATGCTTGGTGTAGAAGAACGCAAAAACCAAGGTCAATACCGTCAAAAAAATTTGGATCAGCTGCACATGCTTCTCGTTTTCAAATAACTGTAAAAAAACTTCGAATACAATGTTGCCGACTACTCCTCCAACAACAGCTCCACTAGATACCCAACCGACAATCTGCCAATTCAGTGATTTCCCGCTTGATACTTGTCGCACAGTCGAAACAATGGACATCGTGAATACCGCAACTGTTGAGTAAAAAGAAATCCCTGCAACAGAATGGGCGCCGATAAGATCAAGAATCGGTTTGATCAACACGCCTCCACCCATCCCGGAAATAGCGCCAACTGTGTTCGCCAGAACGATCACCACAAAATAAATCAGACCAATCATCTTGTATTTCCTTTCTCTTGTTTATATCTTTTAGCGATTGTTACTCTTTTCTTTTATTATACAGTAAAAGAAACAAACGAGGCTTCGAAAGCTTTTCTACTTTTTAAGGAAATTTAGTGCTAAACGAAAAGAGGTTGTGAAAAAGCTGTCCTGCATCAAGTAATAAGAACAGCCAAACAAAAATAGCTCCTCATAATTTTCGTTTGGTTGAACTTATTACCGCAGATGCAAGCTTTTGAACACCGTTTAAGAAAGAGGTCGTGAGCCTGCCGTTCAGCTCCGAGTCACAAGGAACAATTTCAAAAAACAGCTTCTCATGTTTGTTGAATATTGTGACTTGTGACCGAGGAGTTGGCAGGAGAACACCGTTTAAGGAAGAGACTGTGAAGTCAACGTTTTGACCTGATTATTAGAGAAACAAATGGCAAAATAGTTCTTCATATTTCGCCGTTTTTCGAGCGAATGCCGAGGGGCAGCTGATTGAACATCGTTTATTTGGAAAAAGGGATTGTGACAAGACGTTTGTCACAATCCCTTTTTTTATATCTTATTAATTCATTCTTTTGTTCTATTCTTCTTCTTCCGCCATGAATGAGAAACCCATATCAAAGAACTATAAAGGTTATCAAAACAGCGTTTATGACTAAATGAATTAGAGTTATCTATCACTATTTTTCAAGCGATTTAAACCAAATGGCATACAATATGGCATACAAAAACTTCAATAAGCCGTGGGGGTTTTTAAATTTCTTCTTGTTCTTTAAAATCAATGAGTGGAGCTACATAATTTGAATCCACTTTTTCAAACGTCACTTTTTGCATCGACGAATGTTTTCTTTCCCAAGATAACGTAAATAGATTTGACTCTGGACTTATAAAGTCTACTTCACCTTCTAGTATTACTTTCTTATGCAAATATTCCTCTAATAAATATAGACTTGCTAAAGCATACAACACATTTTCCAAATTTGCTTCCTTATAATTTGAAGAACGACCATGTTTTACTCTGTTATATATTTTCCACCAATCTGGTGTATCTTCAGGCCACCCATCTCCAAAAGGTTTTAGTGAAGTCAATGTTAAAGAATTCATAACCCTAACACCATTATCCAAACACATTAATTCGCTAGATTTAATAACAGCTTTAAAATCAGTTATGCTTTTATTGCTACTGCTATCAAATCCGCAAAGTTCTTTGAAAATAATCTCACACTCCGAACCAATCGCTAGTAGTAGTTTTTGATATTCAATAGAGAATGTTTTGAAATTATTCTCATCGAGCATCACAAAATCTGTGGTATTAATAAACTCATTTTCTAAATGTAGATAATACTTCCAATAAAAATTTGTAAACTCTGCTTTGTCCATTAAATCACCTCTTTTGAATTATAACAAAAAAAACACGTCCACAACAGACGTGTTCTTTGATTTCTACACAATCAGCTTGCCAAAACCATCCAATCAGTCCTAGCATGCCTGTATTAAAATTGAACGTTCATCATCTATCATCTTTCTTAGTCCAGCATGTTTGCAACCACACCTACAATTTTCAGTCCAACAATAGATTTCGACTAGCTAAGTCTTGCAAAATTCAGGCAGCTAACCCTTCATTTACTACCTTAATTATACTAAATACCCACAACGTTTACAAGTGTAATCATTCTAAGAAATCTGTTTAGCTATGATCGTTGTATAATCTTTAAACGCCGTTCCTTCATTGATTGAAATAATTTTATAACTCTTGTTTTTCCAAGCTACTTTCATATCGTTTGTTAGTTCATAATCTTGATCGTATCGAATAATAAACGTCAACGTTCCTTCAAGAATGGTACCTACACTAGCAAGCACGTCTTTTAGCATTTGTGAACGCACATTAGCCCAACATTCAAATACAGTTTCTTCACTATCCACCATCTGCCCATCTTCATCTTTTACCCGTTTTGTCTTTTTAAACTTGACTCTCTCAGTCAATTCATTTACATTCTTAATGATTGGCATAATAAGCACCTCTCATTTGTTGTACTAATGCTTGTACCGTTACTGGTATCCGTTCGCTGCTGGCTTCTTGACGGTTCAAATACCAATGTTGAGTAAGTAATGACACCGCCAAATCAAATTGCTGATAATTATCCATATCTTTATCCGTTGCGCTACTATCAATAGCACTTTTTATATATTCGCCTGCTGTATCAATCAATTGTTGAATAAAGTCATCATCAATAGTGTGATCGATCCGCATACTTTTTTTTATGCTATCCAAAATTACCATTTTATCTCTCCTAATGAAAAAAAGGCAGTGGGATAAACCGCCGCCCAATATTTTTCTATACTTTTGGTGTTACAACTGGCGTAAACTCAATATACACTGAAGCATTTTGATCAATTTTCTTATAATCGTTGCGAACGATCACTGCAAGTCCTTGTGAGTAGTAATCGAATTTTTCCCATTGAGTCGTTACTTGATTTCTACGAGCAACAAAGATAGATTGTGCAATATCCCCCATAATCATAGGGAATGTTCCAGCTTTAGGATTGGCAAACAATGTATCTGCAATCAATACTACTGGCATACCGAATAATGATTTACCACTAGGTGCTGTCACATCGGGTTGTAAAATGTAACGTCCATCTGAATCTTTCAATGTATCTAGGTGGTAATATCCGCTTTGGTTTAGAATTACCATTTTATTTAATGCTGGGTCTAATGCCACATTGTATAGTTGTTTCAAATCGTCCAACGTAGCAGCCGTTTTCTTAGTGAATGTTTTTAATAAATCCATGATATGCTTATTGTCAGTGTTTTCTACCAATTTCGCTAACTGATCTTTGACCTCTTGTACAATATTCACTGCTGAATCTTCCACAACCTCATTTGATAAGGCAATCTTACCAGCACGAGTTTCTACTTTATAATCAACTGAAGTAAACATTTCAGCGTCAATATCACCAATTTCAGCAAGTTCAGCTTTTGTTGCTAACACTGCTTGTTGGTTAGTTGCTACTGGATATTTACCTTGTCCATTTGATACTGTTTTTACTGTTGCATATTGAGCTAAGTTATAATTTGAACGTTTCAAATCAAAGACTTCACCGATTACTTCTTCGGGAACAACTGCCGCTGCATTTACAGTAGTGACTCCATCACGCACTTCGCCTTGTGAACGGATATATTCTTCATACCCACGCAATTCTGTTTTTTCGTTATCGATTAAAGTTTTTTCCATGTTATTACTCTCCTTTTGTGCTTTAGAAGTGGATTCTAAGCTATTGTTTGTTTGTTTTGCTTGGTTGTTACTCATAAACGATTCGTAAGAACGCTTATTTACTTGGACATTTGATGAATCATAAGCGGGAACGGTCACGACACTAATTTCATTAAGTGCTTTGATTTTATCTATTGATCGTTCAATTGTGCCATCTTCTTTTTTGTCGAATGAATCTAATCCAAGCACGAACCCAAAGGACATAGAATCAACAACCCCTTTTGAGATATTCTCATACACATCATTTGAATAGGTCGTGTCGGTTAGCTCTGCTTCAAAATGTAATCCTGTATCATCGACATTCAATTTCAACGTACCTGCTTTGACACTAGCTAGTGGCTTTGAATAATCGTGTCCATATAATAAGAACACATTTGATAAATCCACCTCTTTTAATGCTTCGGGTGTAATCACTTCTACAAAGCCGCCTAAATCTTTTGACGGTTGCCCGAATTTCAACGCATAGCCTGAAATAGTTTTGCCGTCTGTTGGTTGTTTTTCATTTTCTTTCTCTACTTTGGGAGAATCGGCTGTTAGCTCAGCTTCTTCTGTCAGCCGTTTTTCCTTTTCTTCTTCATTATTCAACTGGTGTAACTCCTTCCTGTTCTTTTAATTGATATTTCTCCAACGTATCTAAATACGTAAAGTTCAAACTTGCTAGTAAACGATCGCCACCATCCATGGGGGGTAGCCCCATTTTCGACCGCCCCTCATTAATCGTGAGAAGTGACCCTTTGACCTGATCCAATACATTTTTTACTTTTGTTTCAGGATCAGTCTCTAGTAACTGATCGGAATTAAAGCGGATATTGGTTTCAAGTTTCGTATCTAATTCACTCACAAACACATTAAAGTAATGAATCAGCGTACTTTGGATATACTGGAGATTACTTTGAACGGTGCTAGAATGTTCATTTTCAACGCCTAAACGCTCAATCGGTACACCAAACGCCTTGGCAATTTGTTTTGTGTTCCAATCATTGGAATTGATAAGCTTCAAAACATCGGTGTTTATTTCTAATGTTTTGTAGTCCATTGTTTCATCAAGAATGATCGTTCTAAGAGCATTATCTCCACTACTTGAACCGTTGGCTTCTTCAAACTTTTCACGAATTGCGTTCTTTGCTGATCCGTCTAAATCTGACTTATGAACCTTCAAAATACCTGACCCACTGACACCACGAGTAAAGAAATTGTGCAATGTGCGGTTGCCAGCTTGTTGAATTTTCAGTTCATCACGTAACGCATAAAGTGGTGGTAATCCTGTTAAACCATCTTGGGTGAAATATTTGAAGTGCAAAATATCGCTAGACTTCACACGTCTTTTTTTATCACCAATCTGATAAGACAACGTACCATTATCTAATTGAGTAACCGTTACACTTGAGTTAGGTAATAAGTGAATTTCTTCTACCTTTTCACCGTTGCGTTTAATCTCTGCAAAGCTATTACCGTTTAGCAACATATTGACCGCCAAAGCAAACTTTAAATGCCAACCATCCATTTCTGAATTAGGTTTCTCGTTTAGTAACTTCACCAGTTCATTATCAGCTTGTGGCATATTGTTTTTGACCAATTGAATCGGACTTGAAGCAATATCACTAGCAATAATTCGAACGGCTGCAAACACATCACTATTTCTTAATGCACGAACGCTTGTAAAGCTGGTGGTGTAATCATCCGATTGGATTGATACCACATGTTGTAGGAAAGGATCTCCCGTTGTATTTTGTCTCGCTTTAAAAAATGCCATCTTTTAACCTCCCTTCTGTTCTGTATTTAGCATGACCGCTACCCCAATAAGCACTATGCCCAGCGCTAACAAGCCATAGTAGACATTTGTTAGTAAGGTGATAGCAACCAACACACACACCAATCCAAGAAGTAAAAGAACGGTATGAATGTAATTAGAAAGAAAATTCTTCACTTGTATAAAATTCATTGTCTGCTTTCGCTCCTTCCGTTGTGGTGAAGTAATCCATTGCAAACACATAGGCATTGATTAATGCAGCTATTGGATCAATTTTGTTACTGTTCTTTGATTTATTAATCTGAATGCCGTTGTTATCCGTTTTTAAAATAGCGTTGTTCACTGCATGGGTGAGAATCGTATTTTTATTGTGAATAACGTTGCCTTCATAAACTTGTTCTCTAAAAGTTCGGGTCGGAACGTTTAGAGTAATCGTTCCTTGTCTTACTTCTAACATTGGGTAGTTGGCTTTTTCAGCTTTACTGATAAGCGAATTAGCGTTATACGGGTCATAACAAATCCCCATACATTCCAAATCATTTTCTTGAATCAAATCTTGAATAAACTGAAATACTTGGTCATAGTCCACGATTCCACTTTCTAATTGAGTAATGGAACACTCACCAGCTTTTTCTAGTTCTCGATAAGGCAAACCGTCGCGCTTTTCTTTGTCTTGAAGCCCATATTTGGTGGCTACAAAGCTATGTGAATCACAATAAAGTTCGCCGTTATCTAGCGGTACGATCCATGAAACGCTAGTTAAATCATCTGTTTTAGATAAATCCACTCCGATATAAACGGGCTTGCCTGTAATATCTTGTGGTTCTACTTCGGTTGCCTGCCAGTCTTCAGCAATCATATAGCTGTCCTCACTCGCTTGTCTCCATAAATTGAAGTTTTTCACCAATACAGAATTAAGGTTATTTTGTTTCAAAGCAAGGTTCACATCATCTTGAATGGTTGGAATCATTACTTTTTTGATTTCTTCACTTTCAAAAATCGGATTGGCTTTGATCCATTTCTCTTGATCGTGAATTTCTTCGGGATCGTCCAATTCCCATATCGCTATAAAGTACCTGTCGGCTTGTTCTTCGCCTTTTAGCACACGATCTAACAATAAGTATTCCTCGTACATAGGAACGTTTAAATCAAGCCCAGCGGTACTAATAACACACAATAAGCCGTTCTTTTGTTGGGTCATTCCTGACTTAATGACGTTGTACGTTTTACGAGTTTTTGCTTCGTGCCACTCGTCAAGAATTGCGGTTGTTGGTGCAAACCCATCTAGCGTGCTGGTTTCACTAGCCAGTGCCATAGCGAACGAATTAGAGGGCAAGTGCTGAATCTTAGAGTTCATAATTTTCAGTTGTGGTCTTAAAAACTTACTAGACTTGACCACGTTTCTAAGTGAATTAGACAGCATATCATAGCCCAATTTAGCTTGTTTCAAAGCGTTACTTACAAACAATACTTGCCTTGCTTCTGCTGGTTCTTGTTCCATAATCAACGCATTGGCAGCCATGCCACTTGCGATATACGTTTTCCCATTCTTACGGCTCATACTGGTAAACGCTCGATTGAATCGCCTGTAATTCCCTTCTTTAGTACGCCAGCCATAAAGACTGCCTAGAATGAATTTTTGAAATCCTAACATCTTGATTGCTTTACCGTCCGTAGATGGTAGCAACTCAATGAATTTAATCGCTTTGGTGGCTTGTTCTTCATCGAACACATAAGGGAAGCTATCTGACTTAGAACGCTCCAAATCGCTTATATGACGCTCACACGCTTGGATAATTTTCTTGGGTGCAATCAGCTTACCTGATAGGACTTTCTCAATGTAATCATTCATGAATTCATCAACTCTTTGAACGGGTCTTCGGGTTCATCATTTTTAACCTTGTTCAAAGCTAGTTTTGATCGTGATTCTAAGGTCATACCTAGTGAGGTGGCTTGTTTTTTCAAATCACTCATAGCTTGTGATTGAACCCGAACCGCTGGATTGGCTTTCTTTACTCCGTTTTCGCATGTGATAAACGTACCTGATTTTCTTATCTCGGCTTCGGCTGTTTTCATTCGAGCAAAGGCTAAACAATAGGCTACCAATGAACCATAATCTGCTTCACTCAATGGATAATCTTTTTTTAATGTTGGTACGATACGATTCCATTCACTTCTAGCGCTCGCTGCCATCCAGTCAGGGGGCGTGATATTTATTAATGGTTGCTGCTTGAACAATTCTTCTCTAGCGTCCACACGGATTGCTTTTTCTTCACTTGATATATTGCCTTTTGTATCGTGTAATATTTTAGGGTGTCCCATGTTGTCCTCCTTTCAGACAAAAGAAAAAGGAACGTAAGCAATTAAGCTCACATTCCTTCGTTTTTCGATCAGAATTTTTCTTTATCTAATTTATCTATATAAATGATTTTTCCGTTCTGCATTTGAATGGTCACTTGACCAAAATGAGGTAACTCAATGGTGCGCTGTTTCCCTGTTTTATCAGTAATAACAATTGTATTTTTCAATAAATCTCCTACTTTCATTATATACTTTTTCACTTGTGATTACAAGTGTAATCGTTATTTGTAATTACCCTTATGCCTTTTCACAACGGTTATTTGTACCAAAATGAGTAGGCATCGATTGTCAGTAAGTTTCACACTATGCCCCCTTAACTCAAAGGGTACTCTTTTCTCGTCTTTGTCTTTCATTGGCTGTCTTGGAATTATGGTGTGCATGGCATAAAGAACGAAAATTAGTTTCATCTAACCGTCTATTCCAATCATCTTTTAGTTCAATTTTGTGATCTACAACATCAGCTTTCCTTATCAAGCCTTCTTCTAGGCAATCCTCACATACTGGATGATTTAACCGATACAAGTATGAAGCCTTTCGCCATGTTCTACTTTGATAGAATTGAAAATATTTACCTTCGCTTTGCTTTCTTTCTTCACGCTTAATTGCCGTTTGCTTTGCTTTATGCTTCCCACAATACTTCTGCCTATAATCAATCAATGTTTTACATCCAGCATGATTACATTGTTTTTTAACTGCCATAGATTACCAACCAAAGCGATCTCGTTCGTCAGAATCATCTTGTTCCCATTTTGATTTGTATTCAATATAAGGCGAAACTATCTTCAAGCACGTTCCGTCTTTAAAATTAACTTTAGTGATTTTATCTTCCTCAAAACTAATAAAGTCTACATCTTCTTGAGTGTTTGAATACTCAATGTGTTTCTCACCATCGAAGTATCTAATACTTTCCATATGCATAATTATTCTACCTCCAATAAATTAGTTATCAATTCATCATCTGTTAGTAGCAAAGCCAAGAACTTATCATGGATGTTTAAAAACAAATTATCCTCATTCGATGTAAGCTCTCGTTGTCTCGCTCGATCATATAGGTTAAGCAGACAATTAAATTCATCCATTAGCTCACCTGTATCATCATAGTTGCCACTATCTACCAATGATCCCACTACTAGCGATTGACACCACGCTACTGACTCCTGCAGCCAATCAGGTTCTTCTTCCATTATCTTTAATACTTCTGGATCAAATGTGGAATAATCTTCTGTTACCAATCCCACACTAAATGCCAGCGTGTTCATTAGAAACCGATCCATTTCATCTGTATATTGAAAGTTCGGTGCTTTGTTTGTTGAAATAATATTGAGCATTTACTTTCCTCCTTGATTCGTAACACGTGGTAACACCTACGTAACAGGTACCCGTTACCACTCAATCCCAACGGGGACAAGGGTTCTAGCGTTTTGGTAACAGGTAACGGGTAAAATCCAGTAACATTATTCCCCAGCATATTAGCTAACTATTTCAAAAGTTTTAAGGAAATAAGGTGTTACCCCGTTACCAAATTGCTGTATCCCTTGGGGCAGTAAGGGTAAACTAGTAACGGGCTAGGTGTTACTGACCCGTTACTACCCGTTACTTTTTGTACTTTCCAGCTCGATTTTTATTTTCATAGGCATTTGACTTATTGTAAAATCCTCGTCGTTTATTTCTTTTTGGCAGTTGCTTCCGTTCCCAACCAGGAATACTGCTAATAATCAAGGCAATCTTTTTAGTTTCTGCATCTGATCGACCATTCAATAAATCCTTTGCTTGTTTATCAAAAACAGCTTCCAAAATATCAGCGGTGAGTACGCTATCAACTAAATAAAACTCTTGTTGCATAGTAGCTCCATTATAGAAATGCTGTAAATTTTTCTCATTACATTTACTGTCAGGATAGTTCTGATAATAAGAACGTCTCGCCCACGCTGGAGCTTCTTCCCATTTATACGGGATTTCCATTTCCAAATATTTAGTGATTGCTTCTTTAATTGGATTCTCCATCTTGGCATCCTCTTGATAGTCTTTTGCAATTTCTAAGACTTCTTTATCTTCATCGGGACTAAAATAGATTCGTTGTCCTTTATCAAAAAGCACCTTTGCTTCAGCTAACACTTGAAGAAAATATTCATCCTTTGTTTTAAACGGATTCATCTTTGGCTTATTCTTACAAGGCAAAGGATAAAAACGGCGGTTTCCTGTATCATCTTTCAAATACTGCCCATCATTCGACGTTCCAATAAATACACATTGCCTTGCCCAAGCTATGACATTCCGACCATAAGGAGGTCTAATTTTATCGATCTTGGCACTGATGAAGTTTTTTATCTGTTCAATTTTAGTTTTGTTCATTGAAGATAATTCTCCAAGTTCAATAATTACATTGCCTTGAAGCTGCATATAATCATCTTTCTTTTCACCTAGCGAATCTAATGAATCGGTGAAAAAATCATCCGTGTAAAGTAATGCTGGAACGGTACTCTTACCAATCCCTTGCGGTCCATCCAAAACTGGAACGATCTCAAACTTTATTCCTGGTTTATAGATACGTGCGACTGATCCGACTATCCAACGTTTTGTTACTTCTCGTGTGTAAAGGTTGTCGTCTACCCCTAAAAGGTCAATAAACAGTGTTTCCAGTCTAGGCTGTTGATCCCATTTAACTTTTTCGATACGTTCTTTTACTGGGTTGAAAACATTCTTTCTAGCCACATTTACTACTGCTTTGTGTATTTTGTTGTCATCAAAAACTACATTGTAGTTTTCTTCAATATATGCCGTTAAGGCATCCTCAAAACTGTCTTCCCATTCTCCAGCGGTACGATTGATCCAAGGAGAATCTTTTAATAGGTGAATGTATCCGCTAAATTCGTTATAAGCAATTGTTCCAGCTAAATTGCTATCATTGGTTAAAATCAATTCTGCATTCACAACACTGTTACTTTTAATCTGATCGTCTTTATTGCATCTTAATCGTGACATCCAGGTTTTCAATTCAATGATATTGTCTTCACGCTCGCTGGCTTCGGGAAAGTCTAAAATACTATCTAATTTATGCTTATGAGCCATGAGCTTTCCCCCTCAAATCTTTTTTAATCATCGATCGAATAATTTGATTCACTTCTTTATCTTTTAGCGGTGGTTCATTGTACGCATTTGCTGTATAAATCAATTCTGCTAAAGTTTGATTATCTACACCGTGCCATAGTAACCAACCGCATAACTTAGTTAAATGATCGTTTCTACTACCTTCGCCAGCGCCTTGAACAATCATATCTAATTTTTTTGCTGTCCCTGTTTTTGCTACGGGTCGGTATTGAGTCTTTATTTCTTGCGGTTTTTTTAGCAGTAGGTTCACTAGCCAATCGGGAGCTGGTGCAATATTATTTAGAGATACGTTTTCAATAGGTTCATATGCTCTCCCAACACTTCTTGAAATAATCATAGTTGGCGCTATTGGAACTCCTTTAGTGATAATATCAATCCCGCTTAAACTTTTACCTTTATCATCACGCCCGAAGATATCAGCAAATGCACCTGTTTCTTGTTGGATAATTACACCATCAGGAATTTTAAAGAAGAAATGGATTCCTTTACCTGGTGTGATTTCCGTATAAGTAGAAGGAAATGGATCATACATTGAAGCAAGTTTTTTATAATTCTCAACGCCGTTTCGTGTTTCAGAATGTTGATCTAGGTCAACTACCACCATTTGATGATCTTCAAGCATTAACCCAATATTTCTAGTTGCATCTTCCGTCCACCATTCATTAATTTGATTAGAATCGTTAGTTGCATCATTCCAACCACTAGAGCCTTTTATTGGAATTTTAGTTCCAGGAGATAAGGGATAAATTGACCATCCCGACTTTTGTAATTCCGTTGCTGCTTGATAATTATTTGCCAATAAACCTCTCCTCCTTTTTCAAAATACTGGTATAAATCATTCAGACACCTCCATGAGCTTCAACTGCTCAAGTTCGTATTTCAACCCATCCCGAACAAATTCAGCACCTTTTAATTGATTCTGATACTTTACCCATGTATTAAATGTTTTCACCCTTGCTTCTTGCATATCAGTAATGTTTAACCATGCGGTTAAAATCTGATTTTTTAGCTCGTTGATTTCTCGACAAATTATTTTGTGTTCTGCATGTTTTTTGAGTACATACAAAACTGTTAGTTTTTCATTGAATGAATTTCCAAAGTAGGTTTTCCCGATATTATTTTCTAGTTCAGCGATCCCTTGATTAATTTCCTCTAATTCAAGGCTATCGAGTTGGTTTAATAGTTTTGTTTTGTACATCTACTTATGCCCTCCAGTTCTTAATTGATAGTCGTACTCGTCATAAGCAGTGAAGAGATATAACGCTAATCCTGCAAAGATAGCTATTTTTGCAATTAATGGTAATAAGCCGAAAATTCCGCCGATTAAAATGCTTCCTATAATTAAGTTTCGTTTCATAATGGTTCCCTCCGATTTTTTAATATGGTATAATCGGAACAAAGAATATCGGGTTTTATCCCAATTAAGTTGCCTTTATCCTGTCCGCCAAGACTGTTATGGATAAGGCTTTTTCTTTGTTCTCGATCATGTTAATGCTCCTAAGTTGTCTGCAATTCAGCAGAACGATTATAAATTTTCTCACTCACTGAAAACTGCAACCCATATTTTTCTTTAACAGTCATTAATTCTACTGTCTCATCTAAAATAGGTTCACGATCAACCAACATTTCAGGAGTCATATCTTTCTTTTTTACCATTTTGGAATGACCATAAATAGTTGATACAGCTTTATTGGCTATCACATTCGCTTTAATGTAGTCTACTGGTTTTGGTTCAGTAATAGCGTGGCTTAATTTAGTCATTGCTTCTTTTTGGTGTTCTTTGTCTAGCATGCGGAATACTTGAAAGCCTTCAAGTCCTGTGGACTGGCGTAGTTCTTTGATGATGTCGAAAATCCAGTCTTGAAATGCCTCGGCTTCTTTTTTACGGCTTTTGAATGCCATGCGGTAAATATTTTTTTTCGTTGATGATGTTTACATCTTGTGTTCTGCCCAATGAATCGATGACCTTACTAGTAGTAACCCCATCTTTAGGCAAAGAGTGAATGGCTCTAGTAACCTGTTTAAGACCTAACGCTTCCGCAACATCTTTCGCCACTGCCCACCATTCATCATTAATATCGACAAATCTTATAATGTGTCCGTTCCAAATTTCAGTTTTCATTCAACGTCCTCCAGTTCAAGCCCTAGCAAGCTCGCTAACAACTCAACTTGCTGATACAAAATTTCTTGATACTCTTCAATAGAAAGTCGTTCTTTAAACTCTGCTTGTACTAAATCGTTCAAGCCACGCAATACTCCGCTTACCGTTGGTTCTTGTGGTAGCAATTTTTGATAGTCCATTTGTTCGTACAAACATTCAAACGTTTCTTCTAGCGCTTTGCCTTCCAAGTTTGCTAATTCTGCCGCTGTGTCTTCTGTAAGAATTGTTGATAATACTTTTTCGATTGCTTTATTTTGTGTCGATTCCATTATTATTTCCTCCTATTAATCCCTTTGCCCCCACGGCTTGCGTTTATTTTTGGTATTCTTCCATAAAGCGATCACATTCATCTTGTGAAATTCTTACGACTCCATCAACTATAATCAACTTTAAACCGTTAGGAACATATTTCTGCATCATAGTATTGTATGAAACGTTCATATACTTAGCAGCTTGTGCCTTGTTCATATATTTTGGAAACTGGCACTTTTTTTCTAATAATGAAAGTAACGTTCCTTGAGTTTGCTCTACTTGTTGAACAACTCGATCGTCAATAATTTTAAAAGCTGGATCATCAAGCGTGAGTTTGTCAATTTTTAATTCCATATTTATCCCCCCTCGTTAGCATACATTTCTATACAAAGATTTTAAAAAAATGCAAGAGGCTCTTGAATACATTTCTATACCTCTTATAAACTCAATATACCATCATACCTTTTCATTTGCAAGAATTTTAACATACTTTTTTGAACTTTTATGTTTCACACATATTTAAATCGTGATATAGTAGAGAAAATATATGAATGGTGGTGAAAATGTGGCTAGAAAAAAATACCCCGAAGCAGTGGAGACAGGACAAAGAATTAGACTGGCTAGAATTGAAAAGGGACTCTCAATGGAACAACTTGGAGGTAAATTATCCCCACCGGCCAGTAAAGGTGCCGTTAGTAATTGGGAAAATGGCTATAATCTTCCCAATAACACCAGGCTTAAACAACTTTCAAAGGTATTAGATGTATCCACTACCTATCTATTAAACGGATCTTATACATTAAGAGATATGCATATGATGCCCGAAATTAAGCGAAATGTGCTTGAAAAGCAATTGAAAAAAACTATTGAAAAAAATAACTCTATAATTGATTCTAATCTTTCTAATGCTATCAATAACATCGAAGAAGATAACCTGACTGTCTCACAGAAGATTTATTTAACAAACGCAATAAAATATCTTAAAACAGGATCTCGAATTGAATTTCCTGACGGGAGTACCCCAATTGCTTATCTCGCAGCTCTTCTAAATACGCTTTTACGATATGACTCATTAATTAATGATTCAGAAAAAAATACAGATGAGAAAAAAGAGTATCAAGAATTTTATGAAAATGATCTTCTAAAAGAGTTCACAGCTCTTGTTACTGAGCTAAATAAACACTATTCAAAATAATAATAAACTGCCTCCTCCAACCGCCCCCACGGCTTGCTACACTATGGAGGGAAAACTATTATGGCAACATTCAAGCAATATGAAACTAAAAAAGGTAAATTTTGGCTCTATGAAGCCTATCTTGGAATGAACAAAATGACTGGCAAACCTGATAAGGTTCGTAGACGAGGTTACAAAACAAAAAAAGAAGCCCAGCTTGCCTTGTCACGCTTGCAAGTGGACTACGATAAAAACGGTATTAAAAAAGCGAACAACGAAACGTTTAAAGAAGTTTATGACTTGTGGCTAGAAACATATAAAACCACTGTCCGAGAAGCCACCTTCATGAAAACTGAAATCAAGTTTAGAAAGTGGATTCTTCCAAAATATGGAAATCTTCGTGTGAATGAAGTCACGGTAAAAAAAGCCCAACAAATTGTAAATAGCTGGGCTGAAACTACTGACCAATACAAGGTACTTCATTCAACTTCTAAGCGTATTTTTAGCTACGCTATCAATCTTGGGATTATTGAGACTAATCCACTAGACAACGTATTAATGCCTAAAAGAACCACCACTAAGCATAAAGAAAAGGTCAAAGTTTACAGTAAAGAACAACTGATCACCTTGTTTGATTACCTAAACAGCAAACCTGAAACTTATCGAAACGACTTTGATAAAACGTTACTACGCTTTCTCTTTTATAGCGGGGTTAGGATCAGTGAAGCCCTTGCATTGAATTGGTCAGACATTGATTTTCAAGAAAATACGGTCACCATCAATAAAACACTAAGCCAATCCAAAAATGGCTATAAAATCAGTGATCCTAAAACTGATTGTAGTGCTGGGGTTCTTCCACTAGATGAAAGAACAATTTCTATATTAAAAAAATGGCAGATTAATCAGCGGAAATATATGCTGACACTTGGTGTAACTGATCCGACTATGATTTTTTGTGGTATCTATAAAGAACTAATCACACACCACGCTATTTATGCAAGATTGATTACTATTTGTGAAAAAGCTATGGTTCCATTTCTCGGTGTGCATGTAGCAAGACACACTCATGCTTCAATGCTCTTGGACGCTGGAGCTACTATGGTAGAAGTTCAAACTAGATTACGGCATACAAAAATTAGTCAGACGATCGATTGTTACGGTCACTTGGCAAAAGAAACGAAAGAAAAGACTGTTGAAAAATTAGTACAACACTTAAATATTGACTAGATGGCATACAATATGGCATACAGTAAAAAATAAAAAAAGGAGAAACCCTATCATATCAAGGTTTCTCCTAGCTTTATAGTCTATTCTTCTTCTTCCGCCATGAATGTATTGAATACTTCTTCAATCATGTCCCATTCTGCGTCTGTTTCGATTTGTTCTAACTCGCCTTCTGTTCCATCTTCGTTTTCGATGTATGCATAAGCTTGTAATTCTACATCTTCATCTTCTGAAACACCAGCAGGATATAAAAGAACATAGTTACGTCCAAATTCTTCTTGTCCGTCAACTGTTAGTAGGATTTCATATAATGTTTCATTTCCTTGGTCATCCACCAATGTGATGTGTTCGTGTCCTTCATGGTCGTGGGAATGGTTATGTTCTGTCATAAGATTACCTCTTTTCTTTTATTATTAAAATAATTGCTTACCTGAGCCGTCTAAATAATTTTGTAAGATCATCACAGCTGCTAATTTATCGATGACTTTTTTTCGTTTGGCTCTTGAAGTATTTGCCTGCTCTACTAGCATACGTTCTGCCTGAACAGTGGTTAATCGTTCATCTTGATAATCAACTGGCAAGGAGAATAGTTCTTTGATCTTTTCTCCGTATGACATGGAAGCTTCTGCCCTTGGTCCGATGGAATTGTTCATATTTTTAGGTAATCCAACTACAAACCGGTCTACTTCATATTGTGCTACTAATTCCTTCAACCGATCAAAGCCAAACTCTTCTTCTGCTTCATTGATCCGAATGATCTCTACTCCTTGAGCTGTCCAGCCAAAGGGGTCACTGATAGCAACACCTACTGTCTTAGAACCGACATCCAAGCCCATTACTCTCATAAATTCACTCCATGATTTGAGAGGTAGTCCTTGACAATTACTTCCATGATCTCATCGCGTTCGTGACGGCGAATCAAATTTCGAGCATCACGATAACGAGGAATGTAGGCCGGGTCTCCAGAAAGCAAGTAGCCGACAATCTGATTGATTGGATTGTAGCCTTTTTCTTCCAAAGCCCGATAAACAATCGCTAATGTTTCGCTCACTTCTTTTTTGCGACTATCGTCAAAACCAAAACGTACGGTTTCATCTGTAAAACCCATGATTCTACACCTCTTTCCCGCAAGGTAATTCCAGCTTACCTTCTACAACCTTATTTTACTCGAAGAAAGGGAAAACTACAAACAAATATTCCAAACTTCCGAATAAATTAAGAAACACTATTTGTATGTTTTTTTCCTTTTTTCTGTAGCTTTATCAAAAGTACTCTTTTCATAAAGTATACGCTATATTTCTTTGAATGTATGTTTTTACACAATTTTTTCATAATATTCATAAAAAATTCGAATAGCTGCTACTAATTTTTTGTTTTTGTTGCTTGTCCTGTCTCATAATTGATCGTGTAGCCATCTTGAACATTGTAGATAAAGACATTGAATTCAATTTTTTTGTCTTCAATGCTTTCTGCTTCCAATTGCACTCCCCTGGCTACCAGTTCATTCCCCTCAAAATGAGGAGTGACACGGTAGCGTACATGATGATTTGTTTCTTTGATATATGCCGCAATATCATTTTCGTGAGCAAGCATGTATGGAGCATTCAACGAACGTGTCCCTGTCATCAAGTTTTTAATGTTGTTATTTTGACCAGTCAGCTGGAAACCAATTAAATGGCTGCGATTATATAACCATTGCCCGTCACTTAATTTCTTTTGTTTCCAACCTGTCGGGTCAATATACAAAGGCTCTCTCTTTTCAGTAGGGAACAAATCTTTTCCAAGCATAGCATTGGCTTGTCCTACTCTGTTCAATTTATCAATATTTGAATAGCTTTCCCATGTTCCTTTGGAAAGGCTAAGATCCTCTTTTGTAAATTCCGGCTGATTCCCATTGATTTCTATTTCTTGATGTTTTCCATCATATTCTGGCACATCCGCTACTTGAGAAGCTTGTGGTGTGGAATCAAAAATAGTTGTAATCTGCTGAAAGATATCTGAATCTTTTTGTGTGGTGGAAACACCGAATGCCCCTGCAATCACAGCAGCGACGATCCCCACGATCGCCTTGGTTGTTTTTTTGCTCATTTCTTTACTCCTTTACTAACAGCTCCCTAAATCTTAACATATGTTCCCCTATAAATAAATACTAGAAAGAAATAGAAACAGCAAAAAATAAAACCTGTTTTAAGATGGCTTAAAAATACAAAAAAGAGACGGATTCCTCGTCTCTAATCAGTCACCACTCTATCTGTAAGGTATTTATTATTATTCAAAAATTTTCTTCATACTCAAGACAATACACTGATTTCACAACCGCTTGGTAAACGGTGCGCAAAAGCTTGCATCTGCGGTAATAAGTCCATCCAAGTTAAAAACATAAGAAGTTGTTTTTGCTTGGCTGTTCTTATTACTTGTTGCAGAGCAGCTTTTTCACAACCTATTTTAAGCGGGTGACGGGAATCGAACCCGCGACATCAGCTTGGGAAGCTGGGATTTTACCACTAAACTACACCCGCAATACAAAAACAGTATACGCCTCTTTTATTCCTTCCTCAAGTTTTTTTATTCTTTACGCTTCTGGTATGTTTTGTAGTAAAATAAAACTAATCAATCAATTATTGGAGAAGATGCTATGACGGGAAAAGAATTAGATCTGTTGCTGGACACTTGTTTACTCGCTGGGAAAATCATGATGGAAAGCAATGCGGAGATGTATCGGGTAGAAGATACGATGAGTCGAATTGCTTTAGCTTCTGGAAATTTCCGTTTGGTCAGCTATGTCACTCAAACCGGTCTCTTTATTGGTCTTGATCGTACCTCGACCATCCGAATGGAACAAATTACCAACCGTTCGATTAATTTAGAAAAAGTAGTAAAAGTAAATGATCTTTCACGTAAATATGTTGCTTCAGAGCTAACATTAGAAGAACTTTACTGCGAACTGCAAGCAATCGACCGAGACCGTTCTTTCTTTCCTGTCTGGTTGCAAATCGTTAGCGCGGCAGTGATCAGTGGAACAATTATGGTGTTATTTGGCGGAAAGATGACCGATTTACCTGTGACTTTAGTCATTGGAGGATTGGGATACGCAGCTTATCTATATAGTTTGAAATTTTTTAGAATCAAATTTTTATCGGAATTTTTATCTTCTTTATTGATTGGCATAGCCGCTATCTACAGCGTACGTTTTGGCTTAGGAAGCAATCAGGATCTAATCATTATCGGATGTGTGATGCCTTTAGTTCCTGGAGTTCAAATTACGAACGCTATCCGTGATTTGCTAGCTGGACATTATGTCTCAGGAGTTTCTCGCGGAACAGAAGCGATGATGACTGCTACGATGATCGGTTTTGCGATTGCTTTTATTTTCCAGCTTTTTTATTAGGAAAGGAACACAAGTATGGGGACGATATTTATTCAGTTTTCTTTTAGTTTTTTAGCGACTGCGGCATTTGCCGTTATTACAAATGTACCTAGGCGTTCATTGATTTGTTGTGGTCTTTCTGGTGCTTTTGGCTGGATGATCTACTGGATCTGTGTTCAAATAGGCGGATCTGCTGCTTTTGGTTCATTGCTTGGTTCTTTAGGAGTAGCATTCATCAGCGATCTTTTCTCTAAACGTTTGAAAATGCCCGTAACGATTTTCAATATTCCCGGGATGGTTCCTCTAGTCCCTGGTGGTTTAGCTTATCAAGCGGTTCGAAATCTCGTTACTGAATCCTATCGAGAAGCGGCTCATTATGCGGTCCAAGCAATTATGATTGCTGGAGCAATCGCTTTAGGTCTTGTATTATCAGAAGTCTTTAACCATAACATCCGTAATTTCAAAGTAAAGCGTGACGCAATCATGATGAAACGAAAAAAACGGCTTTTTAAATAAACGAAGTGTAACAAAGAAAAGGTTGTGAAAGAGACGTTCAGCCTTGAGCGATGACAAAATATCTCACAAACATTGCGACAAGTAACCGCAGGAGCAATAAGAAGTAATTATGAGTATTAAAAAAAGTTTTGTAAAAATAGCTTCTCACATTTTTACATAAAATTGACTTAATACTGAGAAACTGACTTTTGAACACCCTCTATCTGTAAAAAAGGGGCTGCGACATGATTTTTGTCACGGCCCCTCTTCTTTATTCAAATTTTTTCCAAAACGTTCGTTGATAATAAACGATCCATAGAGCGGAAAGTATTAGAACTAAACCGATCACAGGAATATTCACTAACCAAAATGGATAAAACAAAGCCAACATTCCGTATAAGACGATAAGAATAATACTGATGATCAATGAACCCATCATAGTTGCGACTAAACCCAAACTTCCTGAACCTCTGTTAAATAATTGGTTAATATTGGTCCAGTTCAGCAGCAGCAACCGATAATCTCTAGCGAAATAACGTAGTGACAATAAGTAGCAGCCGAATAAAGAACCAAATAGCAAGCTAGGGATAAAAAACAAAGGCAGCTGAAAAGACAGTCCGCTTAATAATGCGATCCCACCAGTTAAAAAACTCTGCAATATCCATCCGAATCTGAACTTTTCTTTTAAATATTGGTTCATAGAGATTGGCAAAGAACGGATAAACAGAAAATTTTCTTGATCCAAAGAAATAAGATTGCTGATAAAAGAAGTCTGATTAACTGTTAAGAAAGCCAATGCGATCCCTACCAGGAAAACAACACCGATTAACTTATTATCTAAATCAGTTAATTTTATTTCGCCTCCTAGGGCAAAAGCAAGAATAAAAATGATTGGAGTTAACAAGGAAGAAGAAAGAACTTGCATAATCAAATTAGGTTCTTTTACTAATTGAGCATTGTAACTAAATAAAAGCTGATGCACATTTTGGTTCTTTTTATGGGTTCTTTTTATTTTGAACTCACTGTTTGAATCAGTCAGTTGCTCTGTAAGCTTTGGTACTATCAGCTGTTTTACAGCAAGGAAAAATCCCAGAGCCGTGATAGCTAGTATTCCCCAACCCAATAAACCTTGTTGAGAAAGTGGCTGACTGGCAGCATCATAGAATGGCAATAATATCGAAATCGGATGCCGATCTGTTAACTCATTTTCAATAGTCCCCGTTTGATGATTCATCCACATGATTCCAGCAAATGCGATCAGCATCGAGCTGCCAAGCAAGATACTAGAAACTGTTTTTCTATGTTTTTTAAACACTGCTGTTCGAGCCAAACCAAAAACAATCAAACTAGCCAGACAAAAAAGAATAATCAAAAATAGAGAAAACAAAAGGATTGAGATAATGATAGTAAGCAAAATCCCTAGATCAGCTCGCCATCCGGTTAAAATAAACATGACTAGAAGCGGAAAAACAAAAGGAATGATGGTCAAAGCAACTACCAAAATCTTTGCTGAAAAAACCTGTTCTTGTCCAAAAGGCAGAGGCAAAAATACTTGCAGGTCATTTCCTTCAAAAAAGATATTATAAATGACTGATATACTTTGAGTTAAACCTAACATACCAAAAAGTGCCACGTAATAAGTAAAGAAACCTGGCAATTTAACAAAGTTCATAGCAAACATAGCAAATCCGTAAATCAGTAAAAAAATCAGCCCTGAAAAAAGATTTTGAGACAAAAGATAGATAGTTAATCGCTTTCCCTTTTTTCCTTTCTCTCTTGCTTTATTCGTGAGCTGTGGATTAACATATAAAAGATTAACTCGAATTAATTCTAATAATTGTCGCTTATACATACGGTCCATCTCCTGTCGCTTGCCTTCCAGCCATTTTCAAATAAATCTTTTCTAGCGTTTCATCAGGTGAGCCATTCAATAATTCACTAACTGCCCCCTGATAAATCAATTCACCTTTCTTCAAAATAGCCAGTTTATCGCATAACTGTTGTGCGGTATCCAATACATGTGTAGAAAAAATGACTGTTTTTCCTTTTGCGGCATGAGCCTTCATCATTTCTTTCAAATCAAATGCTGCTTGAGGATCAAGTCCTTGCAAAGGTTCATCCAATACCCAAATATCTGGATCTGGCAGCAACGTGCCGATCAAAATCGTTTTTTGACGCATTCCATGTGAAAAACTTGCGATTGTTTCATTTTGATGACTATACATATCAAAAAGCGCTGTCAATTCTGCTAAACGCTTTTCTTTTTTTTGTGTGTCTAATTCATAGGCAGCTGAAATCAAGTCCCAATATTCTCCAGCCGTCAATTGTAAAAAAATATCTGGGGAATCAGGCACATAACCGATTTTTTGTTTGATACTCAATCGATTTTCCGTCAATTTCATTCCATCTACTAAAATCGTTCCCGATGATGGTTCAATAATACTAACTAAACTTTTAATCGTAGTTGATTTTCCGGCACCATTATGTCCTAAAAATCCAAAAATTTCCCCTTGTCTTATCGAGAGAGACAAGTCTTTTAATGCTTGTTTTTTCCCGTAACTTTTACTTACATTGATGAATTCAATCATTTCTGTACTCCTTTTGTTTGTTATTACTTTTTATTGTACCCTTCGTTATTGGTGGAGTAAATGTCAAAAAGAGTGCATAACAAAAAAGGATAGAAACGACTAGGCTGCTACTTGGGTTGTTCTCTTCTACAGGAAAACACTCTTCTAACAGGTAAGATATGAGTCTTTGTTTTCTTTAAAATGATTCATTTTCTATCTTTTCTTGCATAAAATTCTTTAGTTTATCAATACTTCTCTTTCCCATCTCTAGTTGTTCTCCATTTGCAAATGTTACTATTTCGTTTACTCTGCTAATAGATGTAATGTTTTCAGTATTAATGATATAAGCTTTTAAATCTTTACATAAATACTCATATTCGAGTGATTTTTTATATTTTTTAATTGTGCCGTTTACGAGAATCTCTTCATCTTTCAATACTAGGCCTATTTTATTTTTATAACCTGGCATGCTCATTAGATAAAGGATTTCATCGTAATGGATATAGTGATCGCTATTACCATAACGGACAGTTGTCCACCTTTTTTTCGTAGCATGTTGAACAGGATAGTTTTCTTTTTCTTTCAATAAGTAACTTTGGATGCTTTTTTTATTTTTTTCATAAGTGAATTCTTTTATCAAATAACCACTAGGCGTAATCTTTCGATTAATAACAGTTATTGCTTTATTCGGATGAGACGTTAGATAAACAATTTTACACTTTTCATTCTTTTCTCTAAGCATTTCGCCTAGTTCGATACCGCTATAATAGGCGTTCAAATCGATGTCTAGGAAAAAAATATCTGAGGAATAGATTTCATTATTTTTAATGAATTCAACAAATTGTATAACGTTCAATCCCTGAACGATCTCAAATTTCCAAGGACTTAATAAAATTCTGGATTCTTCCAAAATTTCTACTAGCATTTTTTCAAAAACCAAACTATCATCCAAAATAAATATACGCGTTACCATAAAAAGTACCTCCACTCGATATTTTACTATCAAAATCATTTCATACAACTTTTCAACATACATGTTAGGAATAAATTGTAATTCTCTTCACAATCTTTTCCAACACCTTTGAAACCGATATCAAATACTTTCAGGATGCTGCTTCTAAAATAAATATCAAACAAATGAATACATCATGCAAAAAAAGCCAGACAACCGACGTCCTTGCGTGTCAGCTGTCTGAGCTATGTTTATTTATTTTGTTCTTTTAAAAAGAACGATACACATACTGATTTTTCGGAGCAGAGACTTTCTCAGCGTTTGTAACAACTACAGATGGGATTTCACGCTTGAATGGTTGATAATAGTCTGATTGGATGGTTCCTTCTATTTTATACCATTCATCATTTTTAACCGTTACTCCTTCCGGCATATGCGTCAACAAACCAAAGACTCCTGAATCTGCCACACAATGGATAATGCCGAATCGGAACAAGAAGATATCTGTATTGCTATCGTTCGGTGTTTGGTAAACAAATCCTTCATAGCTGATTTTTTTGCCAATGAATTCGCTAGGGTAATTATAAATTAGCTCCATAACTTCTAAATAGTTTTCATCTGTGATCTTGATAGTTTGCTTATCCCCATACTTTTCTTTCAACTCATTCATTTGGTCTAAGTAGTCTGATTTGTTGAAATAAATACTGGTATCCGGCTTTAAGTATTGTGTCTGCATCTCCGGATCCCCTACTGATTCTTTACTTACTGGGAAATTAAATCCTTTGGCTTCTACGATCGTAGTGTCGAGACTAACTGTTGGAAACAACGTCCCCACGATTACTGGCAAAGCTAGCAGTACATAAGCGATTCCACGTTGATAAGGTTTTGACAACCCATGGTCATGATCGTGCTCGTGTGCCTTTTCTTCTGCTTTTCCGTTTTTGACCCACAAATACAGCTGAACTAAAGCCAAAAGAGCAGATAAAATCATTGAAAGAATAGCTAAGTAGCGATAATGGACATTGATATATTGATCGAGTTTGCCAGAAACTTGCAAGTACATCATCAATTCGAAATACCCAGATAAAATCAAAAACCGCAGCATATTTTCCCTCCTAAATAAATAATGTGAATCCAATAACGCTAAGGGCAATCAGTCCGATCAGCGATAAAATAAAGCGTCCTGTAAAATATCGTTTCATCATCAGTAGATTTTTGATATCGACCATTGGGCCAAAGACCAAAAAGGCAGCTACAGGTGCTGTGCCGAACAGACTTAACAAAGAAGATCCTATAAACGCATCTGCTTCTGAGCAAAGAGACATCGTAAAGGCCAATAACAGCATGATGATAATGGCTAAAATCTTTGTTGAGCCGAGCGTTAGCATAATTCTAGTTGGTAAATAAGTCTGCATCGCAGCTGCGATTAATCCGCCAATGATCAAATAACGACCTGTATCAAAAAATTCGTCGATTGAATGTGTCAACACATGCCCAGTTTGATGGATCAGCTGATTTTTTGGTTCATTCTTCTCACTTTGTTCTTCTTCATGGACATGATGATGGTGATTTTCTGCTACTTTAGACGTGATTTTTTCTTTCAATACAGCGTCTTTTTGAAAATAGGCAAGCCAGACACCAATCACAAGGGCAACAAAAAAGCTGCCTATCACCCGCCAGCTTGCCATCTGCCAAGAATTGCCAAATGCGATAAAAGTGGAAAAAATCACGATTGGATTGATGATCGGAGCAGTCAGCATAAAAGCAAACGCTGTGTGAACTGGTACGCCTTTTTTAACAAATTGATGAACGATCGGTACGATGCCGCATTCACATGAAGGAAAGAAAAATCCTAAGATCGAACCAGTAAAAATAGAGAAGATACGATTTTCAGGAAGCCATCTCTTCACACGTTCTGGGGTCAAAAATACTTGTAAGGCGCCTGAGATAAGACAGCCTAATAATACGAAAGGTAATGCTTCAATAACGATCGATAAGAAAATCGTACTCATCTGCAAAACCGAATTTGGAATAAAAGAAAACATGAGTTTCCTCCTTTTTATTTCTAGTTCATTCGCTTTGCAAATATACGCTTTTATTCAAAAAAAACAAGTTGCTCTGTAAATTTTTACACAACTCTTATTTTTTACCAAAGCACTTCAATTGACTTTTTCTGTTATTCCCATTAAATTAAGGTCTCATACATATCACTTCTATCATAAAAGGGAGAATAAAAATGAAACAAACCACTAACTTGACTGAAGTTCAAGACATACTGCAACAGTCATCCGTTGCCGTCATTTATCTTTCGATGCCTAATTGCAGTGTTTGTCACGCTGTTCGTCCACGACTAGAGGAACTTCTCACACATTATGATATTCCGGCACTTCATTTGGATGCATTTGAAACACCAGAAGTAGCTAGTAAATTTGAAGTGCTGACTGCGCCAGTTGTCCTGATTTTTCATCAAGGAAAAGAAGTCTTTCGGCAAGCACGGTTCATCGACTTTAAAAAAATCCGTTATCTACTAGATGAACTGACAGCAGAAGATGATTCCCTTTCTTATGAAGAAATCTTCCGAACAAAATAATCGTTGTCCAAACAGAAAAAAGCGATTGAACAAGTGAAAGTTTTGCCTTCATTTGTTCAATCGCTTTTTATTTTTATTCTGCTGTATTTTCGGAATGCGCATTTGCGTCAGAATGCAAGAAATAGATCAAGGTTTGCAATTCATTCGTCAAATCAACATTTTGGATCAATACATCTGACGGAGCATTCAATCGAGCAGCGGTAAAGTTCAAGATTCCTTTGATTCCTGCTTCCGTTAACTGATTGACTACTTCTTGTGCTCTTTCAGCGGGTATCGTTAAAATTGCTACTTCGATTTGTTGGATCTTGATTTGTTCTGACATATCTTCCATTGGATAAACGGGGATACCGTCTACGATGCGCCCAACGATTTCCTCATTCACATCAAAAGCACAACTGATACGTATGCTATTACTTTGATGGAATTTGTATTTTAGTAAAGCACTTCCCAAGTTCCCTACACCGATCAGCGCAACATTTGTCAATTGATCGTCGTTTAATGTCTTTGCAAAAAAGTGCATAAGATCTTCTACATCATAACCATACCCACGTTTTCCTAATTCGCCAAAATAAGAAAAATCTCGACGGATCGTTGCACTATCTACTTGAACGGCTTCACTTAATTCAGTTGAAGACACTTTTTTCTTTCCAGCATTATTTAAAATCCTTAAATAGCGATAATACAAAGGCAGTCTTTTAGCTGTCGCCTTTGGAATAATATGATCTTTCACGAAATGACCTCCACGTATTGTCTAATTACATCTTTGATTTCTCCATCATAGCAGTATTTATAGGAAAAAATCAATTCCATTGCTCAGATATTGTGAAATTTTATTCTTTATTCATTTATTTATCATTTCTGCAAATCTCGCAGTATAATGGAATTTATGGTAGACTACTAATTGAAAAATAGTTTTTTATTTGAGGAGAATTCACAAAGTAGAAAAGAGGATTCCATGATATTATTACAAGCCAATCAGATTGCTCGCCATTTTGGTGCAGAAGTCTTATTTGAAAACATACATTTAGAAATCAGTACAGGCGCTCGTGTCGCTTTAGTTGGCAGAAATGGCGCTGGAAAATCGACTTTATTAAAGATCATTGCTGGAATTGAAGCACCTGATGAAGGAAAGATCGCTAAAAATAAAACAGCGACTCTCGGATACCTCGCTCAGGACACAGGACTTGATTCCAATGAAACAGTTTGGAACGAGATGCTGAAAGCTTTTGAACAAGTTAGACAAATGGAAGAGCGGATGCGCGAGCTAGAGATTTTCATTAGCGAAGGTACGCCAGACACACCTGCTTATAGTTCTTATTTAAAAGAATACGACCGGCTGCAACACGATTTTTCAGATCGAAACGGCTATGGTTATGAAAATGAAATTCGTTCCGTATTGCATGGGTTTAAATTCGATTCTTCATTTTATGATCAGAAAATCGATACTTTATCAGGCGGACAGCGCACACGTTTAGCTTTAGCTCGCATGCTTTTGCAACACCCTGACATTTTGATTCTAGATGAACCAACGAACCATTTAGATATCGAGACACTTTCCTGGCTTGAGAATTATCTGCAAAGCTATACTGGTGCATTATTGATTGTTTCCCATGACCGTTATTTTTTAGATAAAGTAGTCAATGAAGTCTATGAATTAAGCAGAAGAAAAATGCGCCATTACAAAGGTAACTATTCGAAATATCTAGATTTGAAAGCAGAACAGTTAGCAAGTGAATGGAAGGCTTATGAAAAGCAGCAAACAGAAATCCATAAATTAGAAGACTTCGTTGCTCGGAACCTTGTTCGCGCCTCTACCACAAAACGAGCGCAAAGCCGCAGAAAGACATTAGAAAAAATGGACCGGCTGGATCGTCCTCAAGGGGATGAAAAACAAGCAAACTTTCTATTCAGTATAGAAAAGCCTTCTGGAAATGTAGTCTTGCAAATCGAAGATGCCGCTATCGGATATGATAATGTCACCTTATCTGAACCAATCAATCTAGATATCCGTCGTCAAGAAGCGATTGCTCTAGTAGGTCCGAATGGTATCGGGAAATCGACGTTGCTGAAATCAATCATTCACCAGATCCCTTTTATCCGTGGAAAAGAAACGCTAGGGACAAATGTCACCATCGGCTATTACGATCAAGGTCAAGCTGATCTGCATACAAACAAGACGATCCTAGCAGAATTGTGGGATGAGCATCCTACCACTCCAGAAAAAGAGATCCGAAGTGCTTTAGGTGCTTTCTTATTTTCTGGCGAAGATGTAGAAAAACCAATCCCTCTGCTAAGTGGCGGTGAAAAAGCACGGGTTGCTTTAGCCAAGTTAGCGATGAACAAAGAAAATTTTTTGATTTTGGATGAACCAACAAACCATTTAGATATTGACAACAAAGAAGTATTAGAAAATGCATTGATCGATTATGACGGCACACTGCTTTTTGTTTCCCATGACCGATATTTCATCAATCGGATCGCGACAAAAGTCGTCGAACTCTCTGAAAATGGCAGCAAAGTCTATCTAGGAGACTATGATTATTATTTAGAGAAAAAGCAGGAAGAAGAAGAAATCGCCGAATTGTTGGCACAAGATGAGCCAGAATCTGCTCCTGCTCCCACGAACAAATCTGATTATTACCAAAGCAAAGAACAGCAAAAGCTTATCCGTAGCCTTCAACGAAAAATTACTCAGGTTGAAGAAGAAATGGCGCGGATCGATGAATGGATCGATCAGTTGGAACAAGAAATGGTCGCGCCAGAAAACCTGGAAGATCACGTAAAACTCAATGAGCTGAACCAAGATTTAGAAGCTGCTAGACAAGATCAAGAAACAAAATTGACGGAATGGGAAGAACTAAGCTTGGAATTAGAAGAATATGAAAATTAACGAAAAAACCAAAACAGAAACCATTCATGCTGTTTTGGTTTTTCTTTTTTTATTTTATCAAACAAAAATTCCATATTTACCTTTTTCACCAATAAGAAGACCAATTACTAGTCATTCTCACTAAAGCTTCTAAATAATAGTAATCACCCCAAATACAAGGTGTATTTACCCCATTATTTTTGGGCTTATTATAAACAGACTGTGTTAAAAAGCCATCTTCTTCTTCCGTTGTAGCATATCTTTCTTTCAATTGTCGCATAATTTTCCAAACAGCAGACTGGTATAAGTTCTTTTCTGTTTTGTCTAATAGACCTGATTCTATTAATTCTAATAATCCACAAACCATGATCACCATACTAGATGTATCTTTTTCTTCTCTGCTAGAATCATCAAAGATCAAATCCCAATAACAAATGGTATCTTCTGGCAACCGATTCATAAAATAATTGGCTAATATTTTGCTTAAATCAAAATATTTTTGTTCTTTCAAATAACGATAACTTAATGCAAAACCGTAAATCCCCCATGCTTGGCCTCTAGCCCAACAGGAATTATCACTATAACCTTGATGCGTACTTCCATATCTTGGTTTTCCATCTTTGACATCCATATAAAATGTATGATAAGTTGAACCATCTTCTCTTACTAAATAATCTGCTGCATTTTGAATATGAGCCTGAGCAGCTTTTTTATATTTTTGATTTCCAGTTTCTTCACTCGCCCAATACAATAATGGAAGATTCATGCAACAATCCATGATCATTCTACCTTGTTGTGAAGGATCACTAGGATCTCCCCAAGCTTGTATAACTCCTGCCTTCTCCCAAAAACGCTGAAGTAATGTTTCTGCAGCATCAATTGAAGCTTCCTTCATTTTTCGATTTCCCGTTATTTTATAATCTGCTACGGTTGATAAAGAATACAAAAAACCAAGATCGTGATGATTAGTGATAATTTGACAGTCAATCCTGTGGATAAAATCTATATCTGCTTTTTCAGCTGTTTGTTGAAATAAAGGATCACCCGTCTTCTCAAATAACAACCAATTAATTCCTGTCCAAAATCCTTCTGTCCAACCAATATTGTCTCTTAATGGATAACGTCCTTTTATAGGACACTCGCTTGGGAATTGATACTGACTGTTACTGATACGTTTGATTAACCTCTCCGTGTGTCTGCGACAACGCTCGATCTCATTATTCCATTCTTTTTCCATTAATTCTTTATAACATTCATTTATCCATTTTTCTGGATGTATTATCTCTTCAAACATCACTTTATCAAGCATTTCCCCACCAGCCTTTAGCATAATTTTAGTCTTTTTTTATTGTTTTTATTTTGGATAGTTAGCCCGGTTGTCCCATCAAAATCAATTTTGGGACGATTGTTCCATACTTCTAAACTATAATCCCGATCTTGATGAGCAACCACTCCTGTTCCGAGCCAATGGGTTCCTTTTCCAAATGTACCCTCTAATCCAGGAATAAAAGTGTTTTCCCATGTCATCAAGTTTGTATTGGGCAAACCCATAATAGCTGTGGATTTTCGTTTAATAGTATCGTCACTTAAACAGATAATACCTGAAAAGCCAGCTTCACTCACCCTATAGTTTTCCTTGTCTTCTTCTATGATTATTCCTTCTTTCTCAGGAGAACATTCAATAGCAAACCCTGTCTCATATAGAACATATTCTGTATCTAATTCTACTTTGTGTACGCGAATCTGCCAGCCTTCAAAAGGAATAAGCCAAGTTCTGATTTTTGCCTGTAAAGTAGGTTCCCATGTAGAGGCAAGTACCTCTTTCTTACATACAATGTCTCGTACATTATTTCGAACGATGAACTGTCCATAGGTTTTGATGCTCTCATTCTTAAAACTGGTCGTGATATATGTGTCCACTCGCTGAATCCCTAGCATTGAATCCATTGCCATTTCTGCTTTCAATTGATTCGCTCGCGGTATCGAAAAACCAAATTGACTAGAATAAGCAAATTTTAAATATTTTTCATTGGTCAATGTATGGAAATTTGGCCCTAATTGTCCCGCATTCAAAAAAAATGTATGTCCATTATCATGTTGTATGAGCAAATTGGCTTCTGAAAGAAGTTTAGTTCCTTCACGAATAGGCATAGGCATTTCTTTAGCCGTCCAATACTCATGGTCTTCAGGTAGCGCCAACAATAAAAAAATCTTATTCAGCCATAATGGAGATAACGTACTATTATAGGGTTCAGTCAATGTCAATTGAGGGTAGGTATAACCAATATTCAGGATACCTTTTTCATCAAATATTTCTTTTTGCATCCACCATCTTATATTCCGATTGACTAACCCCTTGATTTCACCTAATTTAAAAGGCAAAAGATCGGCCCACAACATAGCTGACCAAAAGCTTGAAACTGCAAAACGATAAATCATGCTTCGACCAAAAGGCACATTTGCACCATCTTCCGCAAAAAAATGAATATAGTCTCTAGAAAAATCAATAGCTCGGTTCTTATATATCTGGCTAATGGGCTTTTCTGGTTCTAGTACGCTATAAATCAAACCATAATAATGAAATGCAAAAGGATTATAATAATCTTGGCGACCTCTTGAACTGTCTCGATACCAGCCATTTTGAAGATAACAATTTTCTATATTATCAAATGCTTCTTTCAGTGCTGATTCTTTAACTGGATAACCAAATTTTTGGATAATTGTTCCGACAATTATCTTAAAAAATTGCCAATTACCATCTGCACATTCATATTCAAAAATTTGCGAGAACCAATGAATAATCTGGCTTTTTTCTCCTGTATCTAATTTTTTCCATAATAATTGTTCATGATGATATAACGCTAATAACATTGCGGGCATTTCTACCATACGCTGGTCTCTTTCATGTATTTCTCCCCAATAATCGGGATGGGAAGGATCTGTTCCAGCTTTTATTCCTGATAGAATTAATTTCAACCATCGTTCATCTAATTGGTCAATTGCGGGCCCCGCTCCCCATAAAACCCGAGAGAATCCTTCCATTCCTGCAATTTTATTTCCATATCCTACCCCTTGATGTATATAATCAATTTGTGCGCCACTTGCTCGATAAAACGGCTGGAGTGGTTGATTTATCTTTTTAAATAAGTCAAAGTAATCCTGTCTGGTCCTTAATAGTGGTACTGGATGTTTCATTGTATTTTCTCCTCTTTTTACTACCAAATAGCTAATTCCGACTGTTCTAATCGAAGTAAGCCTTCAATAAAAAAATAATCAGAATAGATCAGTGGCACATTATAAGTCAGTTCTCTATGGTATGCTTCTGCTCCGCCTCCAATGATCCCATCTTCATCCATATTCCAATTTGCATAGTGCTTTTCTGTCTTTTGGAGTATATTGATAGCAGCTTCATGATACATTTTTGATCGTACAGAGGAAACATATCCTGCTAATTCCAGAAGACCGCATGCAGCGCATACTCCAGCACTGGTATCAATATTCGAATCTTTTACAGCAAAATCAATGAGAGGAATATAACCAGTTTTTTCGATTTTCTGAATAAAATTTACTGCTATCTTTTCTGCTATAGCTAGATAGTACGGATTTTTTGTGTAACGATAACTTAACGCGAATCCATATAAAGCCCATGCATTTCCTCTGCTCCAACAAGAATTCTCATTGTATCCTTGCCCGCCAAGTAACCGAATATATTTCCCTGATTCTGCATCAAATTCTGCGATATGCCCGGTTGATCCATCTTTCCTCACTAGATACTTAGCTGTTGTATCTGCATGCTGCCGAGCAATTTTAGAGAACCTCGGATCACCAGTTTCCCTCGAAGCCCAATACAGTAATGGTAAATTCATCATACTATCAATAATCATCCAACCAGGTTTATGGTCATTCCATGCTACTAAATAGTTCCCTGAAATATTATAGCGTCCAGCAAGTACCGTAGCTGCATGTAACCCTAGTTGTCGACTATGTTTGTTTTGAGACTGTTGATAATGTGCAATAGCCGATGGTAAGAATAAAAAACCTACATCATGATGAACGTCTGAAAAATGGTACAGGGCAGATTCTAATAATTGTTCTTGTTGTATTGCTGCCTCTTTGAACTTTTCTCGTTTTGTCTTGTGAAAGAGCTGCCATAAAATACCACTCCAAAAACCATTGGTCCACCAGTCGATTCCTCTGTCCTTTATTACGTCTGTATATTTTCCGTTGTAAGAAATATATGGAATTTTATTCCCCATTCTGTCTAATTCCGCATCTATCTTTTCAGAAGCTACATTCAAAATTTTTCTTGACCATTCCTTCGTCTGTTCATTCATGGATATCCCGCCATTCTTTTAATTTTTATGAATGTGGAGTTGCTCCTAGAACGAACTAGATGGTTAACATTCGTTATTTTTTTTACTTATTTGCAGCTCCAATGTCATTCTCCTTAAATTTAGACTGCGCCCACACATAAATCAAGACCATTGGGATCACTGAAGTTGCTAAAATTAGCATAATTGCGCCATAATTAATTGGCTCACCTGTACTAGAAACCGTCATATTTTTGATAATTAAGGGAACCGTATATTTATCTTTATCTGAAAGCATGACTAATGGAAATAGATATTGATTCCAACTTCCCATAAAGATAAGTAAACCACTAGTAATAATCGTAGGTGATAAAATCGGTACAGCGATTTTCGTAAAAATCACCCACTCATTGGCACCATCGATTCTGGCAGCCTCCATCAGTGCTGTAGGAAATTGACTGCTATATTGTCGCATCATAAACACTGAAGTTGTACTGGCAATCGAAGGGATGATCACACCTGCATAAGTATTCGATAATCCTAAACGACTCATAATGTAAAATAAAGGAATCAATGTGGTAAAAAAAGGCACCATCCTAGATAGCATAACTGTATTGAACAACAGTTTATTCCCCATAAAACGATACTTTGCTAATGCATAACCCGCCATTGTAGAACTGGCTGTAGCTAAAACTGTACTGATTACAGCAATAACAATCGAATTCCAAATAATCAAGGGATAATTATATCTCGCCATGATGGCTTGCCAGTTTTTTAATAGCATATCCCCAAACTTGAAATTGATTCCGCCACTTAAAATTTCTTGATTACTTTGCGTTGAAGCTACAATCATATATAAATATGGCATCAAAAATATTAAGGCACCAAACACAATAATGACGTACGTAAAAATTCTGCTTTGTATCTTTTGTTTAGTCATTTTTATCACCTCCGAATTTAAATTGAATAGCCGATAATATAACAGATACAAACACCATCGTCCAGGCAATAGCAGAGGCTTTTCCAAAATCAACCATTTCAAAACTTGTTTTATATAAATTGACTCCTACGACCAAAGCTGAATTTTCTGGTCCATTGGAAGTCCCAAAGAATATATTTGGGATATTGAAATTACCCAAGCCATTGATAGTGGCTAAAACTGTGGCCATTAAAATGATTGGCTTTAGCATGGGGATCGTTAATAAAAAGAATTGCCGAAATTTCGATGCTCCATCTATTTCAGCACTTTCGTATATCTCTTTAGAAATCCCTTGAAGACCAGCTAAAAATAAAATAGTGTTATATCCTACACTAAGCCAAATCATCGTGATGATCATTGATATTCGTATCCAAAAAGGATTTGTTAACCACTGTACACCGTTAATTCCTAGCGCATTCAAAAATCCATTGAATAACCCAGTCGGATTGAAAAAAGTCATGAATACGGAAGCTACAGCCACCGTTGATGTAATGGTTGGAATATAATAGACAGTTCTAAAAAATCCTTTTCCTTTTAACTGTGCTGAATTCAATAAAACAGCAAAGTAAATAGCTAATAGCATCGTTATTGGAATTGATCCTGCCATGATAATCAAAACATTCGTGTAAGATTTAATAAACAATGGATCTCGGAAGATAGCTAGATAATTGTCAAATCCAACAAATTCAAATGAGTAGCCAATTTTCATAAAACTAAAAGCAAACGAGATAATGATGGGAATCAAAATCGTCACAATAAAGAAAATAACAAAAGGTGTGACCAATCCATAAGCACTTTTTTTATGAGACGTATCTGTTGCTTTTTTCTTGCTGTTCTTTATTGTCTTGCTTGGTAACGAAGATTGCATCATCGTTAAGTCCTCCTAATATTTTTTAATCACCAGTTAATTTTACGCCGTACTTATGAGCAAAATTTTCTGCTTCTTTTAGATATGAATTTTCAAAATCACCTGTTTGCCAATAGTTATATGCAGCGGTAGTCAAATAAGACGTAGCATCTGAATAAGTGGCTGGTAAAACAGTATTTGATGTATTTTCATTGATTTTATTCAATAGTTCATAGTATTTTTGTCCTCCTTAGTAGTCAAACTTTTTCTCAGCTGCTTCTGTTTGATAGGCCAATGAGTTAGATGTAGCCACGCCCAGCTCCAGTGCGTTGGCTAAGCATTCTTCATCTGTCAGCATAAATGTAAGAAATTGTTGTGCCACTTGTGGATTTTTGGCATCTTTAGGGACATAAAAACTTGATCCTCCTGATACTGCACCTTTTCCTGGATTTTCTTTTGAAAAAGGAATCAGTGGAGCCATGCGCCATTTGTCAGATGCATCAGGAAAATTCAAAGACATATTCGTAGCATACCAGCCGCCAGCAACAAACATTGCAGATTCTTGAAATGCTTTCTCAGCATCTTGTGCACCGTAGAAATGTACAATATCTGAGTCGATCATTTCTTTGATTAACTTTGCAGCATGTTTCGCTTCTTTAGTATTCAGACGGATATTTCCTTCTTCATCAAGCAAAGATTGATTCTGCTGGGCTAGCATGTTGATAAACAATTCTTGGTCCCCAGATTCTGGCAAGGCAATTCCAAAACTACCAGTTTTTTCTTTTAATGCTTTTGCCACCTGGATATATTCTTCCCAAGAACTGATTTCTTCAAAATCTACACCTATTTCAGCAAATTTTTTTTGTTGATAATAACAAAGTGCTGGGGTAAAATCACTAGCCCAAGGAATAATCGTTTCATTACTCGTTTGTTGACGCAAAATATTCAATTTTTGATCATAAAACTGATCGCCATATTTGTCATAAAATCCATATTCATCAGCACTATAAAAAGCATCTTGAAATTTTTCCAGCACACCTGCTGCTGAAGTGTCTGCCATGGAGATAATATCCGGCATATCTTCGTGTGTTACCAATTTTGGGGTGATCATTTGTACTGTTGCTGTTCCCGAAGCTACATTCACAATTTTTAAGTCAATATTTGCTCCAGTTTTGCGGTTATAGATTTTTGCAGCATTTTCAACATAGTTTGTCAGTTTGCCGTTTGCGACATATACTTCTAATGTAGTGGCTTTTTTTATCATTGGATCTGCGATGTTTGCTGTTACTTCTTCGTTAGTTTTTCCACATGCACTTAAGCTGAATAATAGGGTAATGTTTAGCAAAGCTATCACCAATTTGTATCTTTTTTTCATGTCTATCCCTTCTTTCTTTTCAAGTTCTTATATAAAACGCTTTCACTTATGTATATTAACGGAATTAGTAACACAAATATTTATATAAAAAAATATTTTACTTGTCGTTTTGGCTTTTCATTTTTGTTATAATAGTCATTAATTATAAATAGAAAGCTTTTTATATAAAAAGAGAAAGGAAAGTGGTTCTTTTGTTAACAAACAACCAATCCTCCAATCTTGTCAAAAAAACACTAACCTATTCCATAGATACCCATCTTCATTTATCTGCTGCTCCCTATTTTCGACTACTAATAAATGAAAGCGCTAATTTATATGCTGAATTTGCACATAAATCTATAGAACTAGATAATCCTTCCCTTTTATTCATTGATAAACAGCAAGAAGTCCAAATCTTTTCTACTCAAAAGGAAACACAAACTTTTATCATTATCCAGTTTTATTTTGATGAGCAATTATTAGCACATATTACGGGACAATCTTTTTCTATAGATCAAGAAATAACATCTATCATTACTTTTCTGAAAAATGAACAGTTCAAAATTGATTATCTAAAACATAGTAAGCCAGCTATTTCCTATGATCAGGAAATCAATTCTTTTTTCATACTATGCCAACAGATGAGCATTCATTTGCTTTCCTTATTAGTTACTTATTGTCTGCAAAAAATTCAATTGTCTTCCTTACCAAGGCATTATCAACAGGAACTTGCTTTATTGACAATACCTTCAAATGAGAAAGTCATTCCTAAAAAAAAGCATATTCTTTATTCAGATGAATTAGTTGATCCAATCATACGATATTTAGAAGAACATCTTTCAGAAAATTTTTTGCTTGAACAATTAGCCCAAATTTTTTTTATCAGTCCAGCCAGCTTAAAAAAACATTTTAGAAAAGTGAATGGAAAAAGTGTTATTAGCTATTTTAAAGAACTAAAAATGGAAAAAGCAAAACGTCTCGTGCTAGAAAATGAATTAACCTATACAGAAATTGCAGATATATTAGGATTTCATTCGATCCATCATTTTTCTTCAGCTTTTAAAAAATATACAGGGTTATCCCCTTCAAAGTATTATCTATCCTTAAAATAGAAAAAAATTTTTAGGTTTTATCCACAAATTATTTCTCTATATTTTCTGTCTATTCAAAATAAACAATAATTTTCCGGCACAATTATTTGCTGTTTTTTACCATAACATAGTACGATCAACGTAGAAAAGGAGATGTTTTTATGAAAGTTGTTGTCATTGGCGGTGTAGCTGGCGGTCCTTCATTTGCCACTCGTTTCCGTCGATTGAATGAAGCGCACGAAATCATTATCTATGAACGCGGAGAAAATATTTCTTATGCAAGTTGTGCTTTGCCTTATTATTTAGGAGGTGTGATCACTGACCGTGACTCGCTGATCGAACGTACACCAGAAATATTGAAAACAAAAAACAACATCGATGTCTTTACTAAACACGAAGTAACAGCAATCGATCCTTCTACTAAGCGATTAACAGTTAAAGACCTATCCACAAATGAAGAAATAAAAACAGATTACGATAAGTTGATCATCTCTTCTGGTGCTAGACCAGATTATCCGGATATTCCCGGAGTTTTTGAAGCAGAAAACGGCTTTGTCCTCCGTAGTGTGACGGATGCGGATCGAATCAAATCGTTCCTTGAAGAAAAAAATCCACAACATGTCGTCATTCTTGGTGCAGGTGTTATGGGTCTGGAATTAGCTGAGAATTTCAAGCATCGCGGCTTAGACGTGACTTTAATCGATCAATTGCCACAAGTCGCTTTCCCTTATGATCCAGAAATTGCTAATTTAGTTTATGACAAATTGCTGAAAGAAGGATTAGCCGTTCATTTAGAAACAAGAGTTACTGAGATCCGTGATAAAGGTCGAGAAATAGTATTATCAGATGGCTCCGTCCTTTCTGCTGATATGCTAATTTTTGCTGTTGGTGTTTCTCCGAAGAATGAAGTGGTGAAAGCAACCGGCATACAATTATCAGATACAGGTCAGATCATTGTTGATGACCAGTTACAAACCAATCTGCCGGACATCTATGCGATTGGCGATATTATCGAAACGACTAGTGTAGTGACTGGTCAGCCGATCCAAAGTATGCTTTCCAGTGCGGCCAATCGTCAAGGACATATGCTGGCAGATATTTTAAATGGTACGCCTATGCGCTATCGCGGATATATTGGTGCAGGTGTCGCAAAAATCTTTGATCATACAGCAAGTTATGCGGGAATGACAGAACATGAATTAAAAGCATCAGGCATAACAAATTATAAAACTGTTTTTATCACTCCCTTTGACCATGCCTATTTCTATCCAGAAGCTACAAGATTAAATCTAAAGCTGATTTTTGATGCAGATAGCGGTCGTATTTTAGGTGGACAAGCATTTGGAGAAAAAGGTGTCGATAAACGGATGGGAGAACTTTCTGTAGCAATCACCGGAAACTTGACAGTCTTTGATTTGCCTGATTTGGAGTTGCCTTACTCTCCACCGTATTCTACTACCCGTGACCCGTTGAATATAGCTGGTTATGTCGCAATCAATCAAATGACGAATATCGTAGAAACGATCAAAGCAAGTGATATACCCGAAAACGATTTGAAAGAAGCGTTCTTTTTAGATATACGTGAACCTAATAAAGCACCTTCTGGCAGTATCTCGGCAACAAAAAATATTCCAATGAATGAGTTACGAGATCGAATCAATGAAATCCCAAAAGATAAAAAAGTTTACATTACTTTCAGAAGAGGATTGAATACTTATACTTCTGCCCGAATCTTGGCAGGTTTGGGTATCAAAGCGATTTTGATTGAAGAATAAAAAAACGACCGCGGTGGGTAGCCGCGGTCTAGGAGTTATTTTTACTTGAGGAGTAAAAATGAAAAAGTATATAGGGTTGTTGGTTGGTATGTATATAGAATAGAAGATAAATGTGAAGAAATTGTGCATTATTTCTTCACATTTATTAGGTTATAGTTTAAGAAAGTTTAAACATTGCGCAATTTAATTATTTTAGCTGTTTCTTTTCATAAAAAAACATGTTGTGACTCTGAGACAAATCATAGTCCATAGTGATGTCTCTAGAGTAACTACGCCTAATATTACGAGGCATCATATTAATCTATCAGCACTAGTACCTAAACTAGCATCCCTTTCGAATATTTTTTCTTATATAATAAAGTTTGCTTTCACTCCTCTAATCTCACCAAATCGACTGGCTTGCGTTGTGTGATACTAGGAACTGATTGGTTTAGAACGACTTTTCTATTGTAATCATATTTTTCGCCATCCTCGTTGTCTTCTAATCCTTCAATGAATGATCCCTAATGTGTGTATTAAATAATTTAATTTTTTTGTTCCTATTTATTTAACAACGCCGTTTGTATAATTAAGCGAGACAAATAAAAAAGCCATTTATGTTACACTCAAATTGTAATACCCGCTAAAGCATACAAGGAGAGTGAACATAAATGACTTATACCCATCTTACACCAAACGAGCTTGTAATGATAGAAGCATATTTTCATCAAGAAACTCCGGTTGCTATCGTTGCGAAGCAGCTTAAACGTGGACGCCAAACAATTTACAATGTCTATAACTTTCTCAAATGTGGTGGAACAGCACTTGAATACTTTGAACAATACAAAGAAAATAAGCGACGTTGTGGGAGAACCGAAATCATTTTTCCTGCTGAGGAAAAAGAATACATTGAAAAAAGATCAACTGAAGGTTGGACCCCAGACGTCATTATTGGCCGTGCAGAGCGAACCTTCTCTTGTTCAGTAAGTACCCTCTATCGCCGGTTTAAGACGGGAGAATTCAATGTTTTACATTTACCGATGCAAGGAAAACGAAAACCAAATGGTTATAAGGAAAAACGTGGAAAACAGGCATTCAAAAGAAATATTTCTGAACGTA
>ENA-OXQH01000006-OXQH01000006.1-human-gut-metagenome-genome-assembly--contig:-NODE-6-length-127549-cov-293.095_pt1 | contig 127549 bp, 104 predicted proteins | sample MGYA00249578_ERZ652555 | MGnify/ENA primary metagenome ERZ652555 (study PRJEB26925, sample SAMN05826901) | human gut metagenome | biome: ENVO:2100002; feature: ENVO:00000062; material: ENVO:00002003... | reverse complement strand
TTTAGACCGTCCTAAGAATTATCTCCCTAAAGCGGCGTAAAGCCCCCTCTGACGAAGGGGCTTTCTGCTTAGTCAATCACCACTGACGCGGGGTGTAGTCCCAGTTGTCGAAGGTGACCTCGATGGGCTCGGTCCAGAACTTGTGGTTCTTGACACCGGTCTCCGGGTCAACGTGGAGCATCCAGCCGTTCTTCTCAGGGGACTCGATGGAGAGCTTGAGTTGGTAGGTGCCGGCCTTGTCGAGCTTGACGTTGGCGCCGTAGTGCGGGCCGTCGGAGGCGTTCATCTGCATGAAGGTACCGGAGGTGGCCTGGCCGCCCTCGACTTCCTTGCCGGTGGACTTGTCGATGATGGTGTAGTTCACAGTAAGGTCAGGGACGAAGTCGCCCTTGCCGTAGCCGTAGTCGGTGCCTTCCTGGGAGGCGTGGATGTCGGCTTCCAGGTGGAAGGAAGCGTCAGCAGCCTTCAGACCCATGGAAGCAGGGTACATGTCGATGGGCTGGAAGTAGACGGCGCCCACGGTCAGCGGGCCAGCGGCCTTGTCCTGCTCCTTGGCGGTGCCGGAGGGGCCGACCGGGACCTCTTCGAAGCCGGAGGTCTCAGTCGGGGCGTCGGCCTTCTTGGAGTCGTCTTTCTTGGCGGTGTCGGAGGAGCTGGTCGAGGACTTGGTATCGGAAGCGTTGTTGGTGGAACCGCAAGCAGCCATCGAAACAGCCATGGAGCCGGCGAGCAGCACGCCGAGCAGAGCGGCAAGCTTCTTGTTCTTCATCATTTCTCTTATTCCTTCTGTTGTGGTGAATGAATTATTCACGACTTATCTGTTTTTAGTTGTGGCGGCGTGGGCTGGAATCGCTTCCGTTGCCATGTCGCAAGTTGTGTTGCGCGAGATGGTCGCACCGGGCGTTGTGCTACGCCTGCGCGCTCTCCTCGTCAGCCTTCGCGTCCGACTTGCTCGCACCGGCCGCAAGCCGGGCCTTGGCCTTACGCTGTTTGGCAAAGCCGACCACGAACAGCGCGATGACGGCGATGGCTGCCAGTACCTGGGCGATGATGCATTCGGCGTACGGGTAGAATCCGAGCCAGTCGTTGGTGGGAACGCCCGGCAGGTAGTTGGCGGGCAGCAGGTCGCCCTCGATGAGCGCGTGCACGCCGCCGCCGGCGAAGACAACCACCAGCACGGACATGAGGATCGAGGTGACCAGGAAGAACGGGCCAATCGGAATCTTCACGGAGGTAAAGCGAATCACCAGGAAGATGATCACGAGCACCACGGCGGCGGCGAGTGCGCCGACCACCATGCCATGCGTATCCTGGCTCATCGTGTAGATGGACTGGTAGAAGATCACGGTTTCAGCGCCCTCACGGAACACGGCGAGGAAGCTCAGCATGGCGAGCGAAATCACCGTGCGGGAAGCCACCTTCTTGCCGGATTCGACCTGCGAGGAGACGGAGGCCACCGCGGCTTCGGTCTTTTCCTTGATGTAGCGGTTCCACGCTTCCACCGAGGACTTGTTGAGCATCCAGTTGCTGGTCCACAACAGCATGCACATGGCGACGAGCGCGCACACGCCTTCCATGATCTCCTGCAGCGGGCTGGAGCCGCCGAATGCGAGCATGAAGATGACCGCCACGATGCCTGCGCCGGCCAGACCGGCGAGCACGCCCACGTAGATCCACTTGGTGAAGCGCTTGTTGCCGGACTTGACGAGGTAGGCCACCACAGCGGCGACCACGAGCAGGGCCTCGAGACCCTCGCGGATCAGAATCAGGAACGCCTGGCCGACCGAGCTGGTGATGAACTTGAGGAAGCCACCCTCCTCATCGGCCGCGCCGCCGTCGAGCTTGGCGGCATCGGTGGTCAGCATGTTCTTCAGGTCGTCGATGTACTTCTTGACTTCGGAAGCAGGCTTGCCGGTGTTCATCGAGGAGCGGCACAGCTTGAACTGGTATTCCACCTGGGAGACGCGGTTGCCGCTGATGGCGCTCAGCACGGTCTTCTCGAAGCCGAGCTTCTCGTAGTGCTGGTAGTAGGCGTCGTTCACGAGCGTGGCGCCCTTGGCGGCGTCGCCACCCTCATAGGCCTTGTAGGCGTTGTCCAAGATCGGAAGCATCGCGTCCGCGACTTCCTTCCAGGTCTTGGCCGTTTCCTTGGTGCGCTTCTTCTTGGCGTCGAGCTCCTTGCGCTCCTTGGCGATCTGCTTCTGGAGGTCTTCGGAGTACTGCTTCGGGTTGGCGAGGCTGGTGTTGGCGTCGAGCTGCTGGGCCGTGGCGTCGAGGTCGGCGGTCAGGTCGTTGACCTTCTGGGTGAGCTGATCGGCCTGGTCTGACGTGAACACCTGGCTTTGCAGGTCCTGGAAGGCCTGCTGCTGCGCGGTCTGCTTATCTGTGCCGATGGTGTCGCTCACCACTTTGTTGAAGTTGGACGTCACGTAGACGGTGGTGTATGCAGCCCCGAAATCGGACTTGGCACCCATTGGGTTGCCGTCCTTGTATTCCTTAAGGCCTTCCTGCAACTGCGCTTCGACGGCCTTGGCAACGTCGGCCCAGGTCGCGTAATCGACGCTGGTGGTGTCGTCGCTCTTGACGGTGGCAGCAGTGGCAGTGGTTGCCGGCGTCACGGCGAACGCGGACTGCGGAATGATGGCGGAGGGGAGGAAGGTCGCGGCGATCATCGCAAACAGAAAAACGATGGCCGCAAATGCACGAGCCGAGACCGTGGCCGACTGCAGACGACCGGTGCTGCCCGACTTCGCGCGCACGCGAGAAACGGCAACGCGCGTATCACGTTCCCGCATCGTGTTCATTTCAGCGGACTGTGCGCAGGCGCGACGAACCATGCTGAATTCCTCTCACTTCAAGTACTCGAATGGTCCAAAAACAACTATAAACTCTATAGAAAAAAATTCTTGAACAACAGTCTTGATTTTTTGACGGGTGCGAGGTAATAGAAGGCGTTTTAGTGCTTTTCAACCCCGCAATTATTTCACTATCTGAGATAACTATGCTCAGAGAGGATGGCTCTCCCGGAATGTGAACGGCAACACCACAAAAAGCGGCAACGTGAGGAATACCGGAATCGGATACCAAAATAGTGCCATGGGTGAGGCATACAGCGACAGCACCGTGAATGCCAACAAACCGTAAGCGGCCAGTGCGGGGCCGTAGCGTCGTCGCGCAGGCCGCACCACCAGCGCAAGACCCGCAGCCAGCGGAATCCACGTGACGTACAGGGCCATCGAAGTCAGCAGATTGCCTTTACGAACACCGACGCGACCATCCGAACGCGCCCACCGATGAATCGCCCGCAATATGTTTTTCTGCCATTGCGGCTTATCGGAGGTACCCCTCAGCGGCGCAAGGTCATGTTCGATGGCGGCAAGCCGTTCGGCTGCCACGGTATCGGCATCGCCGTCGGAAGTATGCTTCCAAGCACCTTCAGTCAGGAAAGATGCCCATTGCCTGAGATAGCTAGGCGTGAACAGGTAGTCGGAATCAGTGGGGTACGCGAAATTGACGCGCGGGTCCCACCATCCGCGAGTCACCCCGGCATAGGCCGTGGCATATTCAGTCGGATGCGCGAGGCCGAGCTGCGCCCAGACCTGCAGGGCCGCGAGTTGTTGCGCCGCGGTTGGCCTAGGGTGCTCGCGCAGAGTGCGGAAGGTCTCATCGGTGCGGTGCGGGTTGATGCCGGCGGCGGCCCAGTCGAGATCCATGATCGCGTTCAGTCGCCGCCGCTGAACCTTGTCTATCGCACTGGGATCATCGTACGCGAGCCGGGCCACGGGCTGGGTGACCAGGCCCCACACCTCACGTCCGGGCGATCGATTCGCATGCGTGGCGGCCGCGCTTAATGGCGTCCACACGCCCTGCGCCACAACGATGGCAACCGCAAGACACGCGAACGCACGACGCCGCGCGCCTTTGGGCGTACAGACGGCGAGCAAACAGCAGCCGGCGCATAGCACGATTATGAGCGCCGTCCGCTTGGAGACGATGGTGGCGAACAGCAGGATGACGAACGCGAATGCCACCGGGCGGCGAGCCAGTACCGAGCCGCGCGTCAGACAAGCCTCCACGAACAGCACGGCCAACGGCAGATAGAACACGGCATGCAACGAGTCCTTGCCCATCGTGGTGATTGCGCCGACCACCACATAGTTGGTGGCAAGATAGACAAGGCCGAGACCGATGAGCCAGCGCGGCGAGCCGATTTTGCGGATGTAGCACAGCAGAAGCGCGCACCCGGCGGCGAGTAGAACCGCTTGGGTTACGGTGTACAGGGCCTGCCCGATCAGAGGGGAGCCGAGTGCGCTGCCGATATGCCAGAACAAGCCGAACGTGAGCGTATCAAACAGCGGATGCTGGGTGTAATAGTGGTGCAGACCGGACGATTGCAGATATTGGGCAAGCGTATCGTCGCGCATCGAGCCCGGCCAGGTGAGTATGAGCCACGGCAGCCAGGCGATAGCGAGCGTGAGCAGGTAAGGGAGGAATCGCGCGCGCAGCGATGTGGACAACGTGGTCGGGCGGCGGGCCGTGAGCCAACTAAGGATCGCGGATATGCTGCGGTACGTCTTTGAGTGTTTCTTCGATTGGCGCGACCGGCCGCCATGTGCTGCGGTTACGTCGGTCGCTGTCCCCTCGTTCATGACTCCACAGCCTAGGCGCGATTGCGGGCGCGCGCCGGGCGAACATCGAAAATTCACCTGGACACGGTGATTTCTTTACCGGAGGTTGTGTAGGCGCGCGCAGGTGTGTGGGCCCTGCACAAGTATGCGGTCCTTGTGCGGGTGTTGCGCGGGACTTTCCAGTGAGTCTTTCACTCGCAGTGATCATTCTTCACATCCGCGTCGCGACACGCGCCACGCCGAAGCGTGCACTTATCCGAAACCTGTGGTAACTTATTCGAGTTGCCTGCGGAACACAGTTCAACTGCGCGCTGCAGAGCATGGAGGATTCGCCTAGTGGTCTATGGCGCACGCTTGGAAAGCGTGTTGGTGTAACAGCCTCACGAGTTCGAATCTCGTATCCTCCGCCCGGATTGGAGCCCCGGAAACCGTTGAAATCATTCGGTTTCCGGGGTTTTGCTTTGGTTCCTTCCGATTGTCGGTTCCCTCCAGGTTCCCTCCGTTTCGACACCTTTGGCCCCGACCTGCCGCGCGTGTCACATATCGGAACCGACGATTCCGAAAACGCCTTCGAGCCCCCGCCTGCCGTGCGTTCGTCATCGAAGTCCGACTGCGCCCCACGCGTCCCGTCAGTGGGCCAATTCGAATCCCTTCATGTTTTCCGCGCAGTTTTTTTCGTTTTGGTTCGCAACAATCCCAGCCTCCGTATCGCAAGCGCATCGCAGCGAATACCGGTCGGCCCAGCGCGAAGGTTCCCCCTGACCCCCTCCGATGAACACCACACGAACGCATACCTGAACCTAGGAACCTTACCCACACCACTTCCTAGGTTCCTAGGCACCTTCCTAAGTACCGAAACGACTTCCCAAGTTCGGACGATGCCCAGCACAAAGCACCCATACAGACACATCCGCCAGCACATCACTTTCGCCCGGTAAAGCCACCGATCGTATAGCGCGCCCCCTTGCCACGGCCAATGACCCTCAGCTTCCCACCCTTAACGAGCTTGGACAGCTGGTAGTACGCCTGGTTCGCATCGACATGCAGCAGTTCCATGACATCCGCTTGCAGGGATTTCTCCAGCTCCTCATCGGTCAGTTCCAACAAATTACGGTCACTGGATTGGTAGGTGCCGATAATCCGGCGCAGACGGTCGCGTTCAAGGGGATCGAAATCATCACGGGTCGCATCCGGCACCGGCTGCGCGGAAAAGTCCAAACGTCCCAAATCGGACAGGCGCGTGGCGATCTCGTACGGGTACATCGGCACGCTCTCCGGCGTACCATCCACCTTCATACGGCGTCGCAACACCTTGCCCGACTTGGTCGAGACCACGCTGCGGGATTTCGGCACATCGATCTGCATCACCGGCGTCTTCTCCGTCCCGACGATCTGCGCACGAGCGGAAACCGGAGGAACCGTACGGTTGGCAATCATCGCCGACAAACCGACCGCATCCTGATGCACTTTGTCGATGCCGGTCGGCGTGCCGTCATCCTCGACGCCCAGATACACCGTACCGCCATCCGAGTTCGCCAACGCCACGACGGCATCAAGTAGATCGTCATCTGGCAGACGCTTCAAATCGCTTTTGAACTCGAGCGACAACGCTTCCTTGCCATATTCATGTGCCATAAAGGGATCCAACCCAACGCATTCTTCTTGATACACTGAATTTTACACTGAATTCAATGTTTAATAACTGAATTCAGTGTATTCAGTGAAACATTCAGCGAAAGCCGCACCGAGAACCCCGCATAAGAGTGGGACGCAGATACAAATCATGCCATATCGCAGTTGCGTCCCACTACTGAGACCGCAATGACGCTTGAATGCATCACCGGATTGACAGCAGAAGCCTCACTTTTCTTCATGGACTCCCTTCTCGCGTCGATTGGCCGAATGCGCGGCGGGACGGGATGGAAGCACAACTGGGAAACCGTGGATGCACATTTTGCCCATTGCCATCGCACCTGCAACGAACTCTTCGAAAGATATTATCCGGATTGAGTGACCATTCAGTTAGTGAAGTTCAAAAATGCGTAATCACCAGTGCACCACTGGTATGCCGATGCATCTGATTGGCCAAAGCGTCGATAGTTCACCGTCACCGTACGGGAGTAGGGAGTAGAGTGACGGCGTCGACCGACGCATGTTCTCGCCATAATTTCAATCCCGAAAAGGAGCCTTGTCGCAACCATGACATCACATCTTGCCGAAGCAGGACGCACGTTGGTTCCCCGCAAGGAAGACAGATACGGTCTGCTCTCCCCCGCCTTGGTGGTGCTGACGTTCGTCGCCGGGCTGGTGGACGCGCTGAGCTACCTGTCGCTGGGGCATGTGTTCGTGGCCAACGTGACCGGCAACATCGTGTTTCTTGGGTTTTCGATCGCCCATGCCCAAGGCTTCGTCTGGTGGACGTCGGCGCTGACGCTCGTCTCCTTCATGGTCGGCGCGCTTATCGGCGGGCGCATCATCCGGCGATTCGAGGAGAACCGGGCCAAGCATCTGTTGGTTTCTACCTGCGTGCAGGCGTCGTTCGTACTCGCCGCGCTAATCGGCGTCTATCTTTTGAACCAGCTCATCACCGGCCCCGCAGACGATGCGTCCGGCGTCTCCTCGATTGCACGGCTTGCACAGACCACCCAGGCCTCACAGGCCTCACAGCCGAGCCTGAACTTCCCCACCGCACGGCACATCGACCTGCACATCATCCTGCTGATCGTGCTGCTCGCCCCGGCAATGGGCATCCAGAACTCCACCGCCCGCAAGCTGTCGGTGCCGGACCTGCCCACCACCGTGCTCACGATGACGCTGACCGGCGTCGTCGCAGACGCTTCGGCACACGGCCACCAGCAGTCGAAGCTCGGGCGGCGTGCGGTCGTAATGCTGGCGCTGGCGTCTGGCGCGCTGACCGGCGCGCTTCTGCAGGCGCACGGACACGAGAACATCATCTTGATGGTGATGCTCGGGTGTCTGCTGGCGGTCATCGCGATGATGATTCCGCACGTCCATTCGGATGCGCCGTGGGTCACCGGCCGGCAATAGCCTCTGGCGCATACTTTCGCCATATGAGACAAAAACGGCCACGCCACAGCGCAACCAGTAGGAAACGCCCGGCAATCTCGGCTCTCCTCGATATGTTGGATACCCGTTGTTTGAAACAGGCCCTCCGCAAGATACAAACAGGGGCAGTGAGAAGGAGAGGTAAATATGACTGACGCACAGCAGGCGAACGGCAACCAGCCCGAATCCCAGAACCAAGCAGAAGCGACGGCACAGCCGCACAACAAGCGAGTGACGAAGTGGGTCGCTATAGTGATTGCCATCGTGGCGGTGGCGATTATCGCCACGGTCGCGGTGTTCGGCACCCGCGCATACAGCGCGTCTCAGTACGATAGCGCAGTGGCCGCCTGCGCCGCCGCCTCGGAAGACGTACGTAACGCCACCAACGACTACAACAACTTGGTCAATGGCGATGCTGCAGAAGCCGCTGCTCTGACCAAGGCAGACGTCTCGGACGCCTCCGCTCTCGACGCGCTGTCCAAGGAACTGACCGTGGAACTGCCGACGTACGAAGGCTGCGTGGCCGACGATACCAAGGGCTACCAGGCCGCGACCAAGAAACTCGAACAGCAGGTCACGTGGTACCACGAGCACACCACGTCGCTGCAGAAGGCTGTTGACGCCGTCAACGCGGTCAAGAAGTAAGACGAGGGCGGTCTCCCTCACGTTTTCAGGATCGGACAGCGCTCAAGTCGCGGCAACGCGCGATGTCGGCCGGTCCTGCACGGCCCGAAACGGCAGAAATCCCGCGCCCCTTACGTTCGGACGCGGGATTTCTGCCGTTTTTGAGTCACGGATTGGGACTATAGCCCAGTCTTTGCCCCAGAGTTGTCTATTCAGGATTACCCTCTCGGCCGTATCTCATGAGCAGGACGTGTAAAAACAAAAAACCCTCGCTAATCCGCGAGGGTTATTGGCTGGGGTGCCTGGACTCGAACCAAGAATGGCTGAACCAGAATCAGCTGTGTTGCCAATTACACCACACCCCAATTTGGCTTGGCGTAGCAACTCCGAAGAGTTGTTCGTCGTACCCCCAACCGGATTTGAACCGGTGTTGGCGCCGTGAGAGGGCGTAGTCCTAGACCGCTAGACGATGGGGGCATATTCAGTTTTTCAACCGGCTGCGAGGCGAACCGCGCAACAGGTAGATATATTACGCGCTACCCTGCTCTCACGCAAATCCCGGCGTGTCGCGCCATTTTCCGCCGTTCTGCGGGAACACCCCATGCAACGCGAAAGCGGGCATCCGTATGTACGGATGCCCGCCATGCGTCACGCTCCCATCATCCGCCGGCGTGCGGTGGACGACGCATCACAGATGCGCCCGCAGGCCCTTGAGACGGGCGACGGTGATCGGCTTGCCAACGATCTCCATGGACTCGAACAGCGGCGGGGAGACGCGGCGGCCGGACATGGCCACACGGACCGGGCCGAAAGCGAGGCGCGGCTTGTAGCCGCCCTCCTCAACCAGAGCCTTGTTCAGGGTCTCATGCAGGTTGTCGGTCTTCCAATCGGCCTCATCCACACCCTCGAGGGCGGCGATGGCGGCGTCCAGCACTTCGCCGGCGGAATCCTTGAGCTGCTTGCGGGCGTCGTCCGCAGGCTCCAGATATTCCTCGGTGGACAGCAGGGAGCCGACCATGCCGGCGACCTCGCCCAGCAGGCGCACGCGCGGCTGAACCAGCGGAGCGGCGGCGGTCAGCACCTCACGCTCACGGTCGGTCAGGGCATCCCAGTTGTCGGCGGAAACCACACCATCGCGGTGCAGGTACGGCACCGAGCGGCGCAGGAAGTCCTCGGGCTCGAGCATACGGATGTGCTCGGCGTTGATGGAGATGGCCTTGTCGATGTCGAAGCGGGCCGGGTTGGCCTTGACGTCGCGCACGTCGAACTTCTCGATCATCTCGTCCATGGAGAACACGTCGCGGTCCGGTGCAATGGACCAGCCGAGCAGGGCCAGGTAGTTGAGCAGGCCCTCGCGGATGAAGCCGTTGTCGCGGTGGTTGAACAGGTTGGATTCCGGGTCGCGCTTGGAGAGCTTCTTGTTGCCCTGGCCCATCACGTACGGCATGTGGCCGAACAGCGGCATCTCCTTGGCGATGCCGAGTTCCATAAGGTAACGGTAAAGCACGATCTGACGCGGCGTGGAACTCAGCAGGTCCTCGCCACGCAGCACGACGTTGATTTCCATCATCGCGTCATCGACCGGATTGGTCAGCGTGTACAGCGGGTCGCCGTTCGGGCGCACGATCACGTAGTCCGGCACGCTGCCGGCTTTGAACTCGATGGTGCCGCGAATCAAATCGTCGAAGGCGATGTCTTCATCGGGCATGCGCAAACGCAGCGCCGGCTTGCGGCCTTCGGCGCGGAAGGCGGCCTTCTGCTCATCGGTCAGGTTGCGGTCGTAGCCATCGTAGCCGAACTCGGCCGGACGGCCGGCGGCAAGGTTGCGCTCCTTGATTTCCTCAGGAGTGGAGAAGGACTCGTAGGCGTAGCCGGCTTCGAGCAGCTTGGCGGCAACATCCTTGTAGATGGCGGTACGCTCGGACTGGCGGTACGGGCCGTGAGGGCCACCCACATCGACGCCCTCGTCCCAGTCGATACCCAGCCAACGCAGGGATTCGAGAATCTGGTTATAGCTTTCTTCGGAGTCGCGCACGGCGTCGGTGTCTTCGATACGGAAGATCAGCGTGCCGCCGGTGGCGCGGGCTTCCGCCCAGTTGAACAGGGCGGTACGAATCATGCCGACATGCGGGGTTCCAGTCGGCGACGGGCAGAAGCGAACACGAACGTTCTTGGGCAGTTCGGGTTTGGTGTTTGCAGCATCAGTCATAGTCCCCTATTGTGCCGCGCGCATCGGACGCGACGGCGTTCCGTGGCGAACCGCCAGTATCGCAACCCCGGCGGAGTCGTCGCGCTTTCATTGAGACAACGCGACCGGTGTGTGAACCTGCGCACTTGGTATCGTTGGGGGTTATACTTTACGATTTTAAAGAAGGCATGACATGACGAATAGCGGCGCGCAGCGCGCGGAATTGCATAAGGCGATTTGGAATATCGCCAATGTGCTGCGTGGCTCGGTGGACGGTTGGGACTTCAAGCAGTATGTGTTGGGGTTCCTGTTCTACAGGTTCATCTCCGAAGACATCACCTCTTACCTCAACGGGTACGAGCACCAGGCCGGCGATGTGGATTTCGACTACGCCAAGCTGGACGATGCCACGGCCGAGCAGGTGCGCAAGTCGATGGTGGAGGAAAAGGGCTATTTCATCCTCCCGTCCGATTTGTTCGCCAACGTGCGCAACCGTGCAGATGGGGACGAGAATCTGAACGAGACGCTGCAGCGGGTGTTCAAGAATATCGAGGGTTCAGCCATCGGCTCCCGCTCGGAATCCAGTCTGCGCGGCCTGTTCGACGATTTGGACCTGAACAGCCGCAAGCTCGGCGATACCGTGGTGGAACGTAACGCTAAATTGGTGAAGGTGCTCAACGCCATCGGTAATCTGGACTTGGGCACGGAGATCTTTGCGGACAACACAATTGATGCGTTCGGTGACGCGTATGAGTATTTGATGACCATGTACGCGGCGAACGCCGGCAAGTCCGGTGGCGAGTTCTTCACACCGCAGGAGGTCAGCGAGCTGCTGACCCGCATCGCCACCCACGGCAAGAGCGAAGTGAACAAGGTCTACGACCCGGCGTGCGGTTCTGGTTCCCTGCTGCTGCAATCTATCAAGGTGCTGGGCAAGGATCAAGTCCGGCAAGGGTTTTTCGGCCAGGAGAAGAACCTGACCACGTACAACCTGTGCCGCATCAACATGTTCCTGCACGATGTGAACTACGACCATTTCAACATTGCCTACGGTGACACGCTGATCAATCCACAGCACTGGGACGACGAACCGTTCGAGGTGATCGTGTCCAACCCGCCCTACTCCACCAAGTGGGAGGGCGATGACAACCCCACACTGATCAACGATCCGCGATTTGCCCCGGCTGGCGTGCTTGCGCCGAAGTCGAAGGCCGATCTGGCGTTCACCATGCACATGCTCTCCTGGCTGGCGGCCGACGGCACGGCGGCCATCGTCGAGTTTCCCGGTGTGCTCTACCGCGGCGGCAAGGAACAGAAAATCCGCAAATACCTGCTGGAGGGCAACTTCATCGACGCGGTAATCCAGCTGCCGCCGAACCTGTTCTTCGGCACTTCCATCGCCACCTGCATCATCGTGCTCAAGAAATCGAAAACCGACGACAGCGTGCTGTTCATCGACGCGTCGGAACGGTTTGTACACGTCGGCAACCAAAACCAACTTTCACCCGACGACATCGCCGCCATCATGGACGCCTATGTAAAACGCGAACCCGTTGAGCATTTCTCCGCCGTCGCCTCGCTTGAAGACATCCGTAAGAACGATTACGTGTTGTCGGTCAGCAGCTACGTGCAACCCAAAGACACGAGAGAGAAGATCGACATCGCCGCACTCAACCGGCAGATCTCCGACATCGTGGCACGAGAGAACGAACTCCGCACCCAGATCGACGCCATCATCGCGGATTTGGAGAGCTGAAATGGTTGAAGCGTTTCAGGCACAGGGCTATTTTGGTAGGACACAGTATCTTCCCGAAATCCCTGTGGCATGCAGTCAAGAGTTCGACTTCTATCGCTGCGTTGAATTCAGTCACTCGATGTACGGGAAAACAGTTAGCGAATTGCATGCGGGGAATCTGAGATTGCCTTCCGGTGGGCGCTATAGTAGCGTATTCGGCAATCAGCGCTTGTCTTATTGGTCGAGCAGTGCGGAAACAGCAAAAGCTGAAATTAGAAAACACGGCGCTTCGTCTGATGTGATTCTGTTCAAAGCGTACGATGATGCGACCAGCACATGGCCTACCTTGATGGATCAAGAACCATTGGTTCTTGTGGATGCTCGTGATCTCGAGATACAAGCGATAATCGACAAGGTCGATAACGCTGCGCCGCTAAACAAAGCTGAATTGGAATTGCTTAGGATGATCAAGGCCCAGGATCCTGATTGTCTTGTCTATAAGTCCTATGCCCGCGCCGGTGGGGAGAATTACCTTTTTTATGAAAAAGGATTCAATAAGTTAGCACTTCGCGAAGTCCGATTATCGCTGAATGGCGGAAGGAACCGAAATTCTGTTGCTTGCGCCGTGTCATCTGACTATTCGCCAGTGCTGGAAGCATACGGATGCTATTTCAGTCCTATTGCGCGTATAGGCAAGGACTTAACGTATCCAGAGTCCTCGGAATACAGAATGAGGAAACAGTACATGGAACTATCCTTCAGCCAGTATCGGGAGCATGAACATGAGCAGGATTGACGATTTGATCGCGGAATATTGTCCTGATGGGGTGAAACACCAAACGTTGGGCGAAATAGGTGAGTTTATTCGAGGTAATGGCATTCAGAAGAGGGATTTTCAAGATTCTGGATTCGGGTGCATCCATTATGGACAGATTTATACCTATTATGGCTTATTTGCTGATCATACGAAGTCATTCATTGACCCAAACTTGGCTGAAAAACGAAAGAAAGCATATAAAGGCGATCTGGTTATAGCTACGACAAGTGAAAACGAAGAAGATGTTTGTAAGGCATGCGCATGGCTAGGCGAAGAGCCGATTGCTATTAGCGGTGACGCCTATATTTTCCGACATCATCAAAATCCAAAATATATATCTTATTGCTTCCAATCGGAGCTGTTCCAGTCACAGAAAAAGAAATATATAACTGGTACAAAAGTGCTACGTGTAAATGGCGATGCAATGGCCAAAATCCATGTTCCCGTCCCTCCATTGCCGGTACAGGAGGAGATTGTTCGGATTTTGGATTCGTTTAGCTCGCTGGAGACGGAGCTGGAGGCGGAGCTGGAGGCGGAGCTGGAGGCGCGGAGGAAACAGTATGCCTATTACCGCAATGAACTCCTCACATTCGATAGAGAGAGAGTCATAACCGCTTGTATTCAGGATATTTGCACCCGAATCTGTTCAGGCGGAACACCATCATCAAAGCGCCATGATTACTATGATGGGAATGTCCCATGGTTGAGAACTCAGGATATTGACTTCAATGTTATTAATCAAACTTCAGCCACCATTTCAGATGAAGGATTGAAAAATTCGGCTGCCCAGTGGATACCGGCCAATTGTGTGATTGTGGCAATGTATGGGGCAACGGCGGCAAAGGTAGCAGTGAACAGCATTCCCCTAACAACCAATCAAGCATGTTGTAACTTGCAGATTGACGAGAGCAAAGCCGATGTCCGATATGTGTTCCACTGGCTTTCCAATGAGTATGAACATCTAAAGGCATTGGGAGAGGGCTCGCAATCGAATATTAACGCTAAGAAGGTGAGATTGTATCCTATCAGTTTGCCGCCCTTTGAGGAGCAGCAGCGCATTGTCTCCATCCTGGATCGTTTTGACAAGCTCACCAATGATTTGAGTTCCGGCCTGCCCGCCGAGATCGAGGCCCGGCATAAGCAATACGAGTATTACCGCGACCGTTTGCTGTCATTCGATGAGCTCGCCGCGTGACGCCTGGTTGTGGGAACGGCCGAGTTGGTGCATGGTCGGCTGCCGGACCATGGGAATGCATAACATGGTTGAAACGCGCCGCAGAGTTTTCAAAATATGAGGACACGACTAACATGGCAGATAACAGCAGCTCCCTAAGCCTACTCACAGTGCTCAAACCAGGGGGCTCTTCTCATATCGGGGTGGAATCCAAGCCTGCGAAGACCATCGACCAGATGATTGCGCTGATGTCGGATCGCGGTTTGGCGATCACGGATGAGGCGAAACTGCGGCGGGTGCTCTTTGACTGCAATTACTATCGTCTCTCAGGCTATTTCCGCCCATTCCAAGTCAACCCAGCGGCCGGCGACAACAGGTACCGGCCCGGCACTCGGGACGTTGACTTCCTTATTCCCTACACGATGGACGAGAAGCTGCGCAACATCATCCTCAAGGGCACCGCGAAGGTGGAACTCACCTTGCGTTCGAGAATCGCATACCTGCTGGCGTCGGACGGCAACGCCTACACGTATATGGATCCCGAATCCTATCAGAGCGTGCGCAGCAAACGCGGTGAACTGTTGCGTGACAACCTGCTGCGCAACATGAGCAAATGGATGGGAATGTCCAACGAGGTATGCATGCGACATTACCGGCGCAAAGGCGGACCGGTGCCCGTGTGGGCGGCCGTCGAGACGTTCCCGTTCGATACGCTTTCCCGAATGCTTTCCCTGCACACGGATGCCAAGGCGCTCAGGGAATTGTACAGATCAGTCGGATTACGCACCAATCTGCGGACTTCCTCGGAGGTCGTGCACGCCATGGTTTATCTGCGTAATCTGTGCTCGCATCATGCCAGGCTGTGGCATCGGGAGATGGTCATCCCGTCGCCTATGACGCGTGACATGAAAACGGCGTTCGCTGATTTCGAATACGGCGAGAAGTCCGTGGCGTCCTCGCTGCTTGCGCTCATGTACCTCGTGCGGAATATAGAAGACGGCGATGACTACGCCACGGAGATACGAGGCTTCCTCGACGCGAACGATGCATACGCCTCTGGAATCAAGACGGCCCTGCATTGGGAATGAGCTGCAGGATCCAGGAATCCCATATGCGCTGCGGAATCCGAATTCCTTTGAGTAGGATGGCGGATAAATACGGATGAAGAAGGAGCCCATGATGACGGAGCGGTCGGATATGGATCTGCCGGATGGCGGCAAGTCGTACAAGCTCGTGGCCGAGGGCGCGGAAAGCACCGTGGTGGCCGAATACGAGCCTGACCACGGTCGTGAGACCGCGTACCAAAGCGAAGCGGATCTGGAGGAGGAGCTGCTGCGAATCCTCGAATCCCAGGGCTATGAACGACTTTCCGCGCATACGGAGTCCGAGCTTATCGCAAACCTGCGCGTTCAGCTTGAGAAGCTGAACGATGTCCGGTTCACCGACAATGAGTGGTCGCATTTCTTCCATGGGGTCATCGCCTCTTCGACGGCAGGCATCGAGGACAAGACCCGGCTGATCCAGGAAGACAACATCCAGATTCTGAACCGTGATGATGGTACGACAAAGAACATTCGTCTCATCGACAAGGTGCATGTTCACAGCAACCGCCTCCAGGTGCTTCACCAGTTCGAGGAGGAGGGTGGCAGCTACCCGACCCGGTATGATGTGACGATTTTGGTCAATGGCCTGCCGTTGGTGCAGATCGAGTTGAAGCGGCGGGGCGTGGCGATCAAGGAGGCGTTCAACCAAATCAACCGTTGCCAGCGCGACAGCTTCTGGTCCGGATCGGGACTCTATGAGTACGCCCAGATCTTCATCATCTCGAACGGCACGCACACCAAGTACTACAGCAACACCACGCGCTTCAAGCACATCCATGAAATGGAGGGCCGTCCCGCAACAGGCCGTTCGCAGAAGAGCTCCGACAGTTTCGAATTCACCAGCTGGTGGGCCGACGGGCGCAACCATGTCATCGCCGACCTGACGGGTTTCGCCAGAACCTTCCTCGCCCGGCATGCATTGCTCAATATCCTGACGCGATATTGCGTGTTCACCGCCGAGCATGACCTGCTGGTGATGCGCCCGTACCAGATCGCGGCCACCGAACGCATCCTCAACCGCATTCTCATCAGCGAATACGATCCGAAGAAACTCGGCACGCCCGAGGCGGGTGGATACGTGTGGCATACTACAGGCAGCGGCAAGACGCTGACCAGCTTCAAGACGGCGCAGCTCGCCAGCAACATGGACGGCGTCGACAAGGTGCTGTTCGTCGTGGACCGCAAGGACCTCGACTACCAGACCATCAAGGAATACGAACGCTTCAAAAAGGGCGCGGTCAACTCCAACAAGAGCACCAAGGTGCTTGCCGACCAGCTTGCCAGCCCCGACGCGAAGATCATCGTCACCACGATTCAGAAGCTTTCCTCATTTATCCGCGGCAATCCCAAGCACGATGTCTACGCGCAGCATGTGGTGCTGATTTTCGACGAATGCCATCGCAGCCAGTTCGGAGAGATGCATACCGCCATCACCCAGCATTTCAGAAACTATCATCTGTTCGGGTTCACCGGTACTCCCATCTTCGCCGTGAACGCGAAAGCCGGCGGCTCCCCCGATCTGCGCACCACCGGACAGGCATTCGGCGACTGTCTGCACTCATACACGGTGGTAGATGCGATCAAGGACGGCAACGTGCTGCCGTTCCGCATCGGCTACGTGGATACGGTGCGCCGTAAGGAAGACGTCAGGGACGAGCAGGTGTATGGCATCGACGCGGCCAAGGCGCTGAGCGATCCGCGGCGCGTGAGCGCGGTCGCGTCGTATGTACTCGACCATTTCGACCAGAAAACCAAGCGGCAATCCAGTTACATGCTCAAGGAACGGCGCGTCCGCGGCTTCAATTCGCTGTTCGCGGCCGATTCCATCGGCATGGCCAAGCAGTATTACGCCGAGTTCCAACGCCTGCAGGCCGAACGCGGTGGGGAACCGTTGAAAATCGCCTTGATATACAGTTTCGCACCGAACGAGGCCGACCCCGGCGAGCAGGGCTTCATTGATGACGAAGACTTCGAGACCGCTGGCCTTGACCAGTCATCGCGGGATTTCCTCGACGCCGCGATCAGCGATTACAACCGAATGTTCGGCAGCAGCTTCAGCACAGCCCCCGACCAGTTCGAGAACTACTACAAGGATCTGTGCCGCAGGCTCAAGAACCGCGACCTGGATATGGCCATCGTGGTGAACATGCTGCTTACCGGCTTCGACGCCACGACGCTCAACACCTTGTGGGTGGACAAGAACCTGAAGCAGCATGGCCTGATGCAGGCGTTCAGCCGCACCAACCGCATCCTGAACTCGGTGAAGACCTTCGGCAACATCGTCTGTTTCCGCGATCTGCGGCAGGAGGTGGATGACGCCTTGGCTCTGTTCGGGGACAAGGACGCCAAGGGCACGGTGGTGCTTAAACCATATGCGGAATATCTCGCTGCATACACCGAGAAGGTCTCGCAGCTGCTCAAGCGGTTCCCCTTGGGCGAGGAAATCGTCGGAGAACAGGCGCAGAAGGATTTCCTCACCCTATTCGGCTCGATTCTGCGGCTGCGCAACATCCTGCAGGCTTTCGACGATTTCTCCAATGATGATGTGCTGAGTCTGCGCGACCTGCAGGACTACCAGAGCCTGTACATCGACCTCTACCAACAGCGGCGTTCGCATGAGGAAGCCGACAAGGAAATCATCAACGACGACGTTGTCTTCGAAGCCGAACTGGTAAAACAGATCGAGGTGAACATCGATTACATCCTCGAACTCGTAGCCAAATACCATGACGGGCATATGGAGGACAAGTCGATCCTCGCGGACATCAGCCGCACCATCATGTCTTCGCCCGACCTGCGCAGCAAAAAGGACCTCATCGACTCGTTCGTCGAGTCCCTGTCCTCAGGCACGGACGTGCAGCGCGACTGGAAGGAATACATCGTCCGCAAGAAGCAGGAGGAGTTCGAGCGCATTGTCAGCGAGGAGCACCTGAAGACGGGACTGGCCGAGCAGTTCATCATCGACTGCTTCAAGGAAGGCTATGTCGACACGGACGGCACCAGAATAGTGTCGATGCTGCCCCCTGTGTCACGCTTCGCGCCGAGCAACGCATACGAGCTGATGAAGAGCCGAGTCGTTGAACGGTTCCGCCAATACTTCGATCGCTTCGTCGGAATGTGAGGAAACGGCTATCCTTAGGTACGAAGCGACGGGGTGGCGAGTTCTAGTGAACGTTGCAACACCTGATACTCCTTGCGGTAGATCAGATGTTGCAACCACCACGAGAACCCACCATTCCGCTGATCGCAATCGTTTCCTGTTCCGCATCGCAGCATCGTTTGGATGGGCAAGCGGCCAAGTTGCAGCATGGGAATGATGAAGAGCGCCGACGGAACACCATTCGGCGTGGATGTTGAACGCCGCGCCCGCTCAATGAGAGAATGGAGGGACGCAATCGTCTTATGAAAGGGGAATCAATGACCGATCCCAGCAACGCGCCCGCGCCGCAGACGCCCGCACCCAACGGCGGCCCTATCCAACACCACTCAGGCACGCCCGAATATGGAGCCCCCACCGCGGCGCCTGCGGGGCAAGATCACGGTCGTTTCGCAGCCCCGGCGTCAGCGACGCAGCAGCAACCCTACGGCCAGCCCATCTACGGCCAGCAGGAGTACGGCCAGCAGGAGTATGGCCAGTCCTACGGCCAGTCCGCTCCGAACGCCAATCCCTATGCCCAGCCGTCCCCCGCCTACGGACAGGTTCCCCCCACCTACAACCAGTACGCGGCCCCCACCGGCGCGGTGCCGCTGAACAAGCCGTACTACGGATGCCCCTTCTCCGAAGCCTTCCTCCGCTTCTGGCAGAAATACACGGTGTTCAGGGGACGCGCCTCCCGCAGTGAATTCTGGTGGTGGACGCTGGCCGCCGTCATCATCAACGCCCTGCTGTCCCTGCTCGGCGACGTCACGGACGGCAGGCTGGACTTCCTCACCAGCCTGTGGAACCTGGCCATCGTCGTCCCCGGCCTGGCGCTCGCCGTCCGCCGCCTGCACGATACGAACAAGCCCGGCTGGTGGGTCGCCGTCTTCTGCGGCATGATGACTCTGGGACTGCTCATCATGATCGTCGGCGGCGGCGCGGCGTTGTACGGCGCCATCGGCGCCATCGTCCACAATTACGATTACGGTTATGGCTACGGCTATGAGGCTCTGGCAACCGGCGGCTTCGGCGCGTTGGCCATCGGCGGATTGATCATGCTGGCCAGCGCGGTCACCGGCATTGTGTTCATGGCCCTGCCCTCCAAGCCGGAAGGCGCACGGTTCGATGATGACGCGGCGATCGGCGCCGCACCCCAAAACGCCTACGGTATGCCGTACGGTGCCTCCGCCGCCCCGGGATTCCCGGCTCCCGGCACCCCCGCCCAAGACTTCGGCCAGACCGTCCCCACGTATGGGCAGAACCCACAATACGGGCAGAACCAGCAGTATGGGCAGAACCCACAGCAATACGGGCAGAACCAGCAGTATGGGCAGAACCCACAGCAATACGGGCAGACTCCACAATACGCACCGGCCCCGCAATACGGCCAGGTGCCGCCCGAACACGAGAACGCCGGCCCGGACTCCGGCGAAACCCGCTGAAGCGACGTGCGTCAACGGTGAGGCCCCGCTCGAGACGAACGGGGCCTCACCGTCATCGGCGGCGGCATGCCGCGCCGCCGTGCATCATCACACGTCAAGCGTCTCCACCGACAACGTCTGGGAAAGCGTATGCGACTCCCCCGGCGCCAACGTCACACCGCGGTCGCGGCATGCCGCCGCCTCCACCGCCACGAAACCACGCCATTCGCCCGGTCTGGCGCAACGCATATGGTCCCCTTCCTTGCCCGGGTTCCATACCACGGTCTGCGGCGAGCCGGATTTGACGATATGCACCACGCGGCCCAGAACGGCGTCGCGCAACTGCACGGACGAATCCGAATAATACACGCGATCCACCGGCCGTTCGCCGAACGTCACCGCCTCCGGCTCCTGCAATCGCGGCGGGAAACCGGTCTCGGTGGCGTCCAGATACGTCGCCCCCCGCAGACCCACCAGACCAGCGTCGGATACGTCTCCCACATGCAGATAAGAATGCAGCGCGGCCTCATACGACATCGGAACATCACCGGTATTGACGACGGTCAGGCTCATCGTCAGCGTGTCAGCGGCATGCACGTCGTATGTGGCGCGGAAGCGCACCTCAGGCTCGTCGTCAAGCCACGGCACTTCGCCATCCGTCAGACACTCGGAATCCATCACATACCGCACCCGGTCATCGGTGAACCCCTCCTCATCCAGCGTCCACCGGCGCACCCTTGCGAATCCGTGGGATGGCGTGATCGCCAGCTGCCGGCCATGCGCGAATCCGGGCCCGAACCACGGAAAGCAGATCGGAACCCCGCCGCCGAGCGGCTTGCCGGGTTCGATGCGCCATGTGCTCGGCGTCCACACCACATCCGGCTGTCCTGCCGGGGCCCAGCGCAGCAGATGCGCTCCGTAATCGCTGATTACCGCGCTGCCGCCATCGTTGACAAGCGTGCGCAGATTGACATCGTTGTCCATAGATCTCCCACTTCCATTGCACGGACGATACTGTTCACCCCATAGGATACCGCCGCGGCGAAAACGATGGCAAAACAATCGCAAGACGACGGCGCACGACGCCGCCCGCGACGCCCGGCACCGGCTACAGCTCCACGGCCTCCTTGCCCGGATCGTCCTTGATGTGGGCGAACTTGGCGGCCAGAGCCTCCTTGTTGCGCTTCTCGTCCTCCTCCTTGGCCCTCCTCTTGGCCTCGCCCGGATCCCAAAGCACATCGTCATGATGCCTGGTCCATTCGTCACGGGCCAAAGGGGCGATGTATGCGGCGGTGGCGGCCAAGGTCCCGGCGTCCCCGGACCCGGCACGGGCATCGAGAAGCCCTGAAATCTGCCGATCGGTCAGGCAGATGCGCGGAATCGAGCACTGTTCGCGCAACTCATTGACGTACAGCAGGATCGGCAGCACGGCGGTCGCCCGAGCCCGGGCGTCGGCGCCGGCGTCTTCGGCCACCACGCCCAGCAACGCATCGCATACGGCGAGTGCGGTGGCGAAACGGTCGGCGACGTCCTCAGGCTCGCCGGACGCGGCCAGGCGGCCCTGAACGGCGTCGGCTTCGATCTGCGACTCCACGTCGGCTATCGTGGCGCGGACGGCGTGCGCGACGGAGTCGCTCCAATGGACGCCCAGCGTCGCGGCGGCGTCGAAGACCAGTCGCGCATCACCGGATGTGCAATACCCGGCCATCGTATCGTAGGCGTCATTGGCGGCAAGCAGCGCATCAACGATGTTCTGCGGACGGCCGGGAATCTCATCGGCGCCCTCATACACGAATTCGGCGTCGGGCACGGTGACGTCCTCGCCGGTCAGCACGCGGGCGAACGCGCGGGTGAGGCGCACCTGCAGATTCTCCGCGTACTTGGCGTCATTGTCCATTTGCATGGCTTCGGTCAGCGGCCACAGGCCGATAAGCGCCGAGCCGGCTTCGGCGGCCTCAGTTACCGCCGGCAATGCCGCGACCTGTGCGATTGCCTCACGATTGAGTTCAATGGTCATCTATGCTCCTTCGCGTCCACCACTCGATTGTAGTGCGTCTTGGCCCCCCTCTCCGAGGGGAGCCAATGTCCTAACACCAGTGTGCCGTTACTTGACGTTGGCTGCTGGGTCGACATACGTGATTGACATCACACGGCCGGTTTCGTTGTCGTACGTCACCGAGGTCACGGAGGCGAGCGCCGTGTGCCGCAGGAACATCCAGTGCTCGGGGTGGCCGGCCTCCAGATAATGTCGATAACTGAAAATCGGCGATTCGTGGCTGACCACCACAATCTGCTCGCCGGGGTGCTGGGCCACCTTCTCGCGGGCGAAGTCGTCCATACGAGCCGCGATGTGCTGATAGGACTCGCCCCAGCTCGGCTTGTACAGGTTGGTGACGAGTTTCCAGTTGCCGTTCTTCCACAGCGCCCCCTCGCCATGGCCGATGCGCTTGCCACGGAACTCGTTGCCGGCCTCAATCACCCGTTCATCAGTGGTGAGCGTGAGCGGAGCCTCGCCACGAGCCTCGCGCACGGGGTTCAGCGCATCGAGAATCGCGCCGGCGGTCTCGCGCGTACGGTCGAGCGGCGAGGAGTAGACGGCTGCAATCGTATTGGTTTGGGGATTCTTGGCCAAGTACGCGGCGGTGGCTTGGGCCATGCGACGGCCAAGATCGGAAAGATGGAAGTCGGGCAGTCGCTCATAGAGCAGATGGTCGGGGTTGTATACCTTGCCATGCCGGACGAAATGGATGGTGGTAGCGCTCATGAGTCGCCTTTCTGCTTCCCGCCCTGAAGGGCATGAGAACGTTGTCTTAATATCTCCAATCTACCGCGTGTCGCGGAGTGGACACCCGTAGAGTATCCGTGACGCAAATATGCGGATGGGAAAATCCGACGCAAACTTTGCGCGACCATGGACAACACATCATTCGATGAGGGCTTCGCCGGCAACGCCACGCCAGCGGGGGACATCCAATCGGGAGCGGAAAGGAGCGTAGTGCTGTTATGTCCAATAACTCGTCCAACTCGAACTCGAGCACCATTCTGGCCGGCATCAAGGAAGTAGGCCACAAAGTCTTTGGTGGGTATGCGGAACTACTGCGCATTCCGCATACCGCCCGTTATTCCATCGGCTCGGTCATCGCCTGCATGCCATTCCCGATGGTCGGCATGACCATCACCATTTCCGTACAGCATTATTACGGCAACTATTCGCTGGCCGGCATGCTCACCGCCATTCAGGCGATTGCGCTGGCCGTGGCCACGCCGCTGCTGGGCAAGCTGACCGACAAGTTCGGCCAGAGGCAGGTCTCGATTCCGACGATTATCGTTTGGATTGTGGCCGCCATCGCGCTGGTGACGGCGATTACCAACCGCGCGCCAGAATGGGTGCTGTACTGTCTGACGCCGTTCCTGGCCGCCATTCCGCCGTGGGGCGCGATGAGCCGCGCGCGCTGGACCAAGATTCTTAAGGGTGACCGGGAGCGCACGAACCGCGCGCTGTCGCTGTGCGGCGTGCTCGACGAATGCATGTGGGTGATCGGCAATCCGCTGGCCTCCACGCTGGCCGTGATCTCCGGTTTGCTGGCGTTCTCGTTCACCGGCATGTGCGTGGTGATCGGTGCGCTGATGTTCCTGACCGAGCTGACCACCGAGCCGCCATCGCAGACCGCGCTGGCGCGCGCCGAGGGCATCTCCCGCAAGGAATACCGTGAGCGCGAGGCCGCCAAAGCTGAGGCGCTGAAGGTGGAAACCGCCGCCGAGGAGACCCGCCGCCGTCTTGAGCGTGAAGGCGTGACCGATGAGGCCACGATTAACGCAGCCATTAAGCAGGCGGTCGCCGATGCGCGTTCGGGCAAGAAGGCGTCCATTTGGGGCCCGGGTCTGATTGCGGTGTGCGTCACCTGGTTCGGTTTGGGCGCGTTCCAGTCGGCCACGGGCATCTCGATAATTGCGTTCGCCACCGAAGCGAATATGAAGCAGTACACGGGCTTTGTGTTTGCCTGCTTCTCCTTCAGCTCGCTGATGGGCGCATTGGTGTATGGCGCGAAGAACTGGTCGATTGCCCTGTGGAAGCGCTTCTACTTCTGCCTGGCCGTGGTGAACATCGGCATCAGTACGTTCCTGTTCGCCAAGCATCTGTGGGTGATCATGATCATCTACTTGATTATTGGCGTATGCCAGGCCCCGACGTGGATCAACGGCAACCAGCTCATGTTGCATCTGGTGCCGCCCTCTCGCTTGACCGAGGGCATGGCGTGGATGGGTGCGATGAATTCTATCGGCTCCTCCGCCGGTTCGGCGATTGCCGGCCAGTTCATCGACCGCATGGGCTCGCACGGAGGCTTCATGGTGGTGACCACTTTAGCACTGGCCTCGCTGGTGATTGCGCTGATTGGCTTCAAACAGATCAAGGGCTCCACCGAGCAGCCCACCCTCACCGAAGTGAGCGTGTGAGACAAAAACTAAGCCCCCCTCTGACGAGGGGTCTGTCGAACGAAGTGAGACTGGGGGAGAGATTACGTACGGAAATCTCTCCCCCAGTCTCACTTCGTTCGACAGCCCATATCACGAGGCTTCACACGCAATCAACGTATGTTCACTGCAAAAACACCTACGCTAATCGATATCTCCTGTTACGGTTTTCTCCTTCTGCGCATATTAGTCCGGATTGTGTCAGTTTGGTCAAATGACGCAAAGCAGTACGGACAGTGACCTGTGCCTCTTGAGCAACCTCAGCACTTGATACTGTTCCATGCTCCGCCAATAGCCTTGCAATCGTTTCATCGACAGTATCGACACTCTGTGCAACGTCTACCTGAACTCTACGACTAAGAACACTCTCAGTGTGTCCAATCCCAGATGCTCCATTGGGAACGGGAACGAATGCCTTGAACACATCACCATCTTCAAGCACAGGCTCCTTGCCGGAATACAAACGAGAATATCGGTATATATTCCGTGTTCCGCTGCCTAAATCATCCGCACGACCTATTTGTGTGAAGAACCCCGCAATGATCGGATTTTTCGGCATAGGATTGAAGTCGTCCAGAGTAACGCGCCCCTCGAACAAGGCACGACTGGCATTTTCAGTACGAATACCGTCATTGTCAATTACCAAACGAGCGATGAATGGATTCGTGTATTCTCGATGAATCAACAGATTGGAAATCAATTCGCGGCAAATAATATTACGCGCACTTACCCGAATGTCATTCTCCAATATGAATGTATCCGGCATTTGCGCATGGGCGAAGGCTGTAAGTTGATCGTATGCATCAAGCAGATTGGTGGACACCGTCAACCTGTCATCATATCGATCAACATTGCGCCGGCGAACTAGCGCATCAGTCTTATATGCAGGACATACGTCGCCAATAACTTCATCAGTTCCCAGCAATAATACAGAAGCAAGAGTTAAGCCCTGCTCGCCTGTTTGCCGATCGCGGCTATATAATTTTGCCGCGCGAAGCATGTGGTCGCAATCCAATGCGAGCCAAGGATGATTCGGGTCTCGCAAACGAATGAGATCGTATGTTCGTTCAATTAGATCCCGGCGCAAATCCTCAACTGTTACATATGGATAAATGCGTCGCTCAGAGTAGATGCTCTGCTTACGCAAATACATCAGCGAAATCTGAGAATCATCACGAACACGGATATCGGCGTCGGCGCGGCGATCATACACCACGTTCTTGTATCGGTAGACTGACGGCCCCGCAGGTACCCAGATTCTAAGAACCAATTCCTCACCGGTATCTATGCGCTCAGACTCGAACGCTGGTGCTGGATCAAATACATTCGGATTGCACGTCACATTTGCAATATTGCGTTCGATATCACGAACGATTCGACGATTAACTCCGCGAATCTCTCCGTCATCGCTGACACCTAGGAAAATACTGCCACCTTGCCGATTCGCGAACGAACATATTGTCTCAAAAGTATCCGACTCCGGAAACGAACCGCAACGCTTGAATTCCTGAGAGACACCTTCGCCTTGGACGATTTTCGATTTCAATTCGTCAGGAGTCAATATTTGCCACCTTCAGCATTATCGGACATGTTATCGGACATGTTATCGGACATGTCCGATAACATGTCAACATATCTGGCTTCAAGCAGATCAAGGGCTCCACCGAGCAGCCCACCCTCACCGAAGTGAGTGTGTGAGACAAAAACTAAGCCCCCTCTGACGAGGGGGCTTAGCTATACGTCAAAACGCTACTTCGACCAGCCTTTGGGCGTGTGTTCCAGGGACCAGATGCCGAGCTTGTGGGAGAAGCTGTTCTGCCACTTGGCTTCAAGCTCCTCAGCATTCAGTCGATTTTCAGCGGACTTCAGACGGTTCATCGCATTGGTGTGCGTATCGTCGAGCAGCCACTTGCGAATCAAGAAGTTCCAGATCATCACCACGGCAGTGGCCACCAACTTGCCGATATTGGTACGCAACAGATATTCGGCATGCTGCGATACATAGGCATCGTGGTTCATGCCATAGGTGGAGATCCAGATAATCGCGTCATTCATGAACAGACCGACTACAGCGCCCACCACGAAGATAAGAATCTCCATCCAGCGCGCCATGTCATCACGATGCTTGAATACGAATTTCATGCTCGCCAGATAGTTGAAAATCAGCGAGATGATGAAAGAGATGGTGGCAGCCAGCACGTTGTGCATGTGGAATATGCCAACCAATAGGTTGAGGATACCCCAGTCGATAACAAAGGCGATGACGCCCACAATGCCGAACTTCATCAGCTGTTCAATCAATTTTCTCACAAGGGTATTCAACACTATTGGGCTGACTGCGGAACATATATTGGCTGAAAAGACCAATAATCTCCCCAATTGGCCTTGCCCCGGTCCGTTCTGCGAGCAGCTTCCTACGTCCGCATGCCATGTTCAACAGCAGCCGCTGAGGCTAGACTGGAAGTGAACCGAATCAAGGAGGAATTATGCCCGTTATTCACACTCATGTGTCCGTGTCCACCACCCCTGAGCAGCGCGAGGCGTTGAAGGCCGCCTATGGCAAGGCGATTACCGCCGTGCCGGGCAAGTCCGAGGGCTGGCTGATGTGCCCGTTCGAAGACAATATGCCGATCTACTTCGGTGGTAGCGATGACCAGCCCGCCGCCTATGTGGAGGTCAACGTGTTCGGCCGCTCCGTGCCGGGCTCTGCTTGGGAAAAGCTGACCGAGAGCATTATGGCCGCGCTGAACTCCACGCTCGGCATTCCCGAGGACCGCACCTACATCCGTTACACCGCCACCACCGACTGGGGCTGGAATGGCGGCAACTTCTAGTTCGCGTATTCTGGCTCCCCTCAGTCAGCTTCGCTGACAGCTCCCCTCAAAGAGGGAAGCTCAGATATAGAAAGCCCGCCGGTGGCGGGCTTTCTACGTTTCAAGGGGCTGATTTCCAACATTCAGAAGCTCTACTAGCGTTTCAAGGGGCTTTTAAAACAAGAAACCCGGAGTATAAACATTGCAGTTTCAATGATCATACTCCGGGTTTCGCAGTCGAAGAGCCCCTCGAAACGCAGATAGGCCTCCGGAAAACCGGAAATCCGCCCCTCGAAAGCGAGTTACCTCACCTCGTACCTGTCATCACACAATCTTGGGCATAGGGGTGGTGAGGCTGGTGGTCAGGTTGACGTGGACCAGACCGGCACCGGCATGCACCTCGACCTTCTTCAGGGTCACGGTGCGCTCTTCTTCGGGGGCACGGTCGTTGTCGGTCATGGTCGCCGGGGACTTGACCGCCACGAACGTCAGATTGTCCAGCGAGATGCCTGCGCTCTGGCACAGTTCCATGGCCTTGGACACAGACTCGGTGAAGCCCGGCTTGTAGATCACGCGCTCGGCCGGTACGCCGTAGGCGTTCTCGGCCACCCACTTGGCGTTCTCGGTCAGGGCCATGCCCTTGTGCGAATGCGGTTTGGCCGGCATGGAGCCGTTCTGCAACGCATCGACGAAACCGTCAAGCTGCGGGACCAGCGCCTCGCCGCCGTCGCGGAACAGATTGCCGACGATCGGCGTGCGGAAGCCTAGCTCATCGGCGGTGGCCTGCAGGGACGGGACCTGATCGTCCTCGCCTTCCCACAGGTTGATGAGCGGGAAGGTCGGAATGTCCAGGTTCTCCAGACGCTGCACGTGGAACGGGTAGCGCCAGGCCAGCTCGGGATCATCGCGCCAGGTGGAGGCGCGGGTCACCACGATGGCGGCGGACGGCCACTGCGCGCCATACTCGCGACAGGCGATGTCCAGCCACTTCTGGGCACCGGCGTCGGTGCCGTAACCGGCTTCGACGACAACCACATCATGCAGAGCGCAGGCCATTTCCACGGAAACCAGCGTCGGAATGCCGATGGACACGTTGGCGAACGGGCCACCGTGCACGTAGACCGGGGAGCCGTTCACGGTCTCGGTCTTGGCCGGCTTGACCGCGTCGGCCAGAATGCCGGTGATGCGCCACAGGTCCACGAACTCGCCAAAGGTCACGGCCTTGCCGTCCTTGGTGCCGGCGATCATCTTGGATACACGCTCGGAAATCTCGTCCATCGAGCGGGAGAGCACCATGATCTGCATGAGCTCGCAGGTCGGCGTGAGCACGACCTTCTCCGGCACGTTGCCCTTGCCGTAGTCCACGGCGGTGGAGCGCAGGGAGCGGCTCGGCACCTCGGAGACACGCGGCACGAGAATCGTGTCAAGCTTGCCTTCATCGATGGCCTTCTCGGCGAAGGAGACGAGCAGGTTCTGGGCCGCCTCGATGGCGCCCATTTCGCCGCACAGACCCCAGTCGATGAGCTCGGGGTGGGTCAGGGATGCCTTGCCGCCGCCGGAGGCACCGCCCTTGGAACCGGCTGCGGTGATGCCCATGCTCGGCTGACGCAGCACGGCGGCCGCATCAATGCCACGCTTGTTCAGGGCGTCGATCAAGGCGATGGTCGTGGTGGTCTTGCCTTCGCCGCGCGATGCCTTGAGCGGCGTATCGGCGGTGACGAGCACCACCTTGCCGTGCTTGCACGGGGCGTCCGGGTTCTCGGCCAGGTACTTCATGTAGCCGAATGCGTCGATCTTCTGGACCAGGCCGTACTGGCTGGTGAAGTCTTCGATGGTGGTCATTTAATGCCTTTCTGTGTTGATGATGGCGGAGCGGGGTGGTGGGGGCGGCCGCCGCCTCTTCGCCTAGAAACAGCCCACTGGGCTGTTTCTTAACAGCTTAGCCCCTCAGTCCGCTTCGCGGTCAGTTCCCCTCAGGGAGGGGAGCTCAATACGGACTAAAAGTCGGACATGTGGAAGCCGTTCTTCATTTCCATGCTGCGAGTGTACAGCACGGAGTCAAGCAGCTTGTCGGTTTCCTCCTTGAGCTGGTCGGCCATGGTCTGGTTGGCGGTGGCGAGAATCTCGCGCACTTCGGGGTTACGCAGCGCGGCGATGGTCTCGTCCGGGGTCATCGGCTGCACATCACCGTCTACGTTATCCGCCTCGAATTCCTCTTCGGCAGCAGACTGCGAGGCTTCCTCGGCGGCCGTCAAGCCAAGACGTGCCACCTGCTCATCAGTGGCAGACACCAAACGGTGACCCATCGCGCCGGTCTTCTCCTGGTAGCGCTCGACGGCGTTGGACGTGGAGCGGAAGGCGCCATCGCATAGGGCTGCGATGATGCGGTTGGCCCAGTAGAAGTTCTCGGAAGTCACACGGGTGGTGGTGTCTTCGAGGTAGGCGGGCGTGGCGTCCACGTTCGGGAAGAACGGTACCAGCGTGTTGAACGGGTTGGACCCGTATGCCATCCACTGAATAGCTCGGGAAGCCTGCGGGCGGTACGGGCGAATCTGCATCACCGCAAGCTGGCTCTGGCGGTTGATGCCGATCGGACGGTACATGTGGCGTGTGCACTCATCGCCCAGCTGGCCGTACGGATCGAACGGAGTGCCCTGGTAGTGGGAGCTCAGCACGTACTTGATGTCTTCGATGGTCACCTTGCGCTCCGGCTGGCGGGCCCACGGGATGTCGTCGGAGGTGGGCTTGTGGTCGGCGTCCGGGCCGTCCCACACCTCGTCGTACGGATTGAGGAAGCGCTGCATGTACCAGGCGCGCGGGGTGTTGTACACGTGGTCGGAGTCGGAGTGGGAGCCGAAGGCGTCGCGCGGGTTGAACGGGGTGGTGTTCTCCACCGCGAGGTCCAAATGGTTGGTTTCGATGAATTCGGCAAGGTCTTCGGAACACATGTGCGCTTCCTGGTCACCCAGGGCGTCCTCAAGGTCGAATTCGTCGATACCGAGCTGGTTCGGCATGGTCACGTAGGCCTCGTCCGGCACTCGCTTGGCAATCCAGTGATGGCCGCCCACGGTTTCCAGCCACCAGATTTCGTTGGAGTCAGAGAAGGCGACGCCGTTCATCTCGTAGGTGCCGAACTCCTCGAGCAGTGAGCCGAGGCGCTGGACGCCCTCGCGCGCGGTCTTGACATACGGCAGCACAATGGTCAGGAAGTCCTCTTCGCCGATGCCGCCGGGCACCTCGGGCTCATCGCCCTTGGCCGGCGTGTATTCCACGAACGGGTCGGCGCCGAGCACGCGCTCGTTGGTGGTCAGGGTTTCGGTGGCGCTCATCGCCACGTTCGCCTCGTTGACGCCGGCCTCGCCCCAAATACCTTCCTTGAGGTCCGCGTTCGGCACGGCGGTGTACTGCAGCGGGTCGTCCGGCAGGGTGATGGTCAGGTGGGAGATCACCGACTTATACTCACGCGGCTGCTCGCTTGGTTTGACGACGATGAAGCGCTTCGGATTGAACTCGCCGTTCGAGGAATCCTCGTTGCGGGCGATGATGGTCGAGCCGTCATAGCTCGCGTCTTTGCCTACCAGAATCGTGGTGCAGGCCATAGTGTGATGGTGTCCTTTCTTTGTTGTGGTCACGCTCCCGCTGGCGGGAGCTGAACGACGAAGTCGGACTGAAGGAGGTTTTGTACTGACCCACCCCTCAGTCAGTGATGCTGACAGCCCCCGCCTGCGGGGGCTCATGTGGCTCACGCCTTGCCGGTCAGGAAGACGCCGTCGGTGTCGGGAGTCTCGCCGCTGGCACGCAGCGCGTGCAGCAGTTCGTTGAGCCAGAATCCCTGGTTCAATCCGGGAAGCGGCTTCTTGGTGGCCCACACCTGCAGGTAATACTCATGATCCTTGTCCGGCGGCTGCGGTCCGTTGTACCGCATAATCACGGCCGGGTCAGTGCTACGACCAAGGAACTTGGAGGCCGAAGAATTGCGGCCTTGCACGGTCTCCGGAATCATGGCTGGCAGCTGGCGGGAGAAGTCCGGCGGGATGGCCAGCGCATGTGAGTCGTTGAAGTCGTACATCAGCGCGTCGATGGGCAGGTTGGCCACGGACCAGTGAATCCACTCGAAACCGCAGACCGGAATCGAATCCGGATCCACGAACTCCCAGTGCAGGTAACGAGCTTCGGGGTTCACATCATCGATGTAGAACGGGAAGGAGACCACAGGCACGCCACCATTGAAATATTCAGGGGCCGCGGCCTTGGCGAAATCGTCCGGAATGACGGTGAAATCGGCGGAAATCTTCATACCCACCAGTGTATCGCGAGCCATGTTGCAGATTTCAGTCTGCGGCAACTCAAAACGCCATCACAATACATGGTGATAGCCAAACACGACTGAGGGCCTCCCCTCGACGGAAGGGAAGCCCTGGAATACCGAAAATGCCTTGCTTCCCATTCTCAAAGAGATAGAAAACAAGGCATCATCCCAATTATTCAGCCGATTGCTCGGCCACGGTCACTCAGCCGGAGTGTAGAAGTCGCCGTTGAGGGCCTTGGCGGCCTTCTCCTGCGCTTCTTCTAGCGTCCAGTTGGCCAGCTCGGCGCGCACATCGTCCAGAGCCACCGGGGTCATGGACAGCGAGTTGACGCCGATGCCTGCAAGCACCACGGCCAAATCCGGATCGGCGGCAGCCTCACCGCACACGCCCACCGGCATGCCGTGCGCGTTGCCGGCGTCGGCGATGAGCTTGATGGCGCGCAGCACCGCCGGGTGCCATGCGGTCTGGTAGTTGGCGACCGAGCCGAGCGTACGGTCGGCGGCCAGCGTGTACTGGGTCAGATCGTTGGTGCCGATCGAAACGAAGTCGGCCACCTCGGCCACCTTGTCTGCCATAAGCGCGATGGACGGCACCTCGGCCATCACACCGACCTTCTTCAGCCCGAAGGACTTGCCGAGCTTGACGAAGTAATCGGCCTCATGCTCGTCAGCGACCATCGGAGCCATGACCCACAGGTCGGCCTCGGTCTGGGCATCGGCGGCGGCGAGCGCCTTGAGCTGGCCTTCGAGCACGTTCATGTGAGCCTTCAGCGTGCGCAGACCACGCAGGCCGAGGGCGGGGTTCGGCTCGTCTTCCGGGGTGAGGAACGGCAGCGGTTTATCTGCGCCGGCGTCCAGCATACGGATCACGACCTTCTTGCCGGGGAAGCGGCTCAGCAGCTCGGCGTAGGCCTTGGTCTGCTCTTCCACGCTCGGCGGCTCGGAGTTGCCGATAAACAGGAACTCGGAGCGGAACAGGCCCACGCCTTCGGCGCCATACTCCAGGGCCGGGTCGGCATCAGCGGGCTTGCCCACGTTGGCGAGCAGCGGAATGTGGTGGCCGTCCTTGGTGGAGCCCGGCTTGCCGCGCAGCTCCTTGGCCTTGGCGGCGTGAGCCTTAGCGGCCTCGGCATCCTCGATCTCAGCAGCGGTCGGGTTGGTAACCACCACGCCCTTGGCGGCGTTGACGATGACCTGCTCACCATTGGCCAGGTTCTCGGCTTCGGCGGCGGAGACCACGGCCACGATGCCGCGAGCGCGGGCCAGAATGGCGGTGTGCGAGGTTGGGCCACCCTGCGAAGTGACGATGGCCAGCACCTTGTTCAGGTCGATTGCGGCGGTGTCCGCGGGGGAAAGATCCTCGGCCACCAGCACGAACGGGGTCTCGCTTTCCGGAATGCCGGGAGCAGGCACGCCCATCAGGTCAGCGATCACGCGCTGGCCCACATCGTGCAGATCGGCGGCACGCTCGGCCTGGTATCCGCCGATGGCGCGGAACATATCCTCAACTGCGGCGAAGCCTTCCAGTACGGCGCGCTCTGCGGTTTTGCCGCCGTTGATCAGCGAGGTGATGCTGGCCGCCAGCGAGGGGTCGGACGCGAACATGGAGATGGCCTGCAGAATCGGGGCGGCCTGCTTGGCGCCTTCGTCGCCGTTGGCCGCTTCTTCGGCACGACGGCTCAGGTCGGCATTCACCACGGCCAGCGACTTAGTGACGCGGCCGATCTCTTTCTGCGCCGGCACGGTATCGGCACGGGGCGCGTCGGAGGGCTCCGGCAGAGGGGCCGCCATACGAATAACCGAGCCGACCGCCACGCCGCGGCCAATGCCAACACCCTTGATTTCCATAATGGTTCTCCTTTGTTCGTAGGGTAGTAGTTCTTTGGAGCAGTGGCCTCGATGCCTACTTCGGAGTATGCAGCCGCAGCCATTGCCGGCAAGTTCTTCCTTGTTAGTTCCCCTATTATGGTGGTCTATCATCTGCAACACGCCAACGGTAATCGTTTTCTGGATTTTATTCTACGTCTCGGTATACTCGATATCAAGCAGCTGCCGCAATTGGCCGCATGACTTCCATTTCAGACAGACGCAAAGGAGTGTCCTTATGGTTACCCGCAACATCACCATCACTGATCCGGTCGGCATTCACGCACGTCCTGCAGCACAGTTTGCTCAGGCCGTGGCGGCCTCCGGCTGCAACGTCACCATCGCCAAGGAAGGCGGCGCGGCCGTCCCCGCAGGCTCGATTCTGTCCATCATGGGACTGGGCGTTCAGCAGGGCGACACCGTGCAGATCACCGTTGAGGGAGACAACGCCGAGACCGTTGCCGACTCCCTGACCGAGACCCTGCTCGCCGCCGAGTAAACGGGCGAAACTTCTCTCACTTGCCAAACGGCCGCCCCGCCTGTCCGGGCGGCCGTCTTTTGTTCTATAGTGATTGCCGGTAATTTCACCGAGTCGGCTTGCTTTCTGGGAGAGGAGGCACACATGACCGCGAACGAGCCAGCGGAATCATCATCCGCCTCAATCGTCAATGTTGCCGCCATCGCGAATGTTTCCACGGCCACGGTATCCCGTGTGCTTTCCGGCAAACGCACCAAGGACGACGACATCGCCCGCCGCGTGCGAGCCGCGGCTCACAGCCTCAATTATTCGGTGAATTTTGCGGCCAGTGCGCTGCGTTCCACTGTGACGAGAACCATCGGCCTGATTGTGCCGAGCGTTCAGGATCCGTTCAGCGCACGGCTCATCGATACGCTTGAGCCGCTGGTCAACAGGAGCGGCCGGCAATTAGCGCTGAGCGTCGGCAGAACGCCGGAAGTGCAGAAGGAACGCATTGTGTTGATGGCCGCGCGCCATGTGGATGGACTGATTGTCGTGCCACTGCCCGGCATTGATTTGGGCGATGTGCTGGCGCAATATGCGCAGGAGATTCCCGCCGTGCAAATCGGAGGGTTGCAGCACACCACGTTCACGCCTGACTCCGAGCCGGTTCAGCCCGGCCTGCAACAGATTGCCGACGAGCTGCTGCGGCTGCTTGCCAATCAATCCAGCACCCCAGTACATGTCAACTTGCCTTCGCGCCTGATTGCTCCGGACTCGCAGGACGCCGAATAAATCGGGCGGCGGGAAGAACCCTACGGAATCAGCGCGCAGAACAGCGATTCAAACACCAGCAACGGGTTGCCATTGCCGGCAAGCCGCTTGCGGGCGTGCGCCACCTCGTCCAGACGGGCCACTGCCCCGGCACGGTTCAGTCGTACCGATAGCTCGGTGATGGCCGACCGATTCTCCAGGTTGATAAGCCCGACCGAATCTTCCGCGTTGTTCTGCAATACCGCCACGTCACGGTAAATGGAGGCGATGGAATTGAGCGCGCGGTCAAGTACATCGCGCGTGCGACGTGTGGTCAGCCGCTTGAGATCGTCCTTCTTAGCGATCTGATTGAACGCGCCGCGCAGTTTCGGCGGAATCCGCTCCCCCGGCTCAAGACCGTTGATACGGCGGAATTCCGCCTCTTGATCGGCCGCGGTGCGGCTTGCGTCCACCTCGGCCTGGGCCTTGGCATTGTCGATAAGGATGCCGGCCAGCAGCACCGCGTCCGAGGCGCGAGCGAGGTTCAGTACGCCCACCACCAATTCGTCGCGATCCGTCATCACCTGCTCGTCAGTGGCGTACAACTTGGCGATGCCGATGTGTCCCTCGGCCAGACGGGCCGCACGCTGCGCCACTTTTGGCTCGACATTGGTGGTGGAGGTCAGGAATCCGGCCACCGCCTGGGTGGAGGGCACGGCGAGGTTCACGATGCGCGTGCGTGAGCGGATGGTGGGCAGTACATCCTGGGCACTCGGCGCACACAGCAGCCAGATGCAGTGTTCAGCCGGCTCCTCGATCTCCTTCAGCAGCACATTGGTGGTGCGCTCCAGCATGCGGTCCACATCCTCGATAATGATGATGCGCCATGGTGCCGTGGCAGGCATTTGCTCGGAGGTGGTGATGATCTCGCGCACCTGGTCGATGCCGATGGTCACTTTGTTGGTGGCCAGCACCGTGACATCCGGGTGGGTGCCGGCGAGCACCTGTTGGGTGACTCGCGTGGGCTCATCGTTCATGCCGTGGTCGGGGCTTTCCAGCGCCGCCGCGAATGCTCGGGCCATATTGGAACGGCCGGAGCCGGGAGGCCCGCAAATCAGCCACGACTGGGTGATCTGCCCCGGGTCGCCCTGCGCGATGCGACTGAGCATGTCGATTACCGGCTGCTGGCCGACTAGTGAATCCCATACGCTCATCGGGCACCGCCCATCGTCACGGCTCCTGTAGACGCCCCGGATCGCGCCATCACCGTATCCACATCTGCAACATTGTCCCGCAGCAGTGTCTGAATGTCCGCTTCGATGGCGGACCACACCTGTTCGATGGACTGGCTGGCATCGATCACGTGGAAACGATTCGGCTCGGCCGCGGCCAAGTCGAGGAACGCCTGACGGGTGCGGGACTGGAAGTCGCTGCCGGCCGACTCCATGCGATCTTCGGCATGCTCAAGACGATTGTGGGAAAGCGCCGGATCCATGTCCAGCAGATATGTGCGGTCGGGCAGCAGGTTGTTGGTGGCCCACATGCTTAAGGATCGAATCTCTTCTGGCGTGAGTTCGCGGCCACCGGCCTGATAGGCCAAGGAAGAGTCTAGATAGCGGTCGGTGATCACCACTTCACCGCGCTCCAATGCCGGGCGGATGGTTTCGGCAACGTGCTGGGCTCGGTCTGCAGCGAATAGCAACGCCTCGGCGCGCGGTGCGATGTCGACGGCGCCCCCATCCACACCGTGCAACAGCAGTTGGCGAATGGCCTTGCCTAACACAGTGCCTCCCGGCTCACGGGTAACGACCACGGTACGCCCCTGAGCCTCAAGATACGCACGCAGTCGCTCGACTTGCGTGGTCTTGCCCACGCCATCGACACCTTCAAACGAAACAAACAGACCGCTCATGCTATTGACCTTAGCGTTAGGCGCAGAGTTGCGCCCAACAGGCAGTTAAACCAGCTCTACCTCCGTTTCAAGGGGCTGATTTGGTCTTTTCTGAAGGTCTACTTCCGTTTCGAGGGGCTGTTGCCCAAGTAGACAACGTTCCAAAACGGCGGAATGACGTTGGCGCGGAGCCGTTCATACTCGTGGTTCAGCAGATGACCAGCCCCTTGAAGCGGAAGTAGATATTCTCAAAACGAGAAATCAGCCCCTTGAAACGCAAGTAGAGCAATAATTCCGCTCAGCCACGCTTGGGAATTACGGCGGGGCGCTCGTAGCCCTCGTTGGCGGTCAGCCAGTCGACATCCTTCTTGACGGTGGCGGCGGTGGAGCTGAGCTTTTCGGCGATGCGCTGGTTGGACCAGCCCTTGTTCGCCAGCTTCTTCACCTCGGCACGGCGTTCGGCGCGCCTGGCCTCCTGCGCCGAAACCACAACCGAAGCAGCGCCCTTCTTGCCCTTGCCGGCAACGGCCTTGGCGCCACCAGCACGCCCAGCACCGCGACGGCCACGGGTGGAGGGACCAGCCGCACGCTTTTCGGCGAGCAGTCGGAAGGCGTCATCAGGGGTGATGGATTCAGGCGTGTACTGACGCGGCACCGTGCGGTTGGTCTCGCCATCGGTGATGTACGCGCCGAAACGGCCGTCCTTGATGGTCACGTTCTTGCCGGTGTTCGGGTCCTTGCCCAAATCACGCAGCGGCGGCTTGGCGGCACCACGGCCACGCCCGCGGCCGTACTTGGGCTGCGAGAACAGTTCTTTGGCCTTGTCGATATCGACCGTGAAGATCTCGTCTTCCGAGGCCAGCGAGCGGGTCTCCGACTTGCCGTCGGCACCCGTCTTGGTCAGGTAGGGGCCGTAGCGACCGTTGTTGGCGGCCACCGTGCATTCGAATACCTCGCCGGTTTCGGCGTTGGTTTCCTCGTATGTGCCCACTTCGCGCGGCAGGCTCAGCAGCTTTAGCGCGTCTTCCAGCGACAGCGATTCAGGGCTCATCGTCTTGAACAACGAGGCCATCTTCGGGCGCGACGCGGCGGCGGCCGCGGCCTTCTTCGAACCCTTCTTGGCCGCAGAAGCACCAGCAGTATCGCCAGCAGCGCCAGCCGAAGCCTCAGCCGGCGGCACCAACGCCACATACGGCCCGAACCGGCCATTGCGCACCTCGACGGTACCGCCGGATACCGGGTCAACGCCCAGCTCGCGCGGTCCACCGGAGTGGTTGTCGATCAAATCGCGGGCCACGGCCACCGTCAGCTCATCCGGCGCGATGGTGTCCGGCAGGGAGGCGCGCTTCGGGTTGCCTTCGGCGTCCAGATGCTCCATATCTTCCAGATACGGGCCGTAACGGCCGACGCGCACGTGCAGGCCGTCGCCGATGTCGATGGTGTTGATGGCGCGCGCGTCGATCTCGCCGAGCTGCGCGACCTGCTGCTGCAGGCCTTCGTGCGCCTCGTCGGCGTTGCGGGCGGCGCCCTCGCCGGAGCCGAAGTAGAAGTGGGTGAGCCAGTCGCGGCCGGATTCCTCGCCGTGGGCGATGCGGTCAAGGCCGTTTTCCATCTCTGCGGTGAACTGGTAGTCGACCAACTTGGGGAAGTTCGTTTCCAGCAGCTTGGTCACGGAGAATGCCAGCCAGCTGGGGATCAGCGCACGGCCACGCTCATACACATAGCCGCGATCCATAATCGTGGAGATGATGCTCGCGTAGGTGGACGGGCGGCCGATCTCCTTGGCCTCCAGCGTCTTGACCAGCGTGGCCTCGGTGTAGCGAGCCGGCGGCTGGGTTTCATGGCCGTCCGGTTCGATGTCGCTTGCCTCGACCTGCTGGCCGACGCTCATCGGCGGCAGGGAGGTGTTGGATTCGGATGCGTCACCCCTGACGGCCTTGGCGTCCGTCTTGCCGGCGGCAGCAGCCTGGTCCGAGCCAGCCCCAGCGCCGGGAGCGGCGGCCTTGGGCTTGCGTCCCTCCCCCGTGGCCTTCATAAAGCCGGGGAATTCGATGACGGTGCCGGACGCCTGGAACACGGCCTCGCCCTCGGTGGGGCCAGCCGGCGCGGACAGGCGCACGGTGGCGGTGGAACCGGTGGCGTCAGCCATCTGGCAGGCAAGCGTGCGCTGCCAGATCAGCGTGTATAGGCGCAGCTGGTCGCCGGGAAGTTTGGAAGCCAGCTCATCCGGGTCGTGGAAGCGCGAGCCCGCCGGGCGAATACACTCGTGGGCTTCCTGCGCGCCGGCGGTCTTGGTGGCGTATTGCTTGGGCTCGTCAGAGAGGAATGCGTCGCCAAAATGATAGGAGACGGCGTTGCGGGCGGCGGCGATGGCCTCCTGCGACAGCGTCACCGAATCGGTTCGCATATAGGTGATGTAGCCGTTCTCGTACAAGCTCTGTGCTGCACGCATCACGGCGCGAGCACCCATGCCGAGGCGATTGCCGGCGGTCTGCTGCAGGGTCGAGGTGGTAAACGGCGGCTGCGGGCGGCGTCGGTACGGCTTGGTTTCCATCGACATCACAGTGAAATCGGCGGTCTTCAGTGCCGAAGCCACGGCGGTGGCACCAGCCTCATCAAGCTGGCGAACGTTCGCCGCGAACCCGTCCGGGGTCAGCTGGCCGTCGGCACCGAAATCCTTGGAGCCGGCGAGTCGCTTGCCGCCGAGCGCGATCATGCGGGCGGAGAATTCGCCACGCTCCCCCAGCGCGTCAGGCGCGGACAGCGTGGCGACGATATCCCAGTACGGCGCGCGCCTGAACGCCATACGCTCGCGCTCGCGTTCCACGATCAGTCGGGTGGCCACGGACTGCACGCGGCCGGCGGACAGGCCCGGTCCCACCTTGCGCCACAGCACCGGCGACAGCTCATAGCCGTACAGACGGTCGAGAATACGGCGAGTCTCCTGAGCGTCGACCATATGGCTGTCGACATCGCGCGTTTTGCCCAGCGAGGCGTTGATGGCGTTCTTGGTGATCTCGTGGAACACCATGCGCTTGACCGGCACCTTGGGTTTCAAGGTCTGCACCAAGTGCCACGCGATGGCCTCGCCCTCGCGATCCTCATCAGTCGCCAGATAGAGTTCGTCGGCGTTCTTCAGGGCCGATTTGAGTTCGCTGACCGTACGCTTCTTATCGCCGTCCACGATGTAGTAGGGCTTGAACCCGTCGTTGACGTCCACGCCGAACTTGCCGAACTTGGCCTTGTCTGCCACGGGCACCTGGCTGGGCTGCGCGAGGTCGCGGATATGACCGACCGACGCCATGACGGTATACCCCTTGCCCAGGTAGTCACCGATTTTGTGGGCCTTGGTCGGAGACTCCACAATCACCAGTTTGGTAGCCATACCCACTCCTTATGTATTGCGCGAAACACACGACGTTTCTGGCGTCATAATACTCATGAATCATGTCCAACTGCCAAATTCCGCCGTTGCGCCGGGCAAATTCGGCCGTTCGCACCCCATGTTTTATCATTTGGGCGGTGCCGGCGGAGCGCCGATCAGCCCCAGCCGGCTTAAGGGCGCTGCGGTGATCTGACGCAGGGCCAGCAACAGTCCGAATGCGAGCATGGCCACGCCCATAATGCCTACAACAGCGCTGACATTCGCTCCCTGAACCGCCCAGCTGGCGCTGACGTTGAGCCCCGGCACCACCTGCCAGATCACATAACCGCTGTAGACGAGCAACAGCAGGCCCCCGGTAATCAGCACGCTGCCGACGATTTGCACGCTCACTGAGGAGACGCGGTGGCCCGGCTCGTCCATGCCGGACTTGCGTGTAACTGCCAGAGCAAGCAGGGCCAATCCCGCCACCAACAGGATGGACATCGCCACATCCGAAGGGCGATGCCATTGTCCGTATATCACGGAAACGCCCACGGTCACCGCCCAAACCACGCCGATGACGCCCGCCAAAGCTCGAACCGCACGAGGCACGGCAAGCAGCAGAATCACAGCACAGGCTGCGGCCAGCATCGCATGCCCGGAAGGCGCGGAATTAGCGGCAGGCGATTCAGTGTTGATGATGAACGGACGCGGCAACAGACCCTTGATACGGGTGACGGCCAAGCAGACCACGGCGAACACGGCGATTTGCCCGGCCAACCACCAGCGGCGTCGAATCAGCGCCGTAATAATGCCGATTGCGGCAATTGTGCAGCTGACAGCGATAACCAGCCAGGATTGTGCGACGGCGTTCATCACGCCGGTGGTCCAGGACGGTACATCGTTGTGCAGGTTTTTCCAAACCAGTTCGTCATACGATTGTCCGTTTTCGGTAAACACGCACCCCCACCACACGCCGAAGCCGACAGCGATCAGGAGCAGACCGAATACCACGCACAATACGCGGCTGGAGATTCGCGGGCGCACGGTGAGCGGGTCAAGCCGGGCCAAGCCACGGTCGATATCAGATGCCCCATCCGCATCGTTCATGTCCAGCGGCCTGAAATCCCGTAAGGAGCCTGATGTGGATGCCGATGCATCTGAACCGGAGACCGGGCCGAGCGCAGCCAATGGGTCAACAACGTTCGATGACGAGTCAGGCTGCGCTGCGCCTGAGCCGACCAAATTGACCGCCGCATGCGGGTCACGAATTCTAGGGGTCTGTGCGTCATTCATACGTTCGACTGTACGGCCGCGCCCCGGACAGGGGACCACGCTAGTGCCAGCTCACAGCCAAATCCGCACATAAAGAAAACCTCCACGCACCCGCCAGAGGCCACTTACCCTTGCTGCATTCCTGCCCTGGGGGAGTTGGGTGACATAGCGCCGCGTGGAGGCTGGGGATAAGTCTATGGAGACGTATGGACCAGCGCAACGACACGAAACGTGCGTGCCAGGTCGCGCGGCAGGCCAACCAGCGCATTCAGGCAATATTCACGCCGTATCAAGAAGCGTTCCCAATTGTAAGAATTCCGGAAAAATACCGGTATCAACGCGTGTGGTTACGCTCACGTCAAACGATTGTTCAAGGCCAACAGTTACGGTGGACACCATGGCTTCTTATACTCGTCGTGCACATTCGGGAGGCAATGGCCCCGCTCTGAGGCAACCGCGCACCGCGCAAAGCAGAGCCGACCACTCCGCACAGGAGGGCCCCTATACGCCCCAGGAGAGCCGTTCCCGCCACGCAAGCCACAAGGCTTCCAATAGCCATCGAGCTCCGAACAGGAAGAAGAACACGGGAAAAGGCAAGCACCGTGTACTGAAATGGGTGCTGGGCATCTTCTTCTCCCTGATTGGACTGGGCGTGCTGGCCGGTATCGCAGTATTCGCATATCTGTACACCACCACTGAGGTCCCGCAACCCGAGAAGTTCGCGTTGGCCGAGAAAACCACCGTGTATTACGCGGACGGCACCACCGCGATCGGCTCCTACGCGGAGCAGAATCGTTCAATCATTTCTTGCGAGGGGCTGCCGGACTACATCGGCAACGCGATTGTGGCGTCTGAAAACCGTACGTTCTACACGGATAAAGGTCTTGATCTGAAGGGCATCGCCCGCGCATTCATTAATAATGTGACCAAGGGCACGCGCCAAGGTGGTTCCACCATCACCCAGCAGTACGCCGAGCGGTATTACATGGGCGAAACCACATCCTATGCGGGCAAGGCGCGCGAGGCCATCATGGCCCTCAAGATCGCACGGACCGAGTCCAAGGACGAGGTGCTATGCAACTACATGAACACCATCTATCTGGGCCGCAACTCCTACGGTATCCAGGAAGCAGCCAAGGCATACTTCAATAAGGACGCCAAGGATCTGACGCTGTCTGAGGCGGCGATGATCGCCGGCATTATTCCGTCACCGTCCACGTGGGATCCAGCCGATAACGCCGATATGGCCAAATCGCGCTTCAAGCGTGTGCTGAACATCATGCAGGAGGATGGTTACATCACCGCCAGGCAGCACACTGATGCCAAGTTCCCGCAGACCGCCGCGGTGGCGCAGCAGAACGAGTACGCGGGGCCGAACGGTTATCTGCTGGATATGGTGCGCCGTGAGCTGGTGCAGTCCAAGGCCTTTACCAAAGAGGATTTGGATACCGGCGGATACAAGATCATCAGCACCATCGACAAGGGCAAGCAGGATCTCATGCAGTCCATCGGCGACACCCGCCTGGGCGACATGCCTGAATCCCTGCAGATCGGCGGCATAGCGCTGGACCCGAAGACCGGTGAAGTATTGTCCGTATACGCCGGTTCGGATTATCTGTCCAAGCAGCTCAACAACGCCGATCAGGCCCTGTTCGAACCGGGTTCGACTATGAAGCCGTTCGCTTTGCTGGGGGCCGCGCAATCCGGCGTCAGCTTCGATACGTTGTTCAACGGCAATTCCCACCAGCACTTCACCGGCTTGGATCAAGAGGTGAATAACGCTCTGGAGAACAACTGGGGCAGCATCAATCTGTATCAGGCCACCGCGAACTCGGTGAACACGGTGTTCATGAACGTCAATGAGCATCTGACGCCGAAACGCACGGCCGATATCGCCCATGAGGCTGGCATCCAGGGCGACATCGACGAGGCCTCCATGTACAACGTGCTCGGCATCAACGCCCTGACCGTATGGGATCTGGCGCAGGGCCATTCGACCATCGCCAACAATGGTGTGAAGAACACCTTGCATATGGTGTCCAAAGTGCTCGATTCCAACAATAAAGACATGTACAACGCGCCCAGCGAAGGCACCAAGGTGTTCGACGCCAATGATTGCGCCCTGGTGCAGAAAGCCATGCAGGGCACGACCACCTACGGCACCGCGGCCGGCACATCGGCCAAGCTGGGCCGTCCCATCGCCGGCAAGTCCGGCACCGCCAACGACGAACTGGCATCATCGTTCGTGGGGTACACCCCAAGCATGATGAATGTCTGGGCCATCTGGAACCCGGATGGCAACGGCAATCCTCAAGTGGTGCCGGCCTTCTCGGGATATGGCATCTCCTCCACCGGATATCCGGCGCACCTGTTCCAGGAATTCATGGCCCAGGCCCTGCAGGGAACGGCGGTGGAGCAGTTCCCGACGGCCAAAGACAACGGCAAGATCGGCGGCCCCGATGGCACTTGGGGCCTGGCCAGGGGGCAGAGCGGCGTCCAACCCTACGCCAACAACCAGTCCAACGCCAACAGGCAGTCCACCGAAGACGCGCAGAAGCAGGCTGAGCAGGACGCACAGCAGAAGGCGGCCGAAGAGGAAGCCAAGAAGCGACAGCAGGCCCAGGAGTTCGCCCAGCAGTGCCTCGCCAATCCGAGCTATTCCACCGAGTGCCCGAATTATCCCGGCAATACCGGCGCTGACAACGAGAACAAACGGTAACGATAATGGGTAATTCCGGAGGCACCGGCGGGAACACCGACACCAACGGCGTCAAGTAGTAAGTAGACACAGACAACGAAGCTCCCTCTGACGCAATCAGAGGGAGCTTCGTTTTGCTCTGTTAGCGCTCAGCGCTGACGCTGAGAACGGTTGATGGCGGAGATGATCGCCTTCAGGGCGCTGGTGGTAATCGACGAGTCGATGCCTACGCCCCACACGATCTGCGCGTCATCGGCCTCGCCGATCTGGCATTCCACATACGAGGCGGCCATGGCGTCGGTACCGACGGACATGGTGTGCTCCACGTAATCCATAATCGAGGCTTCCACGCCAAAGTTGGAAATGGCGTTCAGGAAGGCGGCGATCGGACCGTTGCCTATGCCGGACGCCTCGCGCTCCACGGGCTCATCGTCCCCGACGTTCACGCCGCGGTCGAGCAGGCGGGCCTTGAGCACGGTATCGGAACCGTCCTCCCCGGAACTGACGGCCACCTTGAGCAGCTTCAGCCGACCCCACGGCTCAAGAGAGGCGTCATGCGTATCGCCCACGATCACACCGGCCGCGGTCATGCCGGACTGTTCGACCGGCAGATACTCGTCCTTGAACAGACGCCAGATATCCCCGTCCTTGACTTCCTTCTTGGTCGTGTCAGCGTAGTTCTGCACGATCTTGTCGAATTCGATCTGCAGACGCTTGGGCAGGTCAAGATTGTGGTTGGTCTTGAGCAGGTAGGCCATGCCGCCCTTGCCGGACTGCGAGTTGACGCGAATGATGGCCTCGTACGTGCGGCCGATGTCCTTCGGGTCGATCGGCAGGTACGGCACGAGCCACACGAAGCTGTCAAGATCAGCGCCAGCGCGCTCGGCGGCCACCTGACGAGCCTCGAGACCCTTCTTGATGGCGTCCTGATGCGAGCCGGAGAACGCGGTGAACACGAAGTTGCCGGCGTACGGGTGACGCTCGGAGATCTTGATCTGGTTGCAGTATTCAACCGTCTTGCGGATCTCGGGCACGTTGGACAGGTCAAGCTGCGGGTCGATGCCTTGGGTGAGCCAGTTGAGGCCCAGCGTGACCAAGTCGACGTTGCCGGTACGCTCGCCGTTGCCCAGCAGGCAGCCTTCCACGCGGTCGGCGCCGGCCAACACGGCCAGCTCGGTGGCAGCCACGCCCATGCCTTCGTCGTTGTGCGGGTGCAGGGAGAGCACCACGGAGTCACGGTCGTCGAGGTGGGTGGAGACGTACTCCACTTCGTCGGCGAACACGTTCGGCGTGGTCATTTCCACGGTGGCGGGCAGATTGATGATCATCGGGTGCTCGGGAGTCGGCTTGATAACACCGATCACGGCGTTGCACACCTCGACGGCGTACTCCGGCTCGGTGCCGGTGAAGGATTCCGGCGAGTACTCATAGTACAGGTCGATGCCCTTGGCCTCGTTCTCGAGGTCCTTGCACAGTTCGGCGGCGTCGGTGGCGAGCTTCTTGATCTCTTCCTTGTTCTTGCGGAACACGACCTCGCGCTGCAGCACAGACACGGAGTTGTAGAAGTGCACTATGGCGCGCTTGGCACCCTTAAGCGCCTCGTATGTGCGGCGGATGAGGTGCTCGCGGCATTGGGTGAGCACCACGATGGTCACGTCGTCCGGGATAAGCTCACGCTCGATGAGCATACGGATGAAGTCGAAATCGGTCTCGGAAGCGGACGGGAAGCCCACCTCGATCTCCTTGAATCCCATGGAGACGAGCAGGTTCCAGAAACGCAGCTTGCGTTCGGAATCCATCGGGTTGACGAGGGCCTGATTGCCGTCGCGAAGATCGACGGAGCACCAGCGCGGCGCGCGCTGCAGTCGCTTGCCCGGCCACGTGCGCTCCGGGTAATCAAACGGGATCTGCTCGCTGTATGAGGCGTACTTGTTGTACGGCATACGGCTGGGCTTCTGCGGATCGCCGATGAATCGCGCCGGAGGCAGCAGCGGGTCGTTGTTCCCCCCATTGGACGCTGCGGCTACCGCTGCGAGATCAAAAACGGATGATTGATCCTGACCCATTGTTCCTCCTTTACTGGTTATTGCGCGGACCCTCTTGCGGACGCGACTGCGGCGTTGTGCCAGGGCGGCGCCGGGCCACGCGGATTTGTCAATACGCACGTAACATCCTACAGGCCTGTTCGGGCAAACCCGCGGGAAATGCCGTATCGTGGCATTTGCTTATGCACCTGGCTGATATGAGGGCACTCAGCGTCGGCGCCGGGCCACGCTTTGACTCCGGCACAACACCCCGCCTGCGATACCCCACCAGATGGCCCTCCATACGTCGGCGGCGGGCCAAATATTGGTACTGCACCGACAGCCAAACGGCTCAGCGTCGTCAGCGGACCAACTTATGGCGAAATACCGACTCTGGGAAAGCTTATCGTCGGCAAATTGCCAGGCTATGGCACACTACCGACGCTACGAGGCCCACAACCATCGGCAACGCGACAAATATTGGCCCACCGCCGACGCTAGCCTCTTTGAGCGTCGGCGCCGGGCCATTCCATGAATCAGTAACGACACCAATGGTCTCAGAACGTCGGCATAGGGACGCTGTCTGGATCTCCACCGATGCTGCATGACAAAATCGCGGCACCATCAAGCAACAACACGGCTGCGGCACCCCGCCCTGCCCCGTCCCTTGCTGTGCCAGTCCTGTGAACGCGCGGGCGATCCGCCGCCCGGCAACATAGACTGAAAAGCTATGACGAGCTTGCGATTCCGCGAAGACGGCAGCTTCCGCGTGCTGCAAATGGCCGACGTGCAGGACGGCCCCGATGTGTTGCCCGACACCATCCGCCTCATCCGCGAGGCCATCCGCGAAGCCGATCCGGATCTTGTGGTGTTCACCGGCGACCAGATCCGCGGCTATGATCCCGCCTACATCGACACGTTCCTGCGCCGCCGCGGCGAGGAGCCGGGCGCTCGCGTGCGCGCGGTCACCGAGATCGAGGCCAAAATCCGCGGGATCAAGCGTCACCCCGTAATTCGCAAAGTATCCGATCGCGTGGCCGATCGTCTCACCGAAGCCGGCAAGCCTGTACCAGCCGCGCTGCTTGACCCCGATACCGTGACGAACGCCGTCGCCGTTGCCGGCGCCGATTCGACCGACGTGATCACGACTTCCGAAGTAGGCGATTCCGTTGAGACCAGCCCCACGCCCGAGACGGTTTCCACCCTCGTATATTCAACGCAATCCGGCAAGGCCAGCCCCGCACACGAGACGCCGGCGACCCTCGACGAACTCATGAATGAGACCCGCGAAAAGGTCCGCCGCACGTTCTCCGGTTTCCTTGGTCCGGTCGTCGAGGCCGGCGTGCCCTTTGCCGCCACCTACGGCAACCACGACTTCCAATGCGGCATTCTGGCCGACGAACAGGATGACATCTACCGCGAATACCCCGGCTGCCTGAACCCCGACGACAGTCTCGAGCCCGGCACGTTCGCGCTGCCCGTCGAGTCCTCCGATGGTTCCGGCCGCGTGGCCATGTCCGTTATGATGGTCAATTCAGGCGATTATGCCGGCAAACCCGAAGAAAACGACGCCCAATACCCGGCGTATGTGGTCAATCCGCGAGGACTTGACCTAGCCGACGCCGACGGGTACGGCACCCCCACCCCCAAGGCCATCGAATGGCTGGGGTCCGTCCAAACCGAGTTGGGCGAGCGCAATGGCGACGGCAAGCCCGTGCCGGCCATCGCCTTCCAGCACATTCCGCCGCAGGAATTCTACGATTGTCTGAAGGAAGTGCCCGCATGGACGCCGAACGCCGTGGAAGGCGCGCGCACGCACGCCGGGCGTTGCTATGTGCTCAACCATGAGGTCTGCCGCCCCGGCTCGCGGCTCGGCGAGGCGATCGGCTGCGCGGACGAGAATGTGGGCGAGGTGGATGCCTTGCGCGAGGCTGGCGGCTATTTCGCGCTGTTCTGCGGGCATGACCATAAGAACTCTTTCGTTGGTCATGTGCATGATATCGATCTGGGCTATGCGCCCACGTGCGGGTTCGAATGCTATGGTCCCAAGTCGCGGTACCGCGGCATTCGCCTGTTTGAATTCCATGAGAGCAATCCGGCGGGCTATGTGACCCGCATGCTCACATGGGGTAATCTGGTCGGCCGCTACTCCAGCAACGAGCTGCGCGTCTGGTTCGAGGATCATTGCGTTACCGGAGCGGTCAGCGCGCGCAACGAGCTGCGCCGCCCGCAGGTGTTCGCCGTGGTGGCCGGCGCGATGAGCCTTGGCTTTATAGCCATCATCCGTTCGCTGATCAAGGCCGCGCGCTAAACCTACTTAAACAGACTCACCCCGCGACGGGCCGTGCAATACGCGTTGCCCAGCCAGGTATGGCGGGAATTGGGCCAGACGGCTCCCAGTCGCGGTGCGTTCTGGCTCATCCAGATGCTCGGCACACGGCCGTCTGTGGAGCGTGAGCCGAGCAGGTTGAAACCGTTCTTTTCCAACAGCCATTCAGGGTGCTGGGTGGCGATGGCCAAGCCTTCTTCGAGGGTGAGCGGCAGACGCTCGTCGGAATCAATCAGCTTGCGGGCCACGTCGGGCTCGCGGTTGATGTAGCAGGTGCCGGTATGCGGATCGACCACCAGATAGAACGGGCCTTCGGGCGGCATGAATCCATCTTGCGGCAGGAAGCTGGCGATGTCTCGCGGAGGCATGGTGGTAAAGCCGGCCATGCGGTTGATGGAGGTTCGCGCAATCAGCGATTCGGGCGAGACTAGCTCGCGCGTAGGCACCAGTAGGATGTTCGAGCCGAGATCGGAATGCTCGAGCGCGCCGATGAGCGGCTCGGCAAGCGCGCGGAATGCGGCGGCACTCATATCCGCCACGTCCGGGTAGCCGAGGGCCACGATACGATCGAGTTGCTTTTGCGCCTCTACTGATGCGATAGACATGGCTACCAGTGTAGAACACTGCCGTCTCTTCGCTAGTCACTTTGCCAGTTATGGAGAGGATATCGGGCTGCACGGCGCGGGGTACGCCATGGGGTGCGCCGCCGAGCCACCATATGGGAAGACGGCCACTGTTGTTCTGCATGTTTCGTACAATTACCGTGTGTTTGCGGCCATTGCAAGACGGTCGCTTGAACGTATCAGCCCATCGAAACCCGAAGGTCATAGAGGTCATCATGCCCGAAAAGATAAAGGTCGGCATCCTTGGTGCCACCGGTATGGTCGGTCAGCGTTTCATCACGCTGCTTGAGAATCACCCGTGGTTCGAGGTGGTCACCCTTGCCGCTTCCGCGCACAGCGCCGGCAAGACGTATGCCGAGGCGGTCGGAGACCGTTGGAAGATGGAAACCCCGATGCCTGAATACGCCAAGCACATGGTGGTTGCGGACGGCGACGACGCCGAGTCCGTGGCCGCGAACGTGGACTTCATGTTCTCCGCGGTAAACATGCCGAAGGACCAGATTCGCGCCATCGAAGAGCGTTATGCCAAGACCGAGACCCCGGTGGTCTCCAACAACAGCGCCCACCGCTGGACCCCGGACGTGCCGATGGTGGTGCCGGAGATCAACCCGGAGCACTTCGAGGTGATCGAGCACCAGCGCAAGCGCCTGGGCACTACTCGTGGTTTCATCGCCGTCAAGCCGAACTGCTCGATTCAGGCCTACACGCCGGCACTGGCCGCGTGGAAGGAATTTGAACCGCGTGAGGTGGTTGTGAGCACCTATCAGGCGATTTCCGGCGCAGGCAAGACCTTCAAGGATTGGCCTGAGATGGTGGGCAACATCATCCCGTTCATCTCCGGTGAAGAAGCGAAGTCCGAGAAGGAACCGCTCAAGGTGTTCGGTCATGTGGACGCCGAGAAGGGCGAGATCGTGCCGTTCGACGGCGACCTCAAGATCACTTCCCAGTGCATCCGCGTGCCCGTGCTCAACGGCCACACCGCCACCGTGTTCCTGAACTTCGGCAAGAAGGCCACCAAGGAAGAGCTTATCGACCGTCTGGTGAACTATACGTCCAAGGCTTCCGAGCTGGAGCTGCCACACGCACCAAAGCACTTCATCCAGTACCTCACCGAGGATGACCGCCCGCAGGTCAAGCTCGATGTGGATTACGAGGGTGGCATGGGCGTCTCCATCGGCCGTCTGCGCGAGGACTCCATCTTTGACTGGAAGTTCGTGGGTCTGGCCCACAACACTCTGCGCGGTGCAGCCGGCGGTGCCCTTGAATGTGCCGAAATGCTTAAGGCTCTCGGCTACATCACCAAGAAGTAGTTGAAACTCGTTAAAATCGCGAAAGCCCTCCGTGAGGAGGGTTTTCGTCGTATATACCGCAAAAAACGCGGCTCAGTGGCTCAGCGGCCAGTACCGCCGTACACCACGGCTTCGATCTGATCGGCATCGAGACCGTATGCGGTGTGCAGCGCCTTGACGGCATCGTTGAGCTGATCGAGCGGCACGAGTGCGGCGATGCGAATCTCGGAAGTGGAAATCATCAGCACGTTGATGCCCTCATCGCTCAGGGCCTGGAAGAACTTGGCAGCCAGACCGGCGTGGGTCTTCATGCCAACACCCACCACGGCTACCTTGCCGACGTTGGTGTTCACATCAAAGGAGTGGTAACCCAGCACTTCCTGCTTGTCGAGCAGCGTGTTCTGCACCTGCTTGACGGCCGATTCGGGCACGGTGAAGGAGATGTCCGCAGTGCCAACGGATGCGCCGGCCTGCACGATCATGTCCACGTTCACGCCGGCGGTGGCCAGCTCGGTGAACACCTTGGCGGCCATACCCGGCTCGTTCGGCACGCCACGCACGGTGGCCAGCGCCTCGGAACGGTCGTGGGCAATGCCGGAAATCACCGGCGCCTCGGGGCCTAGGTCAGGGAACAGGTCGCCCATGGATTTCGCTTCTTCTTCAGTCATGTCTTGCCTTGTCTTGGTTGAAATTACTTACGATTATTGTTCGCTGTAGCCGCGCTCAGTCGAGGTTCGGCAGCGTGCGCGGGTCAATGCCGTCAGGCACAACCAGCGTGCCGGGGCGACGGGAGAACGAAGAGCGCACGTGCAACGGCATGTTGAAACGCTGAGCGTACTCTACGCAGCGCAGTGCCAGCACCTTGGAGCCGCAGGAGGCCATCTCCAGAATCGACTCATAATCGATGGACGGAATGCGGCGGGCAGAAGGCACGATGCGCGGATCAGCGGTAAAGATGCCGTCCACGTCGGTGTAAATCTCGCAGATGTCGGCACCAAGGGCCACAGCGAGTGCCACGGCGGACGTGTCCGAACCACCGCGACCGAGCGTGGTGGCGTCACCCTTGGCGTTGATGCCCTGGAAGCCGGCAACGATGGCGATGTCCCCCAATGAGAGCGCGTTCTTCACGCGGTCCGGTCTCACGGCCTTGATGTGGGCCGCGCCGTAACGGGCGTCGGTGAAGAAGCCGGCCTGCTGACCGGTGAAGGAGTGGGCGCGGCTGCCTTCGGCGTGAATGGCCACGGCCAGCAGGCTCATGGAAATTCGCTCGCCTGCGGTCATCAGCATGTCCATCTCGCGCTCGGGCGGGTTGGAGTCGATGCTCAGCGCCTGATCGATAAGGTCATCGGTGGTGTCGCCCATGGCGGAGACCACCACGGCCACCTTGTTGCCCTTCTTTTCCGTCTCAACAACGCGCTTGGCCACACGTTTGATCGATTCGGTATCGGCGACCGACGAGCCGCCGTACTTCTGCACGATGAGAGCCACTGCTGTCCTTTTGTTCTTCTCTTAGAGATTTGTTTGGTCGATATTCTACGCAAACGCAACGATTATAAAGGTTGCCGCGTTCACCCCGCGACCCCGCGCCGGCATGTGGACACGGGCATGGCCTACGTCGTTCAGCAAATATTCAAGTTTTCACCGGTGGTTCTTTAAGGCAGCCGCATCCATCCTTTGAGATTCGAGCGGTTAACTATCAATTACCGGCAAACGAAAGCAAACCGGCGAGGTTTCCGCAGAACCCCCATAACTGAATACCTTCTTCTTCCTCTCTCTCCTTTTCAAGGCCCGGTTCCGCAGTCCGGGCCTTTTCCTTTTGGGTTGAGAACGATAGGTCAAACGCACGATACGAGCTCACGGAGCAAGCGTGGCCAACGGCACTACCAATACCCATCATCCCGGCGATAAGCGGCAGCCGTAGCGGTCAGCACCATCAAGAATGACGGACGGCCTTCGTGATCTTGATCAATTCTGTCAGCCAACTTTTTCAGATGGGCCGCCGCAATATCAACCTGCTTTTCTCCGAGCTTGACCTCAATGAGAGCCCATCGTCCATCATGCAGGCCAATGACCGCGTCAGATTCCAATCCCGTCTTATCCCGATAATGGAGCACATCTCCGCAAAGCGCATCAGCATACACACGCAGGTCGCGAATACACATGGACTCAAACAGCAAGCCAAAGGTCTCGAAATCATTAAGGAGTTTCTCCGGGGTCGCGTGCAGTACCGCACAAGCTATCGACGGGTCGCTGAAGTGTCTGGTTGGGCTCGTTCTCACTGCAGTCTTAGAACGTAATGATATGAACTGATTTTTATCGGGGCAATATATTCCCTCTTTATGCATTCATACCCCCTATTTGAAAGCTCTGTCAGATATTGCCGGCACCGCGGCTTATCATGTTGCCATACTTTGCAATCCTTTGCAGTCCCTTGCATCTCAACGGCTTGCCCAAAGTAAGCCACATCACTTACAGCCGTAGCAACGTTGTTCATATCGCATTTTTCGGACTTCTTATGCCCCCTACATTGCCCCCTATGGCCCTCGTCGGCATGTTGCATGAAAGGCTTGGTGCGGAGTAACGTCTCGCAGTGTGGCACGTGCGGCGTTGCCATTTGCGGCAGCACCTATGCCAACCACGACTAAGACGGGCCGGCCGTCTTGTATAAGCAAATCATGAGCAGATCAAGCGAAGGAACAGGCGACTATGGCATTGCTGCATCGACGTTCGACGAGTAACCGTGCCTCACAGGAAATGCGGGAAAACAACGCGGCCATGCCGGATGACACATCTGCAAATGACAACGTTTCCTCAGCGTGTCCCGAGCCCGCAGCATTCGCTCCAACACCATTTGACGAAGTCATCGATATCAGCGATCTCGTGGCCGAGCGCCGACGCCTGCAACGCAACCTGTGGGCGATGCGCATCATCACCATTGTGTTGCTGATCGCCGCAATCGCCGTGGCCTGTTTCCCGCTAGCGTTGCAATTCGAGTCCGACCGCAACTTGGCCGCCACCACAGCCACCACAGCCAAAGAGGTAGCCGGCTGGCCTTACCCGCAGGCGAAAGACAAGCTCACGGCGGCCCGCGCATACAACAAGAAGCTCGCTGAATCCGGCCAGCCCATCTTGGGTGAAGCCGTCGATCCGTTCTCCGCCGCCCAAGGAGGATCCCAAGCCAGCGGCGAGGATTCCGCCTCAAAGAAAGACAAGGAATACCAGTCACTGCTTAATACCGGCAACGGCGTGATGGGCGCAATCAAGGTGCCCAAACAGTCCATCAATCTGCCGATTTATCACGGCACTTCCGAGGAAGCACTGGCTTCTGGTGCCGGCCACTTGTACGGCACGTCGCTGCCGGTGGGAGGTAAATCCACCCATTCGGTCATTACCGGGCACCGCGGGTTGGTTGAAGCGCTGATGTTCACCCGTTTGGACGAGGTGAAAGAGGGCGACTTCTTCTACATCGAAGTCATGGGCGAAACTTTGGGCTACAGAGTGGACCGCATTTCGGTGATTTTGCCGGATGACACGTCGAAGCTCAAGATTGTGCCGGGTGAGGACCGTGTCACCTTGATGACCTGTACGCCATACGGCGTGAACACGCATCGACTGCTTATCTCCGGGCACCGCGTGGCAATTCCGATGCCGGCCCCCGAGCCGAATGACGTGCTTGACGCGCGCAATATCGCCCTTGGTGTTGGTCTGGGCATACTGGCGGCAGGACTGTTCATTATCTGGTTGGCACGACGGCACAAGGCCGCGCGCATCATCCGCCACGGCGCATTCTGGCCGTGGATGCGCCGCAAGGGCGAAAGCGCCAATGATACGCTGGCCTAGGCCTCACGCCGACCGGCCAGCGCCCTGCCCAGCGTGATTTCGTCGGCGTACTCCAAGTCGGAGCCCACCGGCAGGCCGCTGGCAAGTCGGGTGACCTTGACACCTACGGGTCGCAATAGTTGGGTCAAGTAGCTGGTGGTGGCCTCGCCTTCAATATTCGGGTCAAGCGCCATAATCACTTCCTTGACCTCATCGCCTTCTAAGCGTTTGAGCAGACCGGGAATACGCAGGTCGGCAGGGCCAACGTTGGCCATTGGGTTGATTGCGCCGCCGAGCACATGGTATAGGCCGTGGTATTCGCGCGTGCGCTCGATGCTCATCACATCCTTGGGCTCTTCGACCACGCAGATCACCGAACGGTCACGTCTCGGGTCGGCGCATACCGGGCAGGGGCTGGATTCGCACACGTTGCCGCAAATATCACAGAAGCGGATCTTGGCCTTGACCTCCTCGATGGCCTCGGCCAGATCGCGCGCTTCATCTTCGGGCGCGGACAGCATGTAGAAGGCGATACGCTGCGCGCCCTTCGGCCCGATGCCGGGCAGCCGCCCGAAAGCGTCGATCAGTCGCTGTATTGCGCCGTCATAAGCAAGTGCCATGGGTATTCCTCGTTATTCGTCCTCATTATTCATCCGAGTGCTTCTTGGCAGGCTGGATGTTCTTGGGGTTCTTCGGATCATCTGCCGCGAATTGCTCGACTTTTTTGACCTCGAATAGCTTTTTCAGATCGTCGAGATTCATGGCCGTCGCCTCGCCGAGCGACTGGTCGTTCATCGAGTATTCGTCATCCTCGGCCGCGACTTGCGGTTGTGGTTTCGGCTGGGGCTGCGGCTGGCTATTCCACGGGTCGGCATTCGGCGTCGGCTGTGCGGGCTGTGGTTGATTCCACGGGTCATCGCCGGCAGCCGGCTGCGGAACCGATTGGGGCTGGTTCCACGGGTCATCGCCCGACATATTGCCCGACACTGTCTGAGGAACCGAAGAAGCCGGAGTCTGGGACTGCGGCTGATTCCACGGGTCGTCTCCTGGCTGCGGAGCCGCCTGAGCATGGTTCTCCTGCGGCTGATTCCACGGATCATCGTGAGGAGACTGCTGATATGGCTGGTTCCACGGGTCAGCTTCGGCCGGTTGCGACGCCGGTGAGACCGCGGCCTGAGACTGCGTCTGATTCCACGGATCATCGCTTGCGCCGGCAACTGCCGTAGCGGAAGATGCGGTGGCTGGCTGCCCCGTGGACTGTTCAGTGGGTCCAGCGGACGCAACGGACGCAGCGGGTGCAACAGGAGCGGCCGGAGCGGCCCACGGATCAACACCATCACTGATGTCCGGAACCGCAACATGCTTCTTGTGATGTTCTTCGGGCGCAGGCGTAGTAGTGGGCTCGTTAGGTGCGAACCCGTCTGCAGATTGCGGCGAAGCGTTGCTTACGGCCGGCTTGGCCCAAGGGTCATCGTCACTCCACCTCTTCGCCGCCGTGGATGCACCGGATTGATCGGCTCGATGGCTGTCGTCCGTATCCTCGGCTTGGCCTGTTGCAGCCAGCTTCGGAGCTTTCGGCTCGCTCCCCATATGAATGCCCAGGCCCGCGCCCAAACTCGACGCGGCCAATCCGGCCTTGGCCATGGCAATCTGCTGCTTGACCTTGGCCAATTGCTCCGGGCTCATACGTTTGACGGATTCGACTCGCTCGCCATTCGCCGCGACCGCAGAAGGTGCAATAACTGCATTGGCACCGAACTCGTTGCGCACGGCATCCATCACCACGGCCGCCGCCTTCTTACCGCTGTTATCCACGGCCAAAGCGAAAGCGTGCTGGCTCAGCGACTTGTCGAACGTCATCGACAGGCAAGGCAGACCCTTACGGTTGGGACCGAATTTTACGGTCGGCACCTTGTCTCGTGACACATATTCACGAATGGTTTCCGGCAAAGCGGCGACGGCTGCATCCCACTTCTCGTCGATGGACCGATTATCCGATGCCGCAGGCGAGGCCACCGGTTGGGCCGGGGCGGCCGGCGACGCGGCGGGAGCGCCCCACCCGGCATTGGCAGCAGCAGTTGCTACAGCAGGTTGCACAGACGGAGAGCCCGCGGGTCGGTCGCTGACCGGGCCGTTGACAGGGCCATTGCCTCCAACAGATTCATGGGAAGCGGTGCTCTGAGGCGCGGCTGCTTGCTGGTTGCGTGCAGCACCGGAGAATCCGCCATGTGAGGCTCCGGCAAACCCGCCTCGCGATGAGCCGGCAAAACCACTGGCACCCGCACCGGAAGCGGCTGACGTAGTCGAAGTCGAAGAAGCAGCCGCAGGCGGCATACCAGAAGCGACTGGCGCGGGAGCGGCTGTCGCAAAGCCTGATTCACTGCCGGCCAACAATCGCGCGGCCAGCAGTTCCAAGCGCATACGCGGAGAAATGGCTCCGGTCATGGCACCCAACGTAGTGTTGATGATGTCTGCCATGGCGGTCAGGGCTCCCAGGCCCAACGCCTTGGCCTGACGGTGCAAGTCGTCCATATCCTCGGCCTCGGCCGTGTCAGACAGCACGGATTCCGCACGGTCCCCAGCCAATGTAAGCACCAGCAGATCACGCACACGAGCCAACAGGTCTTCGACGAATCGTCTCGGATCGAATCCGCCGACCACGACTTTCTGGATAACGCCGTACAGGGCTTCGCCGTTGTGATTGATTACCGCATCCACGGCCTCACCGATCAGCGCCTCCGGCGTGAAGCCGAGCAGGGCTACAGCGGCATCATGGGTGATAACGCCTTCGACCGAACCAACCATCAGCTGGTCAAGCACAGACAGGGTATCTCGCATGGAGCCGCCACCGGCGCGCATCGCCAGTTTCAGCACACCGGGCTCGGGCTTGATGCCTTCCTTGTCGCAGATCGTCTCCAGGTAGGGACCCATGACTTCCTGCGGCACCAGACGGAACGGATAGTGGTGGGTGCGCGAACGGATGGTGCCGATCACCTTGTCTGGTTCGGTGGTGGCGAAGATGAACATCACATGTTCAGGCGGCTCTTCAACGATTTTAAGCAGCGCATTGAAGCCCTGCTGCGTGACCATATGGGCCTCATCGAGAATGAAAATCTTATAGCGGTCGCGCGCAGGGGCGAACCCAGCGCGTTCTCGCAATTCTCGAGCATCATCCACACCGTTGTGCGAGGCCGCATCGATTTCGACCACGTCGATGGAACCCGGACCGCCGGTGGCCAGGTCCTTGCAGCTTTCGCATTCGCCGCAGGGGTGGGAAGTCGGCCCTTTGGCACAGTTGACGCAACGGGCCAGGATACGCGCGGAGCTGGTTTTACCGCATCCTCGCGGCCCTGAGAACAGATAGGCATGCGTAAGCTTGCCCTCGTCCAAGGCGCGCATCAGCGGGACCGTGACTTGGTCCTGGCCGATGACCCCTTCGAAGGTGTCCGGACGATAGCGACGATACAGTGCAAGTGCCATAGCTACTAACCTACCTTTGCCCTCAGAATTAACCGATAAAAAGTCAAGATAAACCGGGCTCATAGCTGCCGAATCGGGAAAACTCTTTATATTCCAACGACATTCATCTGACAACGGTTACCGCATTTTTATTGTTATTAACCGCTTTCTTTGTATTAACATAGTGTCAATAACGGTTGTAGTCAGGAGGTACCCATGAGCGATATCCTCGACGAGAAACGCCCCACCCGTGGCGATGCCCGGCGCGACGCCATCGTGCAAGCCGCGCGCAAGGTGTGTCTGGAAAAAGGCTTCTCCAAAATCACCGTTTCCGACATCGCAAGCGAAGTCGGTATGACGCGTTCGCTGTTCTACCACTACTTCGAAGACAAGGAAGCCGTAGCCGACGCAGTACTCGATGACGTCATCGACGAAATCCTCACCACGTTGAAGCAGTGGAACCAAGCGCGCGAAACAGGCAACGTGAACAAGGCATTAGACGACATCGTGCATGTGCTCCGTTCCCTAATCGCCGACGAGAGCCCCTTCTCAAACCGTATGATCCAAGATGGCAACGCCGAACTGTATATCAAGTTCATTGACCGCGCGGCGGACCGTATTGCCGACTACATTGCCCAGACCACCGTACGTGATTTCGAGCAGATGCATGGTCTGCCAATCACCAACGTCCATGAGACATTCTTCACGCTAATCGTGGGGCTTATCTCGCTGGTTCGCTCGCATCCGAACATCAGCGACCGAACCATCAAAGAGGTCATGGCGCAGACGCTGCATATCGAAAGCTATGTCGTCTGAGGTCTGACGGCCATTGGCTCTGGTACCGCTCTCCCGCACTCCCCTCAGTCCGCTTCGCGGCCAGCTCGTCCGCAATTGCGGACAGCCTACGGCTGACTTTCTTCTGGTTCGACTATCGTCGAACCCTCGCCTACAAACATCCCACTGGGCTGTTTGCTTTACGGCTCAGCCTAATGAGGGGAGCCAATATAATCAGGTCAGGCGAACTGGCCGGTTACGGGGTCGCGACCGTCTCGGGCGATGGCGTCGAGCACTTCCTGTCGGGAGTCCACCTCACGGGCGGCTACGGCCGGCGGTACCAGCACGCGTAGCGCGCAGTCCTCGGCCACTACCCTGAATGGCAGATGCCCGATGTATTCGCCGTCCGCCATCAGCACCGGTGGCTCGTCGCCTTCTGCGGCTCGCGTGACTTCGATCTCGCGTATGCGCTTCCACCCGAACACCTTTGAGGCGAGCAGCTTGCCGTTATAGGCGTTCGAGATGGCCACCGCACATTCGCCGAAGTTCGGCACATGATTCATCCACACCAGGTCCAACAGCCCGTCGGAGAAGCAGGAGTACGGTGAGACCTCGATGCCGCCACCGATATGACGCGAATTCGCAATCGTCAGCAACGGCGTGATGATGTCTCGTTCATCCGTGGTACCGTCCGCCAGCGTGGCTTTGATGTGGTACCCATAACGCTTCATATGCGTCAGCTCCACCAGCACCGCCACGAAGTAGCGCATGGTGCCGGTCGGCAGATGCGAATGATTCGCACGATCGTTGATGCTCGCGTCGAGACCACAGGACAGCATGCCCGCATAGTACCGGTCAATCGGATGCTCGGCAGACTTGCTCTCCTGGTACTCGTATTCCTCGCCGGTGGATGGGTTCACGGCATAGCCACCGTCTAAAGAGGTCACGCGTCCCATGTCCACATCAATGTGTGATCCGCGCACGATAGCGCCGACGATACCTTCCACTGCGGTTTCGATGCGATTGACCGGCAGCTTAAGTCCCCGAGCGAAATCATTGCCCGAGCCCATGGCCACGATGCCCAACGGCTTACCGCCGCAACCCACGGCATTGGCACCGAGTGCGATCATGCCGTCGCCGCCGACCACCACCAGATAGTCGTACTCGTGCGCGCGTTCACGCGCCTGGTTCAGGGAATCGTCGAAACTCGTGCCGGTGATGTCGATGACGTCGAAGTTATGGGCACGGCCGGCGTCCTCCAGCAGTCCCAATACTCGCGCATCCACCTTGGCACCACGACCCTTATCGGAAGTGGGATTGCCCACCATGGCCACCACGCGACGGCGTTCTGTGCGTTCACTCTCGCTCATGCTCTCACCTTAACCAAAGGTCCAGAAGCCCGCCAGAGCATCAGTGCTTACGGTCCATTATTGTGATAATTGTCTCCTTCCGTACAATTCACCGGTCCGGCCCGAGCCGTCCGCTCCACGGATGATGCCACCGGAACCATGGTTTCCACCTTGATGGTTACCAACACGTCTTCATCCCGCACGGAGCAGGAGCCCAGCGTGACGCCATTCGCTTCAGCCATGTTTGCGGCAAGCGCGCATGGATCACCGATATCCACATGCCACAGCGCATACGCGGCGTCAACGGCAATAAGGTCGGCGAGGGAACGCGCTCGATTCTGGCAGATCATGAGGTTGCCCACACTTGCCGCCACCGCGAGCGCAATGCTCACCGCCATAACCAGCATGGCTCCGGCCATCGTGCCCGATCCCTCCTCATAACGCATTCCCTGCACCGCAATTCCTTTCTATTGCGGCCGCCCAGCCAGCAGCCGACCAGTTATTGGCTTATCGCCGTAGCGTTGCCGGTAACCTGCGTTGGAGTGACATCCAGTGGACCGGGCAGTACCGAACATTCGACCATCACGCTCGTCGATTGGCCGTTGTGGGCAATGCTGACGCGGGGATCTCCCCCGGCAACGTCCGCAGCTATGCTGCGCGCGGATGATTCGTCACCGGTAACCACAAACTCGCGTGCAGCCGCTGCCGCGGCACTTTGGCAGTCCATGGAAACGATGACCACACGTCCTATTGCCAGTATCAGCCCGGCGATGGCGATAACGCTGGGCAATACGATCGCGAATTCGGCGGTGGCCGATCCTGTGCATAGGTCTGGCGGCAGTCTGGCGAGCCGCCATCGGCATGTCATGGTCTTCATGGCTGTCACCCGACTTTCAGAGCCTGTTTGATGATGTTGGTCAGCAACGTCTTGATGGCGTCCGATTTCAGGATGGCGACCAGCACTGCCGCAAAGCCTGTAGCCGCAACGAGCACGACTGCGTATTCCGCAGTGGCTGCGCCTTCTTCGGGCTCAGCCATGAGGGTGCGGAAGCGTGCGTCCATGAGGCATAGCCGTTCTTTTGCCTTGGCGTTCAGCGTGGCCACACGAGCCTTGCTGTGTGCGAAGATGCCGGCCTGCCCGTCGACGATAACGGGGATAGGGGTATTCATTGGCGTTCCTTTCGGTCAGGAGGGGAAGCTGCGCAGTGGCTTCGCACCTTCCCCATGCGTGTGTGAGTGGTTGGCCCCCGCGCCGGGTTGACGCGGGGTGCATACCACTGTGGACTATCAACGCTTCATGCACCAGGAAAAACGGGGGATGTGGTTCTAGCTTGCCGAGTTATCCACACCCCGACGTGTCGTCCACCACAAATGTGGATAACCAAACGCAGCCAAGTGCAATACCGAGCGATACAACAAAATTCAGCCCAAGCGCACTCGGTTCACGCCTACATTCACATCATGAAGGACGCAATCGCCGGAATGACTCCTACCAGCACGAATGCCGGCAGAAAACATAGCCCTGTAGGCATCAGTAGCTTTACCGACAGCTTCGCGGCATTCCGTTCGATGGCAGCACGCTCGTCACGGTCCAGCTGTTCAATGGCGGATTCGAGGCGCACGCCAGGCATATCGCCATGCGTCCATGACGATTCCAAGGCCGATTGCAGCAGTCCAAGATCTCGTTGCGTGGTATTCGTATCTTCCCCGGATGGACTATCAGCTGGCGCACCCTCATGCTGAACAGCCATAGCGGCATGCCACGCATCAGCCCAGGGAACCCCTCTGGTCAGGGAGCTCCCGACCTCGCTCATGCGAACACCGCAGTCGTCGCCGACGGCTTTGCCCACCATGTCAAGCGCCCGGGGAATCGAAGAGCCTTGCCGCAATGACACCTGCAACATGCGCAATATGAGTATGGTCCATGACGACCCGCAATCATGCGCTGCAGCCGGCTCCTCACACGGCAAGCGGCTGTCATGACGAACCGGAACCTTATACAGCCAACTAGCAATCGCCGCACAGCCTGCCGCGGCGTGTACCCACACCGTACTCATAATCCGCTGCCTTTCAACAATGCCCGCATCCATGCCAAGCCGGCAGCATAACAACATCCTCCCAATGTCAGGCAGACCACACCGCGCGGCGATCCAATCAAGAACGCCAATGGTCTAGCTCCCAGAAGCTCGCCCAATGCCACAGTGACGGCCGGAAGCGCGCTCAGCAGCCCCACAGTGGCTTTAGGCACGGCACATGCTTGCGATCGCAGATTCTGCATCAGCCTCATCTGCCGGTAAGCAGTCAATACCGCTTCCAGACATGGCACCGCTTGGCAACCGAGCTCATCGCTCAAAACCGCTGCGGCGGTGACCCCGCGTGCAGCTTCAAGTACCTGCGCTGGTGATTCGTCGGGCAGACGCCGCTGTTCGAACATCGCTATGAGCCGTTCCACAGTAATGCGATGAGTGGCGAAGCGTCTGCTGGATTGTTCCTCGAATGCTTCAACCAATGTGCCACCACCTCGCAATCGCGCGATGGCGGACGTAATCACCTGTGCAACGCCCACGCGAGGTGAGTCGGCATATCGAGGTTCGTTTATGGCTGCGGAATCGACCGTGCGCTCTTTACCAGCCAGCTGGCGCAATCTTCCGGACTTCTTCCCCGGCCATATCAGCACCGCGAGCGCCGCCAGAACAGCACACCACATCATCACCCACCACCATTCGGACCGGGAACGATGCCCCATCGTTCAATGAAGTGCCCCCATTCGGCGGCATACCGAGGAAGATGGCGGCCATTCCATACCGCCAGCGGTGTTCCTGCCAGTTCACCATGTGCTACGCGCAGTTCGCCGATCTGCGTGATACGCCGCTGTCCGTTCACTCGCTCCAAATGCACCACCGCGTCGAAAGCACCTGCCGCCAGCATGGCCAACGCCTGTGGACTGACTCCGGCAAGCAATCCAAGCGAAATCAACCTGGACGGCACTCGGTCCACGCCGTCCGCATGCACGGTGGTCATGCCGCCGTGGTGACCGGAATTGAACGCGCGCAGTAGGTCAACGATTTCCGCACCACGGCATTCGCCCAGCACCACGCGGTCGGGGCGCATTCGCAATGTCGCTTTGACCAAGTCCGCCAGGCTTATGGCTCCGACGCCCTCCACATTCGCCTCGCGTGTTACCAACGAGACATGATCGCCGCGTCCCAGTTCCCCCAGTTCACGAACTTCCTCTACGGTGACGATGCGCTCGTTCACGTCGCATTGCGCCAGCAGCGCCTTGAGCAAGGTGGTCTTGCCCACGCCTGTTCCGCCGGTAATTAGCACTGTGGCATGTTTGCGCACCAATCCCACGAACGTCGGCAGCCAAGCAGCCGGGAATACGCCTAATTTGCTCAGGTGCTGTAGCGATGCCATGGTTCGGTCAGGGAATCGTATGGAAATCGCGGCACCTTGTGGCACCAATGGGGCAATCACCGCATGCACGCGGATGCCATCTGGACTGGCGGCGTCCGCTATCGGGCAGGCATCATCCAGTCTGCGCCCAAGCTGCGCGCACAGTTGGACGGCGTATTCTCGAACTACTTGCGGCGAGCGGAACGGCACATGCAATACTGTTTCGCGCATGCCATTGCCGCGGTCCGCCCAAACGCGGCCATCACAGGTCACCGCCAAATCGGTAACCTGCGGGTCGGATGCCACATCATTCAATAGACCGAAGAACACAGTTCTGGGCACTGCGCCGGGCTCATCAGCCCGAGTGATTACGGCAGCCATAACATCACTGGTCCTTGTGAGAAGTTCCCGAAACCGGGCGAATGGCCTGTTCTACGAGATCGGCAAGCAAGTTCATGGCTTTGCGACTGCCTTTGGTCACCGATCTGATGCCGAGGCCTTCCAGTACGTCTCCGCACAGATTGACACTTGGCTTGACAGGACCCAATACCGTGGCAGTCAAGTAGTCCTGCGCCTCGCCAATACCCACGTGCCCTCTCCCACGTGGAGCGCCACGTGGTTCCACGCCGACGATATGTGGCGCTTCACAGCCCCAAGAATCCAGTCTGGACCGGTGCGCTTTGGCCCTAGCCAATCCCATTACCGACAATTCCGCGGCAATCACCTGCATGCCACTGCGTAGATCGGGCACGGTCTCAATGAGTCCCCCTTGCCCGGCGTCCACGATGACGACGTCGTTCGCTTCCGCCAAAGCCCGGATGGCCGCTTGAACTTCCCACCAGTCAGGCTGGCGCGCGCTCCAAGGATCGTAGGGAAGTACTCGCACACCCTCCCACGTCATCAGCTCATGGTTCATCGCCTCACCCTCGATACGGCCGAGGGGCGCGTCGACTTGGCTGAACCGTAAGCCCGGCTCTCGTTCTACGCCAAGTAGCAGATCAAGGCATCCGGCCACGAAATCAGCGTCTATGAGAACGCAGCTGTGTTCACGTCTCGCCAATGTCCATGCAAGCATGGAAGCCATGACACTCAACCCCACGCCTCCATGGCCTGACGTCATCGTCACAATGTTATGAAAGCTGGTGTCTGTAGTTAGGGCGAGTGCCGGAGCCTCGCCCGATCTCTGCCGTTCGCATGAGGCCAACGGCCTGGGCGGCGGAGTGTAGTAGCGATGCGCTGGAATCGGCGCATCGTCCGTGGGCAGCGGAATGCCCGGAGGTGCTACCGCTGGCGAGGTGATCCTACGCGCCACGCGGGGTGAGGTATTGCTATTCATAAGCCGATTGAAACGTGTCCGAGTTCAATGCTCAACACGAATCGACCATTGTGGTTCTAGCTTGCCGAGTTATCCACACCCCGGCATGTCGTCCACGACAAATGTGGATAACCACGGTGCTGTTTCACGCCCATCTCACGCAAAAGGCCCTGACCTCATATGCACGGTCAGGGCCTTCATTTTTCACGACGATTCCTTATGCGGTAATCTACATTTCTTGATCACTTATCGAGGTTCTTGATGCCGTCTTCCATGACGTCCAGCTGAGCATCGGTCACCTTGGCCGGCTTCTTCTTGCCGAACTTGGCCTTGAACAGACCGATGATGGTCGGGGCGAGCGAGACCAGCAGAATCAGCACGATCACCAGCTCGAAGTGATCCTGCACGGCCGGAATGTTGCCGAAGAAGTAGCCCAGCAACGTGAACAGCGTGGACCAGCACAGGCCGCCGAGCACTGAGAACGGCGTGAAACGGCTCCAACGCATACCGGAAATACCGGAAATGAACGGCATGAACGTACGAATGAACGGGAAGAAGCGGCCCAGGAACACAGCCAGCGGGCCCCACTTCTCAATCATGTGCTCGGTTTTGGCCAAACGCTCCGGGGTCAAGGCCTTCACCTTGCCGGACTGGATGATACGGCGGCCAAAGAAATGACCGATGAAGTAGTTGCACTGGTCGCCGATAATCGGCGCGCACCAAACCACCGGCAGCAACCAGAACAGCGGCAGCGCGGCCTTGCCGGTCGCAGCATCCGGGGCTGCGAACACGCCGGCCGCGAACAGCAGCGAATCACCGGGCAGGAACGGGAAGAACACCACGCCCGTTTCGATGAATACGATGAGGAAGATGAATCCGAGGGTCGGCGCCACGCCCATGGCAATCCAACCGGCAATCGCGGCACGCGGATCCTTCAGCAGTTCGAGGATGAAATTAACGAAGCCCATGTGATTCCTATGAGTCCTATACGTCTATATGTGTGAACAATCTGTCCAATAACCAGACATTCGTCTGAAAACCGTCAACCACTCTACCAGTCGTCCCGATACAAGAGGGGGCCACCGGAACCTCATAGCAGCCATTACTGCCATCTTCTTTACAAATATGGCGTGCTTCGCTGGTATATCGTCAACACATTCCACCGCTCATGAGGAGAACTGCATGCGCGGTGATGTAATCAATTACTCACCAAGACGCTGGCGCACGAAACCGTCCAGCGCGGCCGCATCGATACCGTCATACGATTCTATGGACGCGAACTGGCCCAGGCCGGAAGTATCCGTGCGAATCCAGCCGGTCTGCGCAATCAGAGTCGCGCCCGATGCCGCACCGGCCTGAAGTCCAACCGAAGAATCCTCGAGCACCACGCACTTGGCCATGTCTTCACGGGCGATGCCAAGCTTGTCGGCTGCGGCCAGGTAGGGCGCGGGGTTCGGCTTGTGCTCGTACGGATCGTCGCCACAGACGTAGCCGGCGAACAGTCCCTCGGACTGCTTCATGATGTTCTCCGCCATACGGCGCGGCGAAGTAGTGACCAGCATGGATGGGATGCCGGCCTCATTGAGCGAGCGCAACACGTCTTGCACACCAGGAATCCACGGCAGACGTTCGACCTCCGCCTTGAACACATAATCCTTGAGCTGCTTGTCGATTTCGGGAACGCTCAATGTGCAGCCATGCGCAATCATGACCTCTGCCACGTGAGTCACCGGAGTACCGGAGCACGCCCAACCGAGGTCCTCGTTCCACTCGCCGCCATTGTTGTGCGCGATTTCGATTTCGCCGTCATGCCAAAGCGGTTCCGAATCGATAAGCGTTCCATCCAAATCCCAAAACACGGCCTTGAGCAACATGGTTACCTCCGTTCGCATGCCCGCACGCCAATTGGCGCCTTTACTCTTGCTGCATTCCATTGCACCAACCGGATGCGACAACCATAGCGCGTCAGCACACCGCCCCTGCGCCTCAGCGCATGGTCAAACCACCATCGACGTGCAGACATTGCCCGGTAATGAAGCCGGCCATGTCGGACGCCAACAACGCGACCCCTCCGGCGATGTCATCGGGACGGGCAAGGCGGCCAAGAGGCGTCATGGCAATGATTCGTTCACGAACATCCTCGGTGGTGGCTGCGCTGGATGCGGTTCCGGCCGTCAAACCTGCGGCAATGGCATTAACGGTAATGCCGAAGCCGCCCAGCTCCTGGGCCAGAGAGCGGGTCATGCCGACCAAGCCGCCTTTGGCAGTGATATACGAATGGTAGGGCACGATGGGCGAATCGACCAGATTGCTGGAGATGTTGATGATACGCCCGGAGGTCTGGGCTCGCATCAGCGGCACCACATGTGAGCACATCAGATATGCACCATGCAGGCATCCCTCGATCTGTGCGCTAAACTCATCCCAATCGCCTCCAGCAAAAGTGGAACGGCGACGCGGGTCAAAGGAGAAGCGTCCGAAAGCATTATTCACTAAGATGTCCACGCCGCCGAATGAGTCGACAGCGGCACCCACCAGCTTGGAAGATTGCGATTCATCGCAAACATCCGCCTGTACAGCTATAGCCAAGCCTCCCAGCGAGTGGATGTCTTCAACAGTGCGCTGCGCGCTGGCGGCGTCATGTACGTAATTGACGACGACAGCGGCTCCGTGCGATGCCAGGCATTTCGCCACGGCCGCTCCTATGCCCTTGCCGGAACCGGTGATGATCGCTGTTCTGCCATCCAGATTCACCATTGGACGCCGTGCCATATCGCTTTGCTCTGTCATTACCCTTGCCTTTCGCCCCGCTACCAGCCCCTGCTGCCCGCAACAGCACAGGCCTATTCCATATCCGTATCGAACGAATCGCCGTACGTGTCGCTGCCGCGTTCGACATCCACCGCGCGCAACAGATCGATGAGATTGAAGCCCCCATCATGATGCCAGCCGGATTTCGCCCGATCCATCTCACCGAGCGGACAGATGCGATTCACACCGACCTCGGCCAATGTATCTGCAAGACCAAACAGTCTGGTCGAATCCACAGCGACACCGCAGCTCTGCAGCCAGCCACGGCAGGAAGTCAATCCTCTGGCAGCGTCCAACAAATCTGGCACCGCCACCACGTTGACGGTGCGGTTCAACGGCGACATCAGCGAAGCAACATCCTCGTCGGCACCGCTACCGTCAAGTTCTCGATACAGCACCGACCATGCCGTGCTATGGCCACTGGCGAACACCGCGGCCTTCCCGCCCATCAAGGCTCTCATCTCAGCGTCGGTGCGCGCCCGCTGAATGGCCACGTTCTCGGCGTCACTCAATACGGAGCGCGGATATTTGCGCTGCTGATTCTCAAGCTCGCCACCGAGCAGCTGAGCCACTTCACGAGGGGTGAGGGCTCCATCGGTCTCCACGAACACGGTCTGCGGAGCCAGGCAGCTTTGCTGGTCATATGTGGCGATGTCAACAGCCACACGATGCACGGTATCGGCATAGGTATCAGGGCGCAAAGCCTCTCGGCCAATGAACGCCAACCCGACTTTTGCTCCGTAACCTAGACAGGGCTTGGATCCGGCGACTTTGCCCGCAATCAATTTGGTAGTCTGCGAAGAACCGTAATCATGTTCGACGACAGGGCGATAGGTAAGCCAATCACTCCTGCCACGAATACCGGATCAAGCCAAACATTGGAAACGAACACGTGCTGAAAACCCAGCAGTACGTTCTGGGCGGTCAGCTCCTTGCGTATTGACATACGCTTCCTCTCTCTCAACGCACATATGGGATGCCGAGCCGAACAGAGGAGTTCAACCGTCGCATTCCCTACGCGAGTGTTAGCTCACAGGTTCGAAGGGTTCGGCACATACCGTCTCAGCCTAAAGCACCCCTTACGAATCGGTTTTCGCACGTCACCGTAACAAACCTTGACATCTCCATCAAGAAAATTCGTGCTTTTTTCGGCAGCTGCCCGATGTGAGATAACAAACAGTTTTACGAATGGAGAAGGAATCGAAGCAATGCGGCCAGACTCACCAACCCCACAGGACCATGGACTTGAAGTCGGCGGGAGTGGAGTTGGAGTCGCCGGTGGCGCCGGCAGCGGTATCGGCGGCAGTATCGCGGCCGGGCAGTTCGCGGGTTTCGCGGTGGATGGCGTTGCGCCAGAGGCGGGCGCGGTTGGAGCGTTGTACCTCCACAATATTGCCGTCACGGCCTGCGGCGAAAACGCTCTCCTGGTCGCCGGTTTGCATGCGTTTGACTTCGCGGCGCAGTTGGCGATTCTCTTCTTCGAGGACCAAAATGCGTGCGATGCCGGAAAGATTGATGCCTTCGTCCTGGCTCAGGCGCTGAGCGCGAGTCAGGCGGGCAATGTCACGCAGGCAATAGCGGCGAGCGCCGCCATCCGTGCGCTGCGGACGAACCAAACCGAGGCGGTCGTACTGACGGAGGGTCTGGGGGTGAATGTTGGCCAACTCGGCGGTCTGGCCGACGGTGAAGATGGGCAGTTCGATGTCGAAGCCGACGTCATCGGCTCCGTCGAGATCGGCCCTGCCCATCACGAGCGCGGTTGCGCACATCGCGTACAACTGCTTCATCTGGTTGGCTAACCGCGCCATTGTTCACCTCCTGTGATTTTGAGAGCCTTCGGTTCGATTCCCAGCTCCCCTCAGAGAGGGGAGCCAAGACCATCCTCAGTCAGCCTTTGGCTGACAGCTCCCACCAGCGGGAGCCAAGATTGCGTTCATTCAGCTTCTGCCAGCGGGAGCCCCTGTTAGTTGAGATAGTCGCCGGCTTTTTCGTCGAATTCTTTGGCGGCGTGCTTGACCGCCAGACCCGGCTTGGCAGGGACCATGATCTGCACACGGCCGATCAGGTCGCCCGGCTGGTTGCCACGCTTGACGCCCAGCCCGGCCAACTTGACCTCGGCACCGGAGCTGGAGCCCGCGGGCACCTTGAAGGTAACCAGGTTCCCGTCGATGTCCTTGGCGTCGACCTTGCCGCCGGCCACGGCCTGGCCTACGGTGACGGGCAGGTTCATGACGATGTCACGACCGCGCATCGAGAACGTGGAATCCGGATTGACGGTGACGTGCAGGTACAAATCGCCGGCCTTGCCGCCGTTGATGCCCGGCTTGCCCTTGCCGGCCAGCTTGATCTTCTGACCGTCCTTGACGCCGGCGGGCACATGAGCCTTGAACTTCTTGCCATCCACGGACAGGGACACGGTCGCACCCTTGACCGCCTGACGAAGGGTCAAGCTGATCTTGGAGTTGCGGTCCTCGCCGTTTTCGGGGCGCGGGGCTTCCTCATAGCCGTAGCCACCGGCGTTACCGTATGCCTGCTGGCCGTAGCCGCCAGCACCCTGCCCCGCGGCCCCACCGAACATCGAGAAGATGTCGTTGAGATTGGGGTTGCCGCCGCCCGAAGTGGAGAAGCGGATACGCGAACCGTTGCCACCGGCACCCTGGCCAAACATGGAGCCGAAGATGTCGGAGAAGCCGGAAGCGTCAAAGCCGCCGGCACCGGAACCACCGGCAAAGCGGGCGCCGCCCATGCCGAACTGGCGAATCGCGTCGTACTTTTGGCGATCTTCCTTCTTGCTCAGCACGTCGTAGGCTTCGGAGATGTCCTTGAACTTCTCCTCGGCTTCCTTGGTCTTGTTGACGTCAGGGTGGTACTTGCGGGCGAGCTTGCGGTACGCCTTTTTGATGTCGTCGTCCGAAGCGTCCTTGGAGACACCAAGGACTTTGTAGAAGTCTTTACTGAGCCATTCGTTTTCAGCCATTCATGTCTCCTTTCTTGAAAAGTCTTTATGGTTGGCTCCCGCTGGCGGGAGCTGTCGAGCGAAGCGAGACTGAGGGTGGTTTATATTCAGTGTTTGACCACCCTCAGTCAGCCTTCGGCTGCCAGCTCCCACCAGCGGGAGCCAAGGTAATGTCAGCTCGTTAGCGAGCTGGCCGTTATCAGTTTTGCGGGGAGGCTACTACTACTCGGGCGGCGCGGATTACGCGGTCGCCGATACGGTAGCCGGCTTCCACCACGGTGTCGACGGTTTCCTTGTCGGCATCGGCATCCGGCTTGTGCAGGATTGCCTCATGCTTGGTGGGGTCGAAGTCCTCGCCCTTTTCGCCGAACTTCTCGACGCCGAACTTCTCGAAAGCCTTGTCGATCTTGGCAGCCACCGCCTTGAACGAATCGTCCATCTCGCTGTTCTCGCGAATGCGGTCGATGTCGTCAAGGGCCGGCAGCAGCGCGGTCAGCACGTCGATAATGCCGTGCTGACGGAAGCGCTCCTGCTCCTTCTGCGCACGATTGCGGTAGTTGATGAACTCCGCGCGTTCGCGCTGCAGGGCTTCGAGGTAGTCGGCGGCTTCCTTCTTGGCCTTGCCGAGAGGGGTGAGGGTGTCTTCGGAATCGGACTGGCCTTCGCCAGTCTTCTCTCCGGCATCCGACTTCTCTCCCTCAGCTGCGGCAGGAGCCGCGTCGGCTCCTTCATTGGAAGGAGCCTGGGCAGCCGAATCCTGCGCAGAGCCGGACTCGGCGGAGGCGTCAGCCCCTGAAGAGGCCTGAGCGGCCTGGCCGGCAGCCTCAGCATCTGAGGGATCCGGCAGGTCGTTCAGGTAGTCGTCCTTGTTGAACTCGGACATCACTTGTTGTCCTTGTTGTCATCGTCGTCCACGACCTCGGCCTCGACGGTGTCGTCGTCAGAACCGGAGGCGGAGCCAGCGGAAGCGCCGGCCGCACCGGCACCAGCCGCGGCACCTTCAGCACCCTGCTGGGCGTAGAGGACCTGGCCGATCTTCTGGGCGGCGGTCATCAGCTCGGTCTGAGCGGTCTTGACCTTCTCGGTGTCATCACCCTTCAGGGCCTCCTTCAGGGCGTTGACCTTGTCGGTGACCTCCTTGACGATGTCGTCGGAGAGCTTGTCCTTGTTGTCGTTGACGAGCTTCTCAGTGGAGTAGGCGAAGGCCTCGGCCTGGTTGCGGGTCTCGGCGTCCTCCTTGCGCTGCTTGTCCTCAGCCTCGTGAGCCTCGGCTTCCTTGACCATGCGGTCGATCTCGTCCTTCGGCAGGCCGGAACCACCGGTGATGGTCATGGACTGCTCCTTGCCGGTGCCCTTGTCCTTAGCGGACACGTGCACGATGCCGTTGGCGTCGATGTCGAAGGTGACCTCGATCTGCGGGACGCCACGCGGCGCCGGGGCGATGCCGGTCAGCTCGAAGGTACCCAGCGGCTTGTTGTCGCGAGCGAACTCACGTTCACCCTGGTAGACCTGGATCAGCACGGACGGCTGGTTGTCTTCAGCGGTGGAGAAGACCTCGGAACGCTTGGTCGGGATGGCGGTGTTGCGATCGATGAGCTTGGTCATGATGCCACCCTTGGTCTCGATACCGAGGGACAGAGGGGTCACGTCGATAAGCAGAACGTCCTTGCGGTCGCCCTTGATGACGCCGGACTGCACGGCGGCACCGACAGCCACAACCTCATCCGGGTTCACGGACTGGTTCGCTTCCTTACCACCGGTGAGTTCCTTGACCAGGTCCTTGACGGCGGGCATACGGGTGGAACCGCCGACGAGCACCACGTGGTCGATGTCGCTCACCGAGATGCCGGCGTCGTGCAGCACGTTGTTGAACGGCGTGCGGCAGCGGCCCAGCAGGTCGGAGGTCATTTCCTCGAAGTGCGCGCGGGTCAGGGTCTCGTCCAGGTGCACCGGGGTGCCGTCGGGGGTCATGGCCAGGTACTGCATGGAGATGCTGGTGGAAGTGGAGGAGGAGAGTTCCTTCTTCGCCTGCTCAGCGGCTTCCTTCAGACGCTGCAGCGCAATCTTGTCCTTGGACAGGTCGACGCCGTACTTGTTCTTGACTTCGGAAACCAGCCAATCGATGATCTTCTGATCCCAGTCATCGCCACCGAGGTGGTTGTCGCCGTTGGTGGCCTGAACCTGAATGGTGGAGAAGCCGTCGTCATCCTTGCCGATCTCCAGCAGGGAGACATCGAAGGTGCCGCCGCCGAGGTCGAAGACCAGGATGCGCTCGTCTTCCTTGCCTTTCTCAAGGCCGTAGGCCAGAGCGGCTGCGGTCGGCTCGTTGATGATACGCAGGACGTTCAGGCCGGCGATCTTGCCGGCGTCCTTGGTGGCCTGACGCTGGGCATCGTTGAAGTATGCCGGGCAGGTGATGACGGCGTCGGTGACGGGCTCGCCGAGGTATGCCTCGGCGTCCCTCTTCAGCTTCATCAGGATCTGCGCGGAAATCTCCTGCGGGGTCCACTTCTTGCCGTCGATGTCGACGGTCCAATCGGTGCCCATGTGGCGCTTGACGGAGGAGATGGTGCGGTCAACGTTGGTCACGGCCTGACGCTTGGCCACTTCGCCGACGAGGATCTCGCCGGACTTGGAGAAAGCCACCACGGACGGCGTGGTACGGGCGCCTTCGGCGTTGACGATAACGGTGGGCTCGCCACCTTCAAGAGTTGCGATGCAGGAATTCGTGGTTCCCAGATCGATACCAACTGCGCGTGCCATAATGTGTGCTCCTTTGTGAGACTTGCGATTGCCCGGCCGGCGCCGCCGTTCGCCACGACCTGTTCGGGTTGTGACGCGCGGTGTGCGCGAGCCGTCTCGCACGTGTTCGTTCTTTCGTTCTTCGCCCGGGTTTCGGTCGGTTCCTTGTGCGGTTCCTCTCGGTTGTGGGGTTTGCATTCGCAGCCGCCCATTCCCGTGCTTCCGAAACTTGAGCCTACACCACTCAACTTTAAACCGCAAGTGCATATTCCCGGATTCGGCAAAAAACTTGAGCGATTCTCACTCAGGTTTCTGCGAAGCGCGGCACACGGCACGTATCGCATCACAGCCAAAAGCCGCCGGAAAACCATCGCCCGCCGGGCATCGGCTCGGCGGGCGATCGTTTTCCGGCGGCTGGACGACTCGGGATTACCGGTCGGCCAAGGCCGAATCAGTTGTTCCTGGCGTTACGCGCGGCCTTGATGAGCATCGCGATCGCAACCAGCATCACAGCCGCGATGGCGATGGCCATAACGGCGGTACCGGTGGCGCCCAGCGGGCCGGAGACCGCGGAATCGTTCGGTACCTTGCCCGAAGCGATCACGCCGTTCTTGTCGGCGCCCGGCTTCTTGTCGGCGGAGCCGGCGGCCGGCGCCTGGATGGCGACGGTCGCGACCTTGCCGGACTGGCGACCGGTGACGGTGAGCGTGTACTCGGCGCCTTCCGACATCTTGTCAAGCGCGATCGAAGTGGTCTGCGCGGGCTTGACGCGCACGCCGGACAGCGGGGTGCTGGAATCGGACTTGGACACCACGGCGCCGTTCTTGTCCTTCAGCTCGTAGCTGAGCAGCGCGTCGCCGTTGAAACCGTCGACATTGGCGACGTACTTGCCGGCCTGCGTGCGGGCGACCTTCACGGTGCCGTCCTTGGAGAGCGCGTTCTGCTCGTCGGGGGAGGTGGCCAGGCCCAGGGCGCCGGCGATGGTGTAGAAGTTGTCGGTCTGATCGGTCAGGCCGATGACGCGCTGGGCGCCGGGGCCGGAAGCGGCGATGCGCAGCTGGGTGCCGGTGTGCTCCATGTCGCCGCCGTTGTAGCCTCCTTCGGCGTCGGTGGAGGCTTCCTGGGCGGTGCCGTAGGAGACGACCATGTTGTTGCCGTCGGCGGACTTGAGCACGGTGGACAGCGCGTAGGCCGGCTGGGCGTTGAGGACCTGGGAGGTGTGCGCATGATCGGCGGTGACGATCACCAGCGTGTTCGTGAGGTCCACGTTCTTGATGGCGTAGGCGATGGCCTGGTCGAAGTCGTCGGTCTCGCCGATCTGGCCGCAGGCGTTGGCGTTGTGGTCCTGCTTATCGATCGAAGCGCCTTCGACCTGCAGGAGGAAGCCGTTCTTCTGACCGTTCGGGTTGGCGTTGAGCAGATCGAGCGCCTTCTTGGTCATGTCCTTGAGCGAGGCGCCACGGTTGCCGAGCCAGGCGTCATTCGGGGTGCACACGGTCGGGTTGGCGTCCTTGGCCGGATCCTTGGCGGTGGCCTTGGATGGGTTGAACTTGGTCGGCATGTTGCCGTCGCTCATCAGGGCGAGCACCGGCTGACCATCCTTGTACTGCAGGGCGTTCATCGCGGCTGGGTCGTTCTCAACGGTCTGGAAGCCCATGTCCTTGGCCTGCTCCCACACGGTCTTGCCCTTGTATTCGCCGCCCTGCACGGTCTGGCGGAAGTACTTGGAGCCACCGCCGATGGTCACATCGGCGCGGGTGTCGAGCAGCTGCTCGGAGATGGAGCCGATGCCGCCGTTCTCCTTGAGCTGGTTGGCGAGGCACTGCTTGGAGGCGTTGTTGGAGGTGCCGTCGGTCTTGCCCTGCGGGCCGTAGCAGGCCCGCTCGGTGGAGTGCGATTCCAGCACGGCCGGGGTGGCGTCCTGGATTTCCGCGGTGGACACGTTGCCGGTGGCCTTGCCGGCGGCCTTGGCCAGCTCGAAGAGGTTCAGCTGCGGGTTGCCGTAGATGTCGACGTCGACGGCGTTGTTGTAGGTCTTGGTGCCGGTCGCCCATGCGGAACCGGACGCGGAGGAATCGGTGACGGGGGTGAGCTTGCCCGGGTTGGGGTTGGCGACCAACTTGCCGGCGCCATCCTTGCCGACGGCGCTGTCCTTGCTGCCGTCGCCGAGCGAGAAGGTCGTGTACTGGCCGGTGCCCGCCTGCACGTCGTCAAGCGCGCCGGGCTGACCGACCGCGTCCAGACCATCGAAGTGGCCGTTGGCGCCCTTCAGATAGTCGCGGGCGATGGTGATTTCCGAATCGCCCATGCCGTCGCCGATGAACAGCACGACGTTCTTCGCGCTCTTGTTGCCGATGGCGGCGATGCGCTGCGCGGCGCCGTGCTTGGCGAGCTCGGCGACCGACTTGCCGTTGGGGCTGTAGGTGCCGTTCGCGGCATCGACAGCAAACGCCGGAGCGGCGAGCGCGCCGAGCGTCGCGATGGAGGCGATCGCCGCGACGGCGCTCGTCAAAGCCTTGTGATTGCCCATTGTTCTTCCTTCTTCCATGCAGTGTCATCTGCGCCGTCCGGCCCGCACTCCTCCGGCCGCACCCGTTCGGCCGCGTCCGTCGTCGTCACGCCTTCCAGCTTCGCGGAACCGTTCCGCACCTGCATTGCTTGGATCTTTCGATTCCGGATTTCACGGTAGGCCTCACAAGCCAACGTCCGGATACCGCCGGAAGAACGCCGGGTGAACATTCTTCGTCGAATCGGGCCACGGCATCATCGCCGCATGAACCGGCAAGCCATACACGATCCGCACCTGGCAGTACATGTTCTCGAAAATCCGCCCCGAATTCCCCGAGGCGGCGTTCGTCGCCGAATGTGGGCCGACCGAACGAATCGATGCAGGCCGGATTCGACATGGACTTCTACCTCGACTGGCGCTGGGACGACCACCCGACGCTCTCCCCGCAGTCGTTCGTCGTGCTCGGATAGCCCGCTAATTGACCAACTCACCGAATGTATTGCAATCGTTGTCAATATGAGTTACGGTAAAGACAGAACAGCTCGGACATTGGTCTGCCAGATTGCCGGAACCTCAACGCAGAGCGGCCCTCGAACAGCAATGCAAACGACTAGCAGTACCCGATTTGCAAGCAAGGAGTCATCATGACCGACGCGCACGGCAACGACGCAGCGACCAGCACCGGCACCATCGCAGACGCCACCAACGACGCCGCTTCCGGTGCCTCGCAGCGTACGGAAAGCGCTGAACGACTCACCCGTCCGCTGGTCAAGCTGGCCAAAACCTGCGGGCTTGCCACCTCATTCATCGACCAGCTCGGCACCTACACCGAAATCAGCGACGCGGCCTTGGTCGCCGTACTCAACGCCCTCGACGTGGACGCATCCAGCGACGAGGCCATCGCACGCTCCATGACCCAACTTGAGGTGGAAAACAGCAAACGTTTGCTCCCCTCCACCATCGTTGCCACCACCGGCAAACCGACCGGCATCACCCTGAACTGTTCGTCGGACGCGGACATCACCGTCTCCATCGAGCTGGAGGACGGCACCGCGTTTGGCCACTTTGCCCTGCTGCCGCACCTCAATTCCGGCAAGCCGGACTTGACCATCGCTCCCGATCTGCCGATGGGCTACCACACACTGACCGTCACGGTGGACGGGCGCGAGGGCAAGGCGGCCATCATCGCCGCCCCCGCGCGCATTCCCGTGCCGGAGGCGGTCGCCGAGCACCAGCGGTGGGGCTGGATGACACAGATGTATTCCGTGCGGTCTCGCGAATCGTGGGGCATCGGCGATTACGGCGATCTGAAGCTGCTGCTGGCGGACGCGGCCGACAAGTCCAAAGCCGACTTCATGCTCATCAACCCGATTCACGCCGGCGCGCCGATTCCGCCGCTTGAGCCATCGCCGTATCTACCGGAATCGCGCCGATTCCTCAACGTGACGTACATCCGCCCGCAGGACATCCCCGAATACGGCACGCTGCCGGCCGATATCCGAGCGCAGGTGGATGCGCTGCATGATTCAGTGGCCGCACGCAACGACGAATCGAACCCGATGGACATCAACGCGGCGTGGGCGGCCAAACGCCCGGCGCTGCGCCTGATCTTCGACGCGGGCCGCAACAACAAGCGCGAGCTCGAATTCGAGCATTTCAAGACCACCGCCGGCCCAGACCTCGATTCCTTCGCCACCTGGTGCCTGTGCTTCGAGGTATGGGGCGCACCGTGGGGCGAGAACCGTTGGTTCTTCGAGAAGACCATCGACGACCCGGCCGTGCGCCAGCTCGTCGAGGAGCACCACGACCTGTTCGAGTTCAACCGCTGGCTGCAGTGGATTGCCGCCGAGCAGGTGAACGCCGCGCAGCAGGAGGCGCTGGACCACGGCATGACACTGGGTCTGATGCAAGACATGGCCGTGGGCGTGCACGGGCTCGGCGCGGATGCCTGGGCCAATCCGGAACGCTTCGCCTCCGGCGGCGTCACGGTCGGCTGCCCGCCGGACTTCTATAACCAGCAGGGCCAGGATTGGGGCCAGCCACCGTTCAGCCCACGCTATCTGGAGGCCACCGGCTACCAGGTGTACCGCGAGATGGTGCATTCGATGTACGAGCACGCGGGCGCGGTGCGCATCGACCATGTGCTGGGCCTGTTCCGCCTGTGGTGGATTCCGCAGGGGCTCGGCGCCCTCAACGGCGCATACGTAACGTACAACCACGAAGCGATGCTGGGAGTACTGGCCATCGAAGCCACGCGCGCCGGAGGCATGGTGGTTGGCGAGGATCTGGGCACCGTGCCGGATTACGTGCGCCGCATTCTGGCAGATCACGGCGTACTCGGCACTGACGTGGAATGGTTCAACCGCGTGGACGATTCGCCGAACGCCGGCGACCCGTACCGCGCACCCGAGGACTACCGCAAGCAGGCATTGGCCTCGGTGACCACGCACGATCTGCCACCCACCGCCGGCTACCTGAACTTCGAACACGTCAAGCTGCGCGAGGAGCTGCATCTCCTGAGCGAGCCGGTGGAGGCGTTCGCCGCCTCGGCGATGGCCGAACGCACGGCCATGATGAACCGCCTGGTGGAGAACGGCTATATCTCGCAGACCGTGGCGGATGATGTGGAAGGCCATGTGCAGGAGATCGTGGAGGCGATGCACGCCATGCTCACCGATACGCCGTCGCTGCTGCTGCAGGCAGCGTTGGTGGACGGCGTGGGCGAATGCCGTTCCCAGAATCAGCCGGGCACTTCCAGCGAGTATTCGAACTGGCGCGTGCCGCTGGCGGACAGCTCAGGCCACGTGGTGCATACCGACGAGGTCTTCGACCTGCCACGCGTGCAGTCCCTAGCCGCCGTGATGCGCCGAGAGAAGCGGTGATCGATTCCGGCAATGGGGAATTGGCCTAAATCGGCTTCGAGGGGCTGATTTGGCCTTTCCCGGACATCTACTTCCGTTTCAAGGGGCTGGTGCCCAAGTAGACCCAACGCGAGAACGGCGGAATGACGTTGGCACAAAGTCGTTTGCACTTGTGGTTTCACCGGCAAGGAGCCCCTTGAAACGGAAGTAGATGTCCGGGACACCCTAAATCAGCCCCTCGTAATCGAGATAGCCGAAGACGACGACTTGTTATGGGCATGTTATCGTTGTCATGACAATGATTGTTCGCGACGGCGAAGGAGCGACGGCATATGACCAAGGCAAGCATTCAGGCAGTGGCCCGCGAGGCCGGCGTTTCCGTATCCACGGTGTCCCGAACCTTCGCCAAGCCGGATCTGGTGCTTCCCGAGACTCGAGACCGAGTGATGGCCGCGGCCGAAAAGCTCGACTACTCAGTCTCTCGCTCGGCCGCCGCCCTGAAATCCGGCCAATCGTTCCGTATCGCATTGCTTGCCAGCGAGACCATCGCCAGCTGGTTCAATTCGAACATCTTCGCCGGCCTTGACTCGGCGCTGCGCCCCTCCGGCTACGACACCGTGCCCTACCCCATGCGCAACGCCGCCGAGCGCCACGACTTCTTTGCGGATTTGCCCGTGCGGCGCAATGCGGATGCGGTGATTGTCAGCTCCTTCGACATCGAACCGGCTGAGGTGGAGCGACTGAAGCATATGCACGTGCCGATTGTCGGCATCAACATCCCCTCCACCGATGGGTTCGACGCAGGCGTGAGCATTGATGATTACGCCGCCACACGTTCGGCTATCGAGCACCTGATTGCACTCGGCCACCGGCATATCGCGTTCGTCGGCAGCGCACCGACCGAAACCAATATGCGTTACAGTGCCGAGGCTCGTTTGCAGGGCGTCATTGATGCCGCTGCCGCCCATCCGGGGATCGAGCTAACGCCCCTGAGCATTCAACGCGGTCTTGGCGAAAGCAACGCGGCATTGAACGCCGTACTGAACGCCTCCCCCAGCATCACCGCCTTCTGTTTTGAGGATGATGAAATGGCCGCGCCCGTGCTGTATCGCCTGCGTCAATACGGGCGGCGGGTACCTCAGGACATTTCCATCATCGGCTTCGACGATTCCACCCTGTCCGCCGCCGTGGGACTGACCACGCTGCATCAGGACCCGTTCGCAATGGGCGCGACTGCCGGGCACATGGTATTGGATGCCATTGCCGGCAAGTCAATCGAACCGGCATTCGTACGGCCGGACACTCCGCTAATACTGCGCGAAACCACCGCGCCGCCTGCCGCGACAGCAGCGCCCGCGCAGGCGTGACCACGTTACCACCGCAAAACGCCGATAAATCGATTGTTGCATGCGTAATTCACATGATATCGTTGTCATCATCAATACAACGGTTGGGCCTTCACACAGCAGTTCGGGCGCGACCGGAACAACCCAACCACAACGCACCCGGAACAGGAGGGAATCGGCATGACCGCAAATAACCTCAATGACGACTGGTGGAAGCAGGCCGTCGTCTACCAGATCTACCCGCGCAGCTTCAAGGACGTCACCGGCGACGGACTCGGCGACATCGCCGGCGTTACCGAGAAGATGGACTACCTGAAGAGCCTCGGCGTGGACGCCATCTGGCTCTCCCCGTTCTACCCCTCCGATCTGGCGGACGGCGGCTACGACGTGATCGACTACCGCAACGTCGACCCGCGACTGGGCACCATGGACGACTTCGACGCGATGGCCAAGGCCGCGCACGAGGCCGGCATCAAGGTGATCGTGGACATCGTGCCCAACCACACCGCTGACAAGCACGTGTTCTTCCAGGAGGCCCTCGCCGCCGAGCCTGGCTCCCCGGCGCGCGACCGCTACATCTTCCGCGACGGCCGCGGCGAGCATGGCGAACTGCCCCCGAACGACTGGCAATCCTTCTTCGGCGGCCCGGCCTGGGCGCGCGTGGCCGACGGCCAGTGGTATCTGCACCTGTTCGATAAGGCGCAGCCGGACGTCAACTGGAAGAATCCGGACATCCACGAGGAGTTCAAGAAGACCCTGCGTTTCTGGTCCGACCACGGCACCGACGGCTTCCGCATCGACGTGGCGCACGGCCTGGCCAAGGACCTCGAATCCAAGCCGTTGGAAGAGCTCGGCCGCGAATACAGCGTGGTCGGCGTGCTGAATCATGACTTCAGCCACCCGCTGTTCGACCGTCGCGAGGTGCACGATATCTATCGCGAATGGCGCAAGGTGTTCAACGAGTACAACCCGCCGCGCTTTGCCGTGGCCGAGGCGTGGGTGGTGCCCGAGCACCAGCACCTATACGCTTCGATGGACGAGCTGGGCCAGTCCTTCAACTTCGACTTCGCGCAAGCCAACTGGTATGCCGACGAGTTCCGCGAGGCCATCGCCGCCGGACTCAAGGCGGCGGCCGAAACCGGCGGTTCCACCACCACGTGGGTCATGAACAATCACGACGTGCCGCGCAGCCCCTCCCGTTACGGCCTGCCGCAGATCAAGGGCGCGCCCTACCACCAGCTGCCGCACGACTGGCTGCTGCGCAACGGCACTACCTATCCCGAGGATCGCGAGCTTGGCACTCGCCGCGCCCGCGCCGCCGCTTTGATGGAGCTCGGCCTGCCCGGCGCCGCCTATATCTATCAGGGCGAGGAGCTGGGCCTGTTTGAAGTGGCCGATATTCCGTGGGATCACTTGGAGGATCCGACCGCTTTCCACACTGCTCAGGCCACGATGGACAAGGGCCGCGACGGCTGCCGCGTGCCGCTGCCGTGGACCGCCGCCGATGAGCCGGCCTTGGCCGATTTCAGCCGTCCGACTCCGGCCGATGACGGTACCGGCGAGAACCATGTGCCGCTGTGCGCCGCCGGCCAGTTCGGCACGGGCGCTTCCTTCGGCTTCTCGCCGGCTACGCGCGCTGAGGGCGTGACGCCGGCCGCCGACCCGCACCTGCCGCAACCGCTGTGGTTCAAGGATTACGCGGTGGACGTGGAGCAAGCCGACCCGGACTCGATGCTCGCGCTGTATCGCGCCGCACTGGCGATTCGCCAGGAGTCGCTGACCGCCACGCGCGACACCACGGCCGAGCAGGTGGACATGGGCGACGATGTGGTGGCGTACACCCGCGCGGCGGTTGGCGGGCGGGTGTTCACCTCAATCACCAACTTCGGCAATGCTCCGGTCGCGCTGCCCGATGGCTCCGTGGTGCTGGCGTCCGGCCCGCTGACCCCCGAAGGCCAGCTCCCCACCGACACTTCTGCGTGGGTTGTTCAGTAGTGCTTTTGCGAGCTTACCCGACGCCAGTCATCCATCTTCTCCGGATGCTGGCGTCGTCCTTTTTCCCGGCTAAGCTGTCTCCATTTCGGGGATGACTGCCCTTTCTTTCCATTCGCGACATGCCAACCCCGAAATACTTAATAATATTCTATATACTTAACAAGAGATGTGAATCTTACAGATTCTCGTTAAGGATTGAGGTCGACATGGATGCCGAGCATTACATTCGCGAGACACTTGGCCTGCCCTGCCAAATCACTTCTTGGGATGGCACTGCCTCACTGCCGCTATTTCTGACCAACGGACGGACATTCAGCAAACTCACCATCGACAACACGAGCATGCTAATCGCGAGCGGAGAGGCTCACCCATTCAGCATCACACGCGTCACCGCCGACGCCAGCAGGCTTGAGCAGCGGACGGATCTGCCCATTGTCTTTCAGTTTCCCCGGCTTTCTGCATACCAGCGAAAAGCCCTGATTCAGAATCACGTTCCTTTCATCGTGCCCGGTACCCAACTGTATATCCCTTCACTGGGCATGGTGTTCACCCAGCGCATCTCCTCACGGCCGCTGGAGAACGCACAGGATATCGAGGTGCGACCCTTCTCCCCCGCAACACAGCTGGTCTGGCTGTATTTGCTCTACTCCAACGAGAGCAAAGTCCAATCAGATATTGCCCGAGCGCTTCAGTTTACCGAAGCTCAGGTCAGCGTTGCCGTGACGCTGTTAGAACAGCTGGCATTCGTGCACCGCACCAAGCAAGGCCGCAGCAATAGCGTCGAACTACTGACTTCAAGGCAGACCAGCCGACTTGATTTACTGAAATCATCTTGGCATCTCCTGAAGTCACCAATATTCAGCAAATATACCGTCACGAATCGCAATCGCCAGATGATTGCCGACGAGCTGATTCCGGCCGGCGAATTTGCTCTTTCGCGCAGGACGCAACTGGCCACCCCAAAACTGCGAATCTATGCCGTTGAACGTCATTGGCTCAAGCAGCACAACAAGGAACTATGCATTATCGACCCCGCTTTGGAAAAGGTGCCAGATAATGCATATATTCTGGAGCTGTGGAGGTACGATCCCCGCCTACTTGCTCAATATACGCAGGAAGACTACCTTGCCGACCCCATTTCCACGGCCCTGACTCTTGGCGAGATTGCCGACGAACGTATGGAAGACGCCATACAAGAATCCATCCGCAATACTTTCTCAGGAGCGACAATATGACACAAGGCCTGCAGCTCATCAGAACGGCCTTTGCCGGCTACGAAGATTCTTACGTAATCATCGGCGGCACCGCTTGTGACATCATCATGACCGACAACGACCTGGACTTCCGAGCCACCAAAGATATTGACATGGTGCTGATTGCCGAGGGACATCTTCGCGAGTTTGCACAACGATTGTGGTCTTTCATTCGCGATGGCGGATACACCTCTATCACGAAGAACTCCGCACAGCCTCACCTGTACCGTTTCATGCACCCCAGTACGTACGGGTATCCCACTATGATCGAGCTATTTTCACGTCACCCTGACTTCCCTATTGTGCCGAACTCGTTCCTGACGCCATTGCATATTGCAAACGACGTTTCCAGCCTGTCAGCCATCATGCTGAACGACAGCTACTATCGGCTACTGCAGCAAGGCCGCGAATCAATACAAGGCATCAGCGTGCTTAACGAGAAATATCTCATTCCTTTCAAGGCGAAAGCATGGTTGGATCTCAACGCCCGAGAACAACATGGCGAGCACGTAGACGGAAAAGATCTCAAGAAGCATAAATATGATGATTCCGTTTGGCTCAACTACTTGCTCCAGAGGATCGCGTGTCTCTCAACGACGAGGCGTACCATGATCTCGCTGATTTTCTTGGGGAAATATCCCATGAAACGCTTCCGATGAAGCAGCTCGGCATACGGGGAACACAGCAAGACATCATTGATTTGATAGCCGGCGTATATCAACTGTCTATCCCACCACGCGATGAATCTTCTACCACGATGTCAGCGTAATTTTGTATTCCGCGGAATAAAGCCGTTTTGCGTCACCACGTGGTGGGTAGTTTGCTACGTCGTGGGGATTTTACTACGTGGTGGAGGTTTGACTATATGGTGGGACCATGCGAAAGGCCGCCGCTCCGAATGAATCGGAGCGGCGGCCTTTTGGTACGTGCTGGGTACTCTCCTCAGGCGCTTATGCGCCAGCGGGAGCTACAGGGGCTCACTGAACCTGGGCGCGGGCGATCTTGCCGGTGAAGGAGTTGGCCTCGTCGGCATCCTTGACGCCATCCTTGTTCCAGGAGAACATGGCGCGCAGCTTCGGGCCGACGGTCTCGATACGCTCGTTGGAGTACTTCTCCTGCAGTTCCTTGAAGTGCGGGGCACCGGCATCCTGATCGTCGATGAACTCCTTGGCGAAGGAGCCGTCCTGGATGCGCTGCAGGTGGTATTCCATGCGCTTGCGGCAGTCCTCGTTGATGACGGTGTTGACGTAGTCGCCGTACTGGGCGGTGTCGGAGCAGGACCAACGAGCCTTGTTCAGACCGCCCTCGTTCATCAGATCGACGAGCATCTTGAGCTCGTGGCAGACCTCGAAGTAGGCGATCTCCGGCTGGTAGCCGGCGTCGGTCAGGACTTCGAAGCCCATCTCGACGAGCTTGTTCACGCCACCCATGAGCACGTTCTGCTCGCCGAAGAGATCGGTCTCGGTCTCTTCCTTGAAGGTGGTCTTGATGGCACCGGCGCGCAGAGCACCGAGGGCCTTGGCGTAGGCCAGGGTCAGAGCCCAACCATCGCCACGCGGATCCTGCTCGACGGCCACAACGACCGGCACGCCACGGCCAGCGGCGTACTCACGACGAACGATGTGACCCGGGCCCTTCGGGGCAACCATGAACACCGGGTGATCCTCAGACGGCTTGATGTAGCCGTAGTGAATGTTGAAGCCATGAGCGAACGCAACAGCAGCACCCGGCTTGATGTTGGGCTCGATGTCGTTGGCCCAGATGGTGCGCTGGTACTGGTCGGGGGCCAGGATCATGATCACGTCGGCCTCGGCGGAAGCCTCGGCCACGGACTTGACCTCGAGGCCCTGCTCCTTGGCGAAGTCGACCGACTTGGAGGTCGGACGCAGGCCGACGACCACGTCGACACCGGAATCGCGAAGGTTCAGCGCGTGGGCGTGGCCCTGGGAGCCGTAGCCGATGATTGCGACCTTCTTGCCTTCGAGAACAGAAAGATCACCGTCGTTCTCATACCAGATCTGTGCTGCCATTATTGGCACTCCTTTTCAGTAGTGGGGTGTGGCGCCACGGGCGCCGGGGTATCTACGGTGTGCAGATGAGTCCTGTTTTGCAAGGATTGTGTCCCTCAAACCGAGTTCAATCCTACCGACAACGTGGCCACAGCCCGGTCAGAGTCCACAACGTGAGCTATTTCACGCCAGAGCATGAGAAATAGACTTGCCACCCCGCATAGCAATTCCAAAACACAAGTTGCGCCAGCGTCCGCCTCCATCAATCACTGAAATAAATATCGCGGTGAAGGGCACATCCAGGATTGAACCGTGCGCCGCAGCAAGGGCAGCACGGAGTAACAGACTCCATCGCCCGCCCGTATTCGCGAGGCGTCATCTGGTGCCGGCAGACACCGCACATCACAGCGAGCGAATCCATGTCTCGCCACGCGATGCGATCATGTCCAGCCAGTTCATCATGGCACCGGTAGCAAGCGTAATATTCGTCACAGCAGGCGAAACGATTCGCAACAACATCCAATGGCGAATGCCAGTGAACACATCGCCCCTGACCATCCACGAGACGCCCGCGAATGGCTGGATTCCAGCCTTTGTCCTGCGATCCGTCACGCACGCCGTTCACCATGCCTCCCCTTTCCGGCTATGACCAATATTCAGTGTTGCACAAGTAGATGCACTATTTTTTGTACAGGCCAACCAATCGCACGCCGCTCATCATCGTTAGCATGAGTGCTCGTTATTACAACTCGTCATGTGCAGCGGTCTGCGACCCACACTCGTGCAAGCAATATGCCGCACGAGCTCCATGGGGAGCATCGGGCGGAGGGACAGATTCGGCCGAAAGCACATGGCAACTACTATGAAGGGACTGTATTTATTATGGCTTCGCATGTTCATTTCACGAGCCGCGACTTGGTGCGCATTGCCATGTTCGCCGCGTTGCTCAGTGTGTTCAGCTTTATCCGCATTCCTGTTGGTCCGGTACCGATTACTCTGCAAACCCTTGCTGTGATGTTAGCGGGTCTGATTCTGGGACCGGTGAATGGAATGCTGTCGGTGTTGCTGATGCTCGTACTCACCTTCGTCGGCATTCCCCTGCTTGGCGGCAACGGCGGTCCAGCGATTTTCGTGGGTGTAAGCGCTGGATATCTGTACGGCTGGATTCTTGGAGCCTTGGTGATCGGACTTATCGCACATCAGGGCCATCGTCTGGTGTGGTGGAAGAGTGCGCTGGCCAGCCTGGTTGGCGGCGTACTGATTCCGTATGCCATCGGATTCCCGGTTCAGGCATTGGTTATGGGCGCTCCTCTCAAGGGCGTTATTATCTCCGGCATGATCTTTGTTCCCGGTGATATCGCCAAAGTGGTGATTGCCACGTTGATTGCCACCGCGCTGATGCGCGCATACCCGGCCGCATTCCCCGAATCGTTGCGCGCTAGCAAATGATCGTCTTCGACCATGTGAGCGTCGAGGCAGAAGGCAAACGTATTATTGATGACCTGAGTTGCCAGCTTGACCTTGGTCTTGCTGGGGGCTCAGGCCCTCGTCGTATTGCCGTCATTGGCGTCAACGGCTCAGGTAAATCCACTTTTCTCCGTCTGATCGACGGTCTGGCCAAGCCCACGTCGGGCACCATACGTGTCATGGGCTTCGACCCCACACGGCAAGCCAAGCAGCTGCACCGCAAAGTGGGGTTCGTGTTCACCGACCCTGACACGCAAATCATCATGCCCACGCCAGCCGAAGACGTGGCCTTTTCGCTGCGGGGCATGGGGCTGAGCAAATCCGAGTCTTCGGCACTGGTTGACCGTCAGCTGCAATCATTCGGCCTAACGCCTCACGCTGGCACTCCGGCGCACAGCCTGTCTGGCGGGCAGAAACAAATGCTGGCCCTTGCCGCCGTGCTCGTGAGCAACCCGGAGCTGGTGCTTGCCGACGAGCCGACCACCATGCTCGATTTGCCCAACGCGACGCGCATCGAAAACCTGCTGATACACGATATCGCCTGCCCGCTGATTGTTTCCACCCATAATCTTCGGCTTGCCGCACGCTGCGATATGGCAGTTCGCTTTGCCGATGGGCACATTATCGAAACCGGCGAGCCACGCCACGTTATCGCGCGATATCTTGCCGACTGCGGCGTCGCGGACAACGAAGAAGCCGAGGCATCCCTATGATTTCGCTGTATATCGCAGGCGATAGCGTGCTGCATCGATGCCCTGCCGCAGTGAAACTCATCGTGTCGCTGGTGATGGCAACGGTATTGGTGATTCCGCACCTATCGTGGTGGGCGATAGCCGTCTGCGGCGCGCTATGCGCAATATGGTATGCCATGTCCGGCCTTGGTCCGCACGTTTTTGCTCGTCAATTGTGGAGCGCGTGGTGGGTGGTGGCATTCACCGTGGTGGTGCAGGTGTTCTTTGTGCCATGGCAAACCACGGCGTTCAATGCGGTGCGCGTACTTGAACTGGTCATGATCGCAAATCTGGTAACACTCACCACCCGCACTGAAGACATGCTGGATACCGTGCTGGCAGCATTGCGGCCATTGCGACGATTCGGCGTCAATCCGGACCGCATTGGGCTACTGTGCGCATTGACCATCTCAGCGATTCCACTGATTAATCGCAATGTGCAAATTGTGCGGGAAGCGAATCAGGCCCGTGGAGGTCACGGTGGCGTGACCGCATGGGCGGTGCCTCTGCTGGTGCTTATCCTGAAGCAGTCCGACGAGCTGGCCGATGCGCTCGATAGTCGTGGGCTGTAGCTGATTCGACTGAACACAAGAAACCGCCGCTCCCGTATGAACGGGAACGGCGGTTTCTTGCTTGTACAAAGGGATTTAATCCTAACGATCTCTCCCTCCGCCATCGCTACGCGATGCCACCTCCCTCATCAGAAGGAGGTCATAGGTCACTGAACCTGGGTACGAGCGATCTTGCCGTTGAAGGACTCGGCCTCGTCCTTGTCCTTGGCCTCGGCGTTGTTCCAGGAGAACATGGCGCGCAGCTTCGGGCCGACGGTCTCGAGGTGCGGGTGAGAGAACTCTTCCTGCAGCTCCTTGAACTTCGGGGCGCCAGCGGCCTGGTCGTCCATGAACTCCTTGGCGAAGGAGCCGTCCTGAATGCGCTTGAGCTGGTACTGCATGCGCTTCTTGGTCTCCTCGGTGATGACCGTGGAGGTGTAGTCGCCGTACTGAGCGGTGTCGGAGCAGGACCAGCGAGCCTTGTTCAGGCCACCCTCGTTAGCCAGGTCGACGAGCATCTTCAGCTCGTGGAAGACCTCGAAGTAGGCGATCTCCGGCTGGTAGCCAGCCTCGGTCAGCACGTCGAAACCGAGGTCGCACAGGTGGTTGATGCCACCCATGAGGACGTCCTGCTCACCGAACAGATCGGTCTCGGTCTCCTCGGTGAAGGTGGTCTTGATGGCACCCGCACGCAGAGCGCCCAGAGCCTTGGCGTAAGCCAGGCACAACGGCCAGGTCTTGCCGTCCGGGTCCTGCTCGACGGCAACGACGACCGGGACGCCACGGCCAGCGGCGTACTCACGACGAACGATGTGGCCCGGGCCCTTCGGGGCAACCATGAACACCGGGTGATCCTCGGACGGCTTGATGTAGCCGTAGTGGATGTTGAAGCCGTGGGCGAAGGCCAGGGCAGCGCCCGGCTTCAGGTTCGGCTCAACTTCTTCCTTGTAGACCTTGGCCTGGTACTGGTCAGGCAGAAGGATCATCACAACGTCAGCCTCAGCGACGGCCTCGCCAACCGGCTTGACCTCGAGGCCCTGCTCCTTGGCGAACTCGACAGACTTGGAGGTCGGACGCAGGCCGACGACCACGTCGACACCGGAATCGCGAAGGTTCAGCGCGTGGGCGTGGCCCTGCGAGCCGTAGCCCAAGATGGCGACCTTCTTGCCATCGAACACGGACAGATCGGCGTCCTTCTCGTACCAGATAGTTGCTGCCATTTTTGGCGCTCCTTTTATTTATTTGTTTATGGGGGGGGGTGAAATCTTTAATTGTTATTGTGCTCTGCTGGTTCTGCAGAAACTGTTTTTAGTTTTGGCTTTCCTTGTGGGCTTTTCCGATATGCAGGTTTAGTCCTGTTGACCCGGAAAAGCCCTGCAGAGGTTCACTTAGTGGAATTGAGATTTTTCACGTTGTGAACTTGGCGATATTTAGTTATGGAGGATTTCACTTGGTAAAGTCAGCGTCCTTCGTCTCACGGCAGGTCAGGACCGACACCAGGCAGCACACGGCCATCACGGCGAGGTAGAGGCCCACGGAGTGGACGCCCCAGTGGGAGCTCAGCCAAGTGGCGATGGTCGGCACGAAAGCCGCGCCGACGATGGCGGCCAGATTGTAGCCGATGCCGGAGCCGGAGTAACGCACATTGGCGTCGAACAGCTCAGGCAGGAAGGCGCCGATCGGGCCGAAGGCGATGCCCATCAGGGCAAAGCCGACGCACAGGAACACCATGTTGGCGAAGAAGTTCTTCTGGCCGACCAGACCACCGTCCAGCAGGAACGGGAAGAGCACGGCGAACACGACGAGTGCGCAGGAGGAGAAGGTCAGCACGCGCTTGCGGCCGATCTTGTCCGCGTACAGGCAGGACAGCACGATGAACAGGGCGAACACGCAGATGGAGATCATGAGCATGAGCAGGTATTCCTGGTTGGTGAAGCCAAGGCCTCCGCCGCCTTCGCCCTGCTCCTTGGTGCCCCAAGCGAGGGACCAGGTGGCGAGCGTGTAGAACAGCGTGTAGGTCACGGCCACGAGGAAGGTGGCCTGCAGCACCTGACGCCAAGACTTGCGGAAGACCTCGGTCAGCGGGGACTTGACGACCTTCTTCTGCTCCTGAGCCATACGGAAGATCGGGGTCTCCTCCATGTGAACGCGAACCACGAGGCCGACGATCACCAGGATGGCGGACAGCAGGAACGGCACACGCCAGCCCCAGGCCAGCATCGCGTCCTGATTGTTGAAGGATTCGAGCACGAAGTAGGTGCCGTTGGACAGGAAGAAGCCGATTGGGGCACCGAGCTCCGGGAAGGAGCCGTACAGTGCGCGCTTGTCTTCAGGCGCGTTCTCGGTGGCGACCAGTGCCGCGCCGGACCATTCGCCGCCCAGGCCGATGCCCTGGATGAAGCGCAGCAGGCAGAGGATGGCGACTGCGCCAACGCCGACCTGATCGTAGGTGGGCAGGCAGCCAATCAGGAAGGTGCCGACACCCATGGTCATCAGGCTGACGACCAGCGTGGTCTTGCGGCCCATGCGGTCACCGAAGTGGCCGAAGATCAGCGAGCCCAGCGGGCGGGCGATGAAGGCGATGGCGAAGGTCAGCAAGCTCATCAGCAGTGCGACGGTGGGGTTGTCCTTCGCGGAGAAGAAGATGTGCGGGAAGTAGTTTGCCGCGGCGGTGCCGTAGGCGTAGAAGTCATAGAATTCGATGGCGGTACCGACCATCGATGCGGCGATCACGGTCTTGACCGAATCGCGTACCAAGGTAGCGGCTTTACCTGCCGCCTGCCCTAAGCCAGTCTCTTCGACTGCTGCAGTCATTGTTACTCCTGTTTTGCTCTCGTTCACTCTCATTGGCGGGCGATTATTTCGTCTCACAGGGAGGTTGTTGTTCTGTTGCTGTGTTGTTGCCGTGTACTGTCCGCTACCGTTTCCGTCTGCGGGATTCTGCCGTAAGCCTTGTGAGCGCAACAAAAAAAGCCCCGCATCTTGCAGGGCCTTACCGATTGTGTCAGCTTGACTGGCCCTGCCTTCGTTGACGGGGCTTCAAGCATCAATGCCGAATTAGTCCGCCAGCGAAGACGGGCTAATAATTCGTGCGGATACAAACGCAGAAGCATTGAATCCAGTCATCGCGTGGCCTCCTTTCGGTATTTCCTCAGGCCGTTCGACCTGAACTGGAATGTAAACATAGGTCTGGCTGTCTTGCCAATCCAGCAAGGGTTCACATTGTGGACGCCACGTCGCCGAGACGAACGCCCCCGCCGCGGGGAGGAACGCCGCCGGCGGCCGGGGAGCCGGACCGGCCCGTCATTGCGCGGACTCGGCGGCGAGGGTGACGATTCCGGCCAGCAGCACCATGACGATGGCGGACGGGAAGAGCAGGTAATAGCCGAAGCTGTGCTCGAAGGCGTTCACCAGTAGCGCGCCGATGATGGCGGCGAGCGCCAGACCGGCCGAGTTGGCGAGCGCATAAATGCCGAGGTCGTGGCCGGCTCGGCGCGGGTCGGGCAAAGAGTCCATCACCAGTTCAAGGCCGAGCGAATCGTAAATGCCGAAAGCGAATCCGGAGATCAGCGCAAACAGCAGCATGCCGTTTTCACGGGCGGTGCCGGTGGACCAGACGCCAAGGCCCCATGCGAGCCCCAGGCCAATCGCATACAGCAGGCAGGCACCGGCCACCACGCGCGTGGTGGGAATGTTCTTTTCTTCAATCGATTCGGAAATCGGACCGGCCGCCCACGAGGCGAGCGCAGCGCCGACCAGTGTGGCCGCCGCCATGCCGGCGATGAGGAATCCGGCCGGAAGGGTCAGCGGCGCGGACGTGAACACCACGGCTTTGCCATATACCCAGAAGCGCACGAGGTACCACAGGAAGACGCCGGTCAGCCCGACGCCGGTCATCATGCAGGTGCGGGCAGTGAACACGCGAGCGAACGCAGGCGCATGAGCCGGCGGACGCAGTTGGTCGAGTACCTGGTCGCTATTAAAGAGCTGGCGCGGCTGTTCGGTGCTGGAAGGCTCCTTGGGCAGGATCAATACCGAAAGAATGCCGGAGACCGCGAACAGTACCGCGGTATAGGTGAATGGGGTGAACGAGTCGAACATCACGCCAAATGCGCCCATGCACACACCAAGCGCTTGGCCGAGCATCACGCCGATGCCATGCCAGCGTTCGATGCGCGGGCGGAACTTATCCGGCACTCGCTCGCTGATAGCGCTGGCCAACGGCGCGGAGAGCATCGCGTAGGCGAACTGCATCAGCGCCCAGAAGATGCAAAGCACCACGATGCCGGTATTCTGCCCCAGAAGCAACGTAAGCAGCGCACACAGCACACCGCCGGCCACCATCCACGGGGTACGACGGCCCAATGGCGTGCGCGTGCGGTCGGAAAGCGCCGAAATCAGCGGCATAGCAAACATGGAGGCTACCACGCCAACGACCACCAGCACGGCCAGAGGCACCACCAAGTCAGTGGCGACGGGCAGCGGACGGCCGGTGGACGGATTGATGGTGACTTGCAGCGCGGCGGTGTCGTAGCCGAACAGACGAGCCACCGCGTTGGGCATGGCGATGGTATTCAATGCTATCCAAGGTGCGCCGACCAGAATGGAAGCGGCGAAGAACCCCCAGTTGAGACGGGATACCTGGCCCGTGGTGGGCCGTTGACCGTCGGCGGCGACCATAGGGTCGCGCATATCGAGGTAGGCGGATGACATGTCCGGTGCCGGGGTGTCCACGCTGGCGGCGGATGCGGCGGCGGCCGAGGAGCTGGCGGCGGCCAATCGCACAGTTTGGGCCTCGGGCTGGTCGGCGGATGCCTCGGGCGGGCGACGACGGTCCTTGATGGCCAGTCGGGCTACGGCTGCCTTGTCTTCGGGGCTCAGGGCCTTGTCGAGATCCGGGCGATCGTCAATGCCTGGGCGCACATACGGTTCCAACATGTTGCTGCTCTTTCTTTGCTCTCATCACCGGCGGGAGGCACCGGCCAGCTCCGACTGAGCATGACCCGCAACCCCGTCACACGCAAAACCGCCCGAGCGCACTGGCTTCAGTGCACTGCGGGCGGTTTGTTTTCCATGGACCCAGCTTACGCCGGACGCACTACTTGGAGCGCGCACAGCGGAGTGGCGTTTATGGGCCAACGGTTAGTCGATATCGGCAATCGGCGGGTTGCTCAGCAGATCATCAGTCTCGTGGTCACCGGCGGCATCAGTCCAAGCGAGGCTGGCGACCGGAGTGGTGTTATCCGTGCCGAGTCCGCGGCCGGGCTCGAAGATGAGGGCGGCCTTGGTCTTGCCGTCGGCAGCGATCCAGCGGAAGGTGATGGATGTGTCGCCGTCGGCTTCGTAGCTGAACTCGCCATTGAATGCAGGCAGTTCGTTGCGGAACTTGGCCAGGGCGTTCAGGGCCTTCACCACCGGGCGCTCGAGGTTTTCGTCGATTTCGGCGGTGGAGTAGTAATGGCGATTGATGTCACGGCCGTTGTTGGTCTTGCGCAGCAGTTCCATGTCGTTGCGGCCGGCGAGCGCGCCCACGTAGTAGACCTGCGGCACTCCGGGCAGGAAGAACTGGACTGCGCGGGCGGCCAGATAGTGCTGGTCGTTGCAGCCGAGCGCGGAGTAGTACGTGCTGTTGACCTGATAGAGGTCGAGGTTGCTGGCGGCGGCACCGGTGGCGGCCTGGGATTCGCCGTGGGTGTTGGCGTGGATGGTGTTGACCAGATTATCGACGTCCTCGTCGGGCACGAGGCCCTTGAGGCTGCGGTCGAGCTGATCGGAGCCGATGTCGATCACGCCGATGCCGTCGTGCGTGTCGAGCACGGTGACGGCGTTGTTCGGGCGGATTTCGGTCCAGTGGACCACGGGTTCCACGTGACCGGTGAACAGCGAGTGCAGGAGCAGCGGAGGCAGGGCGAAGTCGTAGACGCGGTCCACCTTGGAGGCGATTTCAACCTGCTTCTTGTAGTAGCTATGCACCTCAATGAGAATTTCGAGGCCTCGCTTGACGCCTTCCTCGCGTAGGCGTGAGATGAGCTTAAAGGTCTTGGGGGTCATGAAGCAGCTGGTGCCGGCCTCCTTGGCGCCGTAGCCCACGGCGTCGAGACGGATGTAGCTGACGTGGGATGCGGCCATCTGATCGAAGATGGACATGAGGTATTCCCAGCCCTTGTCGGAATCGGTGTCGATGTCCACCTGCTGCGGGGTGAAGCTGACCCATACCAGACGGGTCTTGCCAGCGAACTTGTAGTGGGTGAACGGCAGGCCCGGGCGCGGGCGGTAGATGCCGGCCAGTTCCTCTTCGGTGGCGCCGTTCGGGAAGACGGAGCTCATGGTCAGAAACATCGGGTAATACTCGGATTCCTCACCTTTTTCAAGCACGTCTTGGAACTGCTTGGACTCCCAGCTCATGTGGTTGACGATGGCATCGACCATGATGCCGTGGGTCTTGGAAAGTTCAGCGACGTCGTCCCAGCTGCCGAGACGCGGGTCGACTTTGGTGTGGTCGATCGGGTCGAAGCCTGCATCCGCACCATCGAACGGAGTGAAGAACGGCAGGATATGCACGCCGTCATACACGCCGTCGAAGCGGGTGCGCAGGATGTCGGTCATCGAGCTAAGAGTGCCGTCGCCGAGACGATCGGCGTAAGCGATGAGCTGCACTTTGTTTTTCATGGGACCTCCCTTGGTTCATGGATGCAGGTGCAATGTGTACGCAGTGTATGCGTGCTTTTACATACTTATACGTATCGAACCGGTTTGATATTACCTCGAAAGGGACGTTGATGTCCAGTAATACCGCAAAATGCGCGTGTCGAACCGGTTTGATGCGGTGTTCTACACAACCCAGCCTGTCCGACCCCAATGTGTCCGTTTCTGCAAAATCGGACATCCAAACATCTCACGCATCACACATGACCGATTCTCCAGAATCAGACACACAGAACACTTCTTTCGGGACTTAGACGTCCGATTCGGCAGAATCGGACACATGTGCACAAGTCGGATGATGAGCACGACCATCGACGGGCGTTCGCCGGTTGTGGACGCCGCTGAAATCGATGCGATCCACACCGGGCACACGCATGAAGACGCACAGTATCAACGCGTGGTATCGCCTGGCACCAGTGTCATGGGAATAAGCACGTTCGGCTCGAACGGCTTGGGGATGTTCTTGCGTGAAGCGTTAGCCGCAGCCACTTCCTCATTGGCAATAGCCTGCACGATATGGTCGGCCGCCGACTGTGCGATCGCCGAGAAATCCTGCGCGACCGCGGTCAGCTTCATGCCAGCCAAATCAGTCAAATACGTACCATCGTAGGCAACGATCTGCAGCTCGTCAGGAATGGAAATTCCGCGGCTCAACGCTTCGCGCACGCAGAACGACGCGCCAATATCGGAACTGACCACGGCATCGACGCCGTCGGTCGTCACCTTGTCGAGCGCATTGCTGACCGCACGATGATAGCCGGCAAAATCCATCACTTCGCCAGCTTCAACATACTCGTATTTCACGCCTGCGGAGGTCAATTCCTGTTCCAACGTGAGGTAATAGCGCACCGTCGGGAACGTGGTCTTTCCCAAATCGAACGGTCCTTCCTCGACTTCTCCGCGCGCAGCCAAATCGAAGAATTGATCTCGCGGACCGCCAATCATCACCACATGTTTAGCACCATTGCGGATCAGCATCTGCGCAATCAATCGCCCACCCTGCTCGTGGTCAGATCCAATCGACGAAATACCGTCTCCAAGCACACGGTCGAACGCGACGATCGGGCGATGAATCGACGTCCAATAATCGCCGGGATGCGAAGTGTGCGCACACATGACGATGCCGTCCATCATGTGCCGACGTAACATGTCGACATACTGGATTTCGCCGTCCGCCTCATCTGCGGTAGAGCACAACATAGTGCGTAATCCTTGCGCGGCGAGCGCATGCTGCAGATGTGCGGTAAACGTTGCAAAGAACGGGTGGAGGATGGTGGGCACGATGACGCCGACCAGATTCGTACGATCATGATACAGATTGCGGGCAAGCTCGTTCGGCACATAATTGAGCAGTTGCATGGCTTTGCGCACACGTTCGCGCATGTCATCAGACACGTACCCGTTGCCGTTCACCACCAGCGAGACGGTGCTCAGAGACACCCCGGCCTTCTTCGCCACATCGCGCATGCCGACCATGATCGCACCTTCCCCGTCATCACTGTTCTATCGTTGTATGCTCACGTGCTTACCACGAAATATTACATTCATTTACATTCTCTCGAACCTGTTCGACAGTCCGGCAACGAAATACAGCTTCTTAGTGTCGACTCCTGCGGAGGCGAGGGCCTTCAGCAGCGGCTTGGTCTGGTCGAATGCAATCACCAGCGTTGCATCCGGACTGGCGGCCTTGATGGCGGTTGCGCTCAGATTTCTTTCACGTTACTCAGCGACCGTCCGTGTAACGTGAAAATTACGCCGGATTGGCAAGCAGCGCAATGCCGAAACCGGCGGCCACGCAAATGAGAGGCACCGCGACGGTTGCTATTCCATAGCCCAGAGCCAGCGTAAAACGACGCTGGCGAATCAATGAAACCACTTCGTTGAGCGCCGTGGAGAATGTCGAGAAACCACCGAGAAATCCGACAACGAACATCATGACCGTGTCCATATCCACGGATTGCGAATAGTAGGACATCATGGCGATGCCCGCGCATAGCGAGGCGACGCCGTTGATGACGAGCGTGGATAGCGGGAAGTTGCGGTTCGTTCTCCGATTCTCGCGGTTCCAGCCTCGTTGAATTGACACGTCGAGCACGTAACGGGCCATGGCTCCCAGACCGCCGAACAGACAGATCATCCACATCATCAGCGCACCTCCCCGGTAGTCGGGTCGGCGACAAGCGAAATCTCCGCAGTGATCGGTTTGGGCTCGAAGCTGGGTGGAAGCGGGTTGGCCGGCTGCTGGATTGGCTGCGACTGCTGAATCTCGGGCAGCTGCCCCAAGTCTGGAGTATCCGGCTCGCGCAGCAACGGATGCGATGGCTGTGTCAGCTGAGGAACGGCCAGCGGAGGAATCTGCGGAACGCGGCCTGTCTGCATAGGCTGGATGGCAGTCGGCGGCACGGTTGGCGTTTCGACTCGCGGAACCTGTCCCGTCTGTGCAATCTGCTGCGCCGCCTGCGCGGCTTCCATTGCGGCCTGCGCGGCAGAACGCGCCACGTCGGCCACTTTCACATGGCGTACGCCCTGCGTGTCCGATTCGGCAGAATCGGACACGGAAACAGCTGAAAACGCACCCCGAACCCGCTTTCGAGTACTCCATGACAGCAGTGCCTGCATCAGAACCACGCCGGCGGCGGCAGTGAGCAAACCGCCTGCAAAATTTCCCGCAAGATAGCCAAGCGCACTGGCGATATGCCGCTCGTGCAGACCTTCCATCGTTTCCAGCATCACGCCGGACATCGTCGAAAGCCCGCCGAGCAAGCCGAGCCCAACGCCACGGCTGACAACCTGCCGCACCCGGCGACGCAGCCACGAAGCGGTCGCCATGAATTCGGTCAGCATCGCGAACAGGAAGCAGGCGACCATATTCGACACAAACGTGCCCACAACGAACGGCGTCCCGCTAACCGACGGCAGAAGCATATCCAACGCATGCCGACAGCCGACTCCAACAAATCCACCGACGAACACCACAACATACATCAGTCCGTCGGCGAGCGGATTGAACCGCGCCTGCATACGTTTCATCGGTGCCAGGGGAATCGTAGGCGGATCCATGGTGTTAGCGGCGGGCGCGGTTGCACCAGCATGCGTCACCTCAACAGCGTCGATTGCCTGCGTGATGGGATGTGAGTCCTCACCCGCAGTCACCACGTCTCCCGGCGATTGTTCTTGCGATTCCATTGCGCTCCCCCTGTACTGGCCTTCCGCGGACAGCGTTGTTCCGCCCATAGGCCGTGCAACAACGAGCTGGGCCGCGATTGCTGCCTTCCTAACGCATATGAGTTTACACGGAGCGCCAACGTATGCACCCTGGATGTCCGATTCCGCAGATTCGGACATCCAGAGTCCAGCCGAATTCAGCCAGGCTCAGTCAAGCCGGGCATCACACAGCCGCCGCATCGCAGGTCGCACCTCGCGCTCCTCCTCGCCACTGAACAGCACCACCAGATAGTCGCCGGCACGCAGCCGTGTATCACCGCGCGGCACGATCTCGCTTTCGCCGCGACGCAGGCCGATGATCAGACACCCAGACGGCCAACGCACGTCACGCACCCGCTTGCCGTCCGCAATCGCTCCCATTTCCAATGGCAGTTCCATAATGCCGCTGCCCACATGGCTTGCGATCGCCATCTGCATGCCTTGCGCGCGCATGTACCGCTCCAGCAACTCCCCATAGATCGGTTTGGTGCGCAGCAAATCGGACACCAACAGCGCGATGAAAGCGACGGCCGCGACCGGCAGCATGTGCGTCAACGTTCCAGACATCTCCACAGCCAACAGAATCGACGTGATCGGCGTTTTCACGGACGCGGCGAGCGTGCCCGTCATCACGCACACCGCAAACACCGCCACTGCGTCGGATGGCAGATCACCGAATCGATGCAACACTTCACCGCAGATGCCGCCGGCCAACGAACCGACCGCAAGAATCGGCATGAAAATACCGCCAGGCGCGCCTGAGCCGAAACTCGTGGATGTGAACAGCATCTTCGCCACGAACAGCAGACACAGCATTCCCAAGCCGACGCGCGCATGTTCGGCGGTATCAATCAGATTCGAGCCGCCGCCGAGCACATCGGGCAACCAGATGCCGACAGGCAACGCGATCGCAATCGCAATCATCGGGCGGCTCCATGCCGGCAGTTTGCAGTACAGCGTCTGGAAGCCCAGCAACGAGCGGTTCATCAGCGAACCAACCAAACCGGCCACCAATCCCAACGGAATCAGCCACACATACTCTTCCAACGACAGCTGACCGATATCACCGAAATCCAAAACCGGACGCAGACCGAAACAGTATTTTGAGACGAAATCGGCGGTCAGCGATGCGGCGGTGGCGCCCATCAGAATCGCAGGGGAAAAACTCCGATGCACCCCTTCCAAAGCGAACATCATGCCGGACAGCGGCGCGCTGAACGCGGCGGACAAGCCAGCCGCGGCACCGGCGGTGACCAGATAATGCTCCTGCATGTCCTCACGGCGGCGGCCGCGCAAACGGTGGGATACACACTGCGCGCCCGACGCACCAATCTGAATGGACGGCCCCTCACGGCCGAGCGACAGGCCAAACAACGCGCCCAACAGTCCACCGACGAAACGGACTGGCAGAATCGTCTGCCAACGCATCTTCAAGCCGCATATCACCACGCCGTTGGTCTGCGGGATGCCGCTGCCACCAGCCATCGGCTCCTTGCCGACCATCCACGCGATCGCCAGCGCGGCCGCCACCGCGGCAACCGCCCACGGCGCAATCAGCCACGGGGTCTCGCGAATCCGCGCATATATCCAACGGGACGCATCCGTGCCGTATTCGATGCCGAGACGGTATACGACAACCAGCAATCCTGAAACCAGACCAATGACTATGCCGGCCGCCGCCATCTTCCACTTCAAGTGGTCGAATCGCGGAATCAGCCGGCGGATATCATGTGCCGCGTCGTTACCAGTCAAGCCGGGAAATTCGTTGCAGACGGTCAGTCGACCAGCGAATTGATCTGGATGACATGGTCGCGCTGCGGACCGGTGCCGATCGCGGAGATACGGCAGCCGCTCAGCTCTTCCAAACGCTTGACGTAGGCCTGGCAGGTGGCGGGCAGCTCGTCGAAGGAGTGGCAGTCGGAGATGTCTTCATCCCAGCCGGGCATGGTCTCGTAAATCGGCTTGGCGGCGGCGAATTCGGACTGATCAGTAGGCATATCGTCGTGACGTTCGCCGTCCACGTCGTAAGCCACGCAGATCGGAATCTCCTTCAGGCCGGTGAGCACGTCGAGCTTGGTGAGCACGATGTCAGTCAGGCCGTTGACCTGGGAGGCGTACCGGTTGACGACTGCATCGAACCAACCACAGCGACGCGGGCGGCCGGTGGTCACACCGAATTCGTGGCCCTGCTGACGCAGCCATTCGCCGGACTCGTCCAGCAGTTCGGTGGGGAATGGGCCTTCGCCCACGCGGGTGACGTAGGCCTTGGAGACGCCGATTACGCGGGTGATCTTGGTGGGGCCCACGCCGGTGCCGGTGCAGGCGCCGCCGGCGGTCGGGTTGGAAGAGGTGACGAACGGGTAGGTGCCGTGGTCCACGTCAAGCATGGTGGCCTGAGCGCCTTCAAACAGTACGGTCTTGCCTTCGTCAAGCGCCTTGTTGAGAATCAGGCCGGTGTTGGCCACGTACGGCTTGAGGCGTTCGCCGAGCTTCAGCAGCTCCTCGGTGGTCTGGTCCACGTCGATCGGACGACGGTTGTAGAGCTTGACCAGCATCTGGTTCTTCTGGTGCAGACTGGCCTCCACCTTGTCGTGCAGATGGTCGGCGTTGAACAGGTCATGCACGCGGATGCCGACACGGTTGATCTTGTCCGCGTAGGCTGGGCCGATGCCACGGCCGGTGGTGCCGATCTTGTGCTTGCCAAGGAAGCGTTCAGTCACCTTGTCGAGGGTGCGGTGGTAGGGCGCGATGATGTGTGCGGCCTCGCTCACCTTGAGGTGGGAGCAATCGATGCCGCGGGATTCCAGGCCGTCGATCTCCTCGAAGAGCACTTCCGGGTCCACGACCACGCCGTTGCCGATCACCGGGGTCAGGTTCGGGTTGATAATACCGGAGGGCAGCAGGTGCAGGGCGTACGACTCATCGCCGACCACCACGCTATGGCCCGCGTTGTTGCCGCCGTTGAAGCGCGCGACGTAATCGACCTTGGTGCCGATCAGATCGGTAGCCTTGCCTTTACCCTCGTCGCCCCACTGAGCACCAATAAGAACAATTCCAGGCATAACACACCTCCGCAACATCGCCTTTTCCGCCGAACACAGACTACCGTACAGCCTCTACCGCTGCCACGCCATATGCAGCCGCCGGCCTGTCCAAGCTACCCGCGCGCCCTCACGCGTCCGGCGCCGGCACGGCGAAATAATACGCGGCACACGCGTTGCTCAGATCCGGGTTGTCTTCCCCTACCTCGTTCTGCAACGCTCGTAGCGTCGCTTGAGCCTTGCCGTATTCTTTGTCGTTCAGATACTGGCCGAATTCATCCAGTTTGTCCTGAACCGCCGCCGGCTTATCCGGGGTCCCCATGACTTCGCGCAGTATCGCCCCGGCGTTGACACCGTACGTTTCGTCGTCCGGAGAGACGGCGACGTACTTGCCGTCACCGCCATCGACCGGCTCGATCACCCGTAGATTCTTGGATTGTACCGAGGAGATCACCATCGGGGCATGCGTGGTGACGATGAATTGCACCAAGGGGAACAATTCATGCAAAACGCCCAGGATCTTCCCCTGCCACTTGGGGTGCAGATGCAGATCCACCTCGTCGATAAGCACCACTCCGGGAGTTCGCGCAACAGCCTGTTCGGCGAGGAAGGGGTTGAGCTGTGCCATACGCCGCGCTATGTCGGCCACCAACCCGATGACTACGCGATAGCCGTCGCTCAGAGTTTCGAACGGCTGATCCTCCATGTATGTTCCGTCGGATGCCGTGTAACTGACCACGAAGCCGCCGTCGTAGGCGATGCTGGCGTCGTCGAAGCCGGTCAACAGGCGAAGGCAATCCGTGACCACGCGCCGCACCGCCCGGAATTCCGGTATCACGGTTCCCTTGCGGTACTCCCGCGCGGTCATTTTTTCGAACCAGACCGACATCTTCTTGATGCTGACCTCGGAACTCAAGCAGTCATCATATCCATCGAAACGATTGCCTCCCTGCAAATAAGCAGGGACAACTGCCGCAGGCACATTACATTCGGCCTCATGATACGATCTTCCTCCGCCGGTGCGCTCATTGCAGTCCCCATCCGTCTGGCGAACAATCCATCAATGTCCTGATCTCATCACATGACCGCAGCCCGTCAGCGGTGCCGCCCGCCGCTTCGCTACTTCAATGCCTTGCCGGCCGAGCCGAGCTGCCGGCACGCCTCGACCACGCGGGCGGCCATGGCCGATTCGGCCTCGCGGCCCCAGGAGCGCGGGTCGTACAGCTTCTTGTTGCCGACCTCGCCGTCGATCTTGAGCACGGCGTCGTAATGCGCGAACATGTGGCCGGCGACCGCGCGCGTGAAGGCGTACTGCGTGTCCGTGTCGATGTTCATCTTGACCACGCCGTAGCTCACCGCGCGGGCGATCTCGTCGGGCGTGGAGCCGGAACCGCCGTGGAACACCAGCGCGAAGGGCTTGCGCTCGGGCATGTCCGGCAGCGCGCACGTGGACACCGCCGACGCGCCCAGCGACCCAAGACGGCCGTCGAGGGCCGCGTCCCACACTTCGGACTGGATGTCGCGCAGCAGTTCCGGGCGGAGCTTGACCACACCCGGCTTGTATGCGCCATGCACGTTGCCGAAGGTGAAAGCGGCCATATAGCGGCCGTGCTCGCCGAGGCCGAGCCGCTCCGCCACGCGCACGCCGTCGGTCGGCGTGGAATACAGCTTTTCGTTGATCTCCGCGGAATGGCCGTCCTCCTCGCCGCCGACCGCGCCGATCTCGATCTCCAGCACCGTATGCGCGCGGACGGATTTCTCGAGCAGCTCCGCGGCGATGTCCAGGTTCTCCTCCAGCGGCACAGTCGAGCCGTCCCACATATGCGACTGGAACGTCGGCTCTTCGCCGCGCTTGACCTGTTCGGCCTCGTGCGCGAGCAGCGGGCGGACCCAGCCGTCCAGGTACTGCTTGGCGCAATGGTCGGTGTGCAGCGCGACCGTGATGTTCGGGTAGCGCTTCGCCACCTCGTGCGCGAATGCGGCGAACGCGAGCGACCCGACCACGCGGTCGTTCACGCTTTGGCCGGAGAAGTAGGAGGAGCCGCCGACCGACACCTGGATGATGCCGTCGGACTCGGCCTCGGCGAATCCCTGCAGCGCGGCGTTGAGCGTCTGCGTGCTGGTCACGTTGATCGCGGGATAGGCGTATCCGCCGTGGCGGGCGGCATCCAGCATTTCGGCATAGCGTTCGGCAGTTGCGATAGTCATGGCTTCCATTATCCCGCCGCCGAGTGACGAATCGCATTGTCGGGGAGGCCTCGGCGGCGAATGTGCGCAAGATCACCTTGCCCGCGAGGCGCGGAGCTCACCGAATGGCGGTATGCCGTCGGAACGGGGCGCGACTACCATGGAACCCGTGAGCGATATTCGACATTCTCCGCTGGAAGGCCGGCGGCCGAAGCGCACCGAGCTCGCCGGTTTCGTCGACGGCACGGTCGACGACATCCGCTGCCCGCACCCCAAACTGCTTATCGTGGGCATCAACCCCGGGTTATGGACGGCCGCAGTCAACGCACCCTTCGCCTATCCCGGCAACCGATTCTGGCCGTCGCTTTTCGCCTCGGGGCTCACGCCGTGGCAGGTGGACGCCAGTTACGGCCTGTGCCTTCGCGATGAGCGCATGATGATCGACCGCGGCATCGGGCTTACCAATCTCGTCAATCGCGCCACCGCGAAAGCGAGCGAGCTGAACACCGCCGAGCTGCGTCATGGCGCCGATCGGCTGCGGGAGCTGTGCGCGAGGGTCCATCCCCGGGCCATTGCGATACTGGGCATCACGGCGTACCGACAGGCGTTCGCCGATAAGTCCGCCGCGCTGGGGCTGCAGGACCTCACCGCGGAAGAGACCGACCGGTTCGGAGGCGCGCAGCTGTGGGTGATTCCCCAGCCCAGCGGGTTGAACGCGCACGCCACCATGCCGGTGCTGGTCGACTGGTGGCGCAGGGTCGCCGACGCGGCCGGTCTGGATCTCGCCGCCGCGCGCTAGTATCCCACACCGTTGATTCGTTTGTTAATTCTGGCTCCCCTCAGAGAGGGGAGCCAGACATTGTTAACGATTTAAGTTTTGCGTGATAATTGTCGTATGTGCCCGCCATGGACCCCACGGGCGTGAAGGTCCACCGGCACGCGACCGGGGCGCCGAAAAAGGGGCTCCCGGTCCATCGGAGTCTCCAGGGGAGGGCGGAATACCAAAGTTCACGTGGCATCCGACGGCGGGAGCACGGTCGTCGAGATCCGTCTGAGCCCGGGCAACGAGCGCGACACGGTCCATGGGCACGCGCCCGCTCATGGACCGCGCGTACGGGGGTTCCACCCGGCTGCCGGCCGAGTCGTTCGGCCTGACGCCGGCCGCACCGCCCAAGGGGAACCGTGCGGCCCCATGGAATCGCGACAGGGGGGCGCACAAGGGGCGGAACATGGTCGAACGCGTCTTCAACCGCATGAAGCACCACCGCAAGGCCGCCACCCGCCACGACAGGCTCGACGAGACCCTCCTCGCCAACCCCCGGCCCATCCTCATCGCCATCTACCTGAAAAACAGCCAAAAACCCAACTAGTGTAAACACACCCTAGGCAATCCTGCACTCCTCTTCCGACAGGTGCGAACATGCTTCTCCCATAGATGCAACATCCCTTCGGGCTGGTTTCCTAGACAGTTACCAATCTAACGGGTGTTGCACTTTCATTTAGACAACGGGGTGCAGCAAAACAAGAAGACCCCGCGTTGTTCCGCAATATGTTGGTTCGAGGAACAACGCAAGGCCCATTCGCCCGTGAATGTGTGTCGAATGCTGCTATGCCAGAATTGATTCAGTATCGGTCACCGTGACCAGTGGCTCGAACAAGCGCATTGTGTTGAGTGCCAACTCCTGGTTCTCCGGAGTGCTGCCGGCACAGGCATCAGCTGGCACGCGTACTGCCACACCACTATCGGCGGCGGCGAGCACGGTGGTGAGCACACAGCAGTCGGTGGCCACGCCGCAGACCGTGATCTTCTTAGCTCCGCCGATTGCTCCAATCAACTGCGAACCCCACTTGCCGAATGTGGTGCGGTCCACCACTTGGTGTCCTTCAGCGAGCGCCGCGGTCTCATCGGTGAAATCGTACATCGGATCGTCCGGCGGTACCAGGAATTGCGGCCAGTTCTTGAAGTAGTCAACCCAGGCGTCCTTTGGCGGAATCGGCGCGATGTAGCGAGTGTAGACCACGCGGTCGCCAAACGCCTTGGCCAGTCTTCCGAACGGTTCGTCGGTACTGTAGTAGCTTCCTCCAGCACAGGCCCAAGTGGACCATTTGCTTTCGGCAAATACTTTCTGGCGGTCGATGACAACCAGCCACTCGTCTTCTGCGATCATCATGCGCTCCTTTCCTACAGTTACGCCGCTTGTCAGTTGGCTTCAGACAGAGTCGTTTCAAACTCTGATAGGTCCGCCTCCTGCTTGGCGATGTCCTCACGCTGGAAGATCAATGCACCGAGCAGACCAACCAGCAGCGCTACGATTACGCCAAGGTTAGCTGAAGCCCAGCTGCCATCCTTGCCTCCGATCAGGAAGAGAAGATAACCTTGCCAGGTCAACCAATCTGCGGCGGTGTTAATCACGAGGCCCCAACCGAGGATGGTACCGACGGCGAGGATGATGAACGACTTAACGTTCCACTTGCCGTAGCGACCGTTCGGATCATACAGGTCGGGAGTGTTGTAGTCCTTCTTGCGAAGAATCACATCGGCCACAAACATGCCTGCCCACACGGCCATGGGCACACCTAGGGTGGTTAGGAAACCTTGGAACGGGCCAATAAAGGTATCGGAGAAGAAGGTCACGTAGACCACGCCCGCCACGGTGAGCGCGGCGGTCAGCCCAGCGGCCGCCGTACGGGGTAGTTTGACGCCAAAGCTCAGGAGTGCCAATCCATTGGAGTAGTTGTCCATGATAGATCCGGACATGAGGCCCAGCACAGCCACAAGGGTGTATGGGATGAGGTACCAAGTGGGCAGAATGGACGCCATGGCCCCAATCGGGTCGTTGCCGACGTTTTCAGCGAGTTTGGCGTTCGACCCAGCCAGCAGCAGACCGTAGAAGATGAGGAACACATTGGCGATGGATGCGCCGAACGTAGTCCAGAAGACGATGCCACCATTAGACGCCTTGCGCGGCAGATAGCGCGAATAGTCTGCCGCGATGTTCACCCACCCCAAGCCAAAGCCAGTCATGACGAAGAAGCAGCAGCCGAGCATGGCCGGCAGGCTGCCAGACGGAATCCGTCCGATGGCTGCGAAGTCAATGTGTCCCCAGCCGAGGATGAAGAATCCGACGGTGATCACACCGGTCACGATAGTGATGACCTGCTGGCAGTGCATGATCAAGTCATAGCCGAAGATGCCGGCGACCACCACCAGACCGACCACCACGATGGCGGAGATGAGCTTCGGCGCGTCACCAGAACCCCAGCCGAGTTTGGTGATGGTGGAAGACAGAGCAAGCACCGCAGTGGTGGTCAGGGAAATTTCCCAGCCCAGTGTAGCAATCCAGCTCAACGCAGCCGGCACTTTGGCACCTTCCACTCCGAAGGTGGCACGGGTAAGCACCATGGTCGGCGCGTTGCCGCGCTTGCCCGCTATGGATATAACGCCTACCAGCAGGAATGATACGACCACGCCGATGATGGCCATGATGGTGGCCTGCCAGAGGGAGATACCGAATCCCAGAGCCCATGCGCCGTATGACATGGCAAACATGGAGATGTTCGCCGCGAACCAAGGCCAGAACAAGCTGCCCGGTGTGCCTTTGCGCTCGTCTTCGGAAATTGTGTCAATGCCCTGCTCCTCGACAGTGAGGGCTCCTCTATCCTTACTCATTTCGTAAGGTCTCCTTTGCTTCGTTGCACTTTGCAGAAAGCGCCCAGACCGGTGAGAACGTCCTTCCCTCATGCTCTCACACCGTGCGGGCACATCATCTTATGGTCAAACTGACCAAACGCTCTCATGACGAGAGCATTTCCCTCACCTCCTTTCTTGTAGGGCATGTGGCCGGCCCCCGTCGTGTCACTGCAATGGAGGCCGCCGCATTTGCAGTTCTGACCGCCTCATGGAGCACTATTCCACAGCTCAGTTCGGCACACAGTACACCAGCGTGGCAGTCACCAGCACCATTGGTGTCGATGGCATGGACCGGGCATCCTGGAACGAGTTCAGCATCCATGTCCGGCCGAGCCAGCCATGCGCCGCCCCTGCCGATACGGACGATCAACGTGGAGTCCAGCAACCGCGCCATCTGTTCGATTAGGGCACGGGACGTGAACCGGTCGCCCGGCAATCCCAGACGCTTCGCGACAATAGTCGCCTCCCGTTCATTGCATGACCAAATCGGACGGTATCTGACCACTTCGTCAAACGTCTCGTCGTTGATATGAGCCACCACCGGCGACGGGTCGAACAACGCAGTGAAGTTCCGTCCTACCGAGGTCCGCCGTATGAAAGCCCGTAATCCTTCACCAGTATGATGCGCGAAGGTGTATCCACTGATATGTACGACATCACCGTCAGACGGATCGATGTTATGGAAGGTGTCTTCGTCGCCGTAGGCTTCGGCACCGCGCGTCGAGATGAAGGTTCGTTCGGCTGCGGCGTCGGTCAGTGCTACGCAGAATCCGGAATCCCTGTCCACATCATCGGAACCGATGTGACGAATTCCTTCATTTTTGAAGACTTCACGAATCATGTCCGCCCAAGGACCAATGCCAAGGACGCCGGCGTGGCATGCTGCGACGCCCATCTGACGTACCGCATGCAAGGTATTGTAACTCGCTCCGACGCAGATTCCGACCTTGTCGGCGAATACATCCTCGCCTGGTTGGGGGATTTTACCGACGCTCATGGTCAGATCGACAATCACCTGCCCCAGCGAGATAACGGCTCCACGTCCCATGGTTCAGCCTTCCCGTTCCCTCAAGGCGAGTAGTCCCGCCACCGTTCGGCTCACGTCAAGCCGGTTGTCGTCCTTGAGCCGGCGTAGTACCTGGCCGACAATAGCTTGGTCGAAACCATCCACCCCATGCCACGCACCGAGCATCGCGCCCGTAATCGCGGCGATGGTGTCTGTGTCGCCGCCGAGGGAGGCCGCAAAGCACAGTGCCTCGGTGGGTCTGTCGAAGAAACGGGTTGCGATGGCGAACGCCGCAGCTACGGATTCGTTGGCCTCCACGCTGGTGCCACAGTCGCGCCGGAGGATGACGGCGAATTCATCATCGGATATGGTGACGCCTTCGCTGATGACCCGTTCCATGAACATCTTCACGCGAGCCACGACGGACGCTTTGGCCGACCAGTTGCCGCGCGTCGGCTGCGATTCCACGAACTCCAACGCCTTCTGAAGGAAATCACGTCTCCCTTCAACTGCGAAGCTCACGGCGGCAGATACAAGCATGGTCGATTCGATGCCCTGGACCGTGTTGTGAGTCACCACGCAAGATCGCCAGGCTTCCTCGGCCAAAGTCTTCCCCGGTCTAAAAGCTATGCCTACTGGGGTGGCGCGCATAGCGCCACCGTTCGTGGTGCCGAATCGACCAGTATGTTCCGGTTCGACGCCATCCGTCAGTGCTTGCAACGCGGCTCTGGTGGACGGGCCAAGTAAATCGAGCGAGCCTCGCGCCTTCATTTTCATCTCCCAGCGCAGGAGATCTTGGGCGTACGCGTCGTTGTCGATTCGACCGTCATCCTCGATAAGGCGATTGGCCAGTACGAATGCCTGTTCCGTATCGTCGGTCACCGACCCAGCCGGCATATTCGGCGCGATTGGCTGCTGCGGCACAGCGTCCATCAGCGAATGGATTAGACCGCCGTAATATTCGACGATTTGCGTGGCTGACATACTTTGGGTAGGCATCCCAAGCGCGTCGCCGACGGCGAGACCTATCATTGCGCCACGGGCACGTTCGGTCAGATGTTCATCGATCACCATGGTTTCCTCCAGTTTCTCCTGTGGTGACATGCAGCGTGAAGTGGCCCGGATCGAGGAACGAACGCACGTATTCGACCAGCGCGCCGTCATCTCCGAAGTTGTGCCGTTCGGACAACAGAAACACCGTTCCCGGGGTCTTTTCCAGCGTTTCGGCAATCGGGCCGAGCCTATCGGCGGATACGTTCATATATCCGGAGGCTGTCCGAAGCCCGGCCTGTTCCATGGTTTTCAAAATGGAACCGTCGATAAGACCCCCCGCACGTTCGATTACTCCACATAACGCCGGGATGGCAGGTAAGTATGAGACCTCGTACGAGACCGGTGCCGACCTGAAAAGCCGACGGCGGGCAATTTTATAGAAGCGTTCACACTCACTCTCCCCTTCCAGCGACGAAGGACGATCAACCAACGCGATGGACAGCAGTTCTGTTGTGGTCGGCGCTCCTGAACGCAACGAGGCCGAAGTCCATCCGTCCGGCCCGCTCATGCTACCGCCATTGAACGCCACATAACTGCCCGATCCCATACGGGTTTCGATTAGTTCCGCCTTCTTCAATTGTTCCAAGGCCCTGCGCACGGTGCCGCGGGAGACCTGGTACTCCTCGGCCAGGCGCGTTTCGGACATGATTCTGTTCCCTGGCTTGAGTGTGCCATTCCTAATCTGCGAGGCGAGCTCGTGCCGCAGATGTTCCGTCCGGGTGTAAGCAGTCATCTTCGACCTCCAGAACAATGCTGATACAATCGGCATTGACATTGAACAACTGTATACAGGATAACACAGGTTTGTACAAGTTGCGTCATCCTCGTTGTCTGTTTAGAACTGCAACGCCTCTATTGGTCCTGTAATTCCAGCAATTCGTCGACGAACGCCTCATTGGGTGTCAGGTAGTCCGGCACGCGCATGGGACGGCTGTCGGTCTCGTCAACAATCTCCCTGATTTTCTTCGCCACGTCCATCCTGATCTCGCAGCGCCTGGACAGGTACCGGCGGATCATGCCGTTACGGTTCTCGTCACCTCCCCGCCGACGGCTGGAGCACGGATCAGAAGTACATGGCCATGGTCGGCTCATCGCACGATCGGGCGCGCGGGCGAACACGGTGCCATCGTCGTGCGTGACGCCGACGCACGCGACGTCCGGCGACGGACCGAACATCGTCATCCGCGACCTTCTTCTTCGCCTCACTTGTAATCTATCTGCACCCGACATACGCCGCGATGAGCCGTGCCTACCTCACCGATTAGTCATTATGATACGGATCAGTGCGAATATCGAATATGTGGCAACACCTCCGCCGATGGAAAAACGGGCAGACGCGCCTGCAAAGCACAGCCTGCTCGTTGTGTACGGAATGCTCCTACCCTCGAGCCAATCGAATGCTAATTGCGTTCATGGAATGACGCCTTACGACCGATGGCGACGGCAGCAGTGGACAGTAACGCCATCACCGATAGCACACCTACCACCGAAACACCGGTATTCGGTAGGTTGCCCGATGTATCGGCATTGACGTGCCGCTGATTGGGTTTGCCCTGCTACGATTCCGAAGAGCAGCCGGGTTTGCCGATGCTACCATTTCCATTACCGACGTTAGTCTTGCCAATGCATCCGGCAATTACCGGGCTTTAATCTTGACGCTGGGCTTCTGCGGCCTCTGATGGGGCGAGGCGGCTGCATTGCGCGTCAAGCATGTGGATGTCCAGAACAACCGACTTAAGGTGCGCCTAAGTTGGGTGCGTTCTGGCAGAAAACATTTTGAGGGAGCTCCGAAAACATGGGAGATACGGGACGTTCCCGTTCCAAAGCAAGTAATGGAGGCCCTCAAAAAGCAACGCGAAGGTAAGGATGCCGAGGATTTGGTGTTCACCTCACCTTCTGGCGGCCACCTGCGCGAGCAATCCGCGAAAACCACAGTTGGTACTCAAGAGCATTGCGCGATTCCGGCGTTCCCATGCTAACCTGCCATGACCTTCGCCGCCCAGCGGCATCTATCGCCATCAGCTCCGGAGCCAATGTCAAGGCCGTACAACGTATGTTGGGTCATAAGAACGCGGCCATGACGCTGGATACTTATGCAGACCTATTCGACACCGATCTTGACGACGTGGCAACATCTATCAGCAACAAGATCGCAACCGCAGGAACTATGTAAGTCAATCAGACCTTAACTAGAATGCCGGTTGTATCGGATAAGCACTATGGGTGAGACCGCCACTTGCGTCATAAAATTCACGCAAACCCATGGTATGCACGCCCAAAGCTTCAGCCACATCGGGAATTTTAGGCTCCCTTTTTAAAGGCTGATTACGCGTCGGCTTTACCGCCTGCTCATTTGTCACGACGGTGGCATGAAGGACTTTGGCAGCAGCAATGAGCCAAGGATCAGCTTTATCTTCAGGCTCCCACTGCGCATACGAGGCAGAACGATAACAGCCACATGTAGCCAAATAATCTTGCACCTGGGCATAAGCCGCACCAATCTCATCGGTCTTATGACTAATTTGGCGTTCACTAAAAATAGCTTCAGCCCACTGCCCTAATTCATCGATTTGGCCTTTACTATTCTTATGCGTTATTTCCTTATAAACGGAATCAAGTAGAAGCACCTTCCCCTCAGAAGCCAATTTCTCTAGCCAACGCCAGAAAGAATGAAATTCTTTATATGAAAAAGGATGATGGGTACGAAATGAGCTAATAAAAATATCTGAATCAAGCAAAAATAAATCACTCATTCGCCATCCCCTTCACCTGGAGTAGGCCATCATAAGCCTGGATGGATTTCACACCCAGCAAAGAAAAACCATCAGAGTAACTCAGAGAACCACGGTCAATGCTGCTCTTCACTAATCCAACGAAACCGCTATCTAGATGGAATGCATTCGTGTTGTTCTGATTGCCGCCTTTTGCATCACTACTGCGTGTTTTACTAAGACGCTCCCGCATCTCTTCAGACACAGTCTGCACATCTTCATCAGCAGCCAACCCCAAGTACCTGGCATGAATGGTGAGCGCTAACGCACTAAGGCCATAGCGCCTCGCACATTCATTAGCAATCATCAATATATCGTTACTTCTGCGGCTGGACTCTTTCCAGTAGCTACAAAAATCTTGATTATCCACGACAGATTGAACGACAGCCCGGTTAATAAGCCTCTCAACCCGCGTTTCACCCATTGCAAAATCATCATTAAAGATTTCGTTACTTCCGAGCAGGACATGACCAATCTCATGAAGCAACGAAAAAAGCATCGCAGAATAGGAATCATTGCGATTGATAAAAATCAATGGGGCCGTCGGGTCCAAGAGAACAAATGCACGAAATTCCTGTACGCTTAAGCGCCTGTGAGAAGTCCCCACTTTGGAATCAACCATCACAATCAGACCATTTTCGCTGGCTCGCTGCCTAATGTATCGGAACTGCTCCTCCACAGTTTTGCGCGCATACCATGCATCATCCAGCTGAAGTTTCTCACGAATCGCCTTCCCAAGCTCTTCAGCGGATATGTCAGAAGCAACGCTGCCGACAAGCTGGTTCTCATCAAGCCCCCGTGCAGAGAGCTCATCTTTAGCCCAATCTTGACGGTTACGCATTAGACGGATCACGTCTCGCAAATCTCTACTCGGCTCGACTCCGTGATTCTTAATGGTACGGTACTGAACCAACTCATCCTCATGCTGCTCAGGAACGGAGGAACGCACAAGACTGCCGAATGGCATTTGCAGCGCCTTCCCTATATCCGACAGCTTACTGAAGGAGAGACGAAGCGGTTCACTAGAACTCAGCCATTCCGGAAAATCTGCCAAACCTCGTCTGGCAGCCACAGCAGCAGGATCAGCATTACTTGTTTTAACGGCCCAACGGAGCGTGGCTGGATAAACGGTTATTTCAGCCATAATGCACTCCTTTCCTGCCTAGGCCAAAATTGTTTACCATACCAGATGGTAATGCGATGATGTCTCGCGACACGAATTCTCTTAGATCCCAGAATTACTCATAACCATTCAAAAAATAGGTTACCAAGAGAAATCATCCAACCTGAACAGTCAAGCTCTCTCGTGACAACACGATGACAACAATTCGGCAAAAATCGTGTGATCGAGCAAGTGCCTACATAATTGAGAATCATTGGAATGATTAGGTTTTGCAGCCTCAGCGTTGAAGCGAATGGAGCGGACAACGGGAGTCGAACCCTACCTGGCCGATGCCGAAAAGCCGCTGATCATCGCAAGAATACAAGCTACTGAGAAGCAAAGTCGGCGAAAGGTCTTGGAATTCCCGTTCCAAGACCTTTCGCCGATTCCTATTGGTTTTTCGATTTAAAGCTAGACGATAGCCTTTCGACTGTTGATGGCGATACCGGATGTCAGCACAAACAGCAGAGTCAGGATCGCCAGCATGGTCCGCCATCCGAGGAATTCGATGACGGAGCCGGCCAACAGACTGCCGATGACCTGTCCGCATACGAGGAAGAACTCGCCCTTGCCTCTGGCCGACGCCACTTCGTCGGCGGAATACGAGCTCACCAGCAACACCGTGCCCTCGTTGTAGCCGAGTGCCCAGGCGACGGCGATGCCCAGCAATGCCATCGCGACGAGCGGAGCGTTCTGACCTAGACCCAACAGACAGCTGACAAGGCCTAGCCCTAGAGCAAGAGATACAAAGACCGTGTGAGAGCGTTTCTTGGAGTTGAGCAGTGGAATCAATGCCATAGGCAGATACATGCCGAGCATGTGCAGTTGCATGGCCTGCATGCGCGTGCCGTCGGATTCGTGCAGCACATGTTCCATCACCAGCGGGGCGCCGGCCATGATCATGGTCATGGCGCAGCACACGGTGAATCCCAAGGCGATGCCGAGCAGAAAGCGCGGGCGGCGCAGAAGCTCAAGCAGGCCGACCTTCTGCGCCGAACCAACGGGCTGCCGCGTGTTTCCGATCTGCTGGTCTGCCGGGAACATCGCCACCGTCGCCAGAGCGAGTATGCCGAGGACGCTTACGATGAGATAGGAGCCTGCGTAGTGGACGGGGAACAGTCCCTCGGCCCACGTCGCCAGCAACGGGCCGACAATCGCGGCGATGACGCCTGCCGACAGCACCACGGACACGGCCCGGTCCTTTGTATCGGGGTTGAGATCGGCCGCCGCGTAACGGTAGTAGTTGGAGGCCGCCTGATAGATGCCGACCGCGAACGTGCCGACGCATAGAAGCGGGAAATTGTGGAACCATACCGCGCAGAACGAGCTGATTCCGCCGCATATGGCGATGACCGCCCCGGCCTCGAACACATGCTTGTGCCCGATGCGGGCGATGAGGCGATTGACGAAGGTATTGGCGAACACCGTCCCCAACGCGATCAAGGCGATCGGTATCGTCGCCATCCACGCGAACGGGGCCAGCTCACTGCCCACGAGCGCAGTGACCGTTAGGTCAACGCTCATCGCAGCGAGACTCAGTCCCTGCGCAACAAACAAAACCCTAATGGCGCGCTGTTGACCACGCATTAGAAGCCTCCCCTCATGTCCGCAGGAATCACTATCTCATCAAAAGACCAAGTGATTGAACAGGTGTCTACAAGATTAAAAAAAAACGTTGGAATGATTGGATGGTCTCACCATTTGAGACAAGTGGAGCGGACAACGGGAGTCGAACCCGCCTCTAAAGCTTGGGAAGCTTTCATTCTACCGATGAACTATGTCCGCACGTGCGCTGCCAACACTCTTGGCGTATTGCACGAAGAGTCACTGTAGCATGACTTCTCTACCTGGAAAAGGCGTGTGCCGGAACTTGAACAATGCTCCACCACACGCCTTTGGTGTTATTCACATCTAGACAATGCCCGAATTGCCTTTCCGGGCCTATCTACGCCGAACGACTTTCAGCGTCAGCGCCGCACCAACAAGTACCAGTGTTACGGCCAACAATCCAGCCGTGTTCACACCTGTTGCGCTCAAACGGTCAGCAGCATTGGCTTCCTGACTGGCGGAGGACTTGTCCGCGCCGGAATCGGAATCGTGCGAACCGCCTGGCTGATTAGCATCCTGGCCACCAGCGTCTGATCCACCGTCCCCGCCATTGCCGCCATTCCCGTCATCTCCGCTATTCGTTTCCTGCAATGCCTGCTGTGCTGAACGCAGGGCGACCGCAGCGGCATTGAGGTCGGCCGGGGCGGCACGGAAGTCTTCGACCCGCACCAGCGCAGTGGTATAGGCATCGGCGAACGCAGACCACGTTGCATCGCTATAGTTTCCCTGGCCAGCTTCAACCACACGCTTAGCCGCAGTCAAGGCCTGGCGCACCGTTTGCTTGGCGGCCGGGCCGCCGCCCATCGCGTTGGTATATGATGCGGCAACTTCATCGTCAGAGAACACTTGGCTGGAGATGCGCGCAAGAGCAACGTGCCCTTCCTTCATCTGGTATTCCGGAGCGCCAGAGCCGCTGGTATCCGCACCGATGAAGAAGTATTTTGCGCCGTTGGACGGAATCACCAAGCCGCTCTTAGCCGACGCCGAATCAACCTTCTCGCCGTTCAAATACAGCGTTACGGTGTTGCCATCGTATACGGCACTGGCGTGATACCAAGTATCGGGCTGAATAGCCACTGCTGGCTTGGCTCGGCCACTCCCGGCATTCAGCCAGAATTCCAGTTTGCCGTTCTCGACTTCAAAGCCGAATCCTGCATTTTGCTGATTGGAAAAGACACACTGGTCCTTCTGCACATCCGCAATCGAGAATACGACATCCGTGGTGAATCCGTTGGCGATGGCGTTGTAGTCCTCGTCTTCCATCGTGTACCGGTATCCACCATCTCCGCCACGCACATGCAGCACTTGCTGGCCGAGCTCGGCGTTATCCTCGATTGCGGAAACGCCACCCTGCTTAACGGACTGGTGAGCGTAGTAGTCATCGGCCGAGCCACTGCCAAAATCAACATTGAACATCGGGCTGGGAGCAGGGGCCTCATTGGTGGTCACACTTGTCTGGCCGCTGGCGATCACGGCACCGGCAGCCCCGTTCTCCTCTTCAAACGAGGTCAGCGCCTCGACCGTGGCTGTGTATTCCGTCTGCGGCGTCAGGCCTTTAACGGTAACGGACCACCTGCTTTTCTGGGTCGGCACGGCTCCAGCAGCCCCGACCCCAGCCTTGGCATAGTAATAATCGTTGAACACGGATTTGTATACCGTCTCGCCGCCGTTCTTAGGCGTCATCGTGATGCGATATGAGTGAATCATATTGTTGTTCGTGCCGTCAGCGGGCTTGGCTGCCGGGAAGGTGACAGCAGCACTGTTCCCGGTGGTCTTCGCAGTGTCAAAGCCTACCGACGCGCCGTCCGGGAACATGGCCGGGGTACTTGGACGATTCTTGCCATACACGTTAGCCTTGGCTCCATCGGCGGTAATGGTCCATGGTTCGTCAGGATATATCCACGTGCCGGTTGCGAAATTCATCCTATGCACTTTCACCGTGCCGCCCCGATACACATCGACCAACAACCCCTGCGAGGCCAGCTCGGAATCGGCCGGCCGAGTGGCGGCAGTACCGGTAATAGGATCCACCTTGCCGCTTTCATTCTCGAAATAGGCGCCAATCGTACCGTCTTGGATGCTGGTGTATCCCAAGCTCTGATCAATTGAGCGCGCGTCTTCCAACGTGGCGTGGGAGTGTCCGGAAACCTGAATGATCTGAGGATACTGTTGCATGAGTTTCACCAGATCGTGATCGGTACCGGCACCGTACTCGCCGTACCATTCGTTGGTCACATAGGCGGTATTCTGCACGCCGTGATGGGTCAGCACGAAAATCGGGCGGTTCGGATCGTAGTTCGCCCGAGAGGTGATGCGGTCAAGCGTAGTCTTCAGGAAATCGTAATCCGCCCGATAATCGTCATCCTCGTTCTGCGGTCCCATCGTGATGACATCGACGCCGTTGACTTCGACCAGTTTGTTCATATCTTGCCCGGTGTACTTCTTGAAACGTTGCGGCGAATCTGACACACCCGCATCAAGTGTTTCATGATTGCCCATAGCCAGAATGACCTGTTCGGAATCATCCGTGCCGGTGTTCAACGTATCCATCAAGGTCTGGTACTGGCCGACTTGACCGGAATCAGTAAGATCGCCGGAAAAACCGACCGCATCTACGCCCGATTGGCGGTAAGCGCTCAACGCATTCTTGAGCTTGTCTACAGCAGAACCATATTTGCCGCTGTCGCGCCCCACGTGAATATCACTGCCGAAACCGAATCGCGCCACGACATCCTTATCTCGCGGCAAATCCCATGTTGCAGACTGCTCGGCATGCGCGGACGGAGCTGCCAGAACGCTAGCTAGCACCATAACCACAGCTGACACCACAGGTACAGCGTAATGTCTTTTCATTGTTTTCTCCTTGTGTTCACGCTCATGCGCTCACGTGTTTCCATGGTTCAGCGACATCAGCGAGTACACGCTAGAAAACAGCGATTACAGTTGCCCGACAAAGACGTGGCTCACCCATGAACAACGAAAAAACAATGATGGAGATCTACGTAGGAGGCACTTAGCGAATAGTTCGTGTGGAGTAGGTGGGCGGAGCGATCGGCGTGCCGTTCATTTCGTTGGCCATCTGCATGAGACGCACGATGCGGTCCTCGGTCGGTGGATGCGTGGAGAACAGGCGTGAGAAGCCGGCCATGGAGAACGGATTGGCGATCATCATCGCGGAAACGGACTGGGTGCCCGCGGTCTTGCGCATCGGCTCGGCCTGCGCGCCATAGGAGATCTTGTTCAGCGCCGAGGCGAGGGCTTCGGGGTCTCCGGTCAGCAGGCTTCCGTCCTCGTCGGCGTCGTATTCACGCGTGCGGGAGATGGCCATCTGAATCAGGGAGGCGGCGATCGGCGCGAGAATCATGCTCAACAACGCGCCGATCAGGCCGAGTCCGCCGGAATCGTTGCGATCATCGCTCCGGTCATCGCCGAAGTACATCAGGGAGTAGCCCAGATAGGAGATGACAGTGGCCATGGCGGAGGCGATGGCGGAGGTCAGGATGTCACGGTTGTACACGTGCATAAGTTCGTGGCCCAGCACACCACGCAGCTCACGGGCGTTGAGTATCTGGAGGATTCCTTGGGTGCAGCATACGGCCGCATGCCGTTCGTTGCGTCCGGTGGCGAAGGCGTTCGGACTCATGGTGGGGGCGATGTAGATGCGCGGCATGGGCTTGCCGGCCTTGGCGCTCAGTTCACGCACGATCTGGTAGATTTCGGGGGCTTCCTGTTCGCTGACTTCCCGCGCGCCCATGGAGGCGATGGCAAGTTTGTCGGAAAACCAGTAGGTGCCGAACGTGGTGACCAGACCGATGACGATATAGACGCCCAACGTCTGCCTGCTGCCGCCCGTGGCCCACCAGATGAGCATGATGACGGCCCACATCAGGGTAAAGAGCAACGTCGTTTTCAGGCCGTTGAAGTGGCCGTGCACCCGTACTTTGGCATCCATACTGCACACACTAAATTCGCAGGCTGAATGATTGCTGGATATGTGCCAAGCGCAATGTCGAATATTCGCCCGGCCCACCCGGCCGCGCCCGCCCGGCCGCGCCCACACGGGGCGCGGGTACGGACAGGTGTGCCGGACGGCGCGGGCGAACCGTCAGGCGTGGGCGAGCTCGCGCATCTGCTCGGGATCGATGACCTTCTTGTGTTCGCGGCCTTCCTTGGCGCCCTCGGCGCGCTCGAAGGCATCGACCTTCTTCCAGCCGGCGAAGTCGATCGGGCGGACGCCGCGCCCGGCCAGCAGGCGGTCGATGGAGTCGGGGTCACGGTCGGCTGCCACACGGCCACCTTCAGCGGCCTTGGCCAGATCCTCGAGCATGTTGGTCACGATGGCCAGCGCATCGGATTTGGTGGAACCGATCAGACCCACTGGGCCGCGCTTGGCCCAACCGGTGGCGTACAACCGTTCGCGCACGTCGCCGCCGTCGGCATCGGCGGTGATGCGGCCGTCGCCGTTGGCGTTGGCCAGGTGGGCGCCATGCTCGTCGTAGGCGATGCCGGGGGCTTCGGCGGGCCGGTAGCCGATGGCATGGTAGACGGCCTCGACCGGGTAGTCCGTGAACTCGCCGGTGCGGTGCATCCTGCCATCGGCGCCGGTCTCGGTACGTTCCACGCGGATGGCCTTGACCTTGCCGTCCTCGCCGAGAATCTCGGTGGGGGCGGAGTTGAAGTGCACGTAGTACTTGCGGTCGGCCGGGTTGCCTTCGAAGTCGACGTCGCCGTCATCTTCCATGTCTTCGGCCATCTCGCGGATGGCGAACAGCTCCTCGACCATCTGGCGGGTGAGCTTGTCCTTGCCGGCCACCTCGATGGTGTCGTCGTCCAGCTCGAAGTCGTCTTCGTTGATGATGAGCTGCACGCCGGGCAGCTTCTCCATCTCGCGCAGTTCCTGCACGCTGAACTTGGCCTGGGCCACGCCACGACGGATGAACAGGTGCAGCACCTTGGCCTTGTTGCGGCCGATGCCCTCGTACACGTTGTCGGGAATGTCGGTTCTGGCCTTGAGGTCGTCGGCGTCGCGCATGAGCTCGCGGGCCACATCCATGGCCACGTTGCCACCGCCGATCACGGCGACGTTCTCGGCCGTAAGCGGCCATTCGCGGGCACCGGTGGGGTACCCGTCGTACCATTCGACGAACTTGGCGGCGCCGTACACGCCTTCGAGATCGGCGCCGGGCAGGTTCAGCGGCTTGTCCTTGACCGCGCCGGTGGCGAACAGCACGGCGTCATAGCGGGCCAGCAGGTCGTCAAGAGTCACGTCCTTGCCGAATTCCACGTCGCAGTAGAGGTGGATGTTCGGGTTATCGAGCGTCTTCTCAAGCGCGGAGGCGATGAACTTGATGGACGGGTGGTCCGGGGCCACGCCGTAACGCACCAAGCCGAACGGCACAGGCAGCTTCTCGAACAGGTCGATGCGCGCTTCGTTGCCAAGGCCGAGTCCCTCACCCAGCTTCTTGAGCTGACGCAGGAAGATGTCGGAGGAATAGACGCCGGCCGGCCCGGCGCCGATTACAGCAATGCGGAGTTCAGTATTCACGGATTCAGTCACGCGCTCTAGCCTAGCGCAAAGCCTTCCGCTGCGATAGGGATCATTCGTGGGGATGCGGGCGCATCTCGCCGCCCGGCCGGTTCGCCTCTTGGTCGTGTTCGCGCTTGAGCATGTCGATGATGCGTTCGACGCGCAACAGTGCGGCGGAGAGGTCATCGACCAGTTTCCGGGTCTCGTCAAGGAGCATGTCGACACGCCGTGCGCGAGTGTTCGATTATCTACCGCAGCAATTGCGCGACTTCGGCAAGGAACCCGAAGGCGTCGTCCCCACGATCGGTGAGCAGACGCACCGCGATCCCCTCGTTCTGGCGGCTCACGCCGATCTCGCCTCTCGGCCCACGATCGTGCGCCAGCGCACGAATCCGTTCGACGAGCTCGTCCTCCGCCGTCATCTGCGTCCGCCTTGATTCCCGGCGGGGAACGTGCAGATAGGCCATGCCGCAGTGGGTGAACTCCCGCCACATGGCCGTATCCGTATACGTGAAGCGGTCCGGTTCCAGCAGCAGGCGGTCGGCGAAGACCAGACGCGAGGCGGATTCCTCCCCGCCGCCACGGGGGCGAGACCGGGGACCGCCCTCCTCGCTCGCCTCGTCCACATAGACGCGAGTGGAGCTGCTGAACCGCCGCATTTTCCACCGCTCCCCCATGCCCACGCGACCACAGGTGACCACATCCGCATACATGAATGACGATTGCGCACCGATATGGGCGTTCGTGACGTTCGAGAACACCGAGTGCGCGAACGGGATGACCGGAAACGGCAGGAACACGGCTTTTGCGTTGTCCAGCACCGTCAGGTCGATGGTTCGTTTCGCCTCGCCGTCAGCCGTGTCAAGTACTTTCTCGTAGCTCTGCGTGCGCATCGTCGTATCGGTATCGGCTCCGAACGTGCAATCGATATGCGCCACATCGCCGCCGAGGAAACCGGGGGATGCGAGCATGACCATGCAATCCGTGTGCGCGCCGTCATGGAACGGCGTCATCAGCTTGAATGGCGCCTCGAAATACAGGTCGTCCACTTTGGTGCGCCCATGACGGAACGCCGTGGACATGCGGAATGTGCTTTCCGGCATACGCCCCTCTTACGGTCGTGCGGTGCGTGGTCGTGCGATGGCGTGATTCATGCCGTCACCGCATGTCCTCGAACAAGACCGATTTCCTGATCCATGCGATGACGTCGTCCACGCCCTTGTCGTTCATCAGATCGGTGAAGAGGTACGGTCGGCCGTTACGCATCCTCTCGGAATCGCGCGCCATCACATTCAGATCGGCGTGCACCAGATCCGCGATATCGGTCTTGTTGATGACCAGCAGATCGGAACGCGTCACGCCCGGCCCTCCCTTGCGGGGAATCTTGTCTCCCTCATCGGTGGCGATCACATAGATCGTCGCATCCGCCAGATCGGGGCTGAACGTCGCGGACAGATTGTCCCCGCCGGATTCCACGAAGATGATGTCCACGTCCGGGTGAGACATGGCCATCGCCTCGCACGCCTCCAGATTCATCGAGCAGTCCTCGCGAATGGCGGTGTGCGGGCATCCTCCGGTCTCCACACCCACGATCCGGTCCTCGGGCAGGCGCGAATTGGCGATCAGGAATTCGGCGTCTTCCTTCGTGTAGATGTCGTTCGTCACGACGCATATCGAATAATCGTCGGCCATCTTGCGGGTCAGCCGCTCGATCAGAGCGGTCTTGCCGGAGCCAACGGGTCCCGCCACGCCGATTCTCACATAACTCATGATGTTCCTTTCTTTCAACACTGTGGTATCGTGTTCCGTCTGCTCAGCTCATGTACAACCGTGAGTACAACGTTTCGTGCTGCATGGCCGCGATGTCGATGTACGCCCCGGATACACCCAGGTCATCGGGAGTGAGCGTGAACGCCAGATCGACCGCGGCGACGATTTCGGGAAACGCACGACTGAGCGCCACCTGCCCTGCATATTGGCTGATCGGCACGGCTTTGACCGCGCAGACGGTGAGTGCGCTGAGCAGCGAGTAGCAATAGGTGACGGCCGCGTCCCGCAGCGACGCCGCCTTGTCGGCGGCATACAGACCCATGGCTATCGAGTGCATGCCGAAACAGGTTCCCGAATCCACGAGTCGCTTGTACCGGTCGACGTGTGGAATGGTGCGCGGACGGGCGGCGCCTCCCCGTTTGGACGCCTCCCCGCGGTCGACGCCATGCCCGCGCCTTGAATCGACGGGCTGCAACGGTTGGGCCTCCATCTGATCGACGAGTTTGATCATGCGCATGCACATGCGGTTCTGCCCCTCACGAATCTCCCTCGCCGACTGCAAGGCCACGCACAATGCGTCGAGCTCGGCGAGTCCGTTCACGAAACCGGCGTCATCGGGGTCGCGGCCCGCGGCCATCTTGCCCGCGATCACCATCTGCCCGATCTCGCGGTATGCGGCAACCTCCACATAGTCTTTCAGATATTGCTCGAAATCAGCCGAGGACCGCAGCAGATCGCGTTGCACGAAGGTCTCCATGCCGTTCGACAAGGCGAATGCGCCGACGGGAAAAACACTGTCGCACACCTGCAGCATCGCAAGATGACGCAGGGCGCATTCATCAGCCGGGAAGCCGGCATGGGGCATCGTGTGTTCCTTCATGTGTACGGACGGCATCAGTGCATATGCCAGGTTTGGCCGTGATCGTGCGAATGCATGCCGTCGGCGCGATGCAATACGCCGTTGACTTCGTATTCGCTTTTCTCGTGGTGATGTTCGCCGACGGCATGGGCGTGGGGCTCATGCCGTTCGGCCTCCTGCTCTTCTTCGGCCAGATCGCCGGTGGTTTTGTTCGTGCCCGGAACGATGGTGCCGGCGCCGGCATGCGCTTTGACGATGAGGAATCCGTCGAATCCGCCCTCGATGACGCGCGGATCGAATCCGATCTTCTTCGTGTATTCCATGGTCGGATGGTCGTATGGCACCAGCACGCGGTCGTCCTCCACCTTCAGGCTGAGATGGCGGTTGCCCAGTTCGAAGCACAGACGCCCCATCTCCTTCATGGAATGCACCGGAATCTCGATGAGCTGCGCGGTGCGGATACGGGCGAAATAGCGCTTGTCGGCGGTTTCGGCGAGCACATCGCCGTCTGCGATGGTGGCGCCGACCGCGACGCCGAACTCGGTGCCGTCGGCGGCGACTTTGCGCATGCGCTTCTTATCGGCCTCGAACCATTCGAATTCGATTGGAACGTTCAGCTTGCCGTCGGAGAATGTGTCCGAAATGATGTTGCCGGAGATGCGGTTGGCGATCATGAGCCTGCTGCCGCCTTTCGTTTGCATTGCCTGTGATGGTCACGCAGAACGCTAGACGCCGAAAAGGGCGGGCATGTAAACACGGGGAAACGATTCGGCAACGAGGCCCTCCTTTTCCGGTGGACGGGTGCCCGCGCCCTCACGCATGGCGGCGCGGGCACCCGTTCTTCGGCGTCTAGAACAGGAAGTACCGCTGCGCCAACGGCAGTTCCGTCACCGGTTCGCTGTGGATCGGCTCGCCGTCGACGCTCACTTGGAACGTCTCGGGGTTGACCTGGATATCCGCGATGGTGTCATTGAACTTCAGATCCTTCTTACCGATGCCACGGCAGTGGCGCACCGGAAGCACCTGGCGTTCGAGACCGAGCCGGCCGGCGATGTCGTCGTCATGGGCGGCCTGCGAGACGAATGTGGCGCATGAGGAGCCCAAGGCTTTGCCCATCGCGCCGAACATGTCGCGGTACAGCACCGGCTCGGGAGTAGGTATGGACGCATTCGCGTCGCCCATACGCGCATGGAGGATCGATCCTCCCTTGATGATCATCTCCGGTTTGGCGCCGAACAGCGCCGGCTGCCAAAGCACCAGATCGGCCATTTTCCCGACTTCGACGGAACCGACGTAGTCGGAGATGCCGTGCGTGATGGCCGGATTGATGGTGTATTTCGACACGTACCGCTTCACACGGAAATTGTCGTTGCGGTTGTTGTCGTGCGCATCCTCGGGGAGCGGGCCGCGTTGCTTTTTCATCTTGTCGGCCGTCTGCCAGGTACGGGTGATGACCTCACCGACCCGTCCCATGGCCTGCGAGTCCGAACTCATCATGGAGATCAGCCCAAGGTCATGAAGCACATCCTCGGCCCCGATGGTCTCGGGGCGAATACGCGAATCGGCGAAGGCGATGTCTTCCGGCACATTGCGGTCAAGATGATGCGTGACCATCATCATGTCGAGATGTTCATCGATGGTGTTACGGGTGAACGGCATGGTCGGGTTCGTGGAGCTCGGGAGCACGTTGGGGAAACTGGCCGCGCGGATGATGTCGGGCGCGTGGCCGCCGCCCGCCCCTTCGGTGTGATAGGTGTGGATGGTCCGGCCCTTGAATGCGGCGATGGTGTCTTCGACGCACCCTCCCTCATTCAGGGTGTCCGTATGGATGGCCACCTGCACGTCCATGTCGTCGGCGACACCGAGGCATGTGTCGATGACGGCCGGGGTCGCGCCCCAATCCTCGTGGATCTTCAATCCGGCCGCTCCCGCACGAATCTGCTCGCGCAATGGTTCCGGCGACGACCCGTTGCCTTTGCCCAGATACGCGATGTTCACCGGCATGGCTTCGGCGGCTTCGATCATGCGGGCGATGTGGAACGCGCCCGGCGAGCATGTGGTGGCGTTGGTGCCGTCAGCCGGCCCGGTGCCGCCGCCGACCATGGTGGTGACGCCACCGGCAAGAGCCGTGCGGACTTGTTGCGGCGCGATGAAGTGAATATGGGTGTCGATGCCGCCGGCGGTGAGGATGAGCCCTTCACCGGCGATTGCCTCCGTGCACGCGCCGACTGCAAGACCCGGGGTCACCCCGTCCATGGTCTGCGGGTTGCCGGCCTTGCCGATCGCGCTGATCTTCCCATTCTTGATGCCGATATCCGCTTTGTAGATGCCGGTGTAATCGACGACGAGCGCGTTGGTGATGACCGTGTCCGGCGATTCGAAGTCCTTCTGGACGGATGACTGCCCCATGCCGTCCCGGAAGGATTTTCCGCCGCCGAATTTCAATTCGTCGCCATAACGCGCGTAATCCTTCTCGACCTCGATCAACAGACCCGTATCCCCCAAGCGCACCCGATCGCCGGTGGTCGGCCCGAACATGCCCGCATAGTCGCTTCTGGTGATGGTTCTCATGTTCAGTCCTCCGTTTCCTCATCGAAGCCGAGGAAGCCCTGCTCCTTGGCTCTGGCGAACGCCGCCTCGCGCACCTTGGGATCGTCGAGCCTTCCTTCGGTCAGCGCGTTGAAGCCGTGCATTTCACGGCTGCCCTTGAAATCGACGAGTTCGACCCTGTGGGATTCACCGGGTTCGAAGCGCACGGCGGTGCCGGCCGCGATGTCAAGATGCTTCCCGTATGCGGCCTTGCGATCGAATCTCAAATACTTGTTGACCTCGAAGAAGTGGAAGTGGGAACCGACCTGAATCGGGCGATCCGCGGTATTGGTCACATCAAGCGCGATGGACTCGCTGTCTGGATTGAGCTCGATATCGTCATCGGCGAGAATATATTCACCCGGCTTGAGCGCTTCGGTCGTCTCGATGGGGTCATGGATGGAGACCAGTTTGGTGCCGTCCGGGAAGGTGGCCTCCACCTCCACTTCGGAGATCATCTCGGCGACACCGGGCATGACGTCATCCGCGGATACGATGGTGCGCCCATAGTGCATGAGCTCCGCCACGGTCCTGCCTTCGCGGGCGCGTTCCATCACCTCCGAACTGATGAGCGCTATCGCCTCGGCGTAGTTGAGCTTCACCCCCCTGCCCCTTCGCTCCTTGGCCAACTCCCCCGCCAGATGGAGGAGCAGCTTATCGGTTTCCCTTGGCGTCAGTCTCATATTCGACCCCTTGTCGTTGATTGCCTCGCAGTGTTGCCGTTGCGCGTGCGCGAGAGGATTCTCCTCGCCCGCACGCCGATGATGCCGCGGATCGCGTGGCGGCGATGGTCACGCCCAATGCTGCTCGACCTTTCCGTATTTCCAGATCAGCACCGAGACGAGCCAGAAACCGATGAACAGCACGACCATCGCATAACCGAGGTAATTGAAGTCGATTCCCTGCACCCAGTTCCAGAATCCGCTCCGAAGATTCATGGCCGTGGCGATGACCTGCAACAGTTCGACCACGCCGATCATCACCGCGGCAAGCACCGAAGCGGAGGTGATGGTCAGGTTGTAGTAGACCTTGCGCACCGGCGTGTCGAAGGCCCACTCGTATGCGCTGGACATCATCACCGAATCCGTGGTGTCCATGAGATTCATGCCCGCAGCGAACAGTATCGGAAGGCAAAGCGTGCCGTACAGCGGGATGTTCGACTGCGTGGCGCCGGCCGACATGGCCAGCAACGCGACTTCGGTGGCGGTGTCGAATCCGAGTCCGAAGAGCAGTCCTATCGGATACACATGCCAGCTTCTGGTCACGAAGGCGAAAAGCCTGCCGAAGATTCTGTTGATGAAACCTCGCGAGTCGAGCATCGCGCTGAACGCTTTGTCGTCGTAATCCTTGCGATGGCCTTTCATGGAGCGGAAGACCCGGACCATGTCCACAAGCACGACCGCGTTGAACACCGCGGTGAGAATCAGGAACATTCCGGAGACCGTGGCGCCGACGTATCCGCCGATCTGCTGGAACGCAGCCATATGCGCCTGAGCCCACTTGGACGACAATCCCAGAAGCAGCGCCATGAGGAACACGATGGTCGAATGACCCAAAGAGAAGAAGAATCCGACGCCGTTCGGGTTTCTTTTCAGCTGGATAAGCTTGCGCACGGTATTGTCGATCGCCGCGATGTGATCCGCATCGAACGCGTGGCGCAAACCCAACGTGTAGGCGAGCATTCCCAGCCCAAACAGCACGGGAGCCGTTCCGGCCGCCATGAGCAGCATGCCGATGCCCAGAATATGCAGCATCGCCGTTCCCATATAGTACGGCAATCCCGCCTTCACGATTCGTCGCAGACCTTTCACTGACACTCTCCTTGCAGGTCACGGGAACCTGGATCGGGCACCGCGCGCCGACCCGTCCATCCGTGAATCCGTTATGGGCGTAACCATAGAGACCGCGTATTACGTCACGGCTACGGCCATGTTTCCGCGAATCATGGCCGAAGCCGCGGGCAGGACTGCCGGACCCGTGGAGCGGCCGGCAGTCCCGCCCGACCGCGACCGGCACGTCAGACGCGCATGACGTCCTTCGCCTCCCCGACCGCGCCGACGCCGCCATCTCCGGCGCCGATGAACCGGCCTGCAGCGAGAACATAGTAGCGATCCGCACGTTCGACCGCGAATTGCACTTTCTGTTCGACGAGCATCACGGCGATGCCCTTGTCTTCGGCCATCGAACGGATGGACCGTTGGATCTCCGCCACGATATTCGGCTGGATGCCTTCCGTGGGTTCGTCCAGGATCATCAGTTTCGGTCTGGTGATCAACGCCCTGGCAATGGATAGCTGCTGGCGCTGGCCGCCGGAGAGAAGACCGGCACGACGGTCGGCGAACTCCCTCAGCACGGGGAACGCCTCCATCGCTTCGTCATACCGGCTCTGCGCTTCGGCGCCGTAATGGTCGGCGACCACACGCAGATTCTCGTCCACGGTCATTTGCCCAAAGGATTGCTGGCCTTGCGGAACAAACGCCATGCCCATGCGGATGCGTTTGTTCGGCGCGGCGCGAGTGACATCCACGCCATCGAAGGTGATCGATCCACCGGTCGCCGGGAGCAGACCGACCACCGATTTCAACAGGGTGGTCTTTCCGGCGCCGTTGTTGCCGACGATGCTCACCCACTCACCGGGGCGGACGGACACGTCGATGTCGTTGACCACGGAAACCTTGCCATAGCCCGTTCGCAATCCCCTGATCTCCAACATGTTCTCTGCCATCATCGATCTTCTCCTCCGCCAAGGTAGATTCTGACCACTTCCTCGTTGTTCTGGATGTCCTCGACGCTGCCTTCGGCGAGGATCCGCCCCTGATTGAGCACGGTGACCGAGTCGGCGAATTGACGCATGAAATCCATATCGTGTTCGACGATGACGACCGTGCGATTGCGGCTGATGCGCGTGAGCAGTTCACCGGTGGCCTGACGTTCCGCCGGCGTCATGCCGGCGACCGGTTCATCGAGAAGAAGC